>VFQS010000361.1_pt1 | contig 54273 bp, 54 predicted proteins | sample 3512361 | NCBI WGS metagenome assembly VFQS01 (sample SAMN10412375, study PRJNA504923) | tailings metagenome | isolation source: Relicate 1 Philex TSF3 active mining | place: Philippines | reverse complement strand
GCAAAAGCCCGACTGAGGCCACAGCATCCGGAGCAGGCTTTACGCCGCTGGTTGCAGGGACCTACGAAGTGGGATCAGAAATTCATAGCCGTCTGGAGGTTTTCCGGGAGGGAAAACCGACTGTGTACCTGCCACTGGAAAAGCTGGCGGAGTACGAGGCCTCTGGAGAAATCGAAGTTCATCGATAAGAGTCGGACATCGTCAGTAGACGTCGATGTCATCGACTGTCTTTGACTATTCCTCGACCGTTTCGGGGAAGTTTCGAGGTGTCATCGACTGTGTGTGACTGTCATCACTGTCTCTGCACTCGTTTGTCCACCGTAGATGAAAATGTAGCTGCAAATCGCCGAAATGTTGCAGCGTGTTTTGGCCCCAAAAACCGCGCATTCACTACCGAGTTTGAATTGCGCCGCGCATGCACGCCAAAACACGCTAATTTCCCATCTGGTTGGAGCGCCTCACGGTTTGGCTGGCTCCCCCCTCTTGTTGAGCAGATCGGCCACCACCTGCATGTCCCGCTTCCAGCGTCTCCATGCCGTGGTGCGGTCACAGGCAAAGCGCTTGCTGATCTCCACCCAGTCAAAGCGCTTGGCCCGCATCCACACCAGATGCCGCTCATCGAGCTCGAGCATCTGCACCCAGCGCATGACTTCGAGCATTCGCTCCACATCCTGAGGGGACGGGGGCGGCAATCGGTACACCTTGTGCGGATCCGGGTAGGCATCGCTTGGCAGGATCACGATGGGCCAGGTGCTGGCGTAGCCCTGCACCATCACGCGCGGCAGGCGCCTGGCGGTTCTGGCCGCATCCACAAACCGGTCTGCCACCGTCTCGACTGTCCAGACTTCAACCATGGCCACCTCCCTTGGGTTGACCCTGGCCATGGCCTTGACCATAGAGCCGCTCGCCAATGCTGCGAATGAGCTGGCGCTCCAGAAAATCCAGGCGCTCGTCATCATGGGAGATGACCAGGATGTGCTGCTCGCGCCATCCCTGGCGCTTGGTCGCCTCGACATCCATGGGAGTGGCCTGCATGCGCCCAAGGGGCGATGGGTAACGTGCTGGAGGGATCTTCATACCTGCCCTCCAAACGAAATATTCCGATGCGCCGCTGGAAAGTCAAAAGCGGACTTGTCCGGTTTTGACAATGTGACCGACGCTCTTGACGGTGGATAACACTCCACCTCTTTATGCGCGTCTACGCGCCCGCGTAAAGAACCAATGTAATGACCCGTCAGTAGCGTCGGAAAGCTGATTTCTGAAATCTTTTTCATTGAATTTGTCTCTCAATCATCGTTGTAGGGATAGGACCTGGAAGGCAAGGCAGTGGGCTGTTTGAGGTCGATGCCCTGGTAGCCACGCACACCCATGGTGTTGCGCCACTTGTCCAAACGTCTGGCCAGCAAGGCATCCGAAAACCGGCGCTGCGTGCCCGTGTATTCGCCACTGAGCTCTGACCACTGCTTCCAGTCGTTGAAAAGCGTGGCTGTCAGTGCCTTGAGGCTGGGCCCCAGGTTGCAGCGCTCGGCAATCCACCGGCCCATGGCGTCCTCGGCCTCGAAGTACTCCTCGGTTGCGGCCATCACGGACTGGGGCTGTTTGAGACCCTGGCTCTGCCAGAGCAGGCACCCCTGCACGGCCCAGGCCAGAATCCCGTCCCGTTCAGCCAGTAGCTTCTCGGTGAGCAAGGGATCGCGCTTTTCCGGAGGGACCGTGATCGTGAAAGGGATCAGGTGCATGCGGCGGCGCATGGCCTCGTCGATGTTGCGGATCGCAGGCTTGTGGTTACCTGCAATCAGGAGCTTGAACTGCGGCCTGTAGGTGAAGAAGTCCTGGTGCATCAGGCGGGCCGTGATGTCGTCTCCACCCGTGATCGCCTTGATCTTGGATTCGTTCCAGCGCCTGCCCTGCTCCGTCTCGGTGGCTGAGACAAAGCGTGCACCGCGAAGGCCTGCCAGATCGGTGGGATGCCGGTCCGAGCGCGACTCCATGAAGGTGTCCATGGGCGCGTTGGCTGCGTAGTCGCCGAGCACCGTGGAGATCACGTTCACGAACACCGACTTGCCGTTGGCGCCCGTGCCGTACAGGAAAAACAGTGCGTGGGTGCTGATGTCGCCGGTCAGGCAATAGCCCACCACGCGCTGCAGGTAATCCTGTAGCTCCTCATCACCTCCTGTCACGTTCACCAGAAAGTTGCGCCAGACCGGGCAATCACCTTGCGGCGTGGCCGTGGTCACCTTGGTCATGCGCCGTCCACGGTCATGGGGCCCACGGGCGCCCGTGCGCAGATCAACGATGCCGCCCGGGGTGTTGAGCAGCCATGCATGGGCATCCCACTCCTCGACCGTGGCGCTGTGGCGCACATCCGAACGGGCAAGCCGCTCGATCGCGGAAACCGTTCCAGCGCTGGCGAGTCGTCCCTTGAGCTTGGAACCATCGGCGTGGATGGATGCCATCCGGCACATCAAGCGCGAGAGGTACATCACGTACAGGGACTTGTCGACGTTCCAGCGAACACCGTTCCACACAAGCCACTTGCTCCAGGGCGCGCAGTAGCGCCAGTCCTCGGCGAACTGGTGAGAAAAAGCCATGGCCAGCCCATCCTCATTGGTGTAGTCGATGCCATCGACCAGCTGCAAGGGGGCATGGACATCGGTCTGCTGCACCACCGGGACACGCTCGCCCACGGCCAGAAACCCAGCGATGTCAAAGCCATCGAGCACCGCATCGGCCGCATCCCAGCCTTCGGGCTTTTCTGACGGTGGTTGTAGGATCACGCACGACCGGGCTCCCGCCTGCAAGATGGCCTGCGATGCCTGATCGGCGTAGTGCCAGCCGGGCTTATCCCGATCTGGCCAGATGAGGACGTGTTTGCCCGACAGCGGAGACCAGTCCGTCTTGGCCACCGGGGCATTGGCACCATGCATGGCCGTGGTGGCACACACACCCAGGTCGATCAGGGCCTGCGCGCACTTCTCACCCTCGACCACCACGACCTGCTCAGCCTTGAGCATGCCAGGCTGGTTGTACAGCGGACGAGGCTCGGGCGGGGTCATCTTTCGGCGACGTACATCCCAGGGCCTGAACTCCTTGCGGCCGGGCTCGGGGTCGTAGCGGTACACGACGGCAATCAGTTTGCCGCTTGCGTCCTGGTAGTCCCACTTGGCCGTTGCGGGGCCGAGCTCGTCCACGGCAGGTGGCTTTGCCTTGCTTTCAGCGACGGCGCTTGCTGGCATGGCCGAAACACGACCGAGCCAGCTTCTGGCCCGTTCGAGCACCTGCGGGAACTGGGCCTGCACATCGAGGTTGTAGTAACGGGCAATGAGGTCCAGGATGTCTCCGCCCTCATCCGTGGCACGGTCTGTCCACAGGCCCGCTTTGGGTCCAGACAGCAGCAGTTCCAGGCTGTCGCCCGCGCCACCCATCACGTCCCCCACCAGGTATTTGTTCTGGCGGCGCTTGCCTGAAGGCCAGATGTCAAGAGCCAGCAGGGGCAGCTGGTCATTCAGGGCTGCGCGGATTTCGTCTTTTTCTCGGGCAGCAGTTGCACCGTCCTCTGGCGCCTTGCGCGCTTTGCCTGCAGGTGCATCGTTGAAATCAAGCATGCGCACCCCCTGCTGAAGCTTTTGCCTGATTCGCCGCTAGCGCCGCCTGCTCGGCGGCATACCGGACCTGCCACTTGTGCAGCTCCCGCAGGCGATAACGCACCAGGCGACTGATGGAGTAGTACGGGATCCCGAGGGCTGCCCGTTTGCGGGCGTCGAGAAAGTAATACAGCGGCAGGTTCAGTGCTGTTGATGCCTGCTCGGCTGTCACGAATGGCTCATCCGTGGTGTCACCGGCTGCAGATGGCAACTGCAGTGGCGCGGAAATCGTTGAATTGGTGTTGTTCATGAAAACAGTCGTCCCTGCAGGTGGCCTGAGCCACCCGCATTGGTTGAAGAAATTGGATCCGGGAGGTGTCCCGGTGGATCAGGACACTCAGCCCGTGGGCGATGTGTCCAGTTGCATGCGAACGGGCGGGTACTTGCTGCGTTCGTGCTCTTGCACCATGGCCTCGACATAGGTCGTGACCACGGCATTGATCAGCCGCAGGGCCTCTTGCTGGGTGTAGCTCGACAGCGGTCGGTCCATGCCGATCTCGCTGGCTGCCTCGCCCAGCGGCTTGAGGCACTGCTGCATGGCGGCCAACTCGGCTTGCGATGGATCAATCACGCCAGCTCCTGTTGGCAAGACGCCCTCACGCTCGAGGCAACGCACACCGGCTGCGTAGAGCCGGTGGAAACAGGCCTGACAGCGCAACGAGCAGAAGATCCAGTCGATGGGATACCGCTTGGGGTGCCCCACCTTGAAGCGAAGATCCACATGACCGAAGCCTTTGGCTTGACGGGAACATACCCAGCATTTCATGCACAGCCGCCATCACTGCGCCCAAGCAGGTCGACCCTGCGCGTTGCCGGGACGGGGGGTGTAGCTGGCCCCAGACTGAGGGGTTGGTGCCGCTGATGCGGGAACTGCCGCCGCCGGTGCCCCACCGGAGCCGTGGCCCCCACCAGAGCCCCCGCCCATACCACCCTCGCGTTGCAGTTTGGCCTGCATCAGGTCTGCGTATTCCTTGTGATCGGGCTCGATCACCAGCCGGATGATGTTGCGGTACTCGCCCTGCCCGTCCTTTTCAATACCGATCCGGGCCGCGAATTCGGCACCATCGAGGTCACCGAAGCTGCGGATCTGTCGGGCACGCTGCGCCTCTGGGGATGCGTCATCGGGGTGGATGTTGCGCGAACTGTTGAGCACCGCCTTGATGAAACTGCGGCCCATCTGTGCCCAGGTCGGGCCCTTGTTGGAATGCAGGCCGACATTGCTCCAGATCTTGCGCTTGGCAAACGGGCCTGTGAGCAGCACGAACTCGCAGGACAGGAACACCGCACCGGTTTCATCCGATGCCGTGGCGTAGCCGCCCGTCCAGCCCCTGCTGGCATCGTCATAGCCACCGGGTTTGATGGCCATGCGCACCAGGGCCTGGGTGCCTTTGGGGATCAGGTTGAACTCGCCTTGCTGGGCATCGGCGTCATTGAAGTCGCACCAGGCCCCCGGAGCGCCGTGGGTTGAGGATTGGCCATAGGTTGCGGCCTGGTTGTAGCTGTCGTGGTTCATTGAAGGTTTTCCTGTTGATTGAGGGTTGTGTTCGTGTTGGTTCGGGCTGCCAGCGGCTCAAAGCTGGACATCGCCGACCCAGCGGATCTGGAAGGTGGGCTCGGTGATCAGCTCCTTGCGGGCTGGCTGGAAGGCCGCGCGCAGCAGCGGGTGCCAGCGGGCATAGTCCTGCTCGGCCACCGAGAACTGGACCTGCATGAAGTCCTGCACCCGGTCACCGGCAACAACCATCCGTTCGGCGATCTGAGAGAGGTGCTGTTGGTCCCAGACGATTTCTTTGGGTTGCGAGACATCGATCTGCAGGTCACCGTCATCGATGCGGAACCTGGCCGCTTCCTCCTGGCCAAGACTTTCGGCATGGCGGATCTGATCGGCGTAGCGGATTTCCATGGCCCGGTTGATCCGGCCACGCATCTGCAGCGTCCAGTCATGGAGCTGCTGCACCGCGTTGCTGAAATGGGCCAGCTGGTCTTTGGGCAGACGGCTGATCTGGCTCTCGGAGAGGTCGGGCAGCGCCGCCTGTTGCAATTGAAGGTGGTTCATGGGGCTATTCCTCAGGCGGGGGCACGTTGCGATGTGGAGACGTGCTGGACAAAATTCTCGAAGGCGATCACGGCATTGAGGGGGTAGTTCACCCTCTTGCCGAGCTTCAGGTAGTGCGGCCCACGCCCTTCCATTCGCCAACGTTGGAGGGTCTTGGGGCTCATCCCCCAGCGCACGGCCAGATCGACCTCGCTGAGGACTTGACGAGGGGGATTGGCAGGCTCGGGGATCACGGCACCGAGACGATTCGGTGCCAAGGGTGCTGGTGTTGCTAGCAGCATGGTCACTCCTTTCGAAGAGTTGGGGGACAACGCTGCTATTTCAGAAAATCAATGGGGAACTGATAAGGAACTGATCAAGGAACTTTGGCGATATCTCCAGTTCCTTAATCCCGACCTGGTGTTCGAAGAGCTGGACGCGTTGGATCGGTCGCCTGCCAATAGCAGAGTAAATTTCATACCCAAATCCAAATAAACATTCATATATGCGTTGCTAAAATTCATAGAACGCCATAAAATGCGCCTTAAATGAAATCCTTATCTCCTGCACCGCTGCCTGTCACGCGCAGCCTGACCCGTCTGGGCCAGGCGATTTCGCTTGCGCGTCGGCGCAGGCACCTGACACAGGAAGATCTGGCAGAACGCATTGGCGCATCCGCCCACACCGTGCGGCGAATGGAGGCTGGCCACCCTGGCACCGCACTGGTTCATTTCGCCCGGGCCTTGCAGGTGTTCGGGGAGTTGGACAAACTCGATCAACTGCTGGACACCCCCCAGGACACCATTGGTCTGACCTTGATGGATGAAAAGTTGCCCCAGCGCGTTCGCAAGTCCCGTAAGTCGCCGGAGTCAGGAGCGTTTTGATGGCCACAAAACCTGCTTTCAAACAGGCGAGCCAGCGCACCCAGATGGACGTCTTTCTTGGCAAAGCGGAAAAACCGCTGGGACGGCTCATCTTCGTCAAGGACGGCCAACGGGAGTTCTCTCAATTCGCCTACAGCGACGGTTGGCTGGCAGATGCCCAGTTCTTCGATGTCTCTCCCGATCTCAACCGTCAAAGCGGCTACCAACTGCGCAAGCCTCCGACCAAGAACGACACCTGCTTCTTTTTAGCCTTGGCGGATACCGAGCCAGATGCGTGGGGCCGGAGGGTGATCGCGCGCGCACATGCCAAGGCACGCGCCAAAGATGCGTCGCTCGGGCCACTGACCGAAGCGGACTACCTCGCTTGCGTGGATGATTTCAGCCGAGTGGGCGCGCTGCGGCTGCGAGATGAGAGCGGGCACTACCTGCGCAGCGTGGCCGATGGTGCGCGGTCAACGCCTGCATTTTTGGAGCTGGAAAAAATCCTCCTCGCATCCCGCGCTGTGGAAGTGAGCAAAGAAACGGCCGAAGACTTGGCCTACCTTCAGGGCAAAGGAACATCCCTGGGCGGCATGCGCCCCAAATGCACCATCCTGGATTCAGATGGCGCTTTGTCGCTGGGCAAGTTCCCCAGCGTGAACGATGAGCGCTCTGTCACGCGTGGCGAGGTGCTCGCACTGCGACTGGCCCAGCTGGCAGGCATTGACAGTGCGCAAGCACGGATCGTGATGGTTCAGGACCAGCCGGTTGCCATGATTCGCCGCTTTGACCGCACATCCGAACAAAATCGCATCCCCTACATCTCAGGCGCCACGCTGCTACAAGCCAACCGCGACGACGAGCATTCGTACACGGAAATCATCGATGAGATGCGCTCCAAATGCGAGAACTTCAGGGATGACGCCAGGCAGTTGTGGCGACGGTTGGTGTTCAACCACCTGATCACGAACGTGGATGATCACTTGCAGAACATAGGGTTCCTGTACAGCGGAAACAACCAGTGGCGACTGGCACCTGCTTTTGATTTGAACCCATTTCCCGACAAGGAGTCGGAATCCAAAACCTGGCTCAGTGAAGACAGTGGACCGATCACCTCGATCCAGCAACTGCTAGGTCAAGCCGCCCGCTTCGAGTTGTCGCAGCCCCAAGCGCAATCCATCCTTGAAGAGGTGGCCTCAGCAGTCAAGGGCTGGAAAGATGTGGCGACCTCAGCTGAGGTTGGACTGCAGGCGCACGAACTCAATGACTTCAAGCCTGCATTTAAAAGCGACATCCAATAAGCAGCCGTCCCGGAACCTGCAGCAGGAACCGGGAAATAGCACGGTAATCGCTTTATCCGACGCAAAACGACCCGTTGCCGTCATTGGAAATGAAGAGAAGCCGTCGTTCGTGGAGTGAAGACCTTGACCACACATGGGCGTTGACTACCCCCAAAAAACCTAGAGTGTCGGCACCGTGCCTCAATGTGAGTGCTGATGATGAATGTCAGGATAGTGAGGGTGCTTATGAGTGAGCGATGAATGTCGATGCCAATGCAAATGTGGCTCTGTCAAATTCGTCTCAGCGTTGTGTTGGTGCTGATGGTGCTCATCGTGTGTATGAGCATGCGTGTGTTCAAGTGGTGTGTGAGTGTGTTCGTGCTCGTGAGTCTCGGTCATGTGAAGCCAAACACCTAGCCCCATGAGTGCAGAGGCTATCCAAAACAAGGGGGTCGCAGTCTCTCCGAGAAACAGCAATGAAACCGCTGAACCAATGAATGGCGCGGTTGAGAAGTAAGCCCCCGTGCGAGCGGTCCCCAATCCTCGCAAAGCCAAGACGAAAAACACCAGACTGATGCCATAGCCCAGCAAGCCAACAACCATCGCCAGCACGGTGGTCTGGGGAGTGGGCAAGCTGCCCCCAATACCTATGGCTACCGCACTGTTCACAAGTCCGGCCAACAAGCCTTTGGAGCTGGCAATGAACACGGCGTCAGACGCTGAAACCTTGCGAGTGAGGTTGTTGTCAATGGCCCAGCACAGGCATGCGATGCCAATGGCAGCAAGCCCAGCAAAAGAAGAACTGCCAGCACCTACCGGTTGCCATGTAAGCACTGCTCCTCCAGCCACGATGGCAACCATGCCCAGAACGATGCGCTTGTCCGCGTTCTCTTTGAACACCATCCATGCGAGCAATGCGGTCAGAACGGATTCCAGGTTGAGCATCAAGGAAGCTGCTGATCCTGAGACAGTCGTCAAGCCGTACATCAAAGCAACAGGACCTAAGACGCCACCAAAGAAAATGGCTCCCAGGAGCCACGGCCACTCGCGGGCTTGAATTCCTGATGGTTTCCACCCTTTGTCTCGCAGCATTCTGAACAGCCCTAGCCCGACACCACTTCCCAAATAGAGCAGGCCGCCGAGGAGAACAGGCGAAACATCACCCACCAGCATTTTGGACAGCGGTGTGCTGGCACCGAACAAAACGGCGGCAGCGATGGCAAAGGTAACGCTCTGATTCACGGTTGATTACATTTTGGGAGGCCAGTTGTGGGTTTCACCTTGGCAGTGACAACACCACGCATACAGTGCATCGTACATAACCAAGCCGTGCTTAAGCATTTCGTGGTCGTCTTTGAAAACTTCCGACAGTCCCAGGGAAATGGCATACAGGCCCGAGGACTGGGGCGTCAAATCCAGCCTTGAGGTATCGGCACCACGCACGATTTCAGCCAATTGTTTGAGTGCAGCTTGCTCCAGCTTGTACGCCGACAAAAAGGCATCGAAGCTGCAAAGCTCGCCCACATGAGAAAACGCCACACCAGGAATGTCGTAGGGTGTCGCACCCGTTTCATCGGCGATGCGCAACACATCCTTGGCAGGTACATAGAGAAACTCCGCCTCGCTGTCGATGAACCGGGTGATCAGCCAAGGGCAAGCAATGCGATCAATCTTGGGACGTTCGCGGGTGATCCATTTCATGGTTTGACCTCCATATCTGTCAACACTCCCCGAAACACGAGGGCTCCACCGTCCAACATGTTGATCTCGCGTCCATTGGCATGGACCTCAAAACATTCGGTGAACCTTCGAGGCTTCTCCCGATGAAGACAGAGCAGCCGCTTTTCAACGGCCCAAGTGCCTCGCACATCCTTGGCCATTTCCACGCCACTGAGGGAACCATCGGCCAGGAATCGGTAGCTGTAATGAAATCCATCGCCAAGTGCTTTACCTCTGAACGAGGCCTCAATCTCTGACGGGTCCAATGCTTTCCAGCCCGGCAATGGCTTGGTGGACCAAGCCGCTGAACTAACCACCAGCAACAGGACAGCGATCAAGTGTTTGCGATGCACGATCAGTCCTTGCGGAACGCTTTATGGCAAGTGTTGCAGGCATCCCGCATTTGACTAACAGCGGCCTTGAATCGCTTGAGATCACCCGACTCGGCTGCAACGGATACCGCAGCCGTTTTGACTTGCAACTCATTAGCGTACCGATTGAACTTGTCTTCTTCAAACCAGATGTCGTCCTTGGCCCGGGTATCACCCCGCTCGCTGCCCTCGACAAATCCTTCCCATGGCAACTTGCTAAGCAATTCCACTGTCCGAGCATCCTGCGCCATCAACTTTGCATCGAACGGTCGGTGGCCGTCCACGGTCTGCACCATCCGGTTCACATAGGTGGCCATCAAGGTGAATGCCGCCTTGCGGTGCTTAATGGCTTGCTCGATTTTGCGGTCTTGAGCGTGGACGAAGCCAGATTGGAGCAGCAAAGCCCCGCTGAGTGCCAGCAGGCCGAATCCGCTTCTCATCAGTGGCTCACCAGCGGGTAGACAGCCAATCCGATCAGCGCTGCACCAATGACCAGCACCGGTTCGGGTATCTTCTTGAACTTCCACAACAACGTCGTGGCACCAACTGCGAGCAAAGCGGTCGGAATGTCACTGATGGAACGTTGCGCGATGACCACCACCGAGCCCGCAATGGCTCCGATGGCCGCTGCCGTGATTCCATCGACAAACGCGATCACCGAGGGGTTCTTGCCCCACTTCTTGAAATGCGGTGCTGAAACGATGGTGATCAAGTAGCACGGCAGGAAGGTTGCCACAGCAGCCATGGCCGCTCCGGGCAATCCAGCGACCAGATAACCAATGAATGCTGTGGTGATGACCACCGGCCCCGGCGTGATCATGGCCACGGCCACAGCATCGACAAACTGCCGATCGGTCAGCCAGTGGTGCTCTGTCACAGTTCCAGCGTAAAGGAAAGGCACGATCGCCAAGCCCGAACCAAAGACAAATGTTCCGGCCTTGGCAAAGAACAGCCCGATCTGCGTCAGCAAGCCTGCGTCGAGTGTGGCTGTATTCGATTCAATGGCGCTTTGCCCAAAATACTTTTCATAGACGAGCCACAGGGCAATGCTCAATCCAATCAGCCCCACGACGACCTTGGAAGTCACGATCGTCAGCAGGTCTTTCAAATTGGGTTTGCAGCGAATGATCCAAATCAGAATACCGGCAGCAATGAACAACCAGGCAATTTCAGACTGAGTGATGATGGTGACGGCAGCCAGCACACCAAAGATGCCCCACAGCAGCTTGTCTTTGCCAATGCTCTTGGTGGATAGCTTGTGTGCGCCAATGGCCATGATGCCCAGCACCGCAGCGCCCACACCATAGAACACCGCCTGCATCCAGGGCAACCCTCCATAGGACACATAGGCCATGCCCAAGGCCACCACCATGGCAAATGACGGCAGCACAAAAGCCAACCCTGCCACCGTAGCGCCCAGGATGCGGTAATGCACATACCCCAAGTAGATAGCCAGCTGTGCCGCCAGTGGTCCAGGCGCAATCTGCGCCAAGGCCAACCCTTCCTTGTAATCGGCTTCGGAAATCCAGCCGCGCTCTTCAACGAGGTCACGGTGCATAAAGCCCACCAAAGCCACAGGGCCGCCAAAACCGAGGGTGCCCAGCCTCAAGAAGTAGAGCATCAGTTGCCAGAGGGTATAGGTCGTCAAATTCTTGTTTTCAGTCATGGTTTTACCCCTTGTCAGCAGGTTTCTGGAAAGTAGTTAACAAGCCATCAAAGATGGCGCTGGCCACGGTCAGCAATTGGTCGTCATCGGTGATCGTGTTGCTCAAGCCTTCAAGCGCAGCCTCTACGCCCACCGCTTCAGGGGGCTGTACGCCGCCCACATCTAGGTAGTGAACAAGCAGCCCCAAACGCTGGAGTGCTGGTTCCGTCAAACCGAAACTGGCAGCCACCACTTCAAAAGTGACTTTGGCTCCGACATGAGAAAACGTCGCGTCGTCAAAGTCAAAACCCAAAGCATCCTTGGGGCAGTCTTTGGGACTCTTGAGCCAAAGGATGCGGGCCTTGGGGTCAATGAAGCGACGGATCAGCCAGGCGGTGGCCAGCCTGTCTACCCAAGGTTTGGCACGGGTGGCCCAAGTGCGCCCTTGGTAGTCGGCAAGTCTCAGTGATGAAATGGCACCGATGGCAGCATGCGGTTCATCCGGTGATATCAAACGGGCACAGTCTCCTTCCAGCTCGACCAGCACCGCTTCGGCCTGAGCCATCTCCTGCCCAGGGAAGAAGTCGATTTGGCTGAGTTGATCAAATGACTTGCGCAACTTTCTGGTTTGCTTGAGAACGTCTTGCACCGAGATGGGCGTCAGATCGCCTGCGACCTTGGCCAACTCAGCCAACAAGGCGGCGTACTCTTCAGATCGGTTGAAAAGGCTTTTGAAATCAGCCCCAGACGGCTCCATGGTGTCCAGCACCATAGCGGTCCCTCCGCCCGACAGCACATCCAGAGCAATGCCATCCAGAAGAGCCCGATTGCTGAGCAAGTCAGGGAGTAAATAGACGCCATCACGTAGCACCGAGGCGCCAGATGACTTGAGAGCCCGCCAAGCGCGTTGGCGCAGTGTCGCGTTCTCGGTGGGCAGGCTGGTGATGAAGCAAAGCCAATTCATAATGTAGATTATTCTACGCCGTGAATGACTTTCTACAAATATTCTCAATCTCTATGAACTTAAAGGGGTGACCCAGCTGCTGGACAGCCTCAGATGACGTCTCGTGAACGATATGGACGACGAACGTCTGCTTTCGGACATAACCTTGGCTGACCGCTTCTGGCCAATTCTGTTGAAAAACTCCCGATTTTTTAGAAATTGACCTGTGGCTTGCGTATGCTTCTGCGTAGACGGAGGTGCAAGCCATGATGGGTCAAACGGCGAACCAAGATCAGCTCTTTTATGAGTTCAACCTCGAGGACCACATCCCGCGTGATCATTTGCTGCGCGGCATAAATCGGTTTCTAGACCTCAGTAAGTTGCGCCAACATTTGGCACCGTTTTACAGCCACACTGGCCGCCCTTCCGTTGATCCCGAGTTGATGATTCGGATGCTGATCATTGGATATTGCTTTGGCATTCGCTCAGAGCGCAGGCTGTGCGAGGAGGTCCATCTCAACCTTGCCTATCGATGGTTTTGCCAGTTGGGTCTGGAAGACAAAATCCCCAACCACTCCACCTTCTCAAAAAACCGCCATGGGCGCTTCCGAGAGAGCGAAACATTCCGTCATGTCTTCGAGAGCGTTTTGCGCCGATGCATGACGGAGGGGTTGGTTGGAGGTGAGGGGTTTGCCGTGGACGCTAGCGTCATCAAGGCCGACGCCAATCGAGCCAACGTAACGACCCCCGAGGAGCCCAAAGCTTGGCCAGGCGGGGATAACCCAAGCCGTGCCGTACGCGACTACCTGGCCGCACTGGATGAAGCCAATCCGATTGGAGAAGATGCAAGTGCCATTGTCCCCTCCAGGACGATATCTCTATCAGACCCTCAAGCCAGATACACCGCAGCTCCCGGCGGTCCGGCTTTCTTTGCTTATTCCACCAACTATCTGATTGACCTGGACGCGGGCATCATCATGGACGTTGAAGCCACACAGGCCCATCGCACGCAAGAGGTGGAATCCACCAAGACCATGGTCCAACGGGTCGAAGACCGCTTTGACATCAAGCCCAACCGCCTGGTTGGCGACACGGCCTACGGTACTGCCCCAATGCTGCACTGGATGGTCAACGAAAAAAACATTGCACCCCACGTTCGTGTGTGGGACAAGACGCAGCGCAAAGATGAAACTCTTTCTATTGCGGATTTCGATTGGAATGAGGAAGCCAATCAATACACATGCCCAGAAGGGCATCCCTTGAAATCCAACTGGCGTCCCTTCAAAACTCCACGCAATCATGTGACACAAGCAGACACCGTTGTGTACCGAGCCAGCCAGCATGATTGCACTGCCTGTTCACGCAAGCCGCAGTGTTGCCCAAACACGCCGCATCGCAAGATCGCGCGCAGCATTCATGAGGGTGCGCGCGACGTGGCACGACAGATTGCACGAACCGATGCTTTCAAGCAGTCTGGCAAACAACGCAAGAAGGTTGAAATGCTGTTCGCTCACCTCAAGCGAATTCTCAAGCTCGACCGGTTACGACTGCGGGGCTTGGTCGGTGCACAAGACGAGTTCATATTGGCCGCAACGGCGCAAAACTTGAGAAGAATGGCCAAGTGGTTGATGCCAATCAGCGGAAAAGCGGGATTGATGGCCGCGTGAGGCGGTGCGAAGGCTGATTTGCCGCCGAAGATGGCGTCTGCATCCTCAAAAAAGATCAGCAACGCCAACTTGTTCAACGCTTCGGCACGAGTTTTTCAACAGAATTGGCCGACAGCTGCCGATCTGAGCACGAGCACCGTTCTATCTGATCACGTTGCCGGACTGAATGTCCAGCAGCGAGGGAATGCACAAGAAGTCTGATTTCCTGTTATTTCAGCACCGCTCAGGCATTAGTTCGAAGCCCAGGCCAGCTGATACAAACCCAACCGCCGCTGTCGGCTAACCAGTTGCTCATACGCTTGGAGCGGCCCCAGGTACAACGGATCCCCCCGATTTGCGGCCTTGATCTTGAAGACATCCATTGGCTTTTCACTGGATAGACCCGCTGCCCTCATGAGAAATTCAGCTGATTGGGCTTGGTTTCTATGTTTCCAGAGCGCGGCAAACAACCTCGCCTGAGCCTCTGTCAAACGGATGGGACCATGCGGCCAGTCGTCCAGATGCACCCAAAGGAAGTCGTCGCTGAACGGCCCATTAATGGCCACAGGGATAACGTCACCCGGAGTATCGCCAGCATCTTCCTGCACATCACCGAGCAGACGCAGCGCCATACCATGCAAGGCAAATCGATCCTCGAGATGCCACCAAGTGGCCACACCCGCTAGCGGATCCTGCAGCGTCCGCCCCAAGGGCCTGGGTGTGATCACCCAGCTCTGGATTCGAGGCTCGTGTCCGTGAAATATCTGCAGCCCATGGCGCTCCACCAGATCAATCCGCCGTGCCACCACCACCGGCCGCTTCCTGTAGCGGCCGATGTCCCATACGCCGTCTGCAATACGGGTGATGATGGTCTGCGGCGCAATGTCCAGTGCGCCGCGCAACTTGCGGATCAGCCATTCGTCGTCCAGCTGCCAACTGCGCTGACTGGCCGGATCCAACCGAAACGGGCCACAGTCTGGACACTGCACCATAAGCCCGTCATCACTTCGGAAGATGGGACCTCGGTACAACCCACAGAAAGCGCACATGGCATCACTGGCGTTGACCTGGCCCGCCACAACCGCCTTGACCTGCTTGAGAACATGCAGGGCTGAAATTTCTCCATCGTGCAGGCCACTTTCCAGCGAAAAGCCGCCCCGCACAAACAACAGGGCTGCCAGATTGATAGCTTGCTGGTTCTGCGTGATCTCCATTCACATCCCTCACTCGAACAAGTCACCAGCGAGCACCCTCTGCCCTGCCCTTTCCGGTTCAGGCAAGAGGACCTGCTGGCCTTGCAGGATGCCCAGCTGCACCAGATAGCCTTCCAGCTGGGTCCGGAGTTTTTCATCGAACTTGTGCAGGTTCAGCCGCCCCTTGCTCGTGACCTCAACACTGACCACAGTGCAGCGGCTCTTGCCCTGCATGGGTGCGAGGTAGAAATTGAGCACTGCGGCCTGGATCATCCAACCACGGGTGAGCGGGTTCTCCGAGTTGAAATAGCTGGCCAGCAAATCGGTCACGCAGCGCTGATCGCTGGATGCACTGGCGGTGCATTCCATCTTGAGCCGCCCACAGCCACTGACCACGGTCACGCTTTTGACCTGCAGGCCCACGAAGCCGTCCTCGATCGCTTGCGGGATGTTCATACCCAGGCGCAGGGAGGTAAGGTTCAGGCGAGGCGTCTGAATGCGCTGTGCATCCGCGTCCACACCCAGCAAATGCCTGGCAAAGGCCTCGCAGAGCATGGCATGGTACTTGGCTCCACCCCGGATGATGGTGCGGGCCACACCAGTTGCCTGGGCATATTCAAGCACCATGTGGATATTCGGACTGCCCACTCGCCGCTGCAGCTGGCTGCCCTTGAACTCGAGCTTGGCCGTGGCCAGATCCTTGGCGTGAATTGAGATGAGCTGTGTGCCCCGAGCACGCTCGAGCACATTGACCACACACACCTCGCCGCAGCCCAGCTCGCGCTGGTAGAACCCCTTGATGGCATCGCTGAATGCGGCTATCGAGACCTCGTCGCGTTGAATGGCTCGCTTGATGCCAAGGTCATGCTGCTGGGCCTGTTGTCCATGGTGGTCCAGATATTCGATTTCGGCCGCCGCCTCAAACAACGTGGGGTGGTGAACATACAGCCAGAATGCCCGCTGCAGGTCACTCTTGCAGGCGATCAGGCCCATCAACTCGGATGGCCGGTCATGCGCCGCCTGGAACATGGCCTGCTTGCCCAACGGGTGAGCCAGCAGCGTGCTGGCGTGCAAACCCGCCACGATGCGGTCACGCATGGCAGCCACAGGGTGTGACTGGATCAAGCCAATCAGGCCTTTGGATGTTTGGACAGAGTCGTTCCATGACCAGCCCTCGGGCAGTGGCAAGGCATGGCGCTCCATGAAGGTTTTGAGGGTGTCGTCGACAGGCAAGTTCAGCAGGATGTCGGCGTAGGTCTGAGCTCGGCTCATTTGGGTCTCCTTTGTTGTTGTTTGTTTTGGCAATGAGGCGTCTCAACCCCCAGTCTGTTGACCGGGGGCTTGGGTTGAGGTTTCGCCGGATTGCTGGATAAATATACAGCTTTTGGCAAGTTTGTCAAAGCCACCGCTGCAGGCCGCTTAAATGCTGGCCGGTGTCTCAGAAACCCATGATTCATGCGGCTCTCCAACTCAAGGGCCTCATTGGCCCGCCAAAACACGTTACTTCTGGAGGGGTTCATGCATACGATTTGTGGACGGTTTTCTCAATCAATTCCTCCCCATGAAAGTCCACCTGAACCAATCCACAAGCCCCCTGGGCAATCGCTCGGAAAAGAGCGGCCACCTCTGCTTTGAACAGATCAGCGAACTGATGGCCAAAGGCTCCCTCAGTCAACACCAGAAGCTCACCGAAATCCACAGCAGTCAGGTTTACGCCACTGATCTGGACGAGTTCGTGGACTTCCATGCCTGGCAGAGCGTGAATGTGAACCCGTCTACAGAACAAGGAGTTCACCCATGAAGCCCCGATCCATCACCCCACGCGAGCAGCGCAATCTGGAAAAGCTCAATGCCGTCCAGCGCGAAGTGGCCACCCTGCATGAAATGAAGATGCCCGATCTTTGGAAAGTGTGGGATCTGCATTTCGCAAGCCGCCCGGTGCACCCCAATCGCAAATACCTCACCTCACGCTTGAGCTACCGGATTCAGGAATTAGCCTTTGGCACCTTGCCCCAGTCCACACGCGAGCGCTTGGTCGACTACGGCCAAAACCTCTCCAAAATCAAGACCAACACCCCGGCCAAAGCGGTGGCCATGCCCGGGGCCACACTGGTGCGTGAGTTCGAAGGCAAGGAGTTCAGGGTGGAGGTATTGGCCGACGGCCGTTACGAGTACAACCAGAAGATCTACCGCAGCCTATCGGCGATCGCCAAGAACATCACCGGCACGCATTGGTCCGGACCCGCATTTTTTGGCGTGAAAAACATGGTGGCCGCATGACAGAGCTGACCATCAAACGCTGCGCCGTGTACTGCCGCGTGTCCTCTGATGAAGGGCTGGACCAGCAATTCAACTCCATCGACGCCCAGCGCGAAGCAGGCCTGGCTTTTGTGATGAGCCAGCGCACAGAAGGCTGGGTTCCCGTGCAGGACACCTACGAGGACCCCGGATTCTCCGGCGGCAACATGGAGCGCCCCGGCTTCAAACGCCTGATGGCAGACATCAAGGCCGGAAAGGTTGACATGGTGGTGGTCTACAAGATCGACCGCCTCTCGCGCTCCCTGGCCGACTTTGCCCAGATGATGAAGGTCTTTGACCAGCACACGGTCAGCTTCAGCTCCGTCACCCAGCAGATCAATTCATCAACGTCCAACGGACGCCTGATGCTCAACATGCTGCTGTCCTTTGCACAGTTCGAACGGGAAGTGACCGGCGAACGCATCCGAGACAAGATTGCCGCCTCCAAACGCAAGGGGCTATGGATGGGTGGCGTGGTGCCGCTGGGCTACCGTGTGGAAGAGCGCCAATTGCTGATCCACCCGAAGGAATCGGAAACTGTGAACTGGATCTTCGACACCTACGCCAGCACAGGGTCGACCACGCAGATGGTCCAGCAGATGAAGGAGCAAAACCGCCTGACCAAAACGGGGCGGCATTTTTGCAAGCAGTCGCTGTACAAGGTGCTGCAAAACCGCGTGTACCTGGGCATGCTCTCGCACAAGGGCAAGTTCTACCCCGGTGCCCACAAGCCCCTGATCGATCAGGTCCAGTGGGACAAGGTGCAGAAGATGCTTGCACGCAAACCCGAAGAGAAGACCCAGGCCACCTGGTCCTTGAAGGCCCGGACCCAGTTTCTGTTGCGCGGCTTGATCTACACCCCTGCAGGCGATCTGTACCTTCCGATGGCCTGTCAGAAGAAGTCTGGCAAGGTCTACCGCTATTACGTGCACAACAAAAAAATGCACGAAGGTGCCAGCCAGAGCACCGTCGCCAACCAGCCCGCCGAGCTGGTGGAACAGGAGGTCACCCGGCAGGTACTCGATTTCCTGTGCTCGGGCACGATGCTCAACCAATACTGGCACCAGATCCAGCAACTCAATCCCGGCATCCCCGAAGCCCAAGCTGTGAATTTAGTGCTTCAGCGCACAGCGGAAATCTGGGACAGCTACTTCGATGAGCTCAAAAGCCACATCATCCGCAGCTTGGTCGAGCGAGTCACGCTGCACGATGACGACACGATCGAGGTCAGCTGGCGTACCACTGACTGGCTGGCTCTGCTGGGGGCGATGAAGCCCGGGACCATTGGCGCAGAGATGCTGGAGATGGAGATGCCCGCATGAGCGAGGTAACAATCAGCAAGGACGGTGAAGGCCTTAGGATCTCCACGCGCAAGCCCTTCAAGCTCAAACGCCGCCCTGGCATCAAAACCCTGGTCCTGGCCCAGGACGCACCAGAAGGCCAACAGATGGGTGCGGTGTTAGCCAAGAGCACCCACGTCGCCTTGTTCCACGGGCTGGCCAGGGCCCATTACTGGCAGTGGCTGCTCGACACCGGAGAGGTTAAGAGCGGCTCGGAAATCGCCCAATTGGAGGGACTGGATCCGAGCACGGTCAATGAGCTGCTGCGACTGACGCTACTGGACCCTGCACTGGTGATGGACATCCTTGGGGGAAAGCCACCACATGAAGCCAACATGATGTGGTTCACCAGGAATGCCTTACCGGACCTGTGGCATGAGCAATTCATGCCACAGCAAGCCGCCTGAAGGGATTCAGGCTGACTCTGCCTGGCCTTAGGCCAATTTAGCGGCCACGGCTTTCTTGCCCATCTTATGCGCAGCAGAGATGGCCTGGCGCTGGCTCGCGCGAGGCTTGGTCTTACCCGTTTCCCAGTGGTACCGGTTTGCAGCGGGTTGCGGACCTTAGGCAATTACATCTGGCCACCCGCACCCGACCCAGTGCCGTCATTCGTGACGCGCATTTGACCGTCTGCTCTGCCAACGTTAGCCGTCATTAGCCCAGATCCGCCAGCTGGCTGCTTTCAACATTAGCCTGGAGTACGGTTCACTGCTTCTGAAATTTGAACAGTTGTGTCAAGTGTTTCCGGTAATCGAGCTAACAATCCTTTTTGAAACATTGGCGGGCGATCGCCCCAGGCGATGAGTCCATTTTTGTCACAGGCATGGATCCTGGCGCAAAGCAATGTTTGGTTGACGCTTTCGGAAGATGCGTCCAGATTTCCGAATAGATATCGCAATTTCCCTGTCGCTTGAATTGCCAAAGTACAAGCACGCGAGCATCCGCCCATGCATTCGATGGGTCTGACGACGTAGGGCAGATCATCAATAAACACCTGTTCATTGACAGCTTCATACAGCTTCGCTCCCACACGCGGTGCATCTCGCGAAATGTCATTGGGCTGACAGGTGACACAAATAAGGATCTCAGTTTTCATAAAAATTTCCTGCGGTTTGGGTCGTTTGAAATCATGTGTGCCAAGCACGAAATACTCACCAACTCTCGTAAGCCGATATATCCACCTCGATCCAAGCGCCAAATGGCAACGACACCATCGGCCACTCCTCAGCACTTGAAATTTGCCGACGACCTGCATTAGCTATCAAGAATTGGACTGATTTGATGACGCCGGCATGAGTGACCCACACCGCCTCGGGCACATTGAGTTTTTTCATTGCTCCCAAAGCCCACGCAACCCTATCAATCACCTCTTGCGTACTCTCTTTGCCACCAAAACGGTGATCCGGGAAATCGGCCACCCAAGCATCTATCGCAGTTCTTGGAATTTTCTCCCACGGATGCATTTCCCAACAACCAAAATCCATTTCGCACAATCGTTGGTCTACGACAGGCTCTTGCAAATCGTGGCGCTTGGAATGCAAGACTTGCGCCAACTGCTTGGCACGAAGAGAGGGAGAGGTGTACAACAGGCTGCCCTCGGCAGGATGCGATGAAAAATCCAGGGCCACCTGCTGCGTGGCCATGGCATCCGCCGCGACATCACTGACCCCATAACAAAAGCCGGGCGCAAGCAACACCGGCGCATGACGAAGCAACCACAATTTCATACCCAGGCCGACGCCATTGCCATGCCCAGGTAACATCCCAATTCGGATAACTGTTGCGTTGCCCCCAGGCCATCCCCTGTAAAACCCTGTAAACGGCGTTGCAAACGCCAGCCCATCCAGGCCGTGGCGCACAAAGCGAGCAAGCCTCCCGCCAGCCACACCGGTGCTGGCATGAACAGATTCACCACCCCCATTGATCCACCCCACCACATCACGCCGATCCACAACCCTGCCTTGTCAAGGTGCTGTGCCAGTGGCTTTGACTTGGACTGAAGCGAGTCGCTGACATAGACCATATTGCGCATCAAAAGCAAAGGCATCAGGCGAGAAACCACGTGCGCGGCAAACACACCGGCGAGGGCTCCTGTTTCTCCGATTTGAAATAGCAAGACCAGCAAGCCAAACTTCGCAGACAAGGCCAGGACCAAAGCAATTGCGCCGTAGGTGCCAATGCGTGAGTCTTTCATGATGTCCAGTGTTTGCGCGCGTGTCTGACCGCCGCCCAGACCATCTGCCGTGTCGGCCAGACCGTCTTCATGAAATGCCCCCGTCAGCATGACACTGAAAACCATGCTCAGGATCACCGCCACCCAGACACTGGCAGGCTGGGCCGGCAATAACAGGATGGCCAATTTCAAAAACAGGGCCGATGCCCCGCCGACCACGCAGCCCACACCCGGAAAGTGCGCTGCGCTGGCCTGCAACATGGCCGGCGAATAACCCACCCACTGCGCAAGGCACCCCGTCACAGGAATCCGGGTGAAAAATTGCAGGGCCAACAAGAAGTGGCGGGCAAAACGCGTCAGCATGGCGTGCGGCCCATCAGGTGCCTGGCGTCAGTACGGCGTCATCCTGACGCGAGACACCGGCCGACTCAAAGCTGGCCATGTCACGCAAGATGGCACAAGCCGACACCAGCAAGGGCCAGGCCATGGCTGCGCCCGACCCTTCACCCAAGCGCAGGCCCAGATCGAGCAGCGGTTCGGCCTTGAGGTGTTTGAGCATCAGGGCATGGCCCCGTTCGCCAGAGCGGTGTGCAAACACACAGCGCTGCAACACCGCCGGCTGCAGCGCACTGGCCACCAGCACCGCCGAGCTGGCGATGAACCCGTCCACCACAATCACGCGCCGCTGTGCCGCCGCCTGCAGCACCGCCCCGACCATGGTGGCGATCTCGAAACCGCCAAAAGCGGCCAATGCAGCCAGTGGAGAGCGTGCGTCGGGATGGCGCGCCAACACCGCGCGCAAGACCTCGATCTTGCGTTGCACAGCGGGTGCATCCAGCCCCGTTCCGGCCCCTGTGCAGTCGGCAATATCCAGACTACTCAAGCGGCTGAGCAGCAAGGAAGCCGCAGAGGTGTTGCCGATACCCATCTCCCCTAACAGCAAGGCATTGCCAGGCAGCGCCTGAACCAAAGCCACACCATTGGCCAAAGCCTGTTCACACTGGCTGTCGGTCATGGCGCTGGTGTCCAGCGCATCCGATGTGCCGAGGGCCAGCTTGCGAATCAGCAGGCCGGGGCGGGGGGCAAATTCGTGCCGCACACCGCAGTCCACCACCGTGAGACCGATGCCGTGCTGCCTCGCCAACACACTCACCGCAGCGCCGCCAGCCAGGAAGTTCTCCACCATCTGCCAGGTCACATCGCTCGGGTAAGCCGAAACGCCTCGGGCCGCAAGGCCATGGTCACCGGCGAACACCACCAGCTGCGGCTCATACAGTTCTGGCGCATCCTGGCCCAGCACCCGTCCGATGTGCAGAGCCAGCGACTCGATGCGCCCAAGGGAACCCAGCGGTTTGGTCTTGTTGTCCAGTTTGTGCTGCAGCCTGGCCACCAACTCGGGCTGAGCAATGTTGGCAACGGGGGGGATCTGGAATGTCATGGTCAGTCCTTTCGGATAAGGGCATCGAGCACACCCGGCTCGACATGGGTTTGAAGAAAATCCGCCAGCCCGTCAAACACACCCTCGAGCGTGGGCACACGGGCGCCAAACAAGGCTTGCAAGACAGCAGGAGACTCGAACAGGCCATGCAGGTAACAGCCCAGTACATTGCCAGCGCCGTTTTGCCACGCAAGGCCGGGCATCACCTCGCGCACCAAATCGCCCTGGGCCGCCATGGCGGGGTGTTGCACCGTCTGGCCGTGGTGGATCTCATAGCCTGAGGCGGCCACACCAGACAAGGCAGACCATGGGCCGCACAGCTCGCCAAAATGCGCGTGTGTGCGCTGCACGGTTTTGTGCGTCTCAAACGTCGTGACCACCGGCAAGAGGCCCAGACCTGGGGCATTGCCATCAATACCGTGAGGGTCGATCAACGCCTCACCAAGCACCTGCAGACCGCCGCAGATCCCCAGCACCGCCCCACCCTGGCGGGCGTGCGCGGCAATGGTCCGGTCCAGCCCCTGGGCACGCAACCAGGCCAGATCGGCGGCCGTGGCCTTGGAGCCGGGCAGCACAATCCAGTCCGCGCCAGAGCAGTCGGCCGGGGAACGTGCCCAGACAAGGCGGACCCCTGGCACATTCTTCAACGGCTGGAATTCATCCAGGTTGCTGATGCGCGGCCAGGCGATGATGGCGATGGCCCTCGTGACCTCACCCCGGGCGTGGGTCCTGTCGTCAAACACCCCGTCTTCTTCTGGCAGGCCGTGTTGCCACCACATGGGCAAGGTGGCAACCACCGGCACACCAGTCATGTCCTGCAGCATCTGCGGTGCCGGCGCCAGCAAGGCCGCATCTCCCCGGAATTTGTTAAGCACATACCCTTTAATCAGTTGGCGCTCTTCTTCAGGGAGCAAGGCCCAGGTGCCGTACAGATGAGCGAACGCGCCCCCCCTGTCGATATCGGTCACCAGAAGGCAGCGGGCCAGGGCGTGACGGGCCACACGCATGTTCACGATGTCGCTGGCATGCAGATTGATCTCGGCTGGCGAGCCTGCTCCTTCAATGACCACCACGTCATTCTCGGCCCGCAGGGCATCGAGTGCCTGGGCAATCTGTGGCCAGACTTTTTCACTGCGTCCCCGCCACGGCAATGCACCAAGTTCGGCGCTCACGCGCCCCAGCAACACAACCTGGCTGCGCGTGTCGGCCTCGGGCTTGAGCAGCAAGGGATTCATGCGGACATCGGGTTCGGCCCCGGCGGCCAAAGCCTGGAAGTACTGCGCCGATCCGATTTCGCCTTGCGTGCCATCCAGCGCGGCCACCACCCTGGCATTGTTGCTCATGTTCTGGGCCTTGAACGGTACCACCTTCAGGCCTTGCCGCGCGTAATAACGGCACAGGGCTGTGGTGACCCAGCTCTTGCCGGCACCGCTGGTGGTCCCCAGCACCATCACGCATGTTGCGGTCATCGTTTGCCTCCCATGGTTTTCCAGGCCTGCCAAAGTGCATCCTGCGACGAGGGGGGAAGCACCCCCATGCGCACCCTGCCAGGCAAGCCAAATGAGGCGGTGTCGCGCAACTTGATGCCCTGCGTTCGCAGCGTCGCCAAAGCCTGCCCCATTTCCGGGTGAGCGATACCGGCCAGATGGAAATTGGCCACACTCGGGACCAGCGCCCAGCCCAGCGATGCACACACGTCCATCTGCCGCTGCTTCCATTGCCGCAGAACAGGCAGGCAGTCCGCCAGCCAAGCTTGTACTTCGGGTTGCACCCATGTCATCAGCAGGGCACAGCCGTGCGCACCGATCGGCCAGGAAGGTGCCAGTTGCGCCAGTTGGGCCACTTGTTCATCCGAACCCACAGGCGCAATGGCATACGCCGCGCGGATGCCCGTGGCACCCAAGGCCTTATTCGGACTCCACAACTGCCAGACCTTGTCGAGCTGTGTGTCAGACAAGGCCAGTGCACCTTCGAGGCGAAGTGGGCGATAGGCCCCATCAAGCACAAGCATCTGCCCGGGCATCAAGGCCTCCACTTTTTGCGCCAAATCCACATGGGCTTGCCCCACCGGGCTCGAAGGATCACAGGCCCAGATCAAGTCCGCAGCGGCGGATGAAGCGCTGCGCTCCAGGCCCCAGGCGAGTGCGGCATGGCCGTAGTCACCATAGCCATGTTCGGGCAACTCGACCCGTGCGGGCGTGCCCCGAAGTCTGGCCTCTTGCGACACCCGCGCACTGATGCGGAAAATGAATTCACTGGCACTGCCTGCCAGAACGATGCGTTCAAGCGCAACACCATGGAAAGCGGCCAGACAATCGCGCAAGGCTCTGTAAGCGGGGTCGGGGTAATGGCCTGCATCGACCGCGGCCAACGCGCTGATCAACAGGGGACAAGGGCCGCACGCATTGCTGTTGGTTGAAAAATCATGAACGGCCACCCCCTGGGTGTCCTGTCCTCCATGGATGCGCAACTCAGACATGCAGCCCTCCAACGATCAACCAGCACAGCGGCACACTCAGCCAGACCGTGCGGGCCGCCAGGCGACAGGCCTGATCCATGTCGCCAGCCAAAACCCCTCGGCCTTGTGCATGCAGAAGGTACACCCCGGGTTTGCCCAGGCGAACACCCAGCAACAGCGCCATCGCCCCCATGGGCCAGCCGCCATTGGGCGAAGGTGTGTGCCGTGCCTCGCGGCTCAAGCCTGGCACCCACAGACGCCCGCCAGCCAGCACCAGCAAAGCCGCCGTCAGACGTGCCGGGACCCAGGACAGGACATCGTCGGCCCTGGCGGCCCACTTGCCTGCCCATTCCCAGCAACGCCCACCACGCACGCCACGATAGCCCCACATGGCATCGGCCGTGTTGGCGTAACGGTACAGGGCGGCGCCCGGCAAACCCGCCACGGCAAACCAGAACAAGGGGGCGACCACGGAATCGTTGAGGTTCTCGGCCAGGGTCTCGATGGCGGTCTCGCGCACCCCTGTGGCATCGAGCTGGTGCACGTCCCGGCTGCACAGGCAGGCCAGGTGTTCGCGCCCCGCAGCCAACGAATGGTTCAGTGCGGACCCGACCGCATTCACCTCGCCGCGCAACATCTTCCAGGACATCATCGGCTTGAGCAACAAACCAAGGCACGGCGCAGCGATCCAGACCGGCCACTTTGCAAGCAAGCATTGCAAGCCCCAGGCCACACCCACGACTCCGATGGCACCGGCCAGCCAGGCCAGCGCCCCTCTAGTCCATGCGCCGTGGTCCTGCGCGGGCACTGAAGTGCCAACCTTCGGAGCAGCCCAGCGTCCTGCATGGTCCAGGAAACGCCCCATCCAGACCACAGGATGCAACTTTGCCGGCGGTTCACCCCAGCGGACATCTACCAGCAAAGCCATAACCAGTGCAAACGCAGCCAGGACGGTTTGGTCAGACCAGGCACCCATGTTCAGGCACCAAACTTCGGAGGAGCTACCGCTGCAAACAAAGCACTGGATTGTCCCCAGCCATCTTCAAAGACCAGCTCATTCAGGGCTTGCCGACGCGCCCAGTTCTGTTGCTGCAGCATCGGCTCCGCATAAAACTCGTGGACAGGTCCAAGGCAGAGCAAGGCGATTGGTTCGGCGCCAGCAGGTAAGTCCAGCAGGTCCGCCACCTCGGCAGGCTCGAAGAGGGACACCCAGCCCATGCCCAGGCCCTCGGCACGCGCTGCCAGCCAAAGGTTCTGGATGGCGCAACTGGCAGACGCCAGATCCATTTGCGGCAAGGTGCGGCGGCCGAACACATGCTGTTCGCGGCCTTCGGCCAGACACACCACCAGCAACTCTGCAGCGTCGAGCACACCCTCGACCTTGAGTTTCATGAATTCTTCCTCCCGCACCCCCAGGGCTTGCGCCGTCGCCAGCCGCTCGCGCTCGACCGCATCATGCAAGCGGCCGCGCATGACTACATCAACGATCCGAATGAAACGCCACGGCTGCATGAACCCCACACTGGGGGCGTAGTGTGCCGCTGTCAGCAAGCGGTGCAGTGTCTCGGGCTGAACGGTTCCCCCTGCGAAATGGCGCATGTCGCGGCGCTCGAAAATGGCCCGATACACCGCTTGTCTGGCCTCTGCGGGGAAGGCCTGCGGCAGTTCTTTAAACGACGAGGGGGGACTCACACTCAGTCCTCAATGCCACGTTGTGCCGGCACGCCCGCCTTGAAGGCGTGCTTGAGCATTTTCATTTCGGTGACGGTGTCGGCCATATCCATGATCTCCGGTGGACAGCGGCGACCGGTCAAACACACATGCACATGCGAAGGCCGCTCACGCAAAGTCTGCAGCACATCCTCCAGCGGCAGCCAGCCGTAAATCAGTGGATATGTGATTTCGTCGAGCACTACAAGGAACCACTGTCCCGACAAAATGGTCTGCTTGGCTTTCTGCCAGCCTGCCCGGGCCAATTCAGCAGAGTGCTCCAGATCCTGGCTTTTCCAGCTGAATCCATCGCCCAGGCCTTCGATCGGAATGCCGATCTGTTCAAACATGCGGTGCTCACCAAATCGCGCAGAGGGCACCTTCATGAACTGGAAAATCTTGACCGCCTTGGCACGCCCATGGGCGCGCAGCGCCAGTCCAAAAGCCGCCGTGCTTTTGCCTTTGCCATCGCCGGTGTTGACGATTACGATGCCCCGGCGTTCCCCTTCGGGCTTGTCGTAAGGTTTGTCTGTGGGAGGCGTTTCAATTTGCATGGCTGCTTCTTTGACTCAATAAACGGGCAAGGCCACCCACTGGCCAGACAGCGGGTGGATGGCGACGCGGTGCTCAAACACTTCTTCAAGCGCCCGGTGCGTGGTGGGTGCGTCACAAGAGCCGTGATGAAGCACCCGGCCCTGCGCCATGATCACCAGGTCATCGGCGTGCAGCGCAATTGAAATCTCGTGCAACACGCTGATCACCGTGCGGCCAGCAGCCGTGAGCTCTCGCACCAGCCGCATCCAGTCGGCCTGGTGAGGCGGATCCAGATTGGCCAGCGGTTCATCCATGAGCAAGGTCTGGGCCTCCACTGCCAAAGCGCGTGCCAATAGCACTCGCTGTCGCTCCCCACCCGATAGCTCTCCCAGGGGACGCTCTCGCCATGCCCAGGACTGCGTCTGGTGAAGCGCACGTTGCACAGCCACATGGTCAGATGGACTCGCTGAGGCCAGCCAGGCTTGGTGTGGCAAGCGCCCCAACATGGCCACGTCATAAACCGTGAGGTCCTCAGCCGCCGTTTCACCCTGCCCCAACCAGGACAGCGCACGAGCTCGCTCATTGCGAGACCATTCCCTCAAGGGGCGCCCCTGCAGATCAATTTTTCCTGCAGCCGGCAGCACACCCGCGAGCGTCTTGAGAAAAGTGGACTTGCCCGCTCCGTTCGGTCCCACGATGCACGTCCAGATGCCGGGACGCAATTGCAAATCAATGCTGTGAAGAACCGGAGATCCTCCCAACGACGCCGTGACGCCTTGCACGTCAAAGACAGGTGTGCTCACAAAAGGCCTCCTTGGTGCGAGGCACGGGTGCGGCGGTGCATGAGCCACAGCAGGTAGCCCCCGCCCAGCACAGCCGTCAGCACGCCCACAGGCAATTCCTGCGGCGCAATCAGCCAGCGCGCCAGCACATCGGCACCACAGAGCAAGGCCCCGCCCATGAGGCTGGCCAGCCACATCAGCTGCCGGTGTGGCACCTTGGCCACAGCGCGCACCAGATGCGGCGCGGCCAAGCCAACGAAGGCAATCAGGCCCGTCTGGGCCACGGCCGTTCCCGTTGATAGTGCCAACACCCCGATCAGTGCGGCACGCAAGGGCGCCAGAGGCAAGCCCAAACTGATGGCGGTGCTTTCACCCAGGCTGAGGCCATCGAGCACACGCGCCAGCACCCACGCCGCCGCCATGCTGCCCAGCCAGACAGCGGCCATTAGAGCCCAGGCGGTCCAGCCCACAAAAGCGGTAGAGCCCAACATGAACGCCTGCATGGCCTGCAGGGAGTCGGGAGAGAACAGCAACACCAGCGACGTCGAGGCCCCCAACACCACCCCCACCACAACCCCAGCCAGCAACAAACGCAAGGTGTGCCCCACGCCACGTGCCAGCGTCAGCGTCAGCAACACCGCCGCCACCGCCCCGACAAAGGCGGCGCCCGTCAGGCCCAGTCTGATCCAGAGATTGCCAGAAAACATGCTGATAGCCATGCTGCCATTCATCATGCTGCTGCCGACCATGCCCACCCCGCCACCGACCAGCGCCAGCGCGAGTGCCACCCCCAATGAAGCGCCGGAGGCACTGCCCAGCAGATAGGGGTCGGCCAGCGGGTTTCGAAACAGGCCTTGGGCCACCGCCCCGGCCAAGCCCAGCAAGGCGCCTGCAGTCCATGCCCCCAAGGTGCGGGGCAAGCGGATTTCAGTCACGATCTGCCAAGCTATCGTGCGCTCGGTGTCTGGGGCTGTTGAATTCAGCAGCGTGCGCAGCAGGTTCTCAAAGCCCACACTGCCAACGCAAACCCCCAGCGCCAGCAACGCGCCGCCCACCAGCAACAGCAGGGCACTCAACCAGAACACTCTCACGGGCTTCAACGTTTGCCCCTCGGCATTTCACGGCCAGTAGCACCCAACGGCGCTTTTTCCAGCAGGCAACGGGCCATCAAGCGGGCGGCTTCGGGCATGCGGGGTCCGGGGCGCACCAGCACATCCGATTCAGCCACGGGAAATACACACACCCTGCCCTCGCGCACCGCACGGATGTTGTTCCAGCCCGGCCGCTGCATCAGATCAGTGGCGTTGCGCTCGCCGATCATGATGACATCGGGATTGGCGCGCATGATGTATTCGGGATTGAGTTTGGGAAAAGGCCCCAGGCTGGCGGGCAAAATGTTTTGAGCCCCCAGGCGTGCCAGCGTTTCGCCGATGAAGCTGCCTTCACCTGCGCCATAAGGCCCGCGGTTGACTTCAAAGTACACCCGCGTTTGACGCACCGAAGGCGGCAAGGACTGTGCTGCTGCCATGACGCCCGCATCAATGTGTCGCCAGATGCGCTGTGCGTCGTTCACCCCCAGTGCGATGCCCATTTTGCCGAGCACGCGCTGCACATCGGCATGCGTTCTGGGTTCGAGCGCCAGCACAGGGATGCCCAAAGCCAGAAGGCGGTCTGCTGCGCGACTGGATGTGGCCGCCAGCACGAGGTCCGGACGCAAGGCCACGATGGCTTCGATGTTGGGATCCAGTCCACCGCCCACACGCGGCAGCCGGCTCAGGCTGGGCGGCCAGGTGGAATAGCGGTCGACCCCCACCAGCCGTTGGCACTGGTCCAGCTCACAGACGATTTCTGTCAGAGAGGGCAGGATGCTCACGATCCGCTGAGGCGGTTGCGCCAGCTGAACGGTTCGCCCCCGGTCGTCCTGCAATGTCACGGCAAACACCTGCCCACACAGCAAGGCCCACAAACACATGCCCCAACGCCAATTCATGACGCCTCCTTCAATGTCAGGGGCAAACCCGCCACCATCAAGGTCACACGGCTGCAGCCCGCTGCCAGCGACTGGTTGAGTCGGCCAAGGGCGTCCACAAACGCCCGGACCTCCTGCCCCAGAGGAATCACGCCCAGACCGATTTCATTGCCCACCAGAACCACAGGTCCTGATGCGGCCTCCAACGCTTTCAGCAATTCGCTCACCGGCGCCGGTTCGGCAGGCGCAGCGCCTGCGGGCATCATCCAGTTGGTCAGCCAAAGCGTCATGCAATCCACCACCAGCAAGCCATCCGGATGGCTGTGGGTGGCAATGGCCTGCGCGAGGTGCAAAGGCGTCTCCACCGTCTGCATGCCCGGCACTCGGTGCGCACGGTCGCTCTGGTGGCGGGCAATGCGTTCGCGCATCTCGTCATCCCAGGCCTGTCCCGTGGCCAGCAATATGGCCTTGTGCCCAGGCGCCTGGTCAAGCCAGGCCTTTGCCAGCGATTCGGCGCGGCGTGATTTGCCGCTTTTCTGACCGCCCAGAATCAACTCACGGCGTGCGATCGTCAGCTCAGCCATGGCGTTCGCTCCATTGAGCCACGATGTGCTGCAATTGCGCAAAACCATCGGTCAAGGCCGCAGGCCCCGGCTGCAGGATGTCGCAGGACTTGATCTCGTGCAAAGCACCTTCGCGCACGGCCGTCACATCCTGCCAGCCCGCGCGGGCAGCCACTTTTTCAGGGCGGAATTTCTTGCCACACCAGCTGCCGATGATGATGTCGGGATTGCGGCGAACCACCTCATGGGGGTCCGCAATGATGCGCTGACGCCCCATGCGCTGCAGTGCCAACTCCGGGAAACAATCGTCGCCACCGGCGATCGCCATCAGCTCGGACACCCACCGGATGGCACTGATGGCGGGCTCATCCCACTCTTCGAAATAGATGCGCGGGCGGCGCGGCAAACTGGCGGCCTGCGCCTCTGCGGCCATCAACGCGGCGCGCACCGACTGCAACCATCCGTCACCCTCGGTTTCGCAGCCCACCATGGCCGCAATCTGCTGCAAAACAGCAAAAATCTCGCCAACGCTGCGCTGGTTAAACACCGTCACCTGCACCCCCTGCCGGATCAAGGCCGACGCCACATCCGCCTGCATGTCCGAGAAACCGATCACGCAATCGGGCTCCAGTTCCATGATCTTGTCGATCTTGGCGCTGGTGAAAGCGCTGACTTTTGGCTTCTCCTCACGCGCGCGCCGGGGACGCACGGTATAGCCTGAAATTCCAACGATGCGGCTCTCCTGACCCAGGAGGTAAAGCCACTCGGTGGTTTCTTCGGTCAGACACACAATGCGTTGCGGGCCTGCAGTCATCGCGGGCATTCGCCATTGCGAAGAAACAGCGCTCATGTGAACTCTCCCGGCAAAAACAGGCTGGCTGCCGCCGCAGGGCAGGAAGCGAACCAGGGATGGAAATAACTCGCCCTGACGCTGCCCCGCGCATAGACCGCCTCGCCAGAAGCCTGCAAAATCTGCGCGCCAGGTCGAGCCGTTCGTGTCACGACATGGGCAGTGCTGTTGGCTGTGGAGTAATGGAAGGTGTGCCCTCGCAACACCCCTGTTGGCAAAGTCAGTTGCTGCGGCCCCAAAGCAGCCAGCCTTTGCTGCATGGTTACACGGCCCGGCAGCAGCCCCCACATCGGATGCACATCGCCATTGGCCATCTCGATGTCGTCAAAGAGTGCCATCATGCCGCCACACTCGGCCCACACAGGGCGCCCTTGGTCCACATGAGCACGCAAGCTGTCTCGCAGTTGGCAGTTGGCGCCCAAGGCCTGGGCGTGCAACTCGGGATAGCCACCTGGCAACCAGAGCGCGTCGCATGCTGGCAAAGGATCGCCCGCCAGGGCAGAGAAAAACACCACCTCCGCCCCCAGCTGGCGCAAGGTGTCCAGATTGGCCTGGTAGAGGAAGCAAAACGCGGCATCGCGGGCCACCGCCACGCGGCGCCCCAACAACAAGGAAGATACCGCCAAGGCTTCGCCAGGCGGGGGAAAGGCCACATTCCAACGCGCCAGTGCCTGCGTGTCCATCTGACCCAAGGGCGCCTGCGCCAGCGCATCGGCGGCGGCATCCAGGCGAGTCATGGCATCGTCCAGCTCGGTGGCCACGGTCAACCCCAGATGACGCTCAGGCAAAGTGAGTGCGGGGTTACGCAACAAGGCGCCCAGCCAGTGCTCAGCCGCTACGCCCTGCGCCAGCATGCCCCCATGGCGTTCACTGGCCACACGATTTGCCAGCACACCGGCCCAGGGCAAGCCCGGACGGTAATGCTGCAAACCGAAGGCCAGTGCACCAAATGTGCCCGCCATGGCCGAGGCATCGATCACGGCCAGCACGGGCAAGCCGAAACGTTGGGCCAGATCCGCGGCACTGGGGTCCCCATCGAACAAGCCCATCACCCCTTCCACAATGATCAGGTCACTGTCCTGGGCAGCCGCATGCAGACGTGCCTGCACATCAGCCTCTCCTGTCATCCACAGGTCCATCTGGTACACCGGATGGCCACTGGCCAACTGGTGCCAGAAAGGGTCCAGAAAATCGGGCCCGCATTTGAACACCCGCACGCGCCTCCCCTGGCGCGCATGCAGACGTGCCAGAGCGGACACGATGGTGGTCTTACCCTGCCCAGAAGCGGGGGCTGCCACCAAAATGGCTGGACAGGTGCGAGGGCTTGTCATGGTGAGGCGTATGCAGTGCGGTGTCAGTGCTGTGGCGCCCATGTGAGGCCGAGGTACAGCACCCGACCGGGTGTGGCATAGCCATTGGCCAAAACATAGTCTTTGTTGAACAGATTGTTAGCCTTGACCTGCAACTTCCAGTCGCGCTCAAGCTGCCTGCTGGCACTTAAATTGATCAGACTGTAAGGTGCCAATCGAACGCTGTTCGTAGCATTGTCAAAACGCTCGCCCACGTATTGCAATTCCCCTCCCAGGCGCCAGCCTTCAACAGGCAGATCCGCAGTCAAAGAGGATTGTTTACGGGCACGACGAGCCAAATACTTGTCAGTGTCAAGGTTCTTGGGGTCCATGAAATCAACAGATCCTCCAAGGTTAACAATCCCGATTTGCGTGCCTGCAGTCAACGTGGTTCCCGATATACGGGCGCGACCCGTATTTCCATAGCACCCAGGGTACCTGCCAGTGCCATTGATGCAACTGCCTGGACCACCGATGTAATTAATCAGGTTGTCCACGTTATTTTGGTAAATAACAACGCTTGCACGATTTGCGCCTGACAACCATCGCAAACCAATTTCATGGTTGCTGGATGTTTCCGCCTTCAGATCAGGAGTTCCATACACACTGAAACGCTGGAAGAGTGTAGGGACCCGGAACGCTGTCCCCGCCGAAGCAGTCGCCCTAAGTGTCGGGCTGATCGCATAGCCATATGCCAATGCACCCGTCGACTTGGCGCCAAATTCACTGTCGTCGTCATGGCGCGCATTCGCTTGCACCGAATGCGAACCCAGGCGAATGCCGTAACCCAAAGCCACAGCATTCTGGCTGCGTTTCGTAAAAGCACTGGGGGTGGTACTGCTGTTTTGCAACTCGTCTTCACGGCGTTCCAGGTCAGCCGAGAGCAAGCCCATCCCGACACGCCATTCATTGCGCAGGAGATAGGTGCTGACTTGCGTTTCCGTCAGGTATACAGAGGGCGTTGTTTCATAGCGATCTGTCCCTTTGGTCACGCCCAGACGCGTGTTCCAAGTCTCACTCCAACGCGAGGACCAATTCACTCCCAAGGTCTGCAAATGGTGTTTTGCTATGTCATTGACAGGAGGATAGGAGCTACTTGCGTCGTATTGCGCAGTCTGGTCATTGTCCAGCACGGTCAATTCCAATTTCTGACCAGGCAGCACCTTCCATCCGAGGCGTCCGGAAAAAGATTGGTTCCGGTACCCATCGCGATCAGGATTGGTTCCAGATGGTTTGGCATTGAATCCATCGCTGCTGTCCTTGGCAAATCCCAACGCATAGTCAACTTCACCATCGCCCCCGCGCAAAGAGGCATTGAGCTCACGCGTGTTGTAGCTTGAAACGCCGAGGCGCACAGAGGGAAAGAACCCTTTTTCACCCTGACGCGTAAAGATTTGAACAACCCCTGAAACAGCATCCGATCCATAGATGGCCGCAGCCGGCCCCCGAAGCACTTCGATGCGCTCAACCTGAGACAAAGGAATGGCTTCCCAGGTTGCCCCACCAGTAGATTGGGAGTCGATTCTGACCCCGTCAATGAAAACAGCGGTGAAGCGGCTCTCTGCGCCTCGAATGAACACAGAAGTCGTTGAAGCAGGCCCCCCCGTCTGCGCCATCGTCACACCCGGCAATCTGGAAAGAACCTCTGCCACAGACAGCGCACTGCTGCGTTCGATCATGTCCCGGTCAACAATGCTGACATCTGAAAGCACATCGGTAAAAGACTGCGCAGAGCGCGTTGCCGTGACGATCACGGGCTCAAGATTGATACCTTGTTGAGCAAAAGAAGAACACGCCATGGCAGTAGCCAACGGCAAAGAAACCCAATGCGGGCGCAAGCTGCAGATTTTCATTTCATACGAACAGTAAAGCACCCTCACCGCCTTCCCCGACAGTGCATGGGTAAACGGCGCACATCTGTACGCCACCTTGTTGGCCGGTATCCGGGCTAGCGAAACAACTTATGCCACCTTCCCAAGCTTGTTTAAAAGCTCAGTGGTATTAGACAGAAGTAAGACAGTGTCTTGTCCGCTTACCGTTGCGAGGACAGCGCAGGTTGGGTCTTCCCTGAAAGGATCAACCTCCCTGCTTCCCGTTGAACTGCAATCTGAGATTCATCTTGCGAGCACCAACTGTTCAATTCTAGGCTATCTGTCTGACTTGGATCTTATAGTTAGGGGTACTTTTCTTTTGGCGTGATGGATCTTCAAGTAGTTTTTTATATCGCCAAGCGCAGATTTGGCGACCATAAAGTCATCAAATTCAATAGAGACAGTTTGGAACTCAGGATATATCTCATTCAATAAACGCTAATCGTTTGGTGCAACCTTGCCGTATATGGAATAAATCTCAGAACTCATTGCGCATCAGCTATGAAAAATGATATTGATTTCAGTGTGAATGATAGATGAAGATAGATTCTCAATTCTTAGGACGCCGCGTGGCGCCGGCAGCAGCCAATCTTCGGCCCGCTAGTAGTGACAGCACCCTACCGATCAATCAGGCAGGTCCGCTAACAGACTAAACCGGACTCCCAAGTCCTCGGGCCATCGGTCGGCTCATGGCCGACTTCTGCCGGGCAAGCGCTGCTGGCTGATGTCGGCTTCTTGCCTGGGGCCGACATTTGCCCAGTTCAACTCCCCTATGCCTAGCCAACGGTAAGGTCCAACCCGATCGCAGCAAGCCGCATGAATACTGGCTCCTGCTTATGGACGCGTCCATAAGGCAACAGAGAAAAAAGAGAGAAATTCGGACTCTGAGGCCAAAAATCGGAGAAATGTGCCCCACCGCGTCCACAAGGAAAAACTCGGAAGCCCGCAGAAACAGGGCTTTCCGGGCATGAAAAAGGGGGACAGAGAAAATCTGTCCCCCCGCATATGGTGGAGCAGTTTCGCGAATGAAACAACTCCTCTCTTTCAAAGAATGAGTACTGGTTGCAGGTGTTTGCGTACGCACTGCTAACGCACCTCAGTCTTCGAAAATCGTCGCCAGGAATTGAACCCGCGTCCACAAAATCATTCTATCAGCGCAAGACAAATCATCCAGCATCCTGTTCGTCCGCCCTAAAAATCGATGCAAGAAGCTCTGCAGCTCTCGAGTCGTTCGCGACCGACACGCCGTAAATCATCGAAGCACGTTGTCCTGGCAAAAGCGGGTCGCCTCCGACCTCTGCCCGATAGATCGACATCTTCCAGAGAGTCACTTTGACATCTTCGACAGACTGGATTCCTTCATAGCAGAACACGCCACCCCCCAAGTCGCTGACAACTCGCCCCCTCGTCTTTCCAGCAAAAAATCGATCAAAGACGGCAGCCCCCTCTGCATTAAGGAATGCTGCTCGAACGCATGTGTCCACACCTAAGTCGAGACCCCAGTGATGGCGTGCCAAGCCCTTGACGATGTATTCACTTAGAAGCTCCAGATTACTTCCATCGAAAGGCACCGTGGTCTCGGGCACCCATGGCGACCCGTTAATTGAACGGAACACGGAGCGAAACCCCAGGGCCATGAAACGGTGAAGAGGCTTGTTCCTGGCCAACATCCTCTCGACTGCCAAGAGTGCTTCCCTTGCTCGTCCATGCTGCGCACCGAATGGCATTACTGCTGTCAATGCATGCTCCAACTTCGACTTCTTGTTGTTGCACTCCCGGCATGCGCCAACCTTTGGTAGGTTCGCCCGTGAATCCTCCGGAAAAAAACCACGCGCGATAACGTGATCTGCAGTGGTGGATCCTGCCGCGCAGCAATAGGCGCAAAGACCTTTCTTGAAGGCCTTACCCATGGCTAGTGACCATAACGGACTGGTATTGCACTTCAGTTTTGAATCCGTCCTGTGCCGATTCAATCACTGTGCTGGCCACCGCCCTAACGTTGGAGTTAGACGTCTTGACGCCCACGATACTCTGCGATTCGTTTTGGCAGGCCATATAAATACTCAAGCAAGAAGTCGAGAAAACCAACGATGTCCGCTGCATCCTTGGACGAGGTGGGTTTGTCAGATGGCTGTGGGTGAGCTGAATCATTGCCCAGTTCGCGCACAACGTGCGCCCAGTCCTTCATTAAGGGGGGAAGAAGTCCCCGTGTAGCAAGATCATCGATCTCTTGTTTTAAGTTTGCCCCCCTCGCTTCATGGGCGCGCAACGCCAACTGCAATGCACTACGTGCCATGACAGCAGCTGCATCATCATTCTTGTCTTTGAGATTACGTTTAGCCTGAAGCCAAAATCGACCGATCGCGTCCGGATAGTGCTCAGGTGCCTTCTCGAGCTTCAGGAGCCAAGGTTGGACTCGGTAGTCGTGAAGATCGTGACTTCCTGACCAGAAGACCTGTACGAACGAGGCGCAATTGCCACACTTGAGCGTATCGAAGTTGAGCACCTTGCTTCCGTTCGGCTGCTTCTTTTGGGCGCGAAACTCCAAGGAGAAGTTACCTTCCTCTGAGCAGAACGGACAGGCAATCCGGTAGGTCGCAAGATCGCCACCGCGATATCCACTGTGCTCGCCAATGTCCCACCAACTTTTCATGTGCAGCTACCTTTCATGGAACGTCTAACGTTCAAGCAGAGCCGCGAGCGGCGGCCTTCCAATGGCGGATATCGTAATCAAGAACTTGAGGCCTCTAGGCCTTTTCAAGATCACACCACCGGCACCTCATCCCAGCAAGTCGTGTAGTTCGGCGACTTTCGCTCCTGGCGCATCTCCCAGTCCCTGAACGCCCCCTGCGTGGACACCTTGACCGTACCCCTCCCAAAGCGCTGGTTAAGGGTATCCAGCGCCAGCATCAGCTTGTCGTTGGCAAGGGCCACTGGCTCCAACAGGTCGCCTTGCTGGTGGGTCACCGGACTGATCTCGCTGAGCACGATCCCGGCCTTCTTGTACTGGTAACCTGGCTTGAACATGCGCTCGCACAGGTAACTGGCCCAACGGTTGACCTCCAGACTGTCGTTCGTGGGATACGGCAGTGGGACCGCCAGGCTCGGGTTGTACTGCGGCAGGTCCTTACGAAAACGGTTGGTCTGCAGGAACACCTGGATCACTGCCGCGTGACTCTTCTGTGCGCGCAGCTTGGCGCAGGCATTGGCTACGAAGGTGGACAGTGCATCCTGCAGGATGACCAGCTCCGTGACCATGTTGCCAAACGACCGGCTGGAGATGATCTGCTGCTTGTCTGGCTGGATTTCCTGCAACTCAATACAGGGCACTTCCTGCAACTCGCGCTGGATCTTCTCCATCACCACACCGAACTCGGATCGCAGGGTTGGCACATGCGCGTGGCGCAGGTCATGCACTGTCTGAACGCCGTGGACTGCCAGTTTCTTGGTGAGCTTGCGCCCTACCCCCCACACCTCTTCAACCGGGATCTGCTTGAGGAGTTTGGTCTTCTGCTCGTCGGTCAGCTCGTTGTAGTTGAAGACGCCTTTGGAGCGTGGATGCTTCTTGGCCACATGGTTGGCCAGCTTGGCCAGGGTTTTCGTGGGACCGATGCCCACGCACACCGGGATGCCCGTCCACATCCCTACCCTCTGACGCATGGTGTAGCTCACATCTCGAAGCTTGCGAATGCCTGTGAGGTCCACGAAGCACTCGTCGATCGAGTAAACCTCGTGCCGTGGAGAAAACTGGCTGAGGATGCTCATGACCCGATTCGACATGTCGGCATACAGCGCATAGTTGCTGCTGAAGGCTAGGACGCCATGCTCCTCGGCCAGCTTCTTGCACTCGAACCAAGGCTGCCCCATCCGGATGCCCAGGTCTTTGGCTTCGTTAGACCGGGACACCGCGCAGCCATCATTATTCGAGAGCACCACCATCGGCACCCGCGTCAGGTCAGGCCGAAAGACCCGCTCGCAGGAGACGTAGAAGTTGTTGCAGTCGATCAGGGCCAATTGCTGGGTCATACCAACTCGACCGTGGCGGTCCCCATCATGATTGGCTTGACGAGAATCTTGTACGTGTCCAGATCAAACCCGTGCTGCTCGTGCGTGCTGAGTTCGTTGGCTCTGGAGCACCAGGTGCCCGTGTAGCGCCAGTCCTGGATGCGGTGACGCTGGACCCATTCGCCGCTTTGCTCAACCAGATCTACAGCACCAGGGAACGGCCACGCTTGCACTTTCATGTCCACCAGTGCTGAGAACAGCCGTTGGTCGTGCTCCCGACGGTCTTCCGCACCCACACAGGCGCCCAGGCAGGTTTTGACTTGAAGGCCAAAGCAGCCCCGCTTGCTGATCTTCTCCAGGCCGAGCAAGCCCAGGCACAGCCGGTGCTGGTCGGCCAACTCGCGCAGCTTGCTCTGGGCCGAATGCACGGAGCTGAACAAGCCGTACAGGTCATCGGTCTGCCCGACAGCTACGGCTTTGCCAGAGAGGATTTCTGGAATGACTGCGCCGTCTTGCTCCGCGAGGCGGATCGAGCACAGGTTGCGCAGGCGACGCAATCGGATGTTGAACAACGGACTTTGCTGCTTGATCAAGCGAGCCTCCAGGAGCAGTGCGCCGATCTCCCCTGCCGTCTCGATGAATTCAACTCGCCTGGTCTGGGCAATCATCTCGGCCTCGTCTTCGGCCCGAAGGTGCGCCAGCACACGGCTGCGAATGTCCACGCTCTTGCCGATGTACAGGGGCAGCGTGCCCTCACCCTTGAAGATGTAGACGCCCGACGTGCGCGGCAAAGCCGCCAGCGAGTCTGGGTCAATCTGGTACGGCAGCGGTGAAGCGTCAGCCTGCGTCATGGTCTCAGTACAGCTTGTGCAGGTTGTAAGTCACCACACCCCACACTGCAAACTCTTCCTCCGGCTTGACCACGATGGTGGGGTAACGCTGGTTTTCTGGGACGAGCTTGATCACGCCGCCCTTTCGGTACAGCCGTTTGAGCGTGAACTCATTGTTCAAGACCGCCAACACGATGTCGCCATGCTTGGGCTCAATGGAACGGTCGATCAGCAAGGAGTCACCCTCGTAGATGCCGATGTCGATCATCGAGTCGCCTTTGACCCGGTGCACGTACGTGGCATCCGCGTTGCGGATCAGGTGGTCATTGAGGTCGATGCGCTTTCGCGTGTGGTCACCGGCCGGGGAAGCAAAACCCGCAGGCACCTTCCAGCCACACACCTCCAACCAGACCTTCTTGTCGGTTACGAGAACGGGTTGTGGGAGGGTAAGGACTGCTGGTTTCATGCAGCCTAATATACTGTTGTTTTATCCAGTATTTCAAGTACACGAAGGTGCTCAAGTCCTCGGCGCAGCCATTGCCTGGAGTTCGGGCATGTGTGCCCAGGTCATCAACTCGACGGCCTTGGTAGTGTCTGCACTGAGCCAGGTGTCATGCAGCTCTTGGGCAATGATCACCGGCGTGCGTTTTTCATCCCCTGGCTTGTGAAACTGCTTCATCACCGGGTGCTCGTTGGCATTCACTGTGAGCATGGAGAAGCTGACCACTAACTCGCCCGAGGCTGGGTCGGTCCAGCGGTCCCACAGGCAGGCGATGCCAAACGGGTCCCCCGAGGCCAACTCAATCTTCCAGCGAACCGCCCTGCCCGACTCGTAGCTGGGTTCGTAGAAGTTGTCCACCAGCACCAGGCCGTACTGCCGGTGACGCCACGCTGCGCGGTAACTGGGCTTCTCAGCAGCAGTCTCACTGCGGGCGTTGTAGGTGTGGCGAGCGATCTTGTCATTCTTGGCCCAGGAAGGGATCAAGCCGAATCTGGCCAAGCCACAGGCCACGCGATCCGTCTGGTGGCTCTTCACAACAACGGGCGCAGCGAACCCCGGGTAGGACTCATCGGGGAAGCCAGAAGGCAGGTCTACACCCAGCTTCTCCTTGACCCACTGAGCGCGCTTGGTTGGCGTAAAGTTCGTGCACACGAGGGCAGTTTACTGCCCCGTTTCCGGAAACTGAGCCGCCCCTCGTCCCTGCCCGGTTCTGTGCTCAGAAGACAAAGACCATTTTCTAATAATGGTTTTGGTTGGCACTCTTGCAATTTAGTTGGCGTTAGATAAAATTCGATTCCATCAGCTGATCGGCGGTCTTCGCGTTCACCCTGCAGTCCAAAGCTGCAATGCACCAGAACTGTTCGATCAGCTTTTAAACGGATCACGAAATTAGTTGGCGTTAGAAATTTATTGAACGCCCCAACAAAGGAGTGTACGATGCAAACGAATCTTTCTTTCGAATCGAACAAGTTCAAGCGCGCCATCATGACCCGCCATGCCCAAAAACGCAGCGCCCAACGCGGCTTCAAACCCGACAGTGTCGAACTGATTCGCACTTTTGGTGAACGCAGCCACGATGGTCATGGCGGTATCCGGTGCCTCATGACTCGCGCTGCAGTCGAGCGGCTCGGCAATGTGTTGGGGCGCACTCAAAGACTAGACGCGTTGGCTGGCGCTTACGTTGTGCTCAGCGCCGAAGATGATGCGGTAGTCATTACTGCAAGCCATCGCTATCAATAAGAGCCAAAGACCAAGGAATACAAAATGGCATTTCAAACATCAGCAGTAATTGAAGCGATGCGTCAGCTTGCAGACGTACGCCGAAGCGCAGCTCAAGACGACGCACATCAATTCGCACTGGCCTGGATGGTCGGTGCCCGCATGGCTCAACTGGACATGCTTCCAAACGGCGTAGGAATTACGTCCCTGACCGAAAAGGCTACGTGGACGGAGGCCCATACAGACATTGGCGAACTGTGCGCCCGGATCATTTGGGGCAAGGGAGCCCCCTCACAAAGTCTTGACCTTGAAATCTCTCAAGCAGCCAGCATCACTAGTGACCTTCTGGAACGAGTTCCCGATTTCTACCTGTCTGTCTCCGACGCACTCTGGCACCTTGCCTCTCTGCGCAGCGCAGACCTGCCAGTCCTTGCACCAGAGGCATGTGACCTACTCTTTTGCATTCTCGGAGCACCCCGTGGAGCCAAGGTCTGGATCCCTTTTGATCCCGTGGGGCAATTTGCTTCCCGTGCAATACGTCTGGGCCTGAAAATCGAATTAGACGGTCCACATTCATGGCTATCTGACCCCCAGAGGCTTTGTCGTGCGCTGCTCGGGATTTTTGATGACAACGCTTCGCGCACTGATGCTTCGAGAAACCCCGATGGGAAGCGCGAATTTGAGGCGGACTACCTACTTGCGGTCCCTCCAATGGGGGCTCGTTTACAGACGGGTATGGGCTGGCGTCAATGGGAAGGCTACGACGAAAAGCTCTCACAAAACCGTTTGCTGGTCGAGAAAATTGGTCCCTTGAATCGGTTGAGGCTAGATCGCTCGGACGCTTGGACACCCGCTGCTTTGTGGCCCCGGGTCAAGCACAGGGCCGTCTTTATGACAGCACAGTCACTCTTATTTGCACGGGGACAAGAACAACGCTTGCGCGAGGTATGGGTACGTGATGCTTATCCCATCGATCTGATCCTGTCTCTCCCTGGCCGGATGTATTCCTACGCAAGCATCGCACCTGCGGTGCTAGCGTTCGATCGAAAGGCAACCGGGCAAATTTTGCGCATGGGTGACTTGAGCAAGTTAACTGTACGTACTGGTTTCAGTGGTCGCGCAGCCAAGACACTTGATCTTGAGAAGAGCCTTGAGGCTCTGCATCTGACCGACTCGTTCGCCCCAGACCGGCGACTCGAAGAAATGCCCGTTGGAGGCATGGATCGATATACGGAACAAATCGAAGAGCTGGTGCGAGTCGTAGATTTCAAAATGCTGTTGGATGCCGATTGCAACCTTCAGCCAAGTAGACACCTTCAGCCTCAACTCATCCTGTCAGGACACCGATTGCCTCTGCGTGAACTGGTTGATGTCATTCGAGCTCCTGTCTCTACCAATGACCCCTACTCCGTCGCTGCAATTGAGATCGGAATTCCTGACCTGGGTGGTTGGCGGGCAGTAAAACCGACTGCACCCGGGCCAAACAGCCAGGTACGCGTTGTCCAAATCAGAGAACGACGCAGAGAAGAGTCATCCCTGAAAAAGGGAGACATTGTCATGTCCATCAAAGGAACGATCGGGAAAACTGCTCTCATCGAACAAAGCGTGGTTCAAGCAAGCGAATCATTATCCGGTTCTGACGCATGGACATTGGTTACCTCTGGAAACTGCATTGCCCTTAGGCCGAGAAGCCAGGAAATTACATCTGAGTACTTGCTGATGTATTTCCGCTCCCAAGAATTTGAGCATCAGCGTGATTCACTGCAGGTAGGTGCAGTGATTCCACACGTTACCCCTGATGTTTTGTGCTCAACGGTCTTGATCCCGATTCCTACTGCACAGGAGCTTGCTCAGGCACAAGAGAAATACCAACAACTTTGTGAACTCGAAGCGCAGGCTGAGTCTGCATATCAGCAAATCGCGGAAATAGTGAAAGAACTTTGGCAGCCGCAGTCGTAAGAGGAAAGCTCCCGAAATGAGCAAAGTACCCGAACGACATGAGACTTCAAATTAATATACAAACAATAATCAAATCAAAATGGCCACTTCAAAACCCGTAAACCAACAAGAACAAAGCAATCTCAAGTGGGTTGCCGACTTCATCTGGAACATTGCCGACGGCCGGTTGCGCGACGTGTATGTGCGCGGCAAGTACCGTGATGTGATTCTCCCCTTCACAGTGCTGCGAAGACTCGATGCTGTGCTGGAATCGACCAAACATGCGGTGCTAGAGCGCAAAAAGTTCCTCGACACACACAAGGTGGCCGAGCAGGACGGCGCACTGCGGATGGCATCCGGGCAGGCGTTCTACAACACATCGGAGTTCACCCTCGCCACGCTTTCCTCCAGCGGTCAAGGGCAGCGCTTACGCGACAACTTCGTTGATTACCTGGACGGCTTCTCTCCCAACGTTCAGGACATCCTGGCGAAATTCAAGTTTCGGGACCAGATCCAGACGATGGTCGAGGCTGACATCCTCGGTCACCTGATTAATGATTTCCTCGATCCCGAGGTCAATCTTTCCCCGTTGCCGGTCAAAGATGCGGACGGCCGGATCAAGCTTCCCGCGCTCGACAACCACGGTATGGGCACAGTTTTTGAGGAACTGATCCGCCGTTTCAATGAAGAAAACAACGAAGAGGCTGGTGAGCACTTCACCCCTCGCGATGTGGTCCAGTTGATGGCAAATTTACTGTTCTTACCAGTAGCCGACAAAATCCAATCAGGTACCTACTTGATGTATGACGGCAGTTGTGGAACTGGCGGAATGCTTACCGTAGCAGAAGAAGCTCTGCACGACCTGGCGGCAAGTCACAACAAGGAAGTCTCGATTCACCTGTTTGGTCAAGAGATAAACCCGGAAACCTACGCCATCTGTAAGGCCGACCTGCTGCTCAAAGGTGAAGGCGACGAGGCCGAAAATATCGTCGGTGGCGCGGACAAGTCCACGCTCTCAGCCGATCAGTTCCGCTCACGCGAGTTCGACTTCATGATCTCCAACCCGCCCTACGGTAAGAGTTGGAAGACCGACCTCGACCGGATGGGCGGCAAAAAGGAGTTCAGCGACTCGCGCTTTATCGTCAACCATGGCGGCGATGCCGAATTCAAGCTCATCACCCGCTCCAGCGACGGACAGTTGATGTTCCTGGTGAACAAGCTGCAGAAGATGAAGCACAACACGCCGTTGGGCAGCCGCATTGCGCTGGTGCATAACGGCTCTGCACTGTTCACCGGCGACGCAGGCCAAGGTGAAAGCAACATCCGCCGCTGGGTCCTGGAAAACGACTGGCTCGAAGCCATCATCGCCCTACCCCTCAATATCTTCTACAACACCGGCATCGCCACCTACATCTGGGTCCTGGCCAACAAGAAAGCTGCGCATCGCAAGGGCAAAGTGCAACTGATTGACGCCTCGCAGTGGTTCCAGCCGATGCGGCGCAACCTCGGTAAGAAAAACTGCGAGCTTGCGGAATCAGACATTGAGCGCATCCTCAAGCACTACTTGGACCGGCCGCCCGCCGATGCAGACGCTGCGAAGGCCGTGCCCGAATGCAAATGGTTCGACAACGCCGACTTCGGCTACTGGAAGATCACCGTTGAACGCCCGCTGCGACTGAAAAGCCAGCTCAAGCGCAACGCCATCGAGAGCCTGCGCTTTGCCACAGGCGACGAAGCGCTGCGTAGTGAGATGTACGCCAAGCATGGCGACAAGCTCTACACAGAATTCGCCAAGCTTAAGCCTGAAATCGAGGCGTGGTTGAAGGGTGATGACGGCGACGACGACACCGACGACGATTCGGACGACGAAGATGCCAAGACAACTAAGAAGGCCGTGCCGGAGAAGCGGCGCAAGAAGCTGCTCGACCCGGCGACGTGGCTGCGCGACAAGATGCTGCTGGAGACGGCCAAGCTGGCGCATCAGGAGCTGGGCGACGGCGTGTTCGATGACCACAACGAGTTCCGCAGCCGCTTCGACGCCACGATGAAGGCGCATGGCAAGAAGCTGGGCGCGCCCGAAAAGAAGGCCATTTACAAGGCGGTGAGCTGGCGCGACGAGTCGGCACCGCCGGTCATCGCCAAGCGCAGCAAGCTCAAGGCGGGCGATCATTTCGAACCCGGCTACGACGGGGCGTACCTGGAGACCGTGGGCAAGGATCGCTTCATGGTCGAGTACGAGGCCGACACCGACCTGCGCGACACCGAGCAGGTGCCGCTCAAGGAAGCCGGTGGTATATAGGCCTTCTTCGTGCGCGAGGTACTGCCCCACGCGCCGGATGCGTGGATTGCGATGGACGCCACCAAGATCGGCTACGAGATTTCGTTCGCACGCTACTTCTACAAACCGACCCCGCTGCGCACGCTGGAGCAGATTCGTGCCGACATTCTGAAGCTGGAAGAACAGACCGACGGCCTGCTGCACAAGATCGTGGGAGCTGAGCGATGACAGCCGCGAACGCTTACCCCGGCTACCGCGCGGCGCGAATGCGCTGGTTGCCACGCGTGCCCGAACATTGGAACGAGCAGCGCGCCAAGACCTTCTTCCGCGAAGTGGATGAGCGCTCGAAGACCGGACAGGAAGAACTGCTCTCCGTGTCGCACCTGACGGGCGTCACGCCGCGTAGCCAGAAGAACGTAACGATGTTCAAGGCCGCGAGCTACGTCGGTTCAAAGCTGTGCCAGCCCGGCGATATCGTCATCAACACGCTCTGGGCGTGGATGGCCGCGCTTGGCGCGAGCAGGCACCTTGGCATTGTCAGCCCGGCCTACGGCGTGTACCGGCCGCACCGTGCGGACAGCTTCAACCCGGCATATCTCGACTACCTGTTGCGTACCCGCGCCTACGTGGCCGAATACATCGGGCGCTCGACGGGCATCCGATCTTCGCGCCTGCGCTTGTATCCGAACCAGTTCCTCGACATTGCACTGCTGCAACCGCCTCACCCCGAGCAAGACCAGATCGTCGCCTACCTGCGGGCGCAGGATGCCCACGTCGCCCGCCTCATCAAGGCCAAGCGAGATCTCATCGGCCTGCTTGCCGAGCAGAAGCTGCGCATCATCGATCATGCCGTCACGCGAGGCATCAATGCTTCTGTGGCGCTAAAGCCTTCAGGCATCGAGTGGCTCGGAGACGTCCCCCATCACTGGGATATTGCCTTGGTGAAGCACGTCGCTGATGTGCGATTCAGTGGCGTTGACAAGCACTCGCATGATCACGAAATTCCAGTTCGCCTGTGCAACTACACAGACGTCTACAGAAACGACAAGATCACCGACGACATGGACTTGATGCGCGCCACTGCGACGGCAGGGGAAATCGCGCGGCTCACGCTGAAAGCAGGAGACGTGATCATCACCAAGGATTCCGAAACACCGGACGACATCGCGGTACCAGCGTGGGTGCCGGAAGGGCTTCCCGGTGTGGTCTGTGCTTACCACCTTGGATTGCTACGCCCAGATCCCGATCGCATCGAGGGTGAGTTCCTTTTTCGCGCCATCGGGTCTGCCCGTATCGCCGAGCAGTTTCACGTGCTGGCAACCGGGGTCACGCGCTTCGCACTCGGCAAGCACGACGTAAAGAACGCTGTCATTGCGCTGCCTCCCGTCGAAGAACAAAAGGCTATCTGCAAATGGATTGCCGATCAGTGCAAGCCACTCGAAGAGGCCATCCTGCGTGCAGAAGAAGAAATCAAACTGATCCGCGAGTACCGCGACCGGCAGATTGCCGATGTCGTCACCGGCCAAGTGGATGTGCGTGGCTGGGTGCCGGGGCCTAATGACGTGGTGGCCGAGGAAGACTTGGCCGCACTGGGCGGCGACGAAGAAATTGATACCGATGGGGAGGAAGATGATGGCGACGACTGACACCAGCGAAAAGGGCTTGGAAGCCCTGATCGTCCGCGACCTCTGTACCAGCGGCGGCTTTGTTCCGGGCCAGCCCACCGACTACAACCGCGACGTGGCGGTGGATGTGGTGCAGTTACTGGCTTTTTTGCAGGCCACGCAGCCCACGGTCGTCACCGCTCTGGAGCTGGCGAGCGAAGGCATCAAGCGCACGCAGTTTCTGCACCGCATCCAGGGCGAGATCGCCAAGCGCGGCGTGGTAGACGTGCTGCGCAAGGGCGTCAGCCACGGCCCGGCACACGTCGATCTGTACAAGCTGCTGCCGACACCGGGCAACGCCAGCGCCACCGAGAACTTCGGCAAAAACATCTTCAGCGTCACCCGGCAACTACGCTACAGCAATGACGAATCGCAGCGTTCGTTGGACATGGCCATATTCATCAATGGCCTACCGGTGCTGACCTTCGAGTTGAAGAACTCGCTGACCAAGCAGACGGTGGCCGATGCCATCACCCAGTACCAGACCGACCGCAATCCGGCTGAGTTGCTGTTCCAGATGGGGCGCTGCGTGGCGCACATGGCGGTGGACGATGCCGAGGTGCGGTTTTGTCCACACCTCACCGGCAAGAGCTCGTGGTTCCTGCCGTTTAACCAGGGCTGGAACAGTGGCGCAGGCAATCCACCCAACCCGAACGGTTTGAAAACCGACTACCTCTGGAAGCAGGTGTTGCAGAAGGACTCACTGGCCAACATCATCGAGAATTTCACGCAGGTTGTCGAAGAGGAAGACGAAAACGGCAAGAAGCGGCGCAAGCAGGTATTCCCACGCTTTCACCAGCTGCGCACCGTCCGCGCCTTGCTGCGCCGCTCCCGCGAGGACGGGGTCGGTAAGCGCTACCTGATTCAGCATTCGGCGGGGAGCGGCAAAAGCAACACCATCGCGTGGCTGGCCCACCAGTTGGTCGAGCTCAAGACTGCAGCCGATGCGATGCTGGCCCAGTTCGATTCGGTGATCGTCATTACCGACCGCCGTGCGCTGGATACTCAAATCGCTCGCACCATCAAAAGTTACGACCACGTGGCGTCGATCTTCGGCCATTCAGAGGACGCAGCCGAGCTGCGCACCTTCCTGCGCAAGGGCAAGAAGATCATCGTGACGACGGTGCAAAAGTTTCCGTTCATCCTCGATGAGCTGGGCGACCTCGGAGACAAGAAGTTCGCGCTACTGATCGACGAGGCGCATTCCAGCCAGGGCGGCAAGACCACCGCCAAGATGCACATGGCCTTGTCGGGTGCGGCGGGTGACGATGAGGATGACAACGAATCCGTGGAGGACGCTGTCAACAAGTTGATCGAGTCGCGCAAGATGCTGCCAAACGCCAGCTACTTCGCATTCACGGCCACGCCGAAAAACCGGACGCTGGAATTGTTCGGTGAGCGCTACATGGAGGGCGGCGAAATGCGCTACCGCTCACCGGAGGAGCTGACTTACACCACCAAGCAGGCAATCCAGGAGGGTTTCATCCTCGATGTGATCGCGAACTACACGTCGGTAGACAGCTTCTACCACGTCGCCAAAACGGTGGAGGACGACCCAGACTTCGACAAGGTACGCGCACTGAAGAAGATTCGCCACTATGTCGAATCCCACGACAAGGCCATCCGCAAGAAGGCCGAGATCATGGTTGATCACTTCAACGCACAGGTGGCGGGCAAGCAGAAGATCGGCGGCAAGGCGCGCGCAATGATCGTCTGCAACGGCATCGCACGGGCCATCGATTACTACCGCGAGGTGTCGGACTACCTCGCCACGATCAAGAGCCCGTTCAAGGCAATCGTAGCGTACTCGGGCGACTTCGAAATCGGCGGCGTCAGGAAGACCGAGTCCGATCTCAACGGATTCCCGAGCAAGGACATTCCGTCTAAGCTCAAGCAAGACCCGTATCGCTTCCTGATCGTCGCCAACAAGTTCGTCACCGGCTTTGACGAGCCGCTGCTGCACACGATGTACGTGGACAAGCCGCTGGCAGGCGTGCTGGCGGTGCAAACGCTATCGCGGTTGAACCGCGCTCATCCGCAGAAGCGTGACACCTTCGTACTGGATTTTGCCGACAACGCCGAGGCAGTGAAGCTGGCCTTCCAGGACTACTACCGCGCAACGATCCAAACCGGCGAAACCGACCCCAACAAGCTGCACGACCTGAAGAACGATCTGGATGCCAAACAGGTATATAGCTGGCAGCAGGTCGAGGACTTGGTTGCGCTATACGTCACTGGCGCAGATCGCGACAAGCTCGACCCCATTCTCGATGCCTGCGTTGCCGAGTACATCGACAACCTTAACGAAGACGACCAAGTCGAGTTCAAGGGTAAGGCCAAAGCCTTCGTGCGCAGCTACGGCTTCCTCGCGGCCATCCTGACCTACGGCCATCCTACTTGGGAAAAACTGGCCATCTTCCTGAACTTCTTGATCCCAAAGCTACCGGCTCCGAAGGAAGAAGATCTATCCAAGGGCGTGCTGGAAGCCATCGACATGGACAGCTATCGGGTGGAGGCACAAGCGTCGCTGAAGATGTCGATGGACGATGCGGATGCCCTCATCGAACCACCCCCTCCTGGAGGCGGTGGTGGTGGCGGAACGCCGGAAATCGACAAGCTGTCAAACATCATCAGAGCCTTCAACGATATGTTCGGCAACATCGAGTGGAAGGACGGCGACAAGATTCGCAAAGTCATCACCGAAGAAATTCCAGCTCGCGTGGCGCAGGACAAGGCTTACCAGAATGCGCAGGCCAACTCTGACAAGCAGAACGCGAAGCTGGAACACGACAAGGCTCTGAATCGTGTGGTGCTGGAGCTTATTTCCGATCACACGGAACTCTTTAAGCAGTTCAGCGACAACCCTAGCTTCAAGCGTTGGCTTACCGATATGGTTTTCGACTCGACGTATCACCCCAGCGCGTTGCGTCCAAATATGCCTCCTCATGCTGGTGCATCTGTTTGACTCTTGCCAAGTAAAAACGTCCAACACGCATGAATTCATCATCCAATTCAAACGTAGTGGCTAGTCCTATCACTAAGGAACCAGATAATGCTTCAACGATTTACAGGTGAAAGTGGTCGACGACTGAGGGTTCAGGCGTTACTGTCGCAAAAGCTGATCGCTGGGAAGCTAGAACTTGCAGAAAAATTATCCGACTCAGCTAAATTCTTTGAACTCTCAAAGGGGCAAACCCTGATTGAGCAAAACGCAGCCGACAATGATGTCTACATGATCATCACGGGTTCTTTCGATGTCCTGATCAATGGTCGGAAAATTGCCAGGCGATTTCCTAACGACCATGTGGGAGAGATGGCTGCAATCGAAATGACACAACAACGATCAGCATCAGTCATCGCCTCCGAACAAAGCGTTGTTGCTCAAATCAGTGAGGCTGAATTTTCTGCACTCGGAAGCCAATTTCCTGAAATCTATCTAGCTGTTGCCCGTGAGCTGTCTCGGCGGCTTCACCAGCGCAATGCACATGTCGCAGCAGCACGCGAGCGGACAAAGGTTTTTATCATTTCGTCTGTTGAATCACTTGAGGTTGCGCGGATTGTTCAAAACTCATTCGCATATGACAATTTTCTGCCTGTCCTCTGGACAGATGGAGTTTTCCGGGTGGCAAGCTACCCGATGCAGTCGTTAATTGATGAAGTTACTGATTCTGATTTCGCAATTGCCATCGCTCACGGTGACGACACCTCATCTATTCGCGGTAAGGAATGGCCTGTTCCCCGAGACAACGTGATTTTTGAGCTTGGCCTCTTCATGGGCCATCTTGGCAAGGACCGTGCGATCCTTATGGAGCCTCGTGATGTCGGAGTGAAGCTCCCCAGCGACATGACAGGAATCACAACAATTCCCTATCGCTATCAGGTCGGCCGGGACTGTGTCGCAATGATGGCACCAGCATGTAATTTGCTTAGAGAACATATTCTGCGCCTTGGGCCGAATATTTAGGATTGATACATGACCCTCAAAGAAGACCTATCCAATAAGGTTCGTGAGTACGCCAAAGAACCCTGGGATGAAATTCCAGATGGTTACGTCGTTCCCGCTCCAGAGGATCTAACTTTCGGCAACACAGGTCGAAGACTATCCGCATGCATTCTGTATGCAGATATTTGTGGATCTACCGCTATGGTTGACAGTCTCTCTGACACTCAAGCCGCTGAGTACTACAAGGCATATCTACACTGTGCAGCAAAGCTGATAAAAAGGAATGGCGGTGAAATTACGGCATACGATGGCGACCGTGTCATGGCTGTCTTTCTTGGAGACGCCAAGGAAGATAGAGCTGTAAATGCTGCAATGGAACTTAGCTATGCGGTTAGTAAGATCATCAACCCTGAATTCTCAACCGTATACGCGACTTTACATCGAGATTTGCGCCATACAGTTGGAATTGATGCCAGCACAGTTCTTGCGTCCAAAACAGGGGTCCGTATTGACAGTGATCTAGTCTGGGTTGGTCCAGCAGCAAACTATGCCGCGAAATTAAATAGTTTTGATGGGCTTGACACAAGCTATCCGATACGCGTGACAGAAGAGGTCTATAAAGCACTTTCGACTAACTGTCTGATAGGTAGTGGTGGAGAACTTATGTGGGAAGGCCCGTATTCAAATTTTGATCCTCGCAGGCACTATAGAAGTCGACATTACCAGATCATCGGTTGAACTACTGGATATAGAAACGCAAAAAAACCCGACCTGTCCTAAGACAAGCCGGGCTTTATTTTCAGGGTTCGATTTCTGATTGTTCTCGGTACCACCGCTGTACTTCCAACAGCATCAGGGTGGTCTGCGCAGCATCCTTGCGCGTCTGTTCGCAGCTCACCTCTCCCACATCTCCCGAGGAAGCAGGTAAAGAGTCGGAGCGGGCTGGAGAAGCTCGGGCGGGAGCTTCGGGAATGGAGGGCAGATCCCTGCCACCGGTTGCGGGGACGTTGCACACCCCGTCAGTGCGAGTGTCAGGTTGGCGATCAGCCAGCAGCTTTGACCTTTTTGCGTATTCATTCGAAATTTCCTGGGTGATTTGAGTTTGTGTCAGCCGCACATCGGCTACGTGCTGTTCTTGCCTGGCCTGGGCCAGAGCGATCTTTTGCTTTTCGGCATCCCAGACCTTCTGGATACGGGACTCGCCTATCTGCATCCCGCACAGCAGAGCCATGAGTAGGAAGAGCGCATTCAGGATGTGCGACCAGTTGGCCAACAAGAAGCGGCTGAGCCAGGTCATGGGGCACCTCCGTCCAGGGCCTGCAGGTTGTGCTGCTTGATCAGGCCGATGACTTTGTCCGCATAAGCCGGGTCAGTGGCATAGCCTGCATTCGCCAGAGCCTTGGCAAAGGCCTGTGCAGTGGTGCAAGCAAAGCAGGCCTTGTAGCGGGGGTTGCGCTTGAGGAACGCGGCGTGATCGTCGATACTGGCCTGCCAACTCGGGTACTTGCGCCACATGGCAGGAACCATCACCCATTGGCCCTTGATGTATTCCTTGGTGTTCAGGGTCAGGGTCTGGCCGCGCCACAGGCTGTCCGCCTTGATCCCGAAGAGGTTGTTGCCATTCCTAGCCAATCCAGATTCACCCCATGCGGACTCAAGGGCTGCCTGTGCGATCGTGATGCTGGCGGGAACACCCGTGGCTTTGGATGACGCGACTGCGGCCGTGGTGAGCCGCATGATGAATTCACTGGGATTCACAGCAGCTCCTTCACGTCCTTGGCCACCTCCTCGATCGAGTCATCCCGGCGCTTGTCGATGAACGCAAAGGTCCAACGAACAATTGCCCACCCTGGCAGGCCACAGGCAAAGATCAACCCACCCAGAGCACACAGCCCCATGGTTGAGAAGGCCCAGTGGTGCAGCCCGAAGTGTTCGACGGTCATGGCACCGCCGCCAATGCTGGACACCACGGTGCTGATCAGCCCCACGGCCCACTCTCGTTTGTTGCGTGGTGGAGTCATCAACATGACCACCACGGCAGCCAGGGTGGCTCCACTGGCAGCCGCTGCAGCGGTTCCACCAAATGCTTTGTAGGCCACCGCTGCTCCGGCGACCCCACTGCTTGTCGGTTCTGGCATTCGTTTCTCCAAAAGAAAAGCCGCCAGGGCGAACCATGGCGGCGGTCAATAAAGGGGTTCGATCAGTTCAAGCGGCAACAACTGCAATCGGGAACGGCTTGGTGGGGCTATCCCGTGGCGCCCTCGCCTGCTCAGAAAACCCGAAGATGTCCTTGCGCTCCTCGCGCAGTTCACCCTCGATGTGAACGGGCACCAGCCCGGTGAGGAACTCGATCCCGGCGGCAAAGATGGGCAGTGCATCCGAATAGGCGTTGTCGCAGGACACATCCCACAGCGGCCCCTCCAGGAACATGCACGCTCCTTTGCAGATCTGAAGCACCGGGCAGCCAGGACATTCCTGCCTGTGGGACCAGTGCGTTGCCGTCTTGAGTGCCACGTCCTGCATCTGACTGGTGTGTCCAATGCGATGGGACTCTCCGTTAGGCGCCACAGCAGCGGCACTCACGTTCTGGCAGGTCAGGACATTGCCCTTGAGGTCTACTGCTATGGAATCGGTGCGGTCCATGCCGCACTTCTGCCCCAGACTGGAGGCAGGTCGCTTGAATCTCAGGGAGTTCACGAAGGACATAGTCCGGTCCCGCACGCTTGAGATGCGCCCCGCCTTGCCCTGCCGAATCTCCTGAAATGCGACTCGCCGAAAAGCGTGGAATTCATCTGGCTTGAGAGACAGTGCCCGCCCGCCATCGTCATAGGCATCCACAAAGCCACCCTCCCCGATCATGACTTCCGGGTCGCCCGTGAGCTCGGCAAAGAACGCCTGAATAGCAGCCCGGGACTGGTTGGAGCGGTTGACCATGGCGTTGAAGCTGAACCGCCCTTGGGGCGCCAGACGCCGGTACAACTCCAGGATGGCAGGCCTGGCCAGTGGGTCTTCCAATGGATCCGGGCCCCGCACATGCTGACCTGGGCCATCGTGGGAGATGCTGACTGTGAATCCCAGATCATCTAGCCATTGATTGGTTTGCGGGTTCAGCAGGGAGCCATTGGTGATCACCGAGAACCTGGCCTCGGGAAATTTCAGGCGCAGCGCCTCGGCCAAGGGCCGCAGGGTCTTGATGTACACCAGCGGCTCCCCACCCCAGA
>VFQS010000359.1_pt1 | contig 54493 bp, 46 predicted proteins | sample 3512361 | NCBI WGS metagenome assembly VFQS01 (sample SAMN10412375, study PRJNA504923) | tailings metagenome | isolation source: Relicate 1 Philex TSF3 active mining | place: Philippines | reverse complement strand
ATCGGGCCTAAGAGAGCATATATGCCCCAGCACCGCAGATGTGCAGTGGAGAGGCTGTTGCCTATAACCCTTGAAATGCTGGGGATTTTTTGCGCCCAACCCAAGGAATAGAATGATTCCAATGGGTTAAATGGCGGAGACGGAGGGATTCGAACCCTCGGTACCGGATTTACCAGTACGACGGTTTAGCAAACCGTTGGTTTCAGCCACTCACCCACGTCTCCAGCGCGTTTGGCATGCGCGGCCTATAGCGTTGCCTGCATTTGGCTGCAATGGTTATTGACACACGCATGCTATAAGAAGAAAATTAACGAAATAGGGTCGCTCTGGCGCGCACTGAACGCACATCGTCGGCCGTTCATCATAGGCTCATCCAGAGGATCCATACAGTGTTGCTTGATTTTAAGAGGATGGGATACGCATGCTAGCAGTCAACCGGGGCCTGAAACGGTCAATACATCATGTGCTGCTGCTGCTCGCAGCCGGAGCCCTTGTCGCGTCCCCGGCGATGGCGCAGATCAGCACCGTCGATCCCAATGATGCCATCGACTCAGACCTTGGCACACCAGCCCCGGCCACCGCCCCGGTGGCGGATGCCGCCCCCACTGTACAAGATGGTGTTCCGACAGATGCACCCGCAGCATTGCCCGAATCGTCGTCCGCGTCTCCTGCTATCCCGACCGAAGACACCTATCAGCAAGATGATTTGATTGGCGCAGCTGAAGGCGTCTTTGGTAAGAGTGCCCAAGGACTAGGCAAGCTGATTGAAGACATTTTGAAAAAGCAGGGTCGGCCAAATGGCTATATCGTTGGCCGCGAAGGTGGTGGCGCAATTGTCGTTGGCCTTCGTTACGGCTCGGGCACGCTGAACCACAAGGTTGAGGGCCAAAAGACCGTCTATTGGACAGGCCCATCGATTGGACCCGATCTTGGCGCAAATGGGGGCAGCACCTTTGTGCTTGTATATAATCTGTACGATACCGAGGACATTTACAAACGCTATCCCGCCGCTGAGGGCGTTGCGTATATCGGCGGTGGCTTCAACGCGAGCTATCTGCGCCGCGGCGATGTTGTTCTCATTCCCATCAGGGTAGGCGCCGGAATTCGGCTGGGCGCCAACGTCGGATATATGCGCTTTTCCAAAAAGCAGCGCTGGATGCCCTTCTAACGGGCGCGCATATCTTCCATGCGTTTCAAGTACCGGGCGAGTACGTCAATCTCCAGATTGACCTGCCGCCCGGCGCTCAGCGTCCCTAATGTCGTCATCTGCGCCGTGTGCGGAATGATGTTTAGCATGAAATGCGCCGAACCATCGGCCTGATCGGCAATGTCATTGACGGTCAGCGACACGCCGTCGACGGTTATAGATCCTTTCGCCGCGATATAGGGCGCTAGGCTGCCCGGTGCGGCGACAGTGACTTTCCAGCTGTCGCCCACGGTTTCGCTGCCAACAATATGGCCGACGCCGTCGACATGGCCCGTGACAATATGTCCGCCCAATTCATCGCCAACCTTCAGCGCGCGTTCGAGATTCAATTGGGTTCCGGCTTCCCACATGCCCGCCGGGGTGCGTGAAACGGTTTCTGCAGACGCATCGATTGCGAACCAGCCTTCGCCCTTATCAACAACGGTCAGGCACACGCCTGAACAGGCGATAGATGCGCCGATGGCGACCGTGTCCATGTCATATGCGCAGTCAATGACGAGGCGCAAATCGCCCCGCTGTTCGGATGAACGAATATTGCCAACGTCCGTGATGATACCTGTGAACATATATATTTTGCCTCTTTAATTGGCGCGTTCGTAGACTTCGAGACGGTCTTTGCCAAGGCTGCGGGAATCGCACAGCTGCCAAAGCCCATGTGCGTCGGCCAGTTGCCCCAATCCAATGTCGCCAAGGCACGCTTTGCCCGCCCCGATGAAAATGGGTGCGCGGTACAATGATAGCCGGTCAACCAACCCGGCTTTCAAAAAAGCCGTGGCCGTTGCAGCGCCGCCTTCGACCATCACATTATTGCAATCCAGCTTTGCGATCTCCGCTGGCGCAGAAATAACTTCCCAACCGTCGGGGGCATCACCGCTGCCCAGCATGACCTTGCGTGGCGACCGGTGTTCGAGTCCTTTCAGCCGCACATTCAACTGCGGCGCGTCTGCTTTTACCGTGCCCGATCCGACCAAGATGGCATCCGTTCGCGCGCGTTCCATGTGGCTATGCGCACGCGCGATATCACCCGTAATCCACCGGCTGCTACCATCCGCCATGGCGATTTGACCATCCAGCGAAGTCGCGATTTTTAACGTTACAAATGGCCGTCGTCGCTGCATGCGGCTCAGAAATCCGGCGAGGCTTCTGCGCGCCTCGGACGCCATGACGCCAGTCACTACGGCTATGCCCGCGGCCATGAGCGCTTTGATGCCTTCTCCCGCGGTCCGTGGATCAGGGTCCTCCAGCGCAACCACCACGCGTGCTGGCCGGGCGTCCACCAGCAATAGGGCGCACGCCGGGCCACGGTCGGATTGATGTGCACAGGGCTCAAGCGTGACGTAAACAGTGCTGCCTTGCGCTGCAGAACCGGCCTGCGCCAGCGCCATGGCTTCTGCATGGGGGCGACCCCCCTTTTGGGTCCAGCCGCGTCCAACGACGATGCCTTCCTTGACGATGATACAGCCAACCGACGGGTTCAGTCCCGTCTGGCCAACGCCACGTTCCGCTAGCGCCAAAGCTGCGGCCATGAAACGGTGATCAGCGGTGGCTATGGTTTTGCTCCTACGGCAGCGTCTTTGGCTTGTGCATCTTTTTGCGCACGCTCCAGCTGGGCTTCGCGCTCAATCTTCTCCACGTCCATCCCGACAGCGCGACCGAATGCTTTATATGCCTCCTTCTCGCGCGCACGCATTTCGTCTTTTCGCTTTTGATGTTCGGCGATCGCCGCTTTCGATTCTTCGATGGTGCGTGTCGCGGGCCAGCTTTCGAAATAGGTCACGGTTGGAGGCGGCGGCTTCGCCTTTTCAAGCGTATCGAGATAGAATGTGTAGATGATAATCGCCGTTGGCACGCAGGCAGCCAGAAACAGCCACGGGCTATGCGTGCCCGTTGTGCGGAAAAAGCTGATTAGATCTGTGCCCGCCGTGCGCAGCGAGACATCTTTAAAAAACGACATGGCTATCCAATAAGACGGATATCGCGCGATATCCAGTGCCCGATGTAAAGAGGCCGGGCTTATCGGCCACTGCGGAACGCGTTTGTAATGGGATAGCGGCGATCCCGCCCAAAGTTTCGTGTGCCAAGCTTTACCCCCGGGGGCGCCTGCCGCCGTTTATATTCGGCGAGATAGAGCAGTCTTTCAATCCGCACGACCGTGTCACGATCAAAGCCCTGTGCGACGACCTCATCGACCGAGCGCTCTTCCTCCACCAAGGCATGCAGCATTTTATCAAGTAGCGGATAATCCGGAAGCGAATCGCTGTCTTTCTGGTCCGGCCGCAATTCTGCGCTGGGGGGCTTGGTAATGATATTTTCGGGTATCACCGGGCCATCCCGGCCGAGACCGATGCGCGGCTTATGCGCATTGCGCCATTGAGAAATGGCAAACACCGTCATTTTATAGGCATCTTTTATCGGGTTATAGCCTCCGGCCATATCGCCATAAATCGTGGCATAGCCGACGCTCATCTCGCTTTTATTGCCCGTCGTCAAAAGCATATGTCCAAATTTGTTGGACAGGGCCATCAAGGTGACGCCGCGGATACGCGATTGAATATTCTCTTCGGTAATGTCGACATCGCGGTCCGCAAAGCTGCCCGAGAGCATATCGTCGAACGCGCCGACAGCAGGTGCAATCGGGATCGTGTCAATCCGGCAGCCAATCATTTCGGCGCATTGGGCAGCATCGTCCAGACTGGATTGGCTGGTATAGCGGCTGGGCAACATGACACACCAAACGCGGTCCGGCCCAAGCGCATCGGCGGCAATGGCGGCGCATATCGCACTATCGATTCCGCCCGACATGCCCAATACGACGCCAGGAAAACCGTTGCTGTTCACATAATCGCGCAGGCCCGTGACCATGGCGCTGTAGATATCCGCCGGATGGTCTTCCCAAAGCGCCTTTGGCCCATCCGCACATTGCCAGCCATCGTCACCGCGCGTCCAATGCGTCATGCGCAGATGTTCTTCCCAGTCGGGCAAACGATGTGCCGCCGCACCATCCGCGTTCAGGACAAAGGAACTGCCGTCGAACACCAGCTCGTCCTGCCCACCGACACGGTTTAGAAACATCAGCGGCAATCCGGTTTCGCGCACACGTGCCGCAAAAACCTCTTCCAAACGCCGGTCGTCCTTGTCGATTTCATATGGGCTGCCGTTGGTCGAAATCAGCAACTCAGCGCCGCGTTCCTTCAAATGGAGGCTGACCGGGGCGAGCCAGCCATCTTCGCAAATCGGTACGCCAATGCGTACGCCTTTAAACAGCATGGGTTCCGGCATGGGGCCAGATGCAAAAATCCGCTTTTCATCAAAGGTTCCGTAATTGGGCAGCTCATGCTTGTAACGCACGGCTGCAATCTGACCGCCATCGAGCAGCGCTATTCCGTTGTACAATGCGCCATCGTCAAGAAATATCGAACCCACGAGCATCGCGGGCCCGCCATCGGCTGTCGCCGCCGCCAGCTTCGCTAGCTCCACCGCAGCGCGCGCGGCAAAGGCGGGCTTCAGCACCAGATCCTCGGCCGGATAGCCAATCAACTGCTGTTCGGGAAACACGATCAGGTCGGCATCTGTCGCCTTTGCGCGCCATTCAAGCATCTTGCCGGCGTTACCTGCCAGGTCACCCACGCGCTGGTTAAGCTGCGCCATTGCAATATTAAGCCGATTTGTCATTTCACCACCCTATTGTCCACAATGTAGCGGGGCAAGCCGATTGTCAGGCCAGTTACGCGTCGCTAAGGCGATTGGCGAAACTTTGACGCGCAATTCAACGCTCAGGGCTCCGGGGACACGCACATGAAATTGATGACAGGCAACAGCAATCTTCCTTTGGCGAAGGGCATTGCAGATTATATGAACTTGCCGCTGACCGACGCCAGCGTGCGCCGTTTCGCCGACAATGAGATTTTCGTCGAAATCCATGAAAATGTGCGCGGTGAGGATATGTTTGTTATCCAATCCACCAGCCACCCAGCCAATGACAATTTGATGGAATTGCTGATCATGATTGATGCGTTGCGCCGCGCATCGGCAAAGCGCATCACCGCAGTACTGCCCTATTTCGGCTATGCACGGCAGGATCGCAAACCCGGGCCACGCACGCCCATTTCCGCAAAGCTTGTCGCTAATCTGATTACCCAGGCTGGCGCTGACCGCGTGTTGACCGTGGATTTGCATGCAGGCCAGATTCAGGGCTTTTTCGATATTCCCACCGACAATCTTTATGGCGCACCTGTCATGAGCGCGGATATTTTGGAGCGCCATGGCGACAAGAATATCACCGTCGTATCGCCGGATGTCGGCGGCGTTGTCCGCGCGCGCGCGCTGGCAAAGCGTCTTGATGATGCGCCACTGGCGATCGTCGACAAGCGCCGCGAAAAAGCCGGTGTTTCCGAAGTCATGAACATCATTGGCGATGTTAAAGACCGTTTCTGCATATTGATTGATGACATCGCAGATAGCGCAGGCACGCTGTGCAACGCGGCCGACGCATTAAAAGCCGCCGGCGCGTCAGACGTCGTCGCCTATATTACCCATGGCGTATTGTCCGGCGAAGCCGTGAACCGGGTCAACGCGTCCTCACTGCGCAAGCTGGTCATCACCGACTCCATCCTGGCGTCGGACATTGCCAATGCCAGCCCCAAAATACGCCAGCTGCCCATCGCGCCATTATTGGGTGAGGCAATTAAGCGCATTGCGGATGAAAGTTCCGTCAGTTCTTTGTTCGACTGATGACACCGGCGGATATCCTTCTGGCCAATCGTTTGGCCGAGGCAGCGGGCCAAGCCATCCGGCCCTTTTTCCGGTCAGCCTATAGCCATGAGGCAAAGGCCGATGCATCCCCGGTGACCGAAGCCGACCGGGACGCCGAAAGCGCCATCCGCCGCATTCTGGATGCCGAATGCCCCCGCGATACGATCATCGGTGAGGAATATGGCGAAAAAACCGGCAGTTCGGGCCGCAGCTGGATTATCGATCCGATCGACGGAACCGTGAGTTTTATGGCCGGGCGGCCGATATTCGGCACATTGATTGCGCTGCTCGAAGACGGCTGGCCTGTCCTTGGTGTCATTGACCAATGCATCAGTGGCGAGCGCTGGGTCGGCGCTGCGGGCTACCCGACGACACTGAACGGCAATCCTATTACGACACGAGCATGCACCGCGTTGAATCAGGCGACGCTGGCAACGACGGGGCCACAATATTTTTCGCAGCATGATGGCGATCATTTTATGGAGCTCGCGGCACAAACGGCACATAAAAAAATGCTGTTCGGTGGCGATTGTTACAACTACGCCCTGCTCGCCACTGGTCATATCGACATCGTTGTCGAAGCTGGCTTAAAGCTGCATGATTTTGCGGCCTTAATCCCCATCGTAACGGGCGCGGGGGGGATGATGACCGATTGGTCGGGGGAACCACTACACGGCGCTTCCGACGGCCATATCATTGCGGTGGGCGACCCAGCCCGGCTTGATGACGTGCTCGAAGCATTGGCGTGCCAACACTAAAACGCAGCCGTCCGGGCCACATTACCGGCAATATGCTTGCAATCGCGCGCGAATCCGGTTAGGCGCGCCCCTTCCGAATAAGCAGGCTGGCCAATAGGGCTGCCATGTCGGCTTGATACGGACTCAACAAAGGAGACCAAAATGCCCAAGCTCAAGACCAAGAGCGGTGTGAAGAAACGCTTCAAAATCACCGCAACAGGCAAGATCAAGCATGGCGTCGTTGGAAAACGGCACCGTTTGAGCAGCCATAATGCCAAGTATATCCGCCAAAACCGTGGCACCAGCGTGATCTCTGATCCCGATGCCAAGACAATCAAGAAATGGGCGCCATACGGTCTTTAAGACTACGCGTACGTTTTAACGAAAAGGATATAGATTATGGCACGCGTCAAACGTGGTGTGACCACCAAAGCTAAACATAAAAGAATTTTAGAGCAGGCGAAGGGCTATTATGGCCGTCGCAAAAATACCATCCGCGTCGCACGTCAGGCCGTCGAAAAGGCCGGTCAGTACGCATATCGCGACCGTAAGGTAAACAAGCGGAACTTCCGCGCATTGTGGATCCAGCGTATCAACGCCGCAGTCCGCGCCGAAGGCATGACCTATGGCGTGTTCATGCATGGCCTGAAGCTTGCTAATGTCGAACTGGACCGCAAGGTTCTTGCGGACCTCGCGATGAACGAAGCCGCGATGTTTAGCACGATCATTGCGCAGTCGAAGGCAGCGCTCGCGAAAGCAGCATAAGCTCCTAAAACTTCGATATTGCGCAAAAGGGCGTGGGCGGCACTTGCCGTTCGCGCCCTTTTGCTTATTCAGGCGAACCATGATGACAGATATTGCGACACTCCAAACCGAACTGATGGCAGCGATTGATTCTGCGGATACGCTGGATGCGCTGGAGGCTGTTCGGATATCCGCCCTTGGCAAGCAAGGTAGCGTTTCGGCGTTGCTCAAGACGATGGGGGCGATGTCGCCCGATGAACGTCAGACGCAAGGCCCCATTATCAATGGTCTGCGCGAAAGCGTTACCGCGGCGCTGGCGGCGAAAAAAGCTGCCTTGGAAACAGCGGATTTGAACCGGCGTCTCGCAAGCGAATATGTCGACATGACATTGCCTGCGCCCGAAACGCCGCGCGGCACAGTGCATCCGGTCAGCCAAGTCATGGACGAGCTTGCCGAAATCTTTGCCGACATGGGCTTCGCGGTTGCCGAAGGGCGCGAGATCGAAGACGACTGGCACAATTTCACCGCGCTCAATATTCCCGAAACGCATCCTGCACGCGCGATGCACGATACATTCTATTTCCCCGACGACATGGCGCGCGAGGGCAGCAAAATGTTGCTGCGCACGCACACATCGCCGGTGCAAATCCGCACCATGACGTCACAGGAACCGCCGATCCGCATTATCGCACCGGGCCGCGTCTACCGCAGCGACAGCGATGCGACGCACACGCCGATGTTCCACCAGATCGAAGGCCTTGTCATCGACAAGGGCATTCACCTTGGTCATCTGAAATGGACGTTGGAGACATTTTTGAAAGCCTATTTCGAACGCGAAGATGTCGTCTTGCGTCTGCGTCCAAGCTATTTCCCTTTCACCGAACCATCGGTCGAAGTCGACGTCGGCTATTCGATGGTCAACGGCAAGCGCGTCATTGGCGGATCCGAAGGCTGGATGGAGGTTCTTGGCTCCGGCATGGTCCATCGCAAGGTTATCGAGGCCTGCGGGCTTGATCCCGATATATGGCAGGGCTTCGCCTTCGGCACCGGCGTCGACCGGCTTGCCATGCTGAAATATGGGATGGACGATTTGCGCGCCTTTTTCGACGGCGATAATCGCTGGCTGCAGCATTACGGATTTGACGCGCTCGATGTTCCGACGCTGAGCGGAGGAGTAGGCGCATGAAATTCTCATTATCATGGCTGAAAGAGCATCTCGATACCGACGCCGATATGCAGGCCGTTGCCAATTGCCTGAACCGTATCGGGCTTGAGGTTGAAGGCATCGAGAACCCGGCAGAGAAATTGTCCGCGTTCCGCATTGCAAAGGTGCTGAGTGCGGCGCCGCATCCGCAGGCCGATAAATTGCAAGTGTTGTCCGTTGATGCGGGCGGCGAACCGCTTCAGGTGGTATGCGGCGCACCCAATGCACGCGCAGGCATGCTTGGCGTATTCGGCCCAGCCGGCGCCGTCGTGCCCGCAAACGGCATGGTGCTAAAGGTCGCCGCGATCAGGGGCGTCGAATCCAACGGCATGATGTGCTCGATTGCGGAGCTGGAATTGGGCGACGATCATGATGGCATCATCGAACTCGCCGCCGACGCGCCGGTGGGGAAAGTTTATGCCGATTGGGCTGGTTTGGACGACCCCGTCATTGATGTCAGCATCACCCCCAACCGTCAGGATTGCATGGGCGTTCGCGGCATCGCGCGCGATCTCGCGGCGGCTGGCCTTGGCACATTGCGCCCGCTAAACGAAGTCTACCGCATCAATTTGGACACGCCAAATGAAGGCAGCGGCCCCGCGCCGGTCGTACGCACCGACGACGCCGCAGGCTGCCCAGCGTTCTACGCACAAGCTGTCTCCGGTGTCCGCAATGGCGACGCCCCCGAATGGATGCGCAACAAGCTGAAAGCCATTGGCCAAAAGCCGATTTCAGTGCTCGTCGACATCACCAACTTCATCTCCATCGATCTTGGTCGGCCGTTGCACGTTTATGACCGCGCGAAGCTGAACGGCGCGCTGGTGGCCCGTAAGGCGGTCGATGGTGAAGACATGGTCGCCCTCAACGGCAAGACATATACGCTGGATTCGACCATGACCGTCATCGCTGACGACAGCATGGTGCATGACATTGGCGGTATCATGGGTGGCGAGCATAGCGGCGTTTCCGAAACGACGACTGATGTCCTTATCGAGTGCGCCTATTTCGACCCTGAACATATTGCACGCACCGGACAGAAGCTGGCTTTGACCAGCGATGCGCGGCAACGTTTTGAACGCGGCGTTGACCCTGCCTTTCTGGAAGACGGATTGGCGATCGCGACCAAGCTTGTGCTCGATCATTGTGGCGGGACGCCGAGTGCCATCACTAGGGCGGGTGCTGCACCAGTTGCGCCGCGCAACATTTCTTATGACACCCAATATTGCCAGCAGCTTGGTGGGGTTGATGTTGCGCCGGAGGAACAGCGCAATATATTGGAAAGACTGGGTTTTGCCGTAAGCGACGACTGGCGCGTTACCGTGCCGACATGGCGTCGTGACGTCGATGGCCCTGCCGACATCGTCGAAGAAGTCGTGCGTATCGTCGGCCTCGACAATGTCGTGTCCGTGCCATTGCCCCGTGCAGACGGCGTCGCCAAGCCAACCGCAACGCCTGTCCAGTCGCTGGAACGCAAAGTGCGCCGTGCAGCGGCAGCCCGTGGCTTGAACGAGGCGATCAACTGGTCGTTCCTGCCGCAAAAGGCAGCGGACGCATTTGGGGGCGGCACATGGAGCCTTGCCAACCCGATCTCCGAAGACATGAAGGTCATGCGCCCTTCGCTGTTGCCGGGATTGCTGTCCGCCGCGCAGCGGAACATGGATCGCGGCGCAGCATCGGTACGTCTGTTCGAAATCGGACGGCGTTATTTTGCGGCGGCGGATGGCACAAGCGACGAGCGTCTAACGGCGGGAATCGTGCTGGCGGGCGACAAATCCGTGCGCAATTGGGCAACCGGTAAAACGGCAAAATTTGATGCTTTTGATGCCAAGGCGGAGGCCATCGCGTTGCTTAAGGCAGCGGGTGTCGCAACCGACGGTCTGCTCGTGATGGACGATGCCGGTGCGCATTATCATCCCGGACAATCCGCGACATTGCGCATGGGACCAAAGAATATTCTTGGCGCATTCGGCACGCTGCATCCGGCAACGGCCAAGGCCTTTGACCTTGATGGCAGCGTTGTCGCCGCGGAAATCTTTTTGGATGCAATACCGCTCAAAAAAGCCACTGGCTTTATGCGTCCGGCCTTCACACCGCCTGCATTGCAAGCCGTTACCCGCGACTTTGCGTTTCTGGTTTCCCAAGATACGCCGGCCAATGATCTGGTTCGGGCCATTAAGGGATGCGACAAAGACAACATTGTCGCAGCGCGCTTGTTTGACCGCTTTGCCGGGCAAGGCGTACCCGAGGGCCAAGTCAGCCTGGCGGTTGAGGTCACGCTTCAACCCACCGACAAAAGCTATAGCGATGATGATCTGAAACTGATTTCAGATAAGGTCATTGCGGCCGCAGCCAAACTGGGCGCGGTGCTTCGCGGATAAAAAGAAAGGCCGGGCATGATGACCCGGCCTTCTTTTTTCATGCGCTTTCGCGCAGCTTTTTAGAACTTCACGCCAGCGGTCACAAACAGCTGACGCGGGTTGCCATAAAATGCAGTCAGCGTGCCTTCGCGGCCCAGCGACGCAACGGGCAAACCGGTTCCACCAAGGATCGGCACGCCAGTCGTCGCATTGCCAGCAATGAAGCTGTAGCCCGAAGTCTTATATTCCTTGTCGAGCAGGTTCTTACCATAAAGCCCAATGCTCCAACGATCGTCAGGCGCGGTATACACCAGGCTTGCGTCGACGAGGGCATAGCCGGACTGATCGATATAGGGGTTCGGAATTTCGAACTGCGTCGTGCTGCTGCGGTACGAAACGGTTGTGCCCAGATTCAAGCGCCCCGCGCCAACTGGCGTCAGGTAGACAAGCGTTGCGCTGGCTGTCCATGAAGGTGTGTTCTGCACATCGCGGAAGGCGGCAACATCGGTCGGGACGCTCGCGATGTTCGAGATATATTGGTCGAACTGCGCATCAATATAACCCACTGCACCCAGCAGGTTCAAACGGTCGCCATCATTGGCAACGCTTTCGCCAAGCCGTGCGTTAAACTCAAGCTCGACGCCCTTGAAGGTCGCCTTGCCCGCGTTGGACGTTACGCCGCAGAAGGATGGCAGGCCGCTGACGATACATGCAACCGAACCGGGAATTTGGACGTCCTTATAGTCGGCGTAGAACCCAGCGAGCGCGAAGGTTAGGCCGCCGTCGAACGCATTGCCCTTATAACCAACTTCGTAGCTGTCGACGCTTTCTGGACGGAAGCTCAAAAACGCAGCCACTTCGTCATTTTCGCCGCGGATGCCATTGCCGTTGAGGTCGGGCGCATTGGCACCCACGCCGCGCGGGTCAAAGCCGCCGCCCTTGAAGCCTTGGCTGAAGCTGGCGTAGATATTGTCGTCGGGCGTTGGCTTGAAGCTGAGCGATATGCGGGGCGTGAACTTTTTGAAATCACGCTGTCCGCTGAAGTTTGTGCTGGCTGCGCCAAAGGCGACGCCTGCCCCGCCAAAGAAGGGCGATCCGCCGCCAAGATAATTTTGGCGCAGGATATTCGCGGTGCGCTTATCCCATGTGTACCGGCCACCAACCGACAGGCTGAGCTGTTCGGAAAGATCGTACGTAAAATCACCGAAGATGGCGTAGGTTTCCGTATCAACCGCAGCCTTCGTAAATGCCGTCAATCCGCTGAGCGTCGTGAACAGACGCACATCGAACAAGGTATCGGCAGTTGCATCCAGATAATATGCACCGACCATGCCGCTGAACGGACCAGCGTCCACAAGCAATTGCACTTCCTGACTGACCTGTTCGTTGAAATAGCCACCGGGGACGTCAACATCTGCCGCAGGCAGCGCGTCAAAATCGATGGGGGTCAACGTGTCATCTCTGCGCCATGCGCTGATGGACCGCAGCGTCAGGCTGTCGGACAGATCCACCGAAATATTCATGGCGAGGCCATAAGCTTCGATATCCTGTTTCGGATCGACAAGTCCGCCGCGTGTGTCAAAAACATTGTCCAGCACGGGTGCGCCCGACAACAATCCGGGAATGATGCGATGACCGCCGCGTGGGTCGCTCTTGTCATGGCTATAATCGCCGCTGATACGCACCGAAACCGGCGCGCCATATCCGCCAAGCTCCAACGTGCCGCGCGCAGCCCACACGTCCTTGTTATAATTTTCAAGACCAGTGGTCAGGTTATCGCCAAAGCCACCGCGTGAAAGCCGCGCGACGCTGCCGCCGACGCGCACGATTTCGCCAATCGGTGCGGAGACGGTCAACACGCCATCGGCCTGATCATAAGTTCCGACCGTTGCCCGTGCGCTCAACGCGAACTCTTGCGGCAAACGCTTTGTGACATATTTCACAGCGCCGCCGATGGTGTTGCGGCCGTACAGCGTACCTTGCGGCCCGCGCAGAACTTCGATGCGTTCTACCTCATAAATGTCGAGGACCGCAGCTTGCGGACGGTTCAAATACACATCGTCCAGATAAATGCCGACACCGGGTTCAAAACCGGACACTGGATCCTGTTGCCCGATACCGCGAATAAAAGCCGACAGTGTCGAGTTACTACCGCGCGATGTTTCAAGCGTGGTGTTCGGCGTGATGTTGCCAATGTCGGTCAGGTCAAGCGCGCCACGCAATTCAAGCGCTTCGCCCGAAAATGCGCTGACGGCGATGGGCACATCGAGCAGATTTTCTTCGCGGCGGCGGGCAGTGACGATGATTTCATCACCACTTTCCGCGCCTGCAGCTTCGTCTTGCGCCATAACAGGCGCGGTCACTGCCACGCCGGAAACGGCAATGCTGGCCAATAATGCTGCGCGGATCATCGAAATTTTGGTGGATTTCATTGTCACTCTCCTGATTGAAATGCGGGCCTTTACCCATTTCCAAATATGCGTATACTGAAAGTTGAACCATGTTTCAACTTAGTGACTTTAGGAAGTGTAGCGAATGTCGGTCGAACGTGGCATATCAGCAACAATGACACCGGCTGAAAAAACACCCCGCACCGAACGGGGCCGCAAAACATTGCGTCTGTTGTTGGACGCGGCTGCCGCCGAATTTGGCGAAAAGGGGTTTCACGAAAGCTCCGTCGTATCGATTACGCAGCGCGCCGGCGTGGCCTTGGGCAGCTTCTACACCTATTTTGATTCCAAAGATTCGCTCTTCCGCGCGCTGGTCCGCGACATGTCGGCGCAAGTACGGCAGACGGTAGGGCCCGTGATCGCTGCGGAGCCAGACCGTCTTGAAGGCGAGCGTAAGGGGCTGAACAAATTTTTGAATTTTGTGCGCGAGCATAAGGAACTGTACCGGATTATTGACGAGGCTGAATTTGTCGATCCGCCAAGTTATCGCGCGCATTATGAAAATACCGTCAACGGATATCTCGCCAGCTTGAAAGAAGCCGCGACCAAAGGGCAAGTGCGGGACGATGTCGAGGAGGTGCATGCGTGGGCCATTGTCGGCATGAACGTGTTTTTGGGGCTGCGTTTTGGTGTCCTTGATGAAGATCGCGATGCGGCTGAAGTTGCGACTATCGCCGCCGACCTTCTGACAAACGGGTTGAAGCGATAATCAATCATCCCTAAGCCGCGCGGTATGACGCTCAACCGCCGGACCTTTGCCATTATCTCCCACCCCGATGCGGGTAAAACGACGCTGACTGAGAAGCTTTTGCTTCAAGGCGGTGCCATTCACTTGGCCGGTGAAGTAAAGGCGCGCGGTCAGGCACGCCGTGCGCGTTCCGATTGGATGAAGATCGAGCAACAGCGCGGAATTTCGGTTACGTCATCGGTGATGACGTTTCAAAAGGACGGCATTGTCTTTAACCTGCTCGACACGCCGGGGCATGAAGATTTCTCCGAAGACACCTACCGGACGCTGACTGCGGTCGATTCTGCCATCATGGTCATCGACGCCGCAAAGGGTATTGAGCCGCAGACCCGCAAGCTTTTCGAAGTTTGCCGCCTGCGCAGCGTTCCGATCATCACCTTCGTCAACAAGGTGGACCGCGAAGGTCGCCCCGCATTTGAGACCATCGATGAAGTCGCCGATGCGCTGGCGCTGGATGTGTGCCCAATGAACTGGCCAGTAGGCATGGGCGGCGAGTTTGAAGGCCTTTATGATTTTAACAGCGGTCGCCTGAGCCAGCCATCGGGCAACAGCAAGGCGTTTGAAGGCAAAATCAGTGACCACGCCGGCCTGAATGCGACCAGCCTTGAAGATGTGCTCACGCCCGCGGGCGTCGCGCGGCTACGCGAAGAGGCGGAGCTTGCCCAGGCTGGATATTCCGAGTTTGATCTGACCGCGTTCCAAAATGGTGACCTAACGCCCGTCTATTTCGGCTCCGCGCTGAAAGAATTTGGCGTGGTCGAGCTCATCAACGCGATCGCCAAATATGCGCCGCCACCCCGCCCGCAACCCAGTTCGAAGGGCGACATTGATCCGTCTGAAAAAGAAGTCACGGGATTCATTTTCAAGGTGCAGGCCAATATGGATCCGCAGCACCGTGACCGCATCGCGTTCATGCGATTGTGCTCAGGCACCTTCAAACGCGGCATGAAGCTGACGCCATCGGGGCTTGGCAAACCCGTTGCGATTCATTCGCCGATCCTGTTTTTCGCGCAAGATCGCGAAATTGCCGACAGCGCTGAACCCGGCGATATCATCGGCATTCCCAACCACGGCACCTTACGCGTCGGCGACACTTTGTCCGAGCGCAATGACGTGCGCTTTACCGGCCTGCCCAACTTCGCGCCGGAAATTTTGCGCCGCGTCGTCTTACGCGACCCCACGAAGACCAAGCAGCTGCGCAAGGCGCTGGATGACCTGAGCGAAGAGGGCGTCATTCAGGTATTCTATCCGGAGATCGGTTCAAACTGGGTAATTGGCGTTGTCGGGCAACTGCAGCTCGACGTGCTGATTTCGCGGCTTGAGGCGGAATATAAGGTCGATGCGTTTCTGGAGACCGCACCATATGACACCGCGCGCTGGCTCATCGGGTCGGACACGGCGCTTGCACAATTCATCTCGTTCAATGGCGGAAACATGGCGAAGGACCGCGATGGCCATCCGGTATTTATGGCGCGTTCGTCATGGGATGTTGGCTATCAGCAGGAAAAGCATCCGGACCTGAAATTCAGCGCGACCAAAGAACGCTAACGCCAGACAGCAACGCCATAGGGTTCAATGTCCGAACCGCCGATAACAAACTCTGCGCCTGCGGGTGCAGGGGCGCGCGCGTTGGCACTATCCAGGTTGAACGCAAAAGTCAGTTCGCCGCGTCGGCGCAAGCGCAACGTGGGCGGCAGCGGCGTAATCTGCACGTCCGCCTCCGCACATAAATCGACCAACAAGTTAGTCAGAAAGGCATCGTCCGTCAGCGTCGCAAGATAGATGCTTCGGCCTGCCCGCACCGCCGCCGGTGCCCCGTCTTCATAATTTGCGATAATGTCCGCGTCGCCCACTTCAATCGTCTCGCGCCAACGGCCGCTTTCATATTCCGCGCCTTTATACGCGATGCTGCCACCGCAATCCGCGCGCAGCGTTTCGACCGAAGTGACTTTTATCGGCACAAAGTCACGCAGCCGTCCGGGCGGCAGGCCTTCGCTCATCGAGAACTCGTCAGTCTTCGCGCCCGCGCGTGGCCCGAACAGCAATATGCCATCGCTCGCCTGCAACGCATCAAACGCGGCATCGTCAACCACCGCCATGGTCGGCACAACGACCAGTCGGTATCCAGCCAGCTGCGCGTCGCCTGCGGACACAAAGTCGACATCCACGCCCAAGCCCCGCAACGCACGATAATATTGGAAGACGACAGCATCGTAGCGATATCCCACACCTTGCCGTTCAATATCGTCGACCCAGCCGGACACCGGATCAATGACGATGGCGACGGGGGACTTCGCAGCGACAACGGACAAGTCGCCAAGCCGTTGCATGTCCGATGCAGCCTGTTCCACTTCCGCCCATGCCGCGGCGGGCATGTCATCCGGCCGCCGAAGCCCGGCATGCATTTGTTCTTGCGCAAAGGGCACTTGCCGCCAACGGAAATAGGCCACGCAAGCTGCGCCATGGGCAAAAGCCTGAAGCGTCCAATGCCGCACCATGCCCGGCGCAGGACGCGGATTATGCGGTGCCCAGTTAACGGGCCCGGGCTGCTGCTCCATCACCCACCACGCGCCTTTGGATAGCCCGCGCACCGAATCAAAATTGAGCGCCGCCAAATCAGGGTGCCCCGTGCGCATGAAGGGTTTCCATTCATCAGCCGATGCTTTGGCCATGAGCTGATCGGAAAAACCGAGCGGATAATTGTCATAGCTGACAAAATCGAGCTCACGCGTCAGCGCGGCATTATCGACGCCCGTTGTTGCTGGCGGAATAATATTATGCGTCACCCATTGGTGCGGCGCGGCGTGGCGACGAATGGCCGATATCATGACGTCATGAAAGCGCACGACCTGATCCGACGCAAAGCGCCGATAGGCCAAACGATGCGCGGGGTTGGTTTCGCACACCGTGAAAAAGGGCAGATCGATCTGGTCAAAATGGTCATATTCCATTGACCAGAACACATTGCCCCACGCCGCATTCAGCGTCTCAATCGTGCCATAACGTTGCGCACAATAAGCCCGGAATTTTTCCAGCGCCGCGGGCGATGCGCTCATGGTCGTATCGTGGCAGCACAATTCATTATCGGTTTGCCAACCGGCCACATGCGGATGACCGCCATAACGCTGCGCCATGGCGGCAGTGATGCGTTCCGCCTGCACCAGATAGGTTTCACTCGAAAAGTCATAATGGCGGCGCGATCCGAAGCCACGGACTTGGCCGGTGTGAATATCGACAGGCAAAATGTCGGGATATTTTTCACACAGCCATTTGGGCGGCGTTGCCGTGGGCGTTCCAAGCACGACTTTCAGTCCGGCCGCGCCGAGCACGTCGATCGCCCGGTCCATCCATGCCCAATCGAATAGGCCTTCCGCTTTTTCGATGCGACCCCACGCAAATTCGCCAATCCGGACATAACGCAGCCCAAGATCATACATTCTTTGCGCGTCGCGTGGCCAATGATCCTCGGACCAGTGCTCGGGATAATAACAGACACCTAACATGCCCGTTTGTTTAGCGTCCAAGCCGCGGCTGGCAAGCCTGAGCGCGTGTGAGGCTTAGGGTCAGGACCTAGCACGCCGAAAGAAAGCGGCCATAATTCATACATTCTGCCATTTTATCGCCACGACTAATGCCTATGTAGGGTCAAACAGGTTCCGACAGGCAGATTGATACGCGCATGAGTGAAATGTTACTGACCCCGCACACACAGGTAGACGGCGCCATTTTGGGTGGTGATCTCGTCGGCCGTGCAGCGCGTCTTAAACAGGTTCCTGATGACAAAGCGATGTTGCGCGCGGTTGCCGAGCTCACGCGGGATCTTGCTGCGCCGAACCCGCGCATTTTCTGGTCGGATTTCCTTGTGTCGGCGCTGGTTGGCTATGCCGGGCTTGCCGTAGCCATCATGTCCGGAACCCTGTGGGTTCAGTGCGTTGCGGCGTTGGTCTCTATCCTGGGCCTATATCGCGCCGGCGGCTTCATTCACGAAGTCACGCATGTGAAGCATTCCGCGCTTCCCGGTTTCCGCTTTGGCTTTAACGCTGTGATTGGCGTGCCCCTGCTCGTGCCGTCTTATATGTATGAAGGCATCCACAACCTGCACCATGCACGCACACGTTATGGCACCGATCAAGATCCGGAATATCTGCCATTGGCGCTGATGAAACCATGGACTCTGCCATTGTTCATATTCGCCTCGCTGCTCGCGCCCTTTGCTTTGCTGCTCCGCAACGCCGTGCTTGCGCCGCTGTCGCTGATCATTCCTGCGTTGCGCAAGATTGTGGTCGAACGTTATTCTGGTCTTGCGATCAACCCTGCGTTTCGGCGCAGACCGGCGGAGGGCGACGCACATCGCAACTGGATCGTGCAGGAAACCGCCGCAAGCATCTGGTCGATTGCGCTGCTGACGGGCGTATTTACAGGCTTCATCCCGCTCCAGTCTTTCCTGACCTTCCTTGCCATCGTCGCAAGCGTCGCCGTGCTCAACCAAGTCCGCACGCTTGTCGCGCATTTATGGGAAAATGATGGTGAACCGCTGAGTGTGACCGCCCAGTTCCTCGACAGCGTCAATGTCCCGCCCCCCGGCCTGCTGGCAGAGATCTGGGCGCCTGTGGGCCTGCGTTACCATGCATTGCATCACTTGCTGCCTAGCGTGCCGTATCATGCACTTGGGACAGCGCACAAACGCCTGACCGCACAATTGGCGCCCGATTCGGCTTACCACCGCGCCAATTATGATGGGCTTGCAGGATTGGTCTACCGTCTTGCACGCAGCACATGGGTGCGCGGCAGTTAAGTCGCCAGAATTAGGGTCAGGCCAAAAACGCCTAACTTAAGCACGCCGTAAGGCAATGACTGGCGATGGCTTTTCAAGCTCCGCAAGGCACAAGGCACCGACGATGCCCGCGTCCTGCCCAAGGGTTGGTTCGCAAACAAAATATTCGGATTCAACGTCCTCAGGTGCATAATCACCCAGATGGTTCAACATTGCAGCGCGGGTAGCTTCAATCAAGCCGGGGGTTTTGCACACGCCGCCGCCCAGCACGATGCGTTGGGGCGACAAGGTGAGCACAAGATTTGCGCACAGCTGCCCCAAATAGTCGGCAATCAAGTTATGCTCTGCACTGCCAACGGAAAAGTGACTGAGTGACTGTCCGAAGCGCGCCAATATTGCTGGGCCAGCGGCGAGACCCTCTGCGCAACTTGTGTGGAAACGGCAGCATGAGGGAGCGACATCGTTGCGATGTCTTTGCAACGCGATATGGCCGATCTCTGGATGAAGCAGCGCGGGAAGCGGTTGGCCATAGCAGATGATTGCCCCCCCGATGCCGGTTCCGACCGTTAGGTATATGCCAAGATCATATCCTCGCAATGCCCCTAAAGCAGCCTCGGCAATACCCGCCGATGCGACATCGGTTACAATATGAGGGGTAAGTCCAATGGCTGAGCGTATAGCTGTAGCAAGATCGAAATTACTCCATCCCAGTTTGTTGGTCTGCAGCAACTTGCCATAATTTTGTGCCTTTGGGGCCACGACAATTGGGCCAAATGCGCCAACGCCCAGCGCCTCAATCTGCCCGAGCCCGTCGCGATGCGACCGAAAGAATTCGGCGATTTGCGGGATCAGATATTCCGGAGCGATCGTTGGCAGGCTTGTTCGTTCCAAAATTGTGCCATCGTCATAGCCAACCGCCACCAATGACTTGGTGCCGCCCAATTCAATCCCGCCCACTAGCCGTTTTTTAGGCATTTGCGACCCCACTTTCCTGCTGGGCAATGACGCGTGCAATCATGGGTCGAGCGAAAAGCAACGCAACGACCGCTGCCAGATAAAGCCCGGCCATCATAGCAAAACCAGCAGCAAGGCCCGTATACACAGCAATTGCCGGCAAAACGACGGTAGTTATCCCAGCGCCGATAAAGCCAAGCATGGTCATAAGCCCTGCGGCCGTAGCGCGCGCCTCAGCGGGCATCACATCATGCATCGCGGCGTAGATACAGCCATCGAATAGCCCTTTGCCAAAACTGGTGGCGAACAGCAGAAACCCGACCAGTGGAACCGACGTAACCAGAGGGAAAGGTAACAGGAACAGCGCCGCGCATGCCAGTCCAATGGCCAGAACAGTGAAACGCCCGATGGAAGTTTTGGCGGCGAATTTATCCGCCATGAAACCCCCAACCAACACCGAGAAAAAGCCCGCAGTCGTGATCATCACTGGACCCACGAGCGCGCTGTCCGCTAAATTCAGGCCCAGAACGTCGTGCGCATAGGTGTTGCACCAGTTCAGCACTGCAGAAGACGCAGCGGTCGCGAGAAAAAATACGCCACATAATAACAGCGCAGCGGGATTTTTGAGGATAACTCCAATTGGTTCGGCGCGCTTGATCTCTTTTGTGCGAACCTCTGCCGGCGCATCGTCGCGCAGCAATTTTAACAGAATGGCCATGACGACAAACCCAAGCGCCGCAAAAATAACAAATGGTGCCGACCAGCCATAACTGTCCGCCAGCTTTCCAGCGACCCACCCGCCAATGCCGCCGCCAGCAAATACGGCTGTCTGATGAAAAGATAGCGCACGGCTGCGCATGCTTGGCTTATGCCATGAACTGATCAATGCCGTCGCAGTCGGATAATAAGTCGATTCCCCAATAGCGACGAGCGTCCGCATGCCCAAAAGCATCGCAAATCCGGTGGCAAAGGGCATAATTCCGGTAGCCATGCTCCAAAAGATCAATCCAAAGATGATCATGTTCCTGCGTCGGACGCTGTCACCAACCCTGCCAAAAACAAAGGCGCAGACGGCGTATGTCCAAAAGAATGTGGTATCAATTATGCCCAACTGAATATCCGTGATGTCAAATGCATCACGCAAAAGCGGCTTGACCGAGTTTAGGATCGACCGGTCTGCGGCATTGAGGAAGGAGACCATCCACAGCAGGCCAATCAAAATCCATGGATAATTATCGGGTGCAGCTTTGCGCTGTGCTTCCGTCATGCAATGTCCCCTTTGCTGCACCAGGCCAGCCACATAGCTGCCGTCCATGAAAAATCTGGTCCGCCGTAGCCACTGCCATCTTCGGGGCTAAAACTTTCATAAAATCCGGATTTTTCTATCAAGCGGGCGCTATCGCTGCAGATCCGGTCGGCCCATGCATTATGGCCCGCCTCGGCAAGACCCTGTGCCACCATATAGCTGACGACCAGCCAAATCGGGCCACGCCAGTAGCGCTTGTGATCATATGCACGGCTTCCCGCTTCCAGACTTGGAACGAGATAGGTCGCGCTGCCAGTGATCCGTTCAAGCGCGGCGATTAAACGGGCGCGCTGCTCGCTATTTCCGACCCCGGCATAAAATGCAAGGAAGCTGGCGTTCGTTACCAGACCGCTGCTTTCATCGGTGGTGGCATCACGGCTGCAATATGCGCCTGCGTCTTCGTTCCACAGCCAGTCCATCCCTTTTTCTGAAAGCGCAATCCGCGCCTCAAGTTCCGCAATGACCGCTGCGTCACCGATTGCTTTTGCCATGACCAGCAAGTCACGGTTGGCGCGCAACAACTCCATCGACATACCGACATCGATCATGCGGAATGGTCCGTTTTCGGCTATTTCACGGTGGTTCCAGCCACAGTTGCGACCAAACTGCAAAATCGCGACATAGCGGTCATATTCGTTTTGCGTTGGCCGCATGGCCGCATCGACATGTCCGGTGTCCCGGCGTTGATAATCGCCGACATGCGATGTGTCGACACGCGCCAGTGCATCGTCCCATTCGCTGCTGTTGTCACGCCCGGTTTCCCAGTTGTGCGTCACCATTACCAACCCGTTCGCTTTGGGATCGCGAAATGCATGGAACCAGCGGTGGCTTTTCAGGCAAGCCTCATACAGACGGCGCATACGCGGGTGCGTCGGGTCAGCCCCTTCATCTTCCCATAATTTGCGCACAATGGTGGCAAGAACAGGGGGCTGGGTTATGCCAGAGGTCGCGGGCGTCTTTCCCGTCGCCCAAACCGACGGCCCGGGGAAATAGCCGGGATCATCCTTGTGAAAAATAATGTGCGGGATCATCCCGTCATCCCACTGGCCCGAAATCAGTGTTTCAATTTCTTGCCACGCCCGATCCCGATCAAATTCCGCAAAACCGAGTGCCACAAAGGCGGAGTCCCAATTCCACTGATACGGATAAAGACCATGTGTAGGCACGGTGTAGCCGCCACGGTCATTGCGGATGAGGATGTCGCGTGCTTGTGCGTTCAGGTCGGTCATTGGGGAGATCCTCTCACGGCGATCATGCGAATGTCATTGACGTTGGTCCGGGTCGGGCCGGTAATGATCAAGCCGCCCAGTGATTTGAAAAGATCATAGGTGCGGTTACTGGCCAACGCTTGGGCACAATCGGCGTGCGCGGCCCATGCGGCATCTATGTAGCCCCCGGCATTATCCTCACTGCCGTCAATGCCATCGCTATCGCCCGCAAATGCTTCGATTGCAGCGGACGGGTCGAGCGCGGACAAAAGCCCCGTAAGATATTCAAGATTGGGCCCGCCGCAGCCATCTTTGCGGGCGCCACTGACTGTTAATTCGCCGCCGGACAACAGCAGATGCTTTCCCGGCTGCGTGATCATTTCCTGTGCATGTATTGCGTGGGCTTTGCCTGTCGCTGCCGCATCCCCAGTAAGCCGCTCGCCAAGATTAATCACATTCCAGCCATCGGCGCGCGCGCGAGTAGCAACTGCATCGAGCGCGTGCGAATTTGTGGCCAGCATGTGCACGGGATGCACGGGAACGTCTGGAGGACGATTGGCATGGATCGCATCCATTATGTGCGGCGCGACGTGCCAGCCTGACCCTTCCAGAATGGCGATGGCTTGTTCAGGAACGAACGCGGCAGCGACGCTTGGTCCCGATGCGATTAACGCCGGATCGTCATTGGCAACGTCAGAAATAACATATGTCAAAAGCTCCGCCCCCGGCGCACCGGCGACTGCGGCCAACCGACCGCCCTTCACGCGCGAGAGATGGCGGCGGACAAGATTTATATCCTGTATAGGCGCGCCGGAACGGACCAGATGGTCGGTCATCGCCTGTTTTTCAGCAAGGGTAATGCCGACGGCAGGCGCACAGAGCAAAGACGAGCCCCCCCCGGATATTAGAAAAAGAACGCGGTCGCCTTGCCCGGCCGTTAAGGCCAGTTCCAAAAGCCGCTCCCCTGCCTCTAGGCTTTGGTCATCGGGGACCGGGTGACGCGCTTCGATGACTGCTACCCCTGGTATTGAACGGCCAACGCCGTGCCCGTGCCGCGTGACCACGCAACCCGTTACAACACCCGACAGATGACCAGCTGCAACATCGGCCATCTCCGCCGCAGCCTTGCCGCAACCCAAAATAACGGTTTTGCCGACAGGTGCACTTTGCGGCAGAACAGCAGGCAAAGTAGATTTAGCACCAGCAGCTGATATCCCGGCAAGGAAATAGCTGGTCAGAAGTGCCTTCATATCGCGCATTGCTCTGCTCCGCTATCTTACCTCACGCCGTGCCGCCGAAATGAAAAGCGGTGGCACGGACGCATTGGCAAATAGCCGTTGTCAGAAGTCAAAAGTCAATTTTGCAGTGATCCGGCGTGGCAGAATGGGGCGTGCATTGAAATATGCTCCTGTGCCACCGGTCTGGATAGCACCTGCGCGTGGATTGCCTTCGGCCAAGCCTTGCGAGTTGAGGAGGTTCCAAACGCCGACGCTGAACCGCAGCTTGTTTTCTGCGCCCAGGCTATCAAATGTATAACCGGCCTCCGCTCTCCAGATGCTGTACGCAAACAGCGGCACATTGTTGCTGGCATCCTGGAACGTCTTGCTTTGATGGTTCCAGAAAACAGAGGCATCAAATCCACTTGCGTTTAATTGTGCACCAACGTTGGCGAGCATTTTGGGCAAACGGTCAGGACGCTTGCCGTTAATGGAGGTCGGGCTGTCACCCATGAACTTGGCGTCTTGATAGGTAAAGTTACCGGACAAGGTCAGGTAATCCGTTGGCTGGTAGTTGCCGTCCAATTCAATACCGAAGGTGTCGGATTCCGTCAGCAGCAACGATGGCGTCAGATTTGCACCCACGAACGATACCGAGGTCCGCTTACGCAATCCGGTGTAGAAAGCGGCGGCATAACCGCGGAATGCACCGCTACGGACCTTTACCCCTGCTTCAACCTGATTGACTGGTTCAGGCTCAAAGAAGACGATGTCGCGGTTTGCGGAGTTCAGCTGGGCATTGGTTCCCTGCGCTTGCGGGAAGAAGTAACCCGCGGACGCATTGGCATAAAGGTTCACATTGTCGGTGAGCTTATACAGGCCGCCAACAGCAAAAGCCCAAGCGGTCGTGGATGCCTTACCGCTCCGGAACGCACCCGTGCCAAAAGTCATATTATTGATCGGCGCACCGGCGACTGCATTGGTGGCCAGTGTTCCTGCACGGCTGGCGGTCACTTCGATCCGGTTTTCAATCGTTGCGCGTTCAACGCGCGCACCAAAGTCCAGCGTCCAACGATCGGCTTCGATTTGGTCCGCGAGATAGATTGCGCGCTTGAATGCGCTACGCGTTTCTTGCGTATAGGCAGAAGGTGCCTGAATGATCCCGTTGACCGTATATTGTTGACCGTTGATCGCCAGATTGACCAGCGTTGGGTTATTGTTAAACTGTCCGAGATATTGAACGGTCCGCTGATTATTGTCCGCTTCCGCCCGCGACATGAAGCCGCCTAACGTCACGGTGTGATTGAGCGACCCTGTGTCAAAGCTCTTGATCAAATTGACTTCCATCGTCGCATCGCTTGTGGGGCGCTGACGATCATTGAAGGCATTGGCATATAAGATGTAATTTGACGGCAAAACCGCACCAGTTTCCACATCGGTGAAGACGGCTTGGCTAAGGGTCGCGGTCGGCGCTACGCGCGCCAAAAACTGTGCTTGGGTTTCAGGCGCAGCTGGGCCGATACCATTGCTGAAGAAGTTGGAGGCCGATTGATAATCTGACCATTTCAGCTTGGAGTTTATTTTCCAGCCATCGCCAAATTCCTTGTCAAAGACGGCATAAATCGATCCGCCCTCGGTCTGGAAACCATCTCCTGCACGGAATTCTGTCGCACCTTCGGGGGTGTTTACCCGAATGCCATCAATAGCGCTGGAGTTTGTTGTGAACACCGTTTTGCCATCATTGCCCTTCACCCGCTTCCGGGTGGTGCCGTCCAGCGGCACGGGCAGATAGAAATTGGCGTGGTCGTTGATATAGCTGCCATAAAGGGTGAACGATCCCGATCCATCGGCGAATTCATGCTTAATGTTCCCGCGCAAGGCGAAGCCTTGGGTCGGAATGCCTGTATCAATTGGGCCTTCATCATAGCGGTAGAAGCCGGATACCGCCATATATGTGTTTTCGCTCAACGGGCCCTGATAGGCAAAGTCGCCTCTGTAGCGATTGTCTTCGGCGACTTCGAGTTGGAACGTTCCGTGCGGCGTGTCCGTCCCAGTCTTGGAAATATAGTTGATGATGCCGGCTGTCGAGCTGACTCCAAAGAGGTTCGAAACGCCACCTTTCACAAATTCAAGCCGCTCAATGCCCAGATCATTACGGGCAAAGAAGTCGAATGCTGATGAATTGAGGCCGAATGCGCTGAGCACCGTCACGCCGTCATAATTGATCGGGGTAAATTCGAACTGGCCACCTGAAGGCAGACCACGGACGCGGAAGTTGGTTGCAACTTCACCGCCGCCGCCTTCGGTTTTCAGGCCAGGCAATTGTTGCAAGATATCGGCCTGGCTGCCTGATCCTGTAAAAGTGCGGAGATCTGCTTCATCAACGAGCGCGATCGACAGAGGCGTGTTCTGGGCGCTGCGGCTGGCATTGGTGCCGGTGACAACGATCTCCTCATCTTTGGATTGCGCGTCATCTTCGGCTGCAACCGCCGACTGGGCGTAGGCAATGGATGGCGTCAACGCCAACAAAGATACGCTGATCATGGACACCCGAAGGGCGGAACGTGCTTTCATGAAACCTCTCCTCTGATTTGGGATTCGCTTTGATCCCAATTTCGAATCACGCTGTAATCATTTCCAAAGGGAATACAACCCATAATAGGTATTATTAAGAGTTGTATGTTGCACCTACGCTAAAATCTTGGCATTCTGCGGCTTATGCCCACCACGAAAATTCGACCAAATCCCTTTCACCTTCCTTCCGAAAGCGAATCCCGCATCTTGGGCTATGTTTTGCGGCAACATGGCGCGACCCAGCCGGAAATCGTGAAGGCAACTGGCCTATCGCAGCAAACGGTTTCGCGCTTGGTAAATGACTTGGTTTTGCGCGGCGCGCTTCGGCTTGGCGATCGACGTTCAAATGGACGACGCGGACAGCCGCGGATGGAAATAGAAGTCGCGCCGGATCATGCATATTCACTGGGTGTGGCGTTGATGACAGACGCTATGTCGGTTTTGCTGATGGATTTTTCCGGCAACGTCGTTGCCTATGATTATTTGGAAATGCCGGTGATGAACCGGAAGGCCGTTTTTGAACGCTTGGGCGATGTAACAAGCCGCTTTCTCGCCACCCATGCTATTTCCAAAGACAGCGTGGCTGGCGTCGGCATTGGTATTTCCGGATATTGTCTGGATGGCAAGTCACGGTACAATCCGCCGCGTGCGCTTGATGACTGGGCGATGGTGCAAATTGATAGCTTGTTCAGCCAAGCGCTCGGCATGCCGGCTTGGGTGGAAAATGACGGTAACGCCGCCGCCATTGGCGAAAGCTTTCTTGGCGCCGGGCGGGTGTTCCAAAATTTTGTTTATGTCTTCATTGCCGCGGGTATTGGCGGCGGGGTCATAACCAATCATAAATTGTCGCGGGGTGTGAATGGCAATGGCGGTGAGATCGGTCTGGTTCTGCCCCGCAACATGTTTCAAGAACCCAATTTAGAAACGCTCTTACAATCGGTGCGCCGGCATGGCGTCGAAGTCGGCGGCATTTCCGCGATGCTTTCCGAATTCAATGTCGACTGGCCCGGCGTGGATGAATGGATCGAGCGCGCCCGTGACCCGCTTTCGCTCATCGCCTCGTCTATCGCCGCTTTATTAGACCCCGAAGCGATCGTTCTTGGTGGCCGCTTGCCAAATGCTTTGGCGCAGAAGATTATCCCCGCGATAGAATTATATGATGACGCAAGGCGGTCAGAACCGCGCCCGCTTCCCAAAATCATGATTTCCGAAACGCAGTTTGACGCTTGCGCTATTGGCGCCGCGATGATGCCGCTTGAACAGCAATTCTTTTCTACGATGTTATGAGGGCCACCATGTCTCTTACACAGGACCAGCGGGATTTTTATTCTACACATGGCTATATTCGTGTCGAAGGCATGTTCAGCATTGAGGAATGCGCCATGTTTCGCGCCGAAATCCATGCCCTTGCACAAAGGTTGGGAAACCCCGACGCAACGTGGGCCAGCGTCCGCAACTCTGGCACGAAGATCACCCATTGCCATGACGTCCAGTTCGAAAGTGCAGCGATTACGCGGCTCCTAACCGACCCACGCTTCACGGACGTTGCACGGGCAATCATTGGCCCAAATGTGCAGCTCCATCACACCAAAATGTTTATCAAGCCGCCCGAAAATGGTTCCCCATTTCCCATGCATCAGGATTATTATTATTTCCCTCATGCAGGCACATCGATGACGGCAGCCATCATACACTTTGATGATGCGCCTATGGAGAAAGGGTGCCTGCGCGTCGTGCCCGGATCGCACCAGTTGGGACCATTAGAACCGGTTGGCGAAGACCGGCATTTGCCCGGATACGCGATTGAGGATGCAACGCCGATCCCGGCAAAGGCCGGTGATGTCATTTTCTTCAACTATCTGCTGATCCACGGCTCCGGCCTCAATATATCTGAGGAAGCCCGCACAACTTTGCTCGTTCAAATGCGCGATCCGGAAGACAAGCCAATTGTGGACCGGCATTTGTCGAGGGGACAGGGCATGATGCTTGCTGGCGTTAACCCGGTGCGGTCGACTCCGTGAGGATTGAAGACAGTCAGGTCCGCTTCAGGCAGCAAAGGCGATATCACCTAAGTCATTGAAATCATTGGAGCGGGCGAAGGGATTCGAACCCTCGACCCCAACCTTGGCAAGATTCGGCTCTATGAAATTTCCGTTCTAAATCAGCTTTTTATAAAGCTCCTGAAAAATCCGAACACGATCCGAACATTTTTAAAAGCAGTGCGCCTAGAATGCTTTGTGTTTAATGTTTTAGTGGCAGCTTTGCGCCCACATGCAGTCATAAAAAGAGCTAGTTTGAACCACAAAAGCGGACATTGCATCAGCAAGGTTGATATAGCTGCTTTGTGGGACGATGCTGACAGTCTGGTGTTGAGGTCGAATCGTCGTTAAGCCGCCTGCCGTTCAGCTAGTCGCATAGCCAGTACACACGGCAACAATGCCATTGCTGGCGATTAAACTCTATATCGAGCGGTTCATGCTCAAGCGAGCGGCCTCCATCTGATAACTGTGTCGTTACGTCACCTTAATCGACCAATGCCAATTCGCTTGCATATTTTTCACGAACGGCTTTGGTCTTGGTGGGGATATGCTCGGACGGGAATAGGCCGCTTGTCGGTTTGGTCCCTTTCAACAATGCATTGGCGATCTGGACCTGGTGAACCTCGGTCGGGCCGTCTGCCACGGCGAGCATTGGAACGCCCATCCACATCTTGGCAAGCGGGGTCTCGTGCGTCGTTCCGAGAGCTCCATGCAGATGAACCGCTCGACGGACGATGTCGTGATAGACGCGCGCCATTGCCACCTTAGACATGCCGATATGCATCCGTGCCTCGCCGTGCGGCAGCGTATCGATCATCCAGGCAGTTTTGAGCACCAGCAGGCGATACATCTCGAGCTCGATTGCGGAGTCAGCGATCATGCCTTTGACAAACTGATGGTCACCAAGCGGACGGCCCTGCGTGCGTCGTGACACTGCACGTTCCTGCATCATTTCGAGGGCACGCTGGCACTGGCCAACGACCCGCATTGCATGATGGATGCGACCGCCTCCAAGACGCGCCTGGGCAAGTTTGAAACCTTCACCCGGCCCACCCAACATCGCGTCAAGAGGGACGCGGGCGTTGTCGAACCGAAGATAGGCGTGGTGTCCATTGTCGACAGGATCGTTCATCCCGGCGACGTCTCGTACGTCGATGATTCCTGGCGTGTCCGATGGAATCAAAAACATCGACATGCGCTCGTGTGGCGCGTTCTCAGGGTTGGTAATGACCATCGCGATGACAAATGATGAATTCTTGAAATTCGACGCGTACCACTTCTCACCGACGATGACCCATTCATCGCCTTCACGGGTCGCGCGGCATGTGAACTCCTTAGGGTCCGCGCCAGCCTGCGGCTCCGTCATCGCATAGGTTGAGAAAATTTCGCCATCAAGCAGCGGCTGGAGATATTTCTTCTTCTGTTCGTCGGTGCCAAACATCGCAACAATCTCGGCGTTGCCGGTGTCCGGGGCGGCGCAACCGAAGACCACTGGCCCCCAGGATGAACGGCCCAGTATCTCATTCATCAATGCAAGCTTGAGTTGGCCAAAGCCCTTGCCGCCCATTTCTGGAGTCAGATGACAGGCCCAAAGACCTTGCTCTTTCACCTTCGTCTGAAGGCGCTTCGCCATCGCACGCGCCTTCTTGTTGCGTGTATTAAACTGCTCGCTTCCTTGCGGGAAAAGCAAGTCCATTGCCTCAACCTCTTCGCGGACGAATGCGTTCATCCAGTCAAGCTGCAGCTGAAATTCGGGTTCTGTTGAAAAATCCATGATTATCTCGATTTCTGTTTAGGGGTATACAGGCTTCAGCCTGCGATTATTTGACGCGCCTTGGTCATCAGCCAAGTGGCGTATCCGTGGACAGATTGGCCGACATTTTCGGGAACTTTACCAGCCTTCCAAGCGGCCGTAGTGCCTTCGAGCAGCACTGCGAGCTTGTAACAAGCCAAACCGAAAAACCAAGGCATCTCGGTCATGTTGCGCCCGCTCAATGATCCGTAAAGGTCAACGAGTTCCTTGCGTGTTAGAAATCCATCCCATGGTTTTACCATCGGTGACTTGCCTTCAGGGTCACCCTCTTCAGACCAGCTTGAAAGGATCCAACCCAGATCAAGTAGAGGGTCTCCAAGCGAAGCCAGTTCCCAGTCAAGGACACCGGAAATTTTCGGAGCCTTGCCTGAAAACATGATATTCGGAAATTGAAAGTCGCCGTGCACAATGCCGATACGCTGGTTTTGCGGCACATTGTCGCTTAGCCAGCGCCCAACCTCTTCGACAAACGGGAGATCTGCCGGGTTGTAGCCGGGAGTTGCCGCATAGCCCTCAAGCTGTGAGCGCCAACGTTCGACTTGACGAACATGCCAATTTTCAGGTTTCCCAAGGTCCCCAAGGCCCGCTGCTTCATAGTTGAACGCACCCAAAGCAACAGCGGCCTTGACGAGTTCTTCGCCCATTGCTCGCCGCCATGTGGGTTCGGTCGAATAAGGCGCGGGCAAATCGCCGGATTTTGCAAATCCCTCTAGCGCTTCCATCAGATAAAAGGACGCCCCGGTTACACTATCGTCGTCACATACTGCATAGACTTCGGGATGCGGCACATCGGAGCCCTTTAGCGCCGTCAATATTCGGGCTTCGCGCAACATTGTCGCGTTATGACCGTCACGAATTTTCATCGGCGGGCGCCGCAGGATCATCGTTTGATCACCGCGCTCAATTTTGAAGACTGCATTTTGCAGTCCGCCGCGAAGTTTTTCCACAGCAGTAACCGGACCCGAGCCCGGCGCCTCGCTCTGCGCGATCCACTCATGAAGCCGAGTCCAATCGAGCGCTCCGTCAAAGCTGTCTAGCCCGTCAACAATAGTCACATTCATCTCCATACTTAAATGATGGCCTCAGGCCTCTTCGGGCCTCGAACGAAGGTGTTCTTCGATTTCATGGCGCAAGACTCGCATCTCTTCTGTCAATCTCGCGCACTTGTCAGGATCGACTACCCGCAGGAGCGCGCTTGCCGAAGCAATCGCCCGCGTGTCGGTCAGCGCCTTTAGGTATTTTCCATCAGAAGTCGCGAGCAGAAGTGGCGCACGCTTATGGTCAGGGTTTATTGAAGTGGTGATTAGTCCCGATTCAATAAGACTGTTTGCGGCACGCTGGACGACTTGACGTGCATGGCCAAGGCTACGCCCGATTTTGGGTACAGTGGGCGGCGTTGGCGCCTGAACTACAGCGGTCAGCACCATTCCTTCCATCGGCGATAGTCCGGACGGCGCCCTTGCACCAGCAAACAGGGATTGGAGCCGAGTGCTCAATCGTAGCACTTCGTCGAACATGAGGATCATTGTGTTGGTTTCGTCAGCTTCAATTAACATGGAACTATAATGTCATGTTGACACAATTGTGTCAAATGATACGAATGAAAAATGTGGTTTGCGATTATCATCCGCGATTGTGCGATCGGAAGGTAAATCGAAAAGTTGCTACTGGAAGGAAAATGCTCATGACATCTTTTGTAGATCTGTCTGGCAAAGTCGCTGTTGTGACGGGAGGAAGCCGAGGCCTCGGCCGGGCTATTGTGTGCGGGTTGTCGCAGGCAGGCGCAACTGTGGCGATCGCCAGTCGCAAGCTCGCCAATTGCGAAGCGCTGGCCGACGAAATAATCGCTGCTGGCGGAACCGCGTCGGCCCATGCGTTTGATGCAGCGAGCTGGGCCGATTGCGACCGTTTATTCGCAGAAGTTGGCGAGCGCTGGGGCGGTGCTGATATCCTCATCAACAATGCGGGAAAATCCCCTGTCGAGCCATCGTCCGCTGAAACCTCTCAGGCGGCCTTCGATCATATCGTCGCAGTCAATCTCCGCGCTGCCTTTCGCCTTTCAGCACTGTTTGGCGTGCAAATGGTCGAGAACACGGGCGGCAACATCATCAATATATCTTCGACTGGCTCGTTGAAGCCAGAGCCTTCGTTCGCCCCTTACGCGGCAGCTAAGGCGGGACTCAACACCCTGACCCAGTGCTTTGCCAAAGAATTTGGACCCACGGTACGCGTGAATACCGTCATGCCCGGCCCCTTTCACACCGACGGCACCAAAAGCTGGTCCCGCACAGACGGTTTTGCCGAACACGCGCGCATTGCACAGCCTTTAGGTCGCGGCGGCGAACCCGAAGAAATTGTCGGTGCAATTCTTTATTTTGCGAGTGATCTCTCATCCTATGTGACAGGGGCGAGTCTCGCGGTTGATGGGGGACACGCAATTTCGCGGGGCTAGTACAACCCGATATCTGCCAATGATGGTGCGATCAGCAACACTGTCCAGGCGGCATGTAAAATGACAAGAGGTGCAAATGCGCAGTTTATTTGATCTAGATGGTAAAGTTGTACTGGCGACAGGTGGAATGAGCGGAATCGGTCTGGGGTTCCTTCAGGGGTGTGCCAGACAGGGCGCTTCCCTGGTCATTCTAGACTGCCAAAATACTGATGAAACCAACGTGGTCGCCAAATTAAAAGGACTGGGCGCCCCCAATGTTCATTTTGAAATGGTAGACGTTACCGATGAACAAGCGGTGATTGGCGCATTCGCATCAGCCATTGCTGCAATGGGTCGCCTCGATTGTGTGTTTGCCAATGCAGGCATTAGCAAGCGGGCTCAATCATTCGCCGAACTCACCACTGAAAGCTATCACGCACTTCTGAGCGTCAATTTGCACGGTGCCTTCTATACTTTACGCGAAGCTGTTCGACACATGAAACAGCGGGCCGAACATGGTGACCCCGGTGGCTCAATCGTCGCTTGCGGCAGCCTTTCAATATACCGCGGCATCCAGGGCATGGAACATTATGCCGCCGCGAAGGGCGCGTTGCTCGCGATGATCAAGGGTTTGGCAGTTGAGATGGGGCCATATGGCGTTAGAGCGAATATGCTCGTGCCGGGCTTCATCGTTACAGGATTGACGAGCAGCACTGCAGAAGCCCAAAAAGTTGCGGACCAATTTGCCGCCATCACACCGCTTGGTCGGCCGGGAGACCTTTCCGACATTGAAGGGCCAGCCGCATATTTGGCATCTGACGCGTCCAAATTTCAGTCGGGTGATACGCTTGTCATTGATGGCGGACGATTGGTTAAGGGCGCTTAGAAATCAGGCAGAGCGGAACAAGGGCGCAAATGCTCTTAGTTCTGGATATCCATTTCATAAGCGAGATTCAGTACTGAAGATGCAAAAGATACCGACTAGTGACAAAGGCATAAAAGCTACGGCAGCGTTCGTTTGGCTATCGTTGGGATGGGGCGTCCTTTTCTTAGGTGCCGCAGACCCTCGACGCCCGGGCGCACAGGCCATTCCGCCGGAACGGAGCCGACCGCGTTGAAGGGGAAATGAAGGGCAGCGGTATGAACAACAATTTCCCGCTCGATTCCCCGCTCGCTTGGAACGCAAAGAGGCCTGTGATCTTGCCAACCTAAACGGCAGCTATTCATCGCTTCACTCATAAAACCGGACAGTCCGCTTCCGGCCCAAAATCTGCCATGACACCTGATCAAGGACGAGGCCCGCTTAGGTTTCCCGTCAAAATAGACTGTTCCAATTGGAACGCTGGCAAACGGTGTTCGACGCCAACGGCTCCTCCCCAGCAAATGTGACTTTTGTGGCGTTTGGGATTGGCGGACCAGTCCCAAAGCGTTACGGATGATCGTCGCTCATCCGTTTTTAGGCGCGAGTTAAACACAAAGATGAGCGCAGTGGCAATCGCGCAAACCGACAATGCTCCATCCAAGGCCGACTTAAACACTGAATTTCCAGGATTTTTGCGCGGGCGTTCCAATCAGAACGCTGATAAAAACGCACGCTGTAGCCACGCTTTGGGCTGCAAAGGCGATATCACCTAAGTCATTGAAATCATTGGAGCGGGCGAAGGGATTCGAACCCTCGACCCCAACCTTGGCAAGATTCGGCTCTATGAAATTTCCGTTCTAAATCAGCTTTTTATAAAGCTCCTGAAAAATCCGAACACGATCCGAACATTTTTAAAAGCAGTGCGCCTAGAATGCTTTGTGCTTAATGTTTTAGCGGTACCCGCAGAATGCTGAACTATTCCCAGTGCATCGTTCGAAACAGCGCAATATGCGCCGCTTGAGGCGCTGTTTTTCTTCTATTTGATCTGAATCAAAGAAGATCATGCTGCGCCGACGCATGATAGCGGCAGAAGCCGTCATTTTGCGGCTCGGGGAAAGACTATGGATAAGCTTGTGACACGCGTCGGCGTGTTGTTCGTCGTTGCGCTTCTGGCCTTTGTTGCAATGGTATTGGGCGTTGATCAGGCCTTTTCTATTCATATGGGGATTGCCTGTGTCGCCGCACTGATCGCGATGGCAGTGTCGATGAATAAGTTCGATTTTTTAACCCAGCGCTTCCCCGTGCTCAGCGGTCCCACTGTAGCATCACGCTATGATGATGATCCAATCCGCTGGGGGGTTATTGCTACGATGTTCTGGGGCATCGCGGGGTTCCTTGTGGGGCTGATCATCGCGCTTCAGCTGGCCTTCCCGCTGCTAAACCTCAATCTGGAATATACGACATTCGGCCGCTTGCGGCCGCTGCACACGTCAGCAGTTATCTTCGCATTTGGAGGCAATGCGCTGATCGCGACGAGTTTCTACGTCGTCCAGCGCACGTGCCGGGCGAGACTCGCTTTCCCTGGTCTCGCCCGTTTCGTCTTCTGGGGCTATCAGCTGTTTATCGTGCTTGCCGCCACCGGCTATCTTATGGGCGTTACCGAGGCCAAGGAATATGCCGAGCCAGAATGGTATGTCGATATCTGGCTGACCATTGTCTGGGTCAGTTATCTGGCGGTGTTTGTCGGCACTTTGGTAAAGCGCAAAGAGCCGCATATTTACGTCGCGAACTGGTTCTACCTTGCCTTCATCATCACCGTTGCGATGTTGCATCTGGTCAACAACCTGTCGATGCCGGTCAGCCTCTTCGGCTCAAAAAGCTATAGCGCCTTTGCTGGTGTGCAGGATGCGCTGACCCAGTGGTGGTACGGCCATAATGCAGTCGGATTTTTCCTGACCGCCGGCTTCCTTGCCATGATGTATTATTTTGTGCCCAAGCAGGCGGAGCGTCCGGTCTATTCCTACCGGCTTTCCATCGTCCACTTCTGGTCATTGATCTTCCTCTACATCTGGGCCGGGCCGCACCATTTGCATTACACCGCTTTGCCCGACTGGGCGCAGACGTTGGGGATGGTCTTCTCGATCGTCCTGTGGATGCCAAGCTGGGGGGGAATGATCAACGGCCTGATGACGCTGAACGGCGCATGGGACAAGATCCGAACCGACCCGATCATCCGTATGATGGTCATGGCGCTCGCCTTCTACGGCATGAGCACTTTTGAAGGGCCGATGCTGTCGATCAAGGCAGTCAACAGCCTCTCGCATTACACCGACTGGACCATCGGCCATGTGCATAGCGGAGCGCTCGGCTGGAACGGCATGATTACCTTTGCCTGCCTCTATTATTTGTTTCCGCGCCTTTGGGGACGCAGCCGCATGTATTCGTTGCGGATGATCAACTGGCACTTCTGGCTCTCGACGATCGGTATTGTTTTCTATGCCTCGGCGATGTGGGTTGCTGGAATCATGCAAGGCCTGATGTGGCGTGAATATGGTGCCGACGGCTATCTCGTTTACTCTTTTGCCGAGACGGTGGCGGCAATGTTCCCGATGTATGTCATCCGGGCCTTTGGCGGGCTGCTCTATCTCTGCGGTGCTCTGATCATGGTCTACAATGTCTGGATGACCGTTGCGGGCAGGCTCCGCGATGAAAAGGCGATGACCGAAACGCCACATAATCCCGACGCCGACCGGCCCTACGTCGCCGTTCCGGCCGAATAAGGAGCCATCATCATGACAAGCGACACCAAAACCGGAATGTTCAACCACAAGAAACTGGAGCGCAATGTCACGCTGCTGGGGCTGTGTGCGCTGGGTGCCGTGGCGATCGGCGGTATCGTCGAAATCGCGCCATTGTTCTGGATCGACTCAACCGTCGAGAAGGTCGAGGGCATGCGGCCATACACCCCGCTAGAGCTAACGGGCCGCAACATTTACATGCGCGAAGGCTGTTATGTCTGTCACAGCCAGATGATCCGTCCCTTCCGCGACGAGGTAGAGCGTTATGGTGCCTATAGCCTGGCGGCGGAGAGCATGTACGACCATCCGTTTCAATGGGGGTCGAAACGCACCGGACCCGATCTGGCGCGTGTTGGCGGACGCTATTCGGACGAATGGCATCGTGCCCATCTCAAAGACCCGCGCAGCGTGGTGCCGGAGTCAATCATGCCGCCTTATGCCTTTCTAGCCGAAAGGTCGGTCAAGGCAGGCGACATATCTGCACATCTTGCGGCGTTGTCGCGCGTTGGCGTGCCCTACACCGATGACGCTATCAAGGCGGCTGATGCCGATCTGATGGCCCAAGCCGACCCCAATGCTGATGCCGCCGCGCTCAAACAACGCTACCCCAAGGCGCAGGTCCGCGATTATGACGGCAACCCCGCCAAGGTGACCGAGATGGACGCCGTTGTCGCCTATCTTCAGATGCTCGGAACGTTGGTCGATCGTCAAAAGGCCCAAGCACATGAGCAGCCGCGATGAACTATAACGATCTGCGGCACTTTGCCGACAGTTGGGGGCTGGTTGCGATGGGGATGATGTTTCTTGTCCTCGTCGCGTGGCCCTTTCGCAAAGGGGCATCCGGACGAAATCACGACGCGGCGCATATCATATTCAGGGACGATGACGATGACCAAAAACAAACGGATTGATGCTCCAACCGGCACGCAAACAGTCGGTCATGAATGGGATGGCATAGAAGAACTCGACACGCCGATGCCTCGCTGGTGGGTGTTCACCTTTTGGGGAACGATTGTGTGGGCGTTGGGCTATATCATACTCTATCCCGCGATCCCGATGGTCAACAGCGCGACCCAAGGTCTGTGGAACTGGTCGAGCCGGGGGCAGTTTGAACAGGAATTGCAAACCGAAGCAGTTCGTCGCGCGCCGATCACAAGCGCTCTTGCGGCAATATCTGTCGAACAATTGGCGGGTGACGAACGCCTGTATCAGGCCGCCGTCGAAGGCGGACGCGCGGCGTTCAAAGTGCACTGCGTCCAGTGCCATGGTTCGGGTGCAGCGGGTTCGGCTGGCTATCCCAATCTCAACGATGACGACTGGCTGTGGGGCGGTGACCTGCCTGCAATTCATTATACGCTGACGAATGGCATAAGGCAGCCAGACCATGACGAAACGCGTTTTTCGCAGATGCCGGCTTTTGCGGGTGTGTTGAGCAATGGCGAAATAGATGCAGTGACATCGTACGTCCGTTCGTTGTCGGGTCTTGAAAAGGCAAGCCCAAAGTCGGCCATCGGCGCTGCATTGTTTTCCACCAACTGCGCGTCATGTCACGGCGTTGACGGTAAGGGCTTACGCGCATTCGGCGCGCCGAACCTGACCGATGGTATCTGGCTATATGGCGGGGACAAAGCGAGCCTGACGACAACCGTCAACAATGCGCGCTATGGCGTAATGCCACGCTGGGACAATCGCCTCGATCCGGTGACGATCAAGATGCTGGCAGCCTATGTGCATTCGCTCGGTGGCGGGGAAGCCAATCCCGCGCCAGCGGCAACACCTGTACCCAAAGCGGCAAAGGTCGCATCCAATGTCCAACCCTAAGGACCTCACGGGCCCGAACCAGCCGCTCTATGAAGCACGCAAGGGCGTCTATCCCAAGGCAGTCGACGGATTCTTCCGTCGGCTGAAATGGGGCATTATGGCGGTCACGCTGGCCATCTATTATATCACGCCGTGGCTGCGCTGGGATCGCGGACCTTATGCGCCTGATCAAGCGGTCCTCGTCGACCTCGCCAACCGGCGTTTTTACATGTTCCAGATCGAAATCTGGCCACACGAATTTTATTATGTCGTCGGCCTGTTGGTCATGGCGGGCATCGGCCTATTCTTGCTGACCAGCGCGGTTGGCCGCGCATGGTGCGGCTATGCCTGTCCGCAGACCGTTTGGACCGATCTGTTCCTGCATGTTGAGCGCTATATTGATGGCGACCGCAACGCGCAGATCCGGCTGGAAAGGGCACCATGGGGCCCGCAAAAAATCGCCAAGCGCCTCGGCAAATGGTCGGTATGGCTGTTTATCGCCTTTTGGACCGGCGGCGCGTGGATCATGTATTTCGCCGACGCGCCGACATTGGTGCGCGATTTCTGGTCTGGCGATGCGGCACCGGTTGCTTATGCGACGATCGGCATATTGACCGCCACAACCTTCATCTTCGGCGGTTTCATGCGCGAACAGCTGTGCATCTATATGTGCCCATGGCCGCGAATCCAGACTGCGATGATGGACGAAAAGTCGTTGCTCGTGACCTACAAGGAATGGCGTGGGGAAAAGCGCGGCAGTTTGAAGGCGGCGCAAGCCGATCCGGCGGCATTCGGCGACTGTATCGACTGCAACCAATGTGTCGCTGTTTGTCCGACAGGTATCGATATTCGCGAAGGGCCGCAGATCGGCTGCATCACCTGCGCATTGTGTATCGACGCCTGCGACAATGTCATGGCACAAATCGGCAAGCCACGCGGACTGATCGATTATTGCACATTGGACGATGCAGAGGTTGAAAAGGCGGGCGGCACGAGCCATCCCGTATTGAGAACGCTCTTTCGTTCCCGCACGCTCATTTATTTCGGCATCTGGGCGAGCATTGGCCTCGCGATGCTGTTCACTTTGGGCCAGCGCACACGGTTAGACTTGTCGGTGCAACCGGACCGCAACCCGGTCTATGTCCGCCTGTCCGATGGATCGATCCGCAACAATTACACGCTGAAAATCCGAAACATGGAAACGCGGCCGCGTATTGTCGATGTATATGTCGAGGGGCTGCCCGGCGCAGTCATCTGGACGCCCGCAGGCAAGCGCGAATTCGCGACGCAGCATATCCATTTTGCTGTGGCGCCGGATGCGGTGCACAAAGTGAAATTGTTCGTAGCCGCACCGGCTGAAGGCCCTGAGCATAGCGCGTTCACGATCAGCACAAACGCACGCACCGGCGACGAAAGCGGCGATAGCGACACGGTTGTGTTCGAAAGGCCGGAACGCGAAGAGGAAGGCGAAGAATGAAAATTTTGGCAAACGGCAAGTTCACCGGCTGGCATATGACCGCAATCCTGGTCAGCTTCTTTGCCATTGTCATGGCGGTTAACTTTTACATGGCGCGCATGGCGCTTGGCACCTTTGGCGGAACGGTCGTCGATAACAGCTATGTCGCCAGTCAAAATTACAACCGCTGGCTGGCCGAAGGCGACAAGCAGGACAGGCTCGGCTGGGCAGTCAACGCATTGCTGACTGCTGACCGGTTCGTGGTGATTGATGTTCAAAAAGACGGTCGGCCCTTACAGGGTGCGACTGCGATTGGTAATGCCGTGCATCCCTTGGGCCATGCTGTCGATCAGCCGCTGGCGTTTGAAGCCACGCCCAATGGCAAACTGGTATCAACGACCGCGCTGCCCCTTGGACGCTGGAATGTGCAGATATCCGTGCGCCAAAGTGCCGACATCTACAAAGTCTTAAAGCAGCTCCAATGACAGCCGCAACCTCCAACCGTGCCCCTGTCGCATTGCCGGTGTCGGATTTCGCGATACCGGGCATGCGCTGCGCCGGTTGCATCTCGAAACTGGAGAGCGGGCTGGTCTTGCGACCAGGCATCGTCAATGCGCGGGTCAATTTTACCGCCAAACGGGTCAGCGTCACCCACCTACCAGAAATGACGATGCCGCAGCTGCTTGAAGCCATATCGGGCATTGGCTTTGAGGCGGTTGCGATTTCGGAAAGTAGCGGTGATAACGACAATCACGAAGCCAAGCGCCTGCTTAAGGCGATGGCGGTGGCCGGTTTCGCGATGATGAACATCATGCTGCTGTCGGTGTCGGTTTGGTCGGGGGCCAGCGGTGTGACCCGCGACTTGTTCCATTGGCTATCGGCGTTGATTGCGCTACCGACCGTGGCCTATTCGGGGCAGCCGTTCTTCCGTTCGGCATGGAGCGCGCTGCGCAAAGGCCGGACCAATATGGATGTGCCGATATCCATCGGCGTGACCATCACCACCGCACTCAGCCTTTATGAAACCTTTACCCACGGCCCGCATGCCTATTTCGACGGCGTGGTGATGCTGTTGTTCTTCCTGCTGACAGGTCGTTGGCTCGACGCGGTCATGCGCGACCGAGCACGCGATGGGGTGAGCGCTTTGCTCAAACAGACTTCGGCAGGCGCGATGGTGTTGCAACCGGGTAGCAAAACAGCGTGGATCGACGCGAAGGCATTGAAGCCCAACATGGTGATGCTGGTCGCCGCTGGAGAACGCCTAGCTGCCGACGGTGTGGTGACGGAAGGCGTCAGCAGTTTTGATCTGTCGCTGCTGACCGGAGAAACCACCGCGCAATCGGTCGTGGTTGGCAGCATCGTGCATGCGGGTACATTGAACCTAGACGCCCCGGTGCATGTCCGGGTCACCGCAGCAGGCGCAGATACCGCCATCGCGGACATTGCGCGGTTGATGGAGCAGGCGTCGCAGGGCAAATCGCTGTACGTCCGGGTGGCTGATCGCGCTGCGCGACTTTACGCGCCTGCTGTCCATACGCTCGCCGCACTCAGCTTTCTTGGCTGGATGGTGGCTGGGGCCGGATGGCATGAAAGCCTGCTGATCGCTGTCGCCGTGTTGATCATCACTTGCCCCTGCGCACTCGGCCTCGCAGTTCCCGCCGCGCAGATCGTCGTGGCGGGCGCGTTGATGCGCGCGGGCATATTGGTGAAAGACGGCAGCGCGCTCGAACGTCTCGCCGAAGTCGATCTGGCGATGTTCGACAAGACCGGCACGCTCACCATGGGGCGGCCAACGCCAATCAATCTGACGGACGCAAATGGCGAGCAAAAAGCCGTCCTTTTGGCTTTGGCGCGGGCGAGCCGTCATCCTCTGTCCGAAGGCATCCGGCGGGCGCTGGAAACAGAAGGTGTTGCCGCCGGCAAAATCGACCAAGTCCGCGAAGTGGCTGGAGCAGGGGTTTTTGCGACAGCCAATGGCCGCGCCGTATCGCTTGGCCGTCCGGATACGGAGATATCGCATGAAGGCCTTGCATCCGAACTTCAGATTCAGGGTAAGCCTTCGTTCGTCGTGCATTTCTCCGACCAGATGCGTCCGCACGCAGCAGCGACGTTAAGCGAGCTTCAGTCGCTCGGATTGGCCTCGTTGATTATATCAGGCGACCGCGCTGAATCGGTCGCGCCAGTTGCCCGCGCCTTGGGCATCACCGCGCAAACTTCGATGCTGCCGCAAGAGAAACTCAATGCCATCGCGCGGCAAAAGGCGGCAGGGCATAAGGTTCTGATGGTCGGCGACGGTCTTAACGATGGACCCGCACTCGCCGCCGGCTATGCCTCGATTGCGCCTGCGTCGGCGAGCGATGCGGGCCAGAACGCCGCCGATGTCGTATTCATGGGTGACGCGCTAACCCCTGTCGCAACCGCAATCCGTACGGCCCGCCGGACCCAGCACATCGTCCGGCAGAACTTCATTCTTGCAATCGGCTATAATGCGCTTGCCGTGCCGCTCGCAATATCAGGCTATGTCACCCCGTTGATTGCCGCTGCCGCGATGTCAGGTTCGTCGCTGGTGGTGGTCGCAAACGCGCTCCGTCTTAAGAATGCAGCGAAATGACGGGGCTTGCTCTGCTCATCCCGGTCGCATTGGGTCTTGGGCTGTTGGGCCTCGCAGGCTTTTTCTGGTCGATCAAGGACGGCCAATTCGACGATGCCGATGGCGCTGCCTTGCGCATCCTGATCGACGAAGAGGACGAGCTGTGAAGCAGCCCGCTACAATGTTCGCGATCATGATACTGGTCATGCCGCCTGCGCCAGCAACGGCAAAATCCATCATGATCGGCGTCTGCGGCGCGGGCAATGTGCGTATTTCGATTCCGCTCAAGACACCGCTGCCCGGCGAAGGTGGCGATCATGGCTGCTGCAAAAAGGGGTGCCATGCCGCCAATGAGCGCAGGAAAAAAGCCGATGGCACCACCGACGACGGTTGCTGCTGATACAAAAACAGCGGCGCCTCTTCCTCAAGAAGCGCCGCCCGTGGCGTGACGTTGTCGCTGGCTCTCCCTAGAAGCGGAAACCCAGGCCAACCCCGAATACGATCGGATCGAGACTTACTTTAACGCGCTGCGTACCAATCGCCGTGGTCGCCAGCTGCGCGGTCGTATCGATGTCGATATATTTAACGTCGAAGTTGAGGAAAATCTTCTCGTTCAGATCAATGTCGATCCCCGCCTGCGCCGCCCAACCGAAGCTGTCCTTCATGTTGACATCGGTTTGCCCGACGGCCGCCTCAAGACCGGCGGAGGGCATTTCCGAATAGAATATTGTATAATTCACGCCTGCTCCGACATAAGGGCGAACCTTGGCTTCCGGGGCGAAATGATATTGTACGGTCAAAGTCGGCGGCAATACCCAGGTCGATGCGAGCTTTCCGATACCGCCGGTCGTACCGGTCTTGCCCGACGCATCATGCTTGGTGGTTGCCGCGATGAGTTCAAGGCCGATATTGTTGGTCACCATATGCGTAATATCGACTTCGGGCATGATGCTGCTGTTGACCTTAACCTCTTCGGTCGGAAAGGTCGGCAATATCCCGCCCGAGTTTTCGGTCGGCGCAACCACGATGGCGCGCACGCGAACGAAGGTGTCGCCTGCTTCGGCAAAGGCTGGGGCGGACATGGCGCTCGCGGCGATGGCGACGGACAGCAGGCTGTACTTCAACAATTTCATGACTTTATCCTTTGGGAAGTGGTTGATTATTTTTTGCAGGTACTGAACCCAAAAGGCAGATATGCAGGGCACCAACGAAAGAGGCCGGTGAAGAGTGGGACAAGTCCGACCCAGCCCCATGCCGACTTCGGACCGACAAACACCATCGCTATCAAGATGATGCCTAGGCTGATCCGGATCATGCGATCAAAACGCCCGACATTTGCGGTACCCATCTGTGTCACTCCTGTGCAGTTAAACTATGGAATCAGTTACGCGTCACACGCGGGCATGACATTGATCTCGCGCAAGAAACGGCTTGATCAGGATCAAAGACCGGTCGCTGGATTTAATCCATTAAGCGCCGATGTGGCCTTATTATCCCGAATTGCTTGTCGGCAACGTGCCGCGCTACACCAGCTATCCGACCGCTGTCGAATTTCACGATGGCGTGGGCGGGCCCGAGCTATTGAAGGCGTTGGATGAAATCGGTGCTGACGATCCGATCTCGCTTTATGTCCACATTCCTTATTGTGAGCAAATCTGCTGGTATTGCGGCTGCAACACGGGAGCGGCCAGCAAGACCCAGCGACTGACGTCTTATCTGGAAGCCCTGGAGACTGAGATCGCCCTCATTGCGTCCAGCCTGGGGGGACGCGGTAAGGTGCGGAACATCGCCTTTGGAGGTGGCAGCCCGAATGCGATAGCGCCGGTGGAATTCGTCCGGCTTATTGATCGGATTTTCACGACCTTTTCGTGCGACAGCCCGAATATCTCCGTTGAACTCGACCCGCGTATTTTCACCGAAGAGTGGGCAGCGACGCTTGCACATTGCCGCGTTTCGCGTGTCAGCCTTGGTGTTCAGAGTTTTTCCGTGGACATCCAGCGCGCGATTGGCCGGATCCAGCCTCTGGAAATGATTAGCAATTGTTTGAAACAGCTTCGCGACGTCGGCATCGACGCCGTCAACTTCGACCTGATGTATGGGCTTCCCAGCCAAAGCAGCGACGATTTAAGCGACGCGCTCGTTACGGCCGTCGAACTGCAACCCAGCCGGATCGCGTTGTTCGGCTATGCCCATATGCCGCAACTTTTCCCGCGTCAGAAGCGTATCGATGATAGCAACTTGCCTGATGCAGCCGAACGTTTTGCGATGGCGGACTTGGGGCATCGGCAACTTACCTCGGCTGGCTATATGCCCATCGGCTTTGACCATTTTGCCTTACCCGATGATTGCCTCTCAAGGGCCGCAGCGCAGGGCACTTTGCACCGCAATTTTCAAGGTTATACCGATGATAACTGCCCGACCATGATTGGCCTCGGGGCGAGTGCGATTAGCAACTTCCCCGATCTCATCATTCAGAACGAGAAGCATCCCGGAACCTACCGAACGCGTGCGCTTGCGCATAATTTTACAGTGTCGAGAGGCATTAGGCGATCGGCGGATGACAAGTTGCGCGGGGCATTGATCGAAAACTTGCTGTGCGCAGGTACTTCTGGCGCTATTCCGGAACATATTCTGGACTCAACGCGATCAGGATTGACTGCATTTATCAAACGGGGTCTTGCGCGCATTGAATCCGATTCCATCGTAATCGAGCCGGATGGCTTACCCTATTCGCGCGCCATCGCGTCGTTACTGGACAGGCATCGGGGTTCAGGCGGAAAGCATTTCAGCCCCGCCATTTAGGTCTACTTGTCTGCTATCTCACCCGCTATCCTCATGACGAAGCGATAACGGTCAAGCGTAATGACCGGCCTAAACGGCCGCTATTCATCGATCCACGCACAGAAGCACACAGTCTGCTCCGGGGCCCGAAGCTGCCATGACAGCTGATCAAGGACGACGGCCGATTAGGCTTTTCGGGCGGGGCAAATTGTTCCGTTTGGAAAGCTTGATAAAAACGCAGACTGCAAACCCGCTTTGGGCAGCAAAGGCTCTATCGCCTAAAGCATTGAAAAACTGGAGCGGGCGAAGGGATTCGAACCCTCGACCCCAACCTTGGCAAGATTCGGCTCTATGAAATTTTCAACATAAATCAAATATTTATAAAGCTTCTGAAAAATCCGAAAACGATCCGAACATTTTCCACGCCAATCGACAGCTATCCATTTATTCGCGCCCAGAAGCATTGTGTTTGTGCCCAACTGAAAATTGGGAAATCCGCAGCCACGCAAAAGTAATACAAACGATTGCATGACTTTGCAAACTATGCAAATATCTTGTCCATAAATCAGAATTTGGGGGAGGATATCACATGCAAATCGCTGGCAAACCGCGATTGTCGCTCCTGAGAATCATCGAGATGAACATTGGCTTTTTTGGCCTACAGTTCAGTTTCGGCCTGCAACAAGCCAATATGGGGCCGATATACGGCTTCCTTGGGGCGGATGAGGCGACGATGCCATTGCTTTGGCTCGCAGGGCCGATGACCGGCCTCATCATTCAACCCATTGTTGGGGCGATGAGCGACCGGACCAATTCGCGTTATGGCCGCCGGACGCCCTATTTCCTTATTGGTGCGATCCTCTGCACCATCTGCCTGTTTCTGATGCCCTACAGTGCGGCCCTCTGGATGGCGGCGTCGCTGCTGTGGATATTGGATGCGGGCAATAACATTACCATGGAACCGTATCGCGCCTATGTCGCCGACCGATTAGCGCCGGAGCAACGCGCCGTGGGCTTCCTGACCCAAAGCGCCTTTACCGGACTTGCGCAAACGCTATCCTATCTTGCGCCCACGTTACTGACATCGTTCGTCGCCAAAGATGTGCTCGACGATAACGGCATTCCGGTCATTGTCCGCATCGCTTTCATTATCGGCGCGATCCTGTCTATTTCGACGATTATTTGGTCGTTCTGGCGTGTGCCCGAGCTGCCTTTGACCGACGTGGAAAAAGCGGCCATCGACGCCAAGCCGATGACGGTGAAGGCAACGATGATGGAAATCGTCGACGCTATCCGCGATATGCCAAAGCCGATGCGGCAATTGGCCGTCGCGATGTTGTGCCAATGGTATGCGATGTTCGCATATTGGCAATATATCAGCTTTGCCGTGGGCCGTTCGATTTATGACACGAGTGATCCAAACAGCGCCGCCTTTCGCGATGCAACGCTCACCGCGCAGCAGGCCGGCGCTTTGTATAATTTCATCGCCTTTCTGGGGGCTTTGTTGTTAATTCCAATTGTAGCGCGATTGGGCGCGCGCCTGACGCATGCCATGTGTTTGGCCGCATCGGGCATCGCCATGTTTCTGCTACCAGGCGCTGACACGCCTGCCGCGCTTTTCGTGCTGATGATCGGTATCGGTATCGGCTGGGCCGGGATGATGGGCAACACCTATGTCATGTTGGCCGATTGCATTCCAGCCGATCGCACGGGAACATATATGGGCATTTTCAACATGTTCATCGTGATACCGATGTTGATCCAGTCACTTACCATGCCATTGATCTATCGACCGTTACTCGGTGGGGATCCGCGCAATGTGTTGCTGTTGGGCGGCGTGCTGATGATAATGGGGGCGGCGGCCACATTGTTCATCAAGGCCGGCAATCGGGTGCCGGTTGAAAGAAAGTCCTTTGGCGGGTAAGGATGGGCGAAGATGTTCTTTGCCATGTTGCAAAAGAGCGGTTCAGCGACTTGTCGCAAGATAAAAGGGTAAATGAAGCGGATGGCTAATCAGGGCCGGATGACAATGAGTGGCCTTGCGAAATTGTCTGGCGTTGACATTTCCACGGTTTCCCGCGCGCTGAATGGCAGCCCTTTGGTCAATGGCAAAACCAAAGACCATATCCTGAAGCTTGCGCATGAAACCGGCTATGCGATCAACGCCCGGGCGCGCAATCTGCGCAAGCAGTCCAGCCAGACATTGGGTATCGTCATCCCCGTTTATCCGGGTTCTCACCAAAATCTCTCCGATCCGTTCTTTCTGGAAATGATCGCTGCTGTGTCCCAGGCGGCAGCAAAATTTGATTATGATCTTATCATCAACCTACCCAATAGCCCGTCGGAAATCGCCGAACGGCGCTTGCTCTTGTCCGGAAAAGCCGATGGCTTAATTGTTATCGGCCAAGCCGGACGCATTGAAAGATTGCGGTCATTGGGTGATGCCGCCGACCGTGTTGTGGTGTGGGGCGGCATGATCGACGCGGCCGACTATACGCTGGTCGGCAGCGATAATTTCGAAGGCGGACGACTTGTCGGAGAGCATCTCAAGGATATCGGCCGTCACAGGGTCGTGTTCCTGGGGGACATAGACCTTCCCGAGGTCGAGTTGCGCTACAATGGCTTGATGTCCGTTTGGAATGTCGACAGCGCTGACCCTTCCGTGAAACATGTACGATCGTCCTTTGATGGGCATGAAGCCTATCGCCAAATGCTGGCTTTGTGTGAAGGTGCGGAGAGCTTTGATGCTGTTTTTGCGGCATCCGACGTGTTGGCCATTGCCGCGATCCATGCTTTGCAGTCCAAGGGCCTTCGCGTACCCGAAGATGTCGCTGTCGTGGGATATGACAATATCGGACAGGCTGCCATGATTTCTCCCGGCTTGACCACCATTGATCAGAACATCACATTGGGTGGCGAAATCCTGGTCAATACGCTTGTCGACAAGATTGCGGGCAATCCTGTCCGCGCCACCTTGACGCCGACAAAGCTTGTGATTCGCAGCAGCACGGTCGGCGGTTAACTTCAAAACCACGGGCATTCAGCGACGCGCGTAGGATGCGATTTTCCTTCTCTCCACAAGATTACATAAAACTCTGTAATATAAAGAATATTTTCACATTAATTCATCCATTGGTGATTTTTGCAATCGGTTGTATTTTGTTATTGCAATCGTTTGTTTTTAAGCATATCGATAAGGAGCAATGTGAATATTTGTGCCAAAACGAATGGCAAATTAGGGAGGATATCTTAGATGAAGTTGATCCATCGCGTCTTGATGACATCAGTGGCTACCACAGCCTTTTTTAGCGCGAATGCCTATGCACAAACCGCGCAACCCGAGGAAGCGGCGGCAGAAAATGATGCCATTGTTGTCACCGGCGTGATTTCGTCCGCGGGTCAAAACAAAATCGACACCTCGATTTCCGTATCATCTTTGAGCGCGGATACCATCGCAGACAGCAATCCGACCAACCTTGCAGAAGTTTTCCGTCAGCTGCCCGGCATCCGTTCAGAGAGCTCGTCAGGTGGTGGTAACTCCAACATCAACGTGCGTGGCATTCCGATCTCAACCGGCGGCGCGAAATTCCTGTCGCTTCAAGAAGACGGCCTGCCCATCCTGCTGTTTGGCGATCATCTTTTTGCGCCAGCCGATGGCTTCTATAAATCAGACACCAGCTTGGCGCGCGTCGAATCGGTTCGTGGCGGCACGGCCTCGACACTTACCACCAACGGCCCAGGCGGTATCATCAATCTGATCGGCAAGACTGGCAAAAATGGCGGCGGTTCTCTTGGCTTCGGCATTGGCCTTGACCATAATGATTATCGTGTTGACGCCGAATATGGGGCGAACATCGCAGACGATCTGTATTTCCACGTCGGCGGACACTTCCAACAGGGTGGTGACTATCGCAACTCCGGATATGATCCTGTTTCGGGTGGCCAAATTCGCTTGAGCGTGACCAAAGAATTTGACGCTGGTTATGTCCGGTTGACGGGTAAAGTCATCGACAAGAAAGAGCAGGCCTATTTCCCACAGCTCGTTTCGCGCACGGGGGATGCCAGTAGCGGCGTCGTTGGCACCAGCCTCGGCAATTTCAGCGCTGCCAACCATAGTCTTTACAGCAATCTGACCCGCAATGGTCTGGCCGTAAACGGACGCAACCAGTTGGAGCCTTATGATACCGCTGACGGTCTGCATCATAAAGTGAAGTCCATTGGTCTTGAAACCAATTTTGATCTTGGTGGCGGTATCGAATTGTCGACCAAGTCGCGCTATCAAGACATCTCGGGTCAGTTTCTGGGCTTCTTTAGCTACGGCGCTTTGAATGCCGCTTCGCTGGCGGGTTCGACCTATTTCAATGGGTCGCGCGCAGGCACGGCTGTGACAGCAGGAAACCTGCCTAACGGTTTTGCAACGGAAGTGGCAGTGTTTGACGTCAACCTTGATGACCTAAGCAACTTTGCAAATGACGCCCGTCTGTCGAAGACCTTCGAAATGGGCAGCTCGACCGTTGATGTCGCTGTTGGGCATTTCTTCATGCACCAAAATTTCAAGCAGGATTGGCATTGGACGCGCCTTGTTACGACGACCGAAAATGATGCCGCGCTGATCAGTGTGCCTGGATCGATCAATGGCATCGCCGGTGTCAACCAGGCTTTTGGTTGGGACGGTTCGAACCGCAATTATGACCTTGAAGCACAAGTAAGCTCGCCTTTTGCCGCGTTGGCCGTGAAAACGGGCGATCTGAGCGTCGATGCCAGCGTTCGTTATGACAATATGCGCCAGAACGGCATCAGGACAGCCGGCGCAGGTGCACCGTTTGACGTTAATGGCGATGGACGGATCACCGGGTCTGAAGCAACGGTTTCGCTGAACACCGGCGTAGCCGATGCGCGCGCTGATCTCACCGCGAACAACCTCGCATGGTCGTTGGGTGCCAATTATCTGCTTGGCGACAACTTCTCGATCTTTGGCCGGGCATCCAGCGGTGCATCCTTCAACTTTGATCGCGCCTTGGATTTCGGTGTGCGCGATACAAGCGGGGCATTACTCACTGGCGCAGAAGGTGCGTATGTCGACAAGGTCGACCAATATGAAATCGGCTTTAAGGCGCAAGATCTGGACTTGGGTAACGGCAAGCTGGATGTGTACGGGACATTGTTCCTGTCGACGACCGAAGAATCGAATATCACGATTACGCCGCCAACTGGTCAGATCCGCAAATATGACGCCAAGGGCCTTGAGCTCGAGGCTTTCTATAAGAATGGCATATTCGATCTGTACGCGACCGCGACCTATACCGATGCTGCAATCACCGATGCCCGCAATTCTGCAGGTGTGGCGAACAGCGCGCTCATCGGGAACCAGCCGCAGCGTCAGGCCCGCTTGATCTGGGCCGTAACGCCCAGCGTGAATTTGGATCAGGTCCGCCTTTCGGCAAGCTGGATTGGTACAGGCGACAGCTTTGCCAATGATGCGAACACGCTAACGCAAAAGGGATATTCGGTTGTGCATCTGACAGGTGCGGTGAACCTGACCGATAATCTGGAATTCTCGCTCAACGTGAACAACCTGTTCGACAAAGCGGGTATCACGGAATCTGCGAATGACGGACGTGAATCGCTCTTCGCGGGCGCGCCGAACACGGTCACCATCGGTCGTTCCATTCAGGGGCGCACCATGGCCGCGAATGTCCGCTTCAAATTCTAATTAAGACGACACGAGAAACGGCGCCTGCTTTGTGCGGGCGCCGTTTTTGTTTGCGCGCGTGCGTTATGTCGCCGGCCCTGCAGTGGGTAAGGGACTAAAGCTTTTGTAGCGCTTCAAAATAGCTGCTGTTGGCCACCGTATCGCGCAGCACAAAATCACGCAGCTTGCTCCGCCGTTGGGCAAGTTCCCCCATCATGGCCTGTATTGGCGCGCTGGGTTCAGACGCCGGTGTCGCTGCTTTGCCCGATCCCATACCATAAAGAACGAATTTGTAATTCGTGGCGGAAAAGCACTGGGTCGTGCTGTGAAAATCATAGATGCTGGGGACGGCTGTTTTCCATGTTGCCAGATTGGCCTGAAGCGACGGCGGGATGGTCTTAGGATCGCAATTATCGCGCCAAAAGGCCGTGTCCCGGCGGTTGGACAGACAGTAATGCATCTTCAGGAAGTCAGCGATGTTGTTGTAATGATTGTGCAGGATCCGGTTGTAGCTGGATTGGGGCTGTGATCCGCCCAGGTAACGCGGCACAAATTCGAGCATGGCCCAATTGGCCATTTCAATAAGGTAAATTCCAGTCGACTCCAGCGGCTCCAGAAAGCCGCTCGACAGCCCGATGGCAACGCTATTTCCGCGCCATTGTTGGTCATGATAGCCGATCCGCATGTCCAGCCGCCGTGCCTCCAACATATCAACCGGTTGCTGCACATAGGCGGCGAGCTCGGCCTTTGCAGCAGCATCATCAATATAACGCGAGCTGTAGACATGGCCCACGCCGCGGCGATCCTGAAGCGCGATGTCCCAGATCCAACCCGCACTTTGCGCCGTTGACTTTGTGTAACCAATGACGTCGGAAAGGCTATCATTCGGCACCCGCGTCACAATGGCGCGATCCACGAACAAGGTGTCGGAAAGGCTGTTGAAAATGTTCTGTTGGTCTGAATTGATCAACCGTGCCGCAAAGCCGGTGCAATCGATGAACAGGTCGGCTTCGATCCGCTCCTTATTGTCGAGGTGCAATGCGCTGATGTCCTCAAAATCCCGATCAATTTGGATGACTTTTTGAACTTTGTGGCAAACACCGCGCGCCTTGCTGTGTGTCTTTAGATATGCCGCCAACTTGCCGGCATCGAGATGATAAGCGTAAGCCAGCGCGCCATCATAAGGCTTGTCGCTGAAATTCTTCGGCGCCTGACCGCGCCGTGCGATTTCGGCCTGCACGGAAAATTGTTCGGCATAAGGCGCGCGTTGTTCCAAGGGCAGTTGCAGCCATTGCCACGTCGCATCCTTGCCCGCGACCATGATTTGATCGCCAAAAGGGTGGAAATAGCTATTCGCGCCGCACAATTGGGGGTCGTCGCGCCAATTGATGAATTCAATGCCATGTTTGAATGTCGCGCCGCAGGTTTTGAGGAAGATATGTTCTTCAATGCCGCATGCGGCCAGCGTTTGGCGGATTGACGGGATGGTCGCTTCGCCGACGCCGACGGTTGGAATATCTTCGGCCTCTATGACCGTGATTTCAACGGGCCGGTTCAATGTGTGCGGCAGCTGGTTCTGCAAAAATGCCGCCGTCAACCAACCGGCCGTGCCGCCACCGACAATGACGATTGCTACGGCACTGCCTGCATCAGTTTTTGCCATTCACAGCCCTTTTTGCGAGTTCAAAGGCACCCACGATGCCGGAGCGTGTGCCAAGGCCCGGCGGCGTGATGATCGCGCCAGCATCCACGCCGAAATAGTTACCCACGCGATTTTTGGCCTGTTCTCTTATCTTATCGAGAAGCCCCGCCGTTTGCATCACGCCGCCGCCCAAAATAATGCGCTGCGGAGAATAAAGTGCAATTTGGGTCTGACACAGTTGGGCGAGATAATCGGCAATGATGTCATGCGCGACATGGTCAGGGGCCAATTCGGAGAGCGAAGCGCCCCAGCGGGCCTTAATCGCAGGGCCGGACGCCAGTCCCTCTAGGCAATCGCCATGCGCTGGGCAGATGCCGGCGAAATCGATGTCCTGCGGGTGGCGACGCGGCAGGATATGCCCCATTTCTGGATGGCGGCTGCCCTTTACTGTATCGCCGTTAATCACCGCGCCGCCGCCAATGCCTGTTCCTATTGTGACGTAAATGGCAACGTCGCAGCCTTGTGCTGCACCGTAAAGATGCTCTCCGATAGCCGCGGCATTCACATCGGTATCAAGGCCCACAGGGCAGCCCAAAGCATTGCCGAGACGCGCGGCAACGCTTGTCTGTCCCCAACCTGCTTTAGGGGTGTTGGTGATATATCCCCATTCCGACGACGCGGGATCGAGATCGACCGGTCCAAAGGACGCAAGGCCAAGACCTGCGATGTCACCATTGGCACGAAACCAGTCAATTGTACGCTGAAGCGTTTCATCAGGAGTCGTGGTCGGTATTTGCACCTGTGCCACAATATCATCATGACCACGGCCAATCGCGGCAACGAATTTGGTTCCGCCCGCTTCGATAGCGCCTAACATCCGCCGCCCATCAACCAACATGGGCCAATTCGCGGCGCAGACCGGCGCGATTGCCATCAAGCATCAGTGTTACGAATGGGGCAGGCGTTCCACCGAAACTTTCGGCCGCCAGCTGCGGGTTGTTTGCGAGGCTACGGCCTTTCAGTCCCCAATGATCGACAAAGCTACTAACCAAAAGCTCTGCCGTGACATGCCAGCTATAGCTTTGCATGGGTTCTTCGGGCGGATTGGCCAAGACCAGGCCGCTGCCATTCAGCGGTTCATATTCGCCAAAAAGACTGTCGGAGACCATCCCGTAAAGGCCGGTTGGCCCAATTGGTCCATCGGGATTGAATGTGCCCGCCTGGGTAACCCAGAAAATATAATATAGGCCATCTTTCGAGACCATATGGGCCCGTTCCAACTCATTATTGACGCCATCTGCATGCAATAAGGGCGGCAAAAGTTCCCAGCTGCCATGATCAGATCGGCGGGCTATGCCGATCGCACCGTTATATTCGGACGGGGGCCCTGCCAATGATCCTGTAAACAGCAAATATTCCTGCCCATCTGCAGGGTCGCAGAAATAAGCCGGGTCACGAAATGCCTTGATCTTGCCGGGCTCGCCCTCTTGCTGATCGGCGATATGATAATGCAGCCCGTTGTTAGCCACCGATTCCTGCAGCGGGGTCCAATTGCTAATCTGGCCATCGGCCTGCAAAGTTCCGTGGGTTTCAAACAGGCGCTGCTGATAGCCGCCCGGATTGCCGGCAACACCTGCTGCGGTGAAGAATAATGAGACAGTTCCACTTTTCAGCAGGGCCGTACCCGCCCATTCCCGTTCGAATGCATAATCTGTGTCAGGCAGCGCCCAGCCCAAATCACGCCATTGCCCGTCTTTTAGGTGCAACAGCCTGATGCGCGCTTCAAAATGGCGTAACGCTGGGTCTGAACGGTCGGGCGCCGCCAAGGCCATCCACACAGCGCCGCCAGCAATATCGGCAATGCTGCCGTCTGGGGATTGGATGGGCCACATATCCCAAAGCACAATCCCCGGCAAAAGCGGGGTAGCATCATGCCCATTTATCACATCGACAGTATCAAAGCGCTGCTCTGCGATACGCGACACATGCTTGTGCGTCCATGCTGAGGTCAAGGTGCGAATTTCCCGATTCTGAAGGTTAATTGCCATTTTCCTAGGAAATGTGGTGGTGCATTGCAACATATAATTGCAATCGATTGTATTTGAGTGACAAGTTTAAAGCGACGCGACATCATGTTTCGAATTGCAGAGCGTGTTGATCAATCACAGCGAGGCGCGGAAGCGCCGTAATGCGAAGGGCGCGAGATCCGTCTTAGCGACAACAAGCGAGTGATCTGACTATCCTAATCAGCCACTTTTGGCATTTCAACCCAAATACAGACAACCCGCCTCCGGCCCAGAAGCTGCCATGACACCTGATCAAGGACGAGGCCCGCTTAGGTTTCCCGTCAAAATAGA
>VFQS010000357.1_pt1 | contig 54658 bp, 52 predicted proteins | sample 3512361 | NCBI WGS metagenome assembly VFQS01 (sample SAMN10412375, study PRJNA504923) | tailings metagenome | isolation source: Relicate 1 Philex TSF3 active mining | place: Philippines | reverse complement strand
GTCAACGCGGCCGTCGTCGAGGCGACGTCGCGCTCGTTGCGACTGAAAGACGGCGAAGAGCTCGTCGCCGGCACCCGCATCTGGGCGGCCGGTGTCGTCGCGCCGCCGAGCTGGAAGTTTCTCGGCGAGACCGACCGCGGCAACCGACTGAAGGTGCGGCCGACCATGCAACTCACCGACGACGTGTGGGTCGTCGGCGATGCCGCGAGTTTCGCGATCGGCGACGCACGCCCGTTGCCGATGATCGCACCCGTCGCGATTCAGCAAGGCAAGCACGTGGCACGACAGCTCGTCCGACGCGAGCGCAACGAACTGCTCGAGAACTTCTCGTACCGCGATAAGGGCCAGATGGCCACCATCGGGAGGCGCAAGGCGGTGGTCGAGATCAGGTCGTGGTTCCGCTTCCACGGCACGATTGCGTGGCTCACGTGGTTGGCGCTGCACCTTGCGTATCTCTCGGGTGGCCGCAACCGCACGAGTATTTTCGCCGACTGGGTGTGGAACTATCTGGTGTGGACTCCGCGGCGCACCATCACCGAATGATCGCCGCCACGCTGCCCGCAACTGGAGAACATTCTTCGCTGTGCGCGAACTGAACGAACGCTCACTGTCTGCGGTCTTCGCCGCCCTCGTCGGTGAGCCGCGCTGCGTCGCATCCGGCAACTTTGCGACACCGCGAACGCTGTTGCGCGTGTTCGACGGCAGCGTCGCGAGATACCGGCTGCACATGTTGCTCGCGCAGCGCGACATCCCCGATCGCGACGGGGTCACCTACGAGACCGCCTTCGTCGGCCCCGCCATGCGCAACCATCCGCGGCTCGACTACGTGCCGTGTCGTCTCAGTCTCGTGCCGCACCTGCTCGCCCGGCACAGGCGGCCCGACGTGGTGCTCCTGCACACCACGACTCCGCGCGACGGCCGCGTAAGTCTCGGCATCGAGACGAACATCCTCCCCGCCGCGATCGAATCGGCGAAGCGCAACGGCGGCATCGTGGTGGCGCAGGCGAATCCGCGCATGCCGTACACCTTCGGCGATTCCGAGATCGACACCGAGATGATCGACTACCTCTTCGAGGCCGACGAGCCGCTCGCTTCGCCGGCTCTGCGCGAGAACGGAGCAAACGAGCAGCGGATTGGTGCGCTCGTCGCTGGCGAGGTGCCCCACGGCGCCACTCTGCAGATGGGAATCGGTGCAGTGCCCGACTCGGTACTCGACGCGCTCGTTCGACATCGCGATCTCGGGGTGTGGACCGAGGTGTTCAGCGACGGCGTGCTGCGCCTACACGCGAGCGGTGCGCTGGCCGACGATCGCGCGATCTGCACGTCGTTCCTCTTCGGTTCTCCCGCGTTGTATTCGTGGGTAAACCGCAATCGATCGGTGCGACTCCTTCGCACCGAAACATGCAACGACCCGGGCACGATCGCCGCACAACGACGCATGACGAGCATCAACGCCGCGCTGCAGGTCGACCTTTACGACCAAGCAAATGCCTCGCGCATCGGCGGTCGCATTTATTCGGGTATCGGCGGAAGCACCGACTTCTTGGTCGGCGCCATGCACTCCGACGGCGGCCAGTCGTTCATCACGCTGCCGTCGTGGCACGACAAGAGCGACTCGTCGACGATCGTTCCGCGTCTCAGCGACGTCGCGACACACTCGCAACACACGGCGGTGGTCACCGAGCACGGCATCGCGAGAGTGTTCGGCCGCAGCCAGAGCGAACAGGCGCGCAACATCATCGAGCAGGCAGCGCATCCCCGCGCGCGCGAAGGGCTGCTGCGCGCGGCGCGAGAGATGCAATTGTTGTGATGATGCAACACTCACCAGTCGTGCTCGTCACCGGCGCCGCAGGAGGCATCGGCTCTTCGGTGCTGCGACGATTCGCTGCCGGCGGATGGCGATGCGCGAGCGCAGACCTGGTGGCCCCGACTGATCCCGTCGCCCACCATGCGGCGACCGACGTGCGAGTCGTCGCTGCATGCCGCGCTGCGGTGCAGACAACTGTTGACGCGCTCGGTCGTCTCGACGTGCTCGTCAACGCGGCCGGCGTGTGGCACGAGGGCGACACGGCAGATACTCGCGAAGAAGATTTCGACCGCGTCGTCGACGTGAACTTGAAGGGCACCTATTTCATGACTGCCGCCGCCATCCCGCATCTGCAGGCCACGCGCGGCTGCATCATCAATCTGTCGAGCGACGCGGGCATCCAGGGCAACTCCGGTGCTGCGGCGTATTGCGCGTCGAAGGGCGGTGTATCGCTCTTCACCAAAGCGCTCGCACTCGAACTCGCACCACACGGTGTGCGAGTGAACGCCGTGTGCCCGGGCGATGTCGACTCGCCGATGCTGCGCGGCCAGGCCCGCGAGTTCTCTCGCGGCGACGGCACCAAGGAGCAGGCGTATTACGACCGACTGTTGGCCGGCTATCCGCAACGCTCGAACGCACGGTTCATCTCACCCAACGAAGTCGCCGAGTTCATCTGGTTTCTTTCGCAACCGCATGCCGCAGCAATCACCGGCGCAAATCTCTCGATCGACTTCGGACTGTCGGCGGGCATCTTCCCCGTCGACTGAACTACCGTTGGCAACCGGCACTGAGAGGGCGCGATGACGACTGCACCGATACGACTAGCGGACTTCGGCATCACCAAAGAGTGGGGCTACATGCAGACGACCGACCCAGTCGTCGCGCTCGGCCACGCCAACGCCGAGTGGGATGCGCTGGCGCGCGACCTGCCGAAGTACTTGATGGGCTCGGGCTTTCGTGCACGTGTCAAAGCGATGCCGCCGTTCAACGTCGCAGCTCTGAAGGGTGACGGCGAAACGCGGCGCGCGATGCTCGCCCTCAGTTACATCGGCCAGGCGTATCAATGGTGCGAGACCGACGCGGCTCACTCACTGCCAGCGGTGCTCGCCCAACCGTGGCACGAAGTCGGCAAACTTGTCGGCCGACCGCCGATTCTCAGTTACTCCTCTTATTCCATCGACAACTGGCGTCGACTCGACCCGAACGGCCCTGTCGAGTGCGGCAACATCGCGCTCTTGCAGTGTTTCTTGGGCGGCCAAGACGAGGAGTGGTTCATCCTCATTCATATCGACATCGAGAAGAAAGCCGGACGCGCGCTGCAGGCAATTGCTGATGCACAGAACGCGGTGAGCGACAACGACGCAGACCGTCTCGAGGCCGCGCTCGGCGAACTGAGCGCAGGCATCAAGCAGATGTACGACGTGCTGGCGCGCATGCCGGAGAAGTGCGACCCGTACGTGTACTTCCATCGTGTGCGGCCGTACATATTCGGGTGGAAGAACAATCCGGCTCTGCCGAACGGTGTGGTGTACGAGGGTGTCGCCGAACTCGGCGGCAAAGGCATGACGTACCGCGGCGAAACCGGGGCGCAGAGCGCGATCGTGCCTGCCCTCGACGCAGTACTCGGCGTCGAGCACGAACGAGACGAGCTGCGCGACTATCTCATGGAGATGCGCCAGTACATGCCACCGGCCCACGTTCGCTTCATCGAAGCCGTCGAGGCCGGGCCCAGTGTGCGGGCCTTCGTGAAAAAGACGAACAGAGCAACGTCGACCGATCTGTTCAACCAGTCAGTCGAGTTGCTCGCCGATTTTCGTGCGATGCACCTGCAATACGCGAGTACGTACATCTTCGCGCAAGCCCAAAAGACGCCGGGTAACCCGTCGGCGGTCGGCACCGGCGGAACACCATTTATTCCTTACCTGCGCAAGCACCGCGACGAGACCCGCAACCAGACGGTGTGACAGTCTGATGCCGTGAGCATCGACCCCGACAAACTCAAGCTGTTTTCGTTCTTGCTGTTCAGCAAGCTCGAAGGCGCCGTCACGTCGGGAATGGTGCACCTCGGTGACCAACTTGGTTTGTATCGAGCGCTCGCCGGTGCCTCGCGGCCGCTCACCACGACCCAACTCGCCGGTGTCACCGGGCTGCACGAGCGATGGGTGCGCGAGTGGGCCTACAACCAAGCAGCGGCCAAGCTGATCTCGTTCGAGTCGACGCCGTCCACCCCGGCCGCGGTCGACGACGATCGTTTCTTTCTCTCTCCTGAACAAACCGCCGTTCTTGCCGACGAGTCGCATCCCGCGTTCGGCATGGGCATGTTCCATCGGTTACCCCAGACGATGGAGTCGCTCAAGCGAATGCCGCAGTCGTTCCGCACCGGCTTGGGCCACGACTACGACAGCCACGGGCCCGACGGTGCAGTCGGCATCGAGCGCAGCTTCGAACCGTGGAACAACGCCAACTTGATCCCCGTCGTGCTGCCCGCCGTCGGTGTCGTTGACCGGTTGCGGCGCGGAGGTCGCGTCGCCGACGTTGGGTGCGGTGCAGGCGGCGCAGTGCTGCGGATGGCGCGCGAGTTTCCTGAGAGCGAGTTCGTGGGTTACGACATCTCCGCGTACGCACTCGCCCGCGCCGGTGAGCGCCTGCGCGAATCAGGTCTTGCGAACGCACGATTCGCCGACCCACGCACGCAGCCGCTGCCGAGCGACAACAGCGTCGATTTCATCTGCACGTTCGACTGCATCCACGACATGACCCACCCGGCCAACGTGATGGCGGCGATCCGCGCCGCGCTGACGGACGACGGCGTGTGGCTGCTGGTCGACATCAAGGCTCACGATGGGTTCGCGCTCAACGCGCAGAAAAACCCGATGGCATCGCTCATGTACGGCATCAGTGTGTTGTCGTGCATGTCGTCGGCGCTCTCCGTGCCTGGCGGCGCGGGGCTCGGCACGCTTGGTCTCTCGGCGACCACTGCCGAGTCGATGGCGCGGGCAGCGGGCTTCTCGCGGTTCGATCGGCTCGACGTCGAGCACTCGGTGAACGCGTTCTACGCGATTCGGCCGTAGCCGGCCGCGAGTCGGTGCCGCGTCGTACGGTCAGCCAGGGCGACTCTTACGGCTCGACGATTGGGAACCCCATCGAGAACGTATCGAGATTGCCGAAGATGGTGATCAAGGCTCCGGCGTCTCCGTCGATGACGACGTCGCCGGCCTTCACTGCATCGACAAACGTGGTGTCTTGCAGCACGATGTCAAGAAATTTGCTACGAGAAAGCGTCACCGTCGCTGCTGCGTCAGACGTGTGACTTCCACGCGTCGAATAGATCGTCCGGTTGGAGACTCCGAGCGTCCATTGCTCGTCCGGCGTGCCGCGCAGATCGGTGAACTTCCAGTTCGTCGCCAAGCTCACTCCGCCGAGGTTCTCAGAAATAGTTCGCACCGAGATGGTGTCGAACACCTGATCGACCGTCATCTCTCGCACCAGACTGCGGGCGCGCACGTTGGGGTTCGGGTTTGCCGGCGGACCCTGGCGAAGCTCCATCGCCCCCATCAAGTACGCGTTGCGAAACGTCGCCGACTCGGCCTGGTAGCCGAGCTGTTCGAGCGCCCTGGCCTGCAGGTCGCGGGCCTGAGCGTTTGTCGGGTCGGCGAACACAAGGTGGTTCACCAGCTCCGCGACCCATCGATAGTCGCCGCGATCGAACGCCGAACTGGCGTGCTCGAGCAGAGCATCAGCTCCGCCCGCTAAGTCGACGTAGCGCTTGCCGCCTTCCGAAGGAGGGTGCTTGTGCAGGTTCGCTGGATTGCCGTCGTACCAACTCAAGTACCGCTGGTACACCGCCTTGGCGTTGTGCACGAGGTCGCCATAGAACCCGCGGGTGTGTTCGTGACGCTGAAATTCTTCGGGCAACTCGAGAGTCTCGGCGATTTCGAGGGGCGTGAATCCCTTGTTCGCAAGTCGCATCGTCTGGTCGTGCATCCACTTATACAAGTCACGCTGCAGCACCAAGAACTGTCGAACGTCGGAGTTCTCCCAGCGGGGCCAGTTGTGAGAAGTGAACAGCACAGTTGCTTTGTCACCAAACAGTTGCAGGCTCTCATTGATGTACTTCGACCAGTTCAACGCGTTGCGCACCAACGCGCCGCGAATCGGCACCAAGTTGTGCATGGTGTGGGAGCAGTTCTCCGCCATGCACAGCGCCTTGAGATCGGGGAAATAGAAGTTCATCTCCGCGGGCGCCTCGGTCTCCGGCGTCAACTGAAAGATCACTCGCACGCCGTCGACGATGAGTTCTTGGCCGGTGCGCGTGATGTCTTCGGTCGGTGCCAGCAGCGTCGGCGGGCTAATCGGCACCGCCGTGCCCAACCCGCAGTCGACGTGACCACGTGGTCCCGGCGGCAGCAGCGGGCCGAATTGATACGTGGCGCGTCGTGCCATCGCCGGGCCCGCAATGACGTTTTCGCCGATGGTCTCGCGCATGAAGTGTTCGGGCGCAATGATGCGACACTTGCCGGCGTCAACCTCCGCCCGAGAAGTAACCCCGAGCACTCCGCCGAAGTGGTCAGCATGCGAGTGCGTGTAGATGACCGCAGTGACGGGTCGTTGTTCGACGTGCTCGTTGATCAATTGCAGCGACGCTTGGGCGGTGTACTCGCTTGTGAGCGGGTCGATGACTATCCATCCCTTCTCGCCGCGCAGGAAAGTGATATTCGAGATGTCGTATCCGCGCACCTGCCACACTCCGCTCGTCACTTCGAACAGTCCGTGATGCGCGTTGAGCACCGCGTGCCGCCACAGATTGGGGTTCACCGTGTCGGGTGATGAATCGCCGCGACGCAAGAAGTCGTATGCCTCGACATCGAACACCTTGCGGGCGCCGGGACCAACGATGGTGGAGTCTGCGAGCGATGCAATGTGCCCGCGACGAGCCCGCTCAAGGTCAGACGGGTCAGGTTCGCGCTCAGCGGCGCGCCGGTTCGCTGAAATCGTGTGTGCAGTGGCGTCAGCGCGTTCGGTCACCAGCCGAGACTAGACAGCACGCCAGCTCATCAACGCCGGCGTGAACGCTGCACTGTCACTCGGCGCTCAGGCATCGGCTTGTCTGCCCGCGCTTCGTTCGACCGCATCCAGCGCTCGCCGGTGTTGTCGCCCGGTCGTCGCTCGAAGCCCCACCACCATTGCTGACGCCGCCTCACGACTGCGAACCAAATGGACGCGAACGAGAGCAGGACCACGAGAAACAGGATTCCTTGCGATCGAGTCGTGAGCGCCAACACCGTCGCGAACTGGATGGCGCCGAGCACGAATCACAAGGTATGAATCCAACACCTCGCGATGCGACTTATTATCTGAAAAACTTTTTCAATTCTTCAGCGAGCAATCAGGCGGCGTAGCAATGACGTGTACTGCTCGTTGGTGATACCCGAGTCGCCCAACAGGTCGTTGTACTGCCAAGTGATGTTGAACACCAAGACGGTGATGACCTCCCGGTCGAGCTCGACTCCTGCTGGCAATCGGGCCGCAAGGTCATCCAACACGGTGGCGAGCATGCGGCGCTTGGCGGTCAGGCTCTCGGCGAGCCGCGCCCTCAGCACCGGGTTCGTGCCCGCCACGGCCAGAACTTGACTGCGCAGAGCGTGGTCTTTCTTGGCACCTTCGTACTGCGGGAGCGGGATGCTCGCAACTATGTCGTCGACCGTGATCGGCCCCGTGCCGCCGAGGCGGTCGCGCACGACTGCGAACTGCCGCTCGAAGCTCTCTTCGTACAGAGCCATCAACACCTCTGCGAGAAGAACGTCTCGACCCCCGAAGCAGCGATACATCGAGGCAACTGAGCACCCCGAACGAGCCGCGACATTGGCGACGCGCAGGCCGAGGATTCCGCGGGCTTTTATTTCTTCGTGCGCTGCGGCAACAATGCGGCGTTTCACATCGAAGATCTTGAGTTCGTGACTCTCGACCGCCGGCATGTGGCGAGCCTATTCCTCGCACGTGTCGTCGAACTGTTGCCACAATGGAAGCCATGCGCCGTGCGACTGCACTCATACTTCTTCTCATCGCTACGTCGGCATGCACAGCCACCACCAGTTCCGACGAAGCGACTTCCACCAGCACCGTCATTGCGACATCGACCACGCAGAGCTCGATTCTCGAGACTGCGCCGATACCCGACGGCTACGACACCATCACGACGAGCGACGGTCGCGTGCGCACCTACCGCGTCGTCGACCTGTCGGATGGCGAGCCGGCGCCGCTGCTCTTCGTCTTGCACGGGTTCGGCGGCACCGCCGAGGGAATGCGCGGTTATGCGGCGATCGAAGACGCGGTCGCAACCTCGCTCGATGGCGGCGCAATCGTCGTGTATCCGAACGGCTCAGGTGCCGAAAACGGATATCCGCAGTCGTGGAATGCAGGCGGCTGCTGCCCGTTCTCCATCTACGAGCCCGTCGACGACGTGGCGTTCTTCGCGCAAATGATCGACGCACTCAGCAACACTTACGACGTCGACCCCGAGCGCGTCTGGGTGGCGGGTCACTCCAACGGCGGGATGATGGCCTACCGACTCGCGTGCGAACTTGCCGATCGAGTGACGGCGATCGGCGTCGGTGCCGGCGCGTTGATGATTGATTCGTGCCAGCCGTCGCGCGGCGTCAGCGCGATACACGTGCACGGCGAACTCGACTCGGTCGTGCCGATCGCCGGCGGCGAAACTGCCGGCATCTCGTTCCCGAGCGCGCAGCAATCGTTCGAGCAATTCGCTGCCGCAGAATCATGCACTATCGACGGCAAGACGGCGACGTGTCCGCAAGGTCGCAGAGTGGTGCTCGAGACCAACGACGGCTGGACTCACGACTGGCAGACCGAGTGGACGAAGCTCATCGTCGCGTTCTTTGCCGAGCAGTCGCGCGGCGCCTGACCGCCGTTACGTTCAGCCGCGACGGAGAATCTTGCGCAGACGAGCTGCAATCCGAACCGCACGCGAAGACTCGAGCGCCTTCACCCGCTCGCGCGCAGCATCACGCTGCTTCACCAAACGAACTACACGCGCTTCGACAAGTTGCAATCGCGCCTGAGTCTCCACCAAGTCGCGCTGCATCTGTTCCTGACGACGGCGCAACACCTCAAGGTCGTGGTCGGCCAAGCCGAGGCGGTGAGCGGCTGAATCGCGCTCGCTTGTGAGTGCATTGCGAGTAGAAACAAACTCCGCCACCTTCGACTCGGTGTACTGGCTGAAGTCCTCCAACTTCATGCGCAAGCCGTGAGCCTCTTCGAGCAGGTCAGCGATGAGTTGGTCGCGTTCGTCGGCGAGTTCGGTCACAAATACCTGTGCTCAGCGTAATTGTCGCTTCCGGGCGACGCTTAGACTTCTGACTCATGCGAAGGGGCATTCTCGCCGTCGTTGCTGCCTGCGTGGTCGCGGCCGGATGCGCCAGCACCGAGGCTGCCGACGAGATCACGCTCGGCTTCACGCTCGAGCCGACCAGCCTCGACGTGAGCGGCACGGCCGGGCAGTCGATTCCGCAGGTCTTGCTCGACAACGTCTACGAAGGTCTCGTGCGCGTCACCGACGATGGCTCGATCGCCGAGGCTCTCGCCGAGCAGTACACGGTGTCTGACGACGGTCTCACCTACACGTTCACGCTGCGCGAAGCCAAGTTTCACGACGGAACCGCACTCGCCGCCGATGACGTGGTGTGGAGTCTCACGCGCATGCTCGACGACGAGTCGACGGCTGTCTTGCCCACCCAACTCGCGCAGTTCGCCCGCGTCACGAGCGTGACCGCCGACGGCAACGTGGTCACCATCTCGCTCAGCGAGCGCGACAACGACCTTCTCTACAACCTCACCCAGCGCGGCGGCATCGTCTTCAAGAAAGACACCACCGACTTCGCGAACAGCGCCATCGGCACCGGACCATACGTCTTCTCGAAGTGGGACAAGGGCAACAGCATCACGCTCGAGCGATTCGACGACTACTGGGGACGCAAGGCCGACACGCAGACCGTCGTCTTCCGTTACTTCGCCGATGCGGCTGCGCTGAGCAACGCGATGCTCGCCGGCGACATCGACGTGATGACCACGGTGCAGTCGCCCGAGACACTCTCGGCGTTCGAGTCGCGCGACGACCTGCAGGTGCTGAGCGGCTCGACGAACTGCGAAGTCACGCTCGGCATGAACAACGGCCGAGCACCATTCGACGACGCAAATGTGCGCAAGGCTGTGCGACAGGCGATCGACAAGTCGGCACTCATCGACACCGCCTGGGCGGGTTACGGCACCGAGATCGGCAGTTTCGTGCCGCCGACCGACCCGTGGTTCGAAGACCTCACCGAGGTCGCGCCGTTCGATCCGGATGCTGCACGTGACGCGTTGACCAAAGCCGGCGTCGCGAACGGTACCGAAATCACGCTCGATGTTCCGCCGATCAATTACGCGACCAACTCCAGCGAGTTCATCGCGGCGGCTCTCGGCGAAGTCGGTTTCAACGTGTCGATAAGGCCGGTCACCTGGGAAGAGTGGCTCGACCGCGTGTTCACCAAGGCCGACTACGACATGACCATCGTGTGCCACATCGAGCGCAACGACATGGCGATCTACGCCAACCCGCAGTACTACTTCCGCTTCGACGATGCCGAATACCGCGGCCTCATCGAATCAGCGGCGGCTGCCGCGTCACCTGAGGCGCGCGCCGACGACCTGCGCGCCGCTGCACGCGTGCTTTCTGATCGCTCCGCCAGCGACTGGCTGTGGCTGATGCCGAACTTGCAAGTCGCCAAACGCGGAGTCACGGGCATCTCCAAGAACTCCGTCGGCGACTCGTACTACGTCGCGCGCCTCGAACGCGTCTGAAATCGCGCTGATATGAGCGGCGCGGCTCGCCGTCTCGGTGTGGCTCTCGGCGGGGTGCTCTTCTCGACCGTCTTTGTGTTCGTCGTGCTTCGCGTGCTGCCGGGTGACATCGCCACGTCGCGACTCGGTATCGATGCGACCCCGGCAGCGCTGGCGCAACTACGCGCGGAGTACGGGTTCGATCGTTCTCTCGCGGCACAGTATTTCGACTGGCTCGGCGATGCAGCACGGGGCGACCTCGGAACTTCGCTCGTGTCAGGCGACGACGTTCGCGGCGAGATTGTGGCGCGACTTGATGTGACGGTTCCACTCGTCGTCGTGTCGTCGGTAATCGCCGTTGCCGTCGCCACCATCGTCGGACAGCGTTCGGCGTTGCGACGACGGCGCGCGAGTGGTGTCGCTGCAGTTGCGATCTCGCAGCTCGGCTTGGCGGTGCCGACTTTCGTGGTCGGCGTCGCGCTGGTGACGATCTTCGCGGTGCGTTCGCAGGTGTTTCCGGCCGGCGGATTCCCCGTCGACGGATGGCGCGACATCTCTTTGGCGGTGCGGTCGCTGGTGCTTCCCGTCGTCACGCTCGCATTCACGCAGACGGCCATGCTCGTTCGCTTCGCTCGCTCGCAGTCACTTGAGTTCGTTGCTTCCGACGCCTTCCGCACGGCGCGCGCCGCGGGCCGCAACGCTGATGCCGCGCTCGCCACCGCGACACGACTCGTGCTCTCCCCCGTGCTCGCACTCTCGGCCTTGCAGTTGTCGACCCTCTTGACTGGTGCCGTCGTCGTCGAGAGCGTGTTCGCGCTGCCGGGTCTCGGCTCGATGATGGTGCGCGACATCGCGAATCGCGACGTGACGAAGGTGCAGTCCACACTGCTCGTCATCGTGGTCGCGGTGTTCGTGATTCGCCTTGTCGTCGACGCAATCAACGACCGGCTCGATCCGAGGCGACTCGCATGAGGTCGTCGCGTTCGTTGATTTTCGGTGGCGTCGCCACGTCGCTCGTCTCGCTACTCGCGCTCGCGTCACGAGTCTGGACGCCTGCCGACCCTCTCGCGGTCGACTCCGACGCCCGCTTCCTCCGACCATCGCTGCAACACATCTTCGGCACCGACCAACTCGGTCGCGACGTGTTCAGCAACGTGCTGCAAGGCGGACAGACCACCCTGCTCACTGCCTTCTTGGCCATGACCATCGCCATGGTGATCGGCGGCATCGCCGGAGTCGCATCTGCGGTGTCGCGGCGCTGGATCGATGACGCCGTTATGGCGGTGGCGACGGTGTTCGTTGCGTTTCCTGCGTTGCTGCTCGCGTTGTTGATCGTCGCTGCACGCGGTGCGTCGAGTGCCACTGCCGTGATCACCGTCGGCGTCGCTGCAGGTGCGTCGGTTGCCGTCGTGACGAGACGCGAGGCTCGCGACGTGATGCGCGAGACGTACATCGTGGCGGCGCGATATTCGGGCTCGACGACATGGTCGCTCGTACGGCGCCACGTGCTGCGCAACCTTGCACCATCGCTGATCGTGCAGGCCACCGGCGCGGCATCCGTCGCCATCGTCGCTGAGTCGACCCTGAGTTACCTCGGTCTCGGCGCCACACCGCCCACGCCGTCGTGGGGTCGCATGCTCGCTTCAACGCAGCAATACCTTCTCGTTCACCCGCTGCTCACACTCTGGCCCGCGCTGTTCATCAGTGTGTCCGTGCTCGGCATCAACTTGCTGGGCGACGGGCTGCGTGAGCGGTATGACTCTGTGCGGTTACTCTGACCTCATGACCAAACAGCCACTTATGGTGCGGCGCACCGCCACCAAACGAATCAGCATCTGGATCGTCGCGGCCGTCGTCGCCTCGCTAGCAGCGCAAGCCGCCGGCCCGAGCGTCGGCGCCGTCGTCGAGTGGGAATTCGTCGAAGAGTCGGTGTCGCTCGGCCTAAGCGGCGTCTCACCGCACGTGGAGAAGGTCGCAGGTGGCGACCGCGTGTGGCGCAGCGACGGTCCAGTTGGCACTGCAGTCAGTCTCTGCACCGATGCGGGTTCGTGTGCGTCAGAGACGCTCAGCACTCCGGGCGGCGGTCCAATCAACGACTTCTCGGTTGCGCAAACTGCGAGCGGTCTGCGGGCTTACTTTAAACGGGTCGAGCCGCAGGACAAAAAGCAGGCCGTCTACTCCGCTCCCTGCCTCACGGCCGACTGCCTCAGCATCGGTGCGGCGACGTTGACTACGGAGGATATGAAGGTGTCTCAAGACATCAAGGGATGGGGTGTGCCCGACCCCGTTCGCCTACCCGACGGTCGCATTCGTATCTACAACGTCGAGTCACCCGTGCAAGGCAAGTGCACGGAGAAAATCGCGTCGTACATCTCCGTAGATGGCATCACCTTCACGAAAGAGCCGGGTTGGAGACTTGAGAACGGATACGTAGATACCGAGGTGTTGCGCGCCAAAGACGGCGACTGGGTGATGATTCTCGCCGACATTGCGTGCACTGCGTCAAACAACCAGAAGTTGTTCGTCACGACGTCGACTGACGGCCTCAAGTGGGCCGAGCCACAGGTGCTCACCGGCTCGGGCGAATTCAAACTTGATCCCACTGGTTATGAAGTGAGCACGAACGTGTTCCGCATCTACTACGCAGCTGGTGATCCGAGGAATGGAAACATGGTGATTAAGCGCGGCATCTTGCGCATCAAACAGACACCGGCGGGCGGTGTCGGAGTCACCAAGACTCCGACCGCAACCACTCCAGCCAGCAAATCGAAGTCAATCACGTGCGTGAAGGGCAAAACGGTGCGCAAGGTGACGGGCACGACCTGCCCGAAAGGCTTCAAGAAGAAGTAGCCACGTGCCGGGCACGAGCATCCTCGCTGCAGCACTGATCGTCGCGGCGGTCGTTCCGGCGTCTTCCAACTCTTCTGACGGCGACGCGCGCAGCACGACTGATGCTCGGCGTAAGAAGCGCACGGAGTGGGTGTACACGTTTCCCGTTGGCGGGCCAGAGCCGTATTACCCGCGCGATCATCTCCACTACCCTGCCGCAGATATCACCGGCTGTCGGCGCCTCGTGCGCGCACCGATTTCTGGTGTGATCTTCGACGTGCGCGACGTCGACAAGTGGGACAAGAGAGTCGACGACCCCGGCACGCGCGGCGGGCTCACGATCACGCTGCACGGCGACGACAACGTGCGGTATTACTTCTCGCACCTCGGCAGGTTGATTGCGAAGAAGGGCCAGCGCGTGGAGAGCGGGCAGAAGATCGCAACCGTCGGCGACTCCGGAAACGCGAAGGTCACGCGCTGCCATCTGCACTTCGGTATCTCGCGTATCTGTCCGATGTCGGAACAGAACTTGCTGCGCGGAGAGATCTGGCCGCAGAAGTACCTCGACGCCTGGCGCAAGGGCATCAACCAATCACCCAACCGCGAGGTGATGCGCAAGACGCGCACAGAGCCGGCTGCGTGCATCGAGTCGGCGGCCGCGCAGCGGCGTGGGGGCGACGGCTGAGCCCGACAACGAGCAACTCGCCCGGCGCGACCTACCGGTAGTACGGGTTCGCGCCGGTGGTGTGATCGGTGAGGTCACGCACGCGAGTGATCGTCTTGACTCGCTCAGTAATCATCGTCTGCACGCCTTCGAGCATCGTCTGCTTGCTCATCGAACATCCGTGGCAGCCGCCGCCCATCGTGAAGTACGCCGTGCCTTCGTTGTCGTGGCCGGCGAACGTGACGAAGCCGCCGTGGGCGGCCAGCGCCGGATTCACGTCTGCCGACACGATTGCCTCAATCTCTGCTGAGGTGACGTCGTCGCGCACCAAGCCTTCGACGACCGGGGCCTTGGGTCGGTTCGGGTTGCGCAGCACGAGACCGGCTTGCTCGTTGTAGTCGAGCTCGGCGCCGCGCAGCGAGTCGACATCGGAGCCCGGAATGATGAACTTGAAACCCTCGATGGTGCGCACCTCGTCGGTGAACGCTGACTTCAAGAATTCCTCAAAGACGAGGTCGTAGCGGAAGTCTTCGCCCGGCTGCGAGACCACCGCGAGACGCAAGCCCAGTTTCTCTGCATCGGGCTCGGTGGAGCGCAACTCTTTGAGTTTTTCCATCGCCGCAGCAGTGACGCTGATGATGGTGTCGCGCGGTGCGGCAGCCGCCAACGGCGACGTGCGAGTGTCGGTCACGCCCGCTGAGGCTACCGAGCACGACATACGTGCGAACATGCGGTGGCGTTAGAGTTTGCGTCACAAGCACGGGGAGTCCGAGGTTCGACGGACTGAGAGGGTGGACGCCACCACCGACCCGCAGACCTGATCTGGGTAATGCCAGCGGAGGGAGCAACATGAGAGCGAGTACTCAACCCGACTCGACGGCAATCGTGCTGCTCGGCGGTGGCATCGTCGACGCAGCAACAGTCGGCGCGCTACCGACGGATGCGATGGTCATCGCTGCCGATTCGGGGGCAGAGCAGGCTGCGACACTTGGTCTCGACATCGATGTCGTGGTCGGTGACATGGACTCCGTCGATGCCGAGATGCTCGCCAGGCTCGAGTCGAGCGGCGCGTACGTCGAGCGCCACTCAACTGACAAGAACGAAACCGACGCCGAACTCGCGCTGCGAGTGGCCGCAGTTCGCGGAGCGACTCACATCGTCGTCGTCGGCGACGGCGCCGGGCGCCTTGACCACCAGCTCGCGTTGATTGCCGTGTTGTTCTCCGACGCGTTGCGCGGCGCGCGCATCGAAGCCCGGCTCGGCGCGGCGCGCGCCTACCCGTTGCACGGCGGCGAGAGTGTCACGGTCGCCTGCGACAACGACAGCATCGTCGGGCTGGTGCCGTTCGGCGGTGATGCGCACGGGGTCACGACGCGGGGCCTCAAGTGGGCGCTGCATGCCGAGACACTCGCCGTCGACGCCTCGCGCGGAGTCAGCAACCGCGCGACTGCAGATCGCTTCGACGTCTCGCTGGAGAACGGTCGACTTCTCGTGACCGTCGATGCGGGAGACGTGCGATGAGCAAAACCCGGGTCGCTCGCCGCGTGCGCGCATGTCGCATGCTCAGTCGCCGCGCGGCCGTCGTATTTGCCGTGGCACTCTTCGTCTCGGCGTGCGCGCCTGCTGACGATGTCGCGGCACCAGGCACCACGGCGGCGGGCTCGGCCACGAACGTCGCGAGCGAGTCGGTCACGTTGCGGCTCATCGCCCACGACTCGTTCACGCCGACCGAAGGCATCTTCGACGAGTTCACGAAAGAGACTGGCGTGCAGGTGGAAGTCGTGCGCAGCGGCGATGCCGGAACGCTCGTGACCAAAGCAGTGCTGGCAGCAGGTAACCCCGAAGCTGACGTGCTCTGGGGTGTCGACAACACGCTGCTCTCCCGCGCACTCGAAGCCGACGTGTTCGTGCCCTACGAATCGGTGCACCGGTCTGATCTCGACGCTGCGGCAGTGGCCCTCGCGCCGAACGGCGAAGTCACGCCGGTCGACACCGGCGACGTCTGCATCAACTACGACAAGGCGTGGTTCGCTGAGCGCGGCATCGCGCCGCCGCTCACCTTGCAGGCGCTCGCATCGGCGAACTACCGCAATCTGCTCGTGGTGCCCAACCCCGTGTCGTCGTCGCCAGGTCTCGCGTTCTTGCTCGCGACCATCGCCGAGACCGGCGATGCGTGGACCGAGTGGTGGAAGTCGATGCGTGACAACGGCGTGCTGCTCGTGGAGTCGTGGAGCGACGCGTACTACGGCCACTTCACTGCGGCCTCCGAGGGCACGCGACCGCTTGTCGTCAGTTACGCGACGAGTCCGCCGGCCGAAGTCATCTTCGCCGACCCGCGCCCGGCGCAGGCACCGACCGCGGTGGCGGCACTCACGTGCTTTCGTCAGTACGAATTCGCCGGCATCTTGCGCGGCAGCAAGCACGTGGAGCAGGCGCGGCTCTTGATCGACTTTCTCGTGTCGCGGCGATTCCAAGAAGACTTGCCGCTCACGCAGTTCGTGTGGCCGGCCAACCGCACGGCGAGCGTGCCGAAAGAGTTCACCGACTACGCACTGCGACCAGAGAATCCGCTGACCATCGACCCGGCGACGATCGCCGCCAAGCGCGCCGAGTGGCTTGACGCATTCAGCGACGTGATGCTGCGGTGAGCGACTCGATTCTGCCGCAGCGCACGGCGAAGGCGGCGTTCGTCGTGTCGGCGCTGTGGCTCGGGGCGTTCTTCGTGGTGCCGGTCGGCATGATGCTGGTTGATTTCGCGAGTGTCGACGACGCACGTCGAGTGTTGACTCGAGCATCCACCTGGAAGATCGTGTGGTTCTCGGCGTGGCAGGCGATGCTCAGCGTGGTGGCGACCTTTGCAGTCGCGACTCCCGTCACGTGGCTGATTGGTCGGCACGAGTTCTTCGCACGACGCGCACTGCGAGCGCTCACCACCGTCGGTTTCTTGTTGCCGTCGGTGGTGGTCGGTGCAGCATTTCTGGCGGTGCTTCCTCGCGAGTGGCACTACACCGCGTGGGCTGTGATCGTTGCGCACGCCTACTTCAACGTCGCGGTCGTGGTGCGCGTGCTCGGTGCGCGACTCGAGTTGCTCGACTCGCGACTCATCGCAGCCGCACGCACGCTCGGCGCCACCCCGGCTCAGGCGGCGCGCACCGTGGCGCTCCCTTTCGTTCGCGGGGCGGTCGCATCAGCGGCAGCAGTGGTTTTCGTCTATTGCTTCTCGTCGTTTGCCGTGGTGCGTCTGCTCGGCGGGCCGTCGCGCAACACGATGGAAAGCGACATCGCACTGCGCGCCTTCGGTATCGGCGACCTGCGCGGATCCGTGGTGATGTCGGTGCTGCAGGCAGCTGCCATCTTGATGTTCGTGATGGTGATGCGCATAGCGGCCCGAAACGAGCCACCGGCGATTCGCTCGGCGGCGGTCGCGCTCGGGTGCATCACCGGTCGGCGGCGTTGGTTGGCTCTAGCGACCGCAGGTTTCACCATCGCATTCGTCGTCGGTCCGCTCGCTGCAGTGGTGGTGCAGTCGATCCGAGTCGGCGACCGTGTGTCGCTAGAGGCGTGGCGTTCGATCGCGCAGAACTCGCTGTGGGCGTCGATTGTTGCGTCGGCGCGCACGGCGTTTGCTGCAGGCGTCGCCGGCACTGCACTCGCTCTCGCTACTGCCTTCGCCGTGGTGCGCCTCGGCGTCCGCGGCCGACTGCTCGATGCAGCAACGATCGTGCCGCTCGCCGTGTCGCCGGTGACTCTCGGCCTCGGACTCGTCGTCACGTTCGACTCCGGCTGGTTCGACTGGCGCAATGAGTGGTGGTTCGTCGCCGTCGCGCACACCCTGGTCGCCTTCCCGCTCGCCGTGCGCGTGCTGGTGCCGGCGTGGCGCACCGTGCCGCGCGGATTGCACGCCGCCGCCGCCGTGCTCGGTGCCGACGAGCGCCGTCGACTGCTGCACATCGACTTGCGGCTTCTGCGTCGTGCAATCGTCGCCGCACTCGGAATCGTCGTGGCCGTGTCGCTCGGAGAATTTGGCGCAGCGTCATTGTTGTCGCGCGACGGCGCCGAGACGTTGCCGGTGGCCATTGCTCGCCTGCTCGCACGCACCGGCGACCTGGTTCGTGCGGAGGGTTTTGTGCTTGCGACCATTCTCATCGTCGCGTGTGTCGGCGTACTCGCAATCGTCGAGTCGGCCCTCGGAAGGAGACGCCATGTTGCTGGTCGATGACCTCGTCGTCGAACGCGAGGCTCGGCGCGTGCTCAACGGAGTGTCGCTGCTCGTCCAAAACGGCGAACGAGTCTCGCTGCACGGCCCGAGTGGTTGCGGCAAGACGACCCTCTTGCATGCCATCGCTGGGCTGCTCAACGTCGCCGCAGGTCGCGTGGTGCTCGACTCGACCGACGTGACGCATATGCCCGCGCACGAGCGGGGGCTCGGGCTCGTCTTCCAAGACGACCAGCTCTTCCCGCACTTCGACGTCGCCGACAACGTGTCGTATTCCCTGCGCGTACGCGGTGTCACCAAACGCGAGCGGCGTCGCGCGGCCGATGAATGGCTCGAGCGAGTCGGGCTCGCCGGGTTCGCAGCCCGACGCATCGACACACTCTCTGGCGGCGAGGCCAAGCGGGTGGCGCTTGCACGCACACTCGCTGCCCGCCCGCGGGTCGTGCTGCTCGACGAACCGCTGAGCGGGCTCGACGACGCACTGCACGACCGACTGCTCGGCGATCTGCGCGAACTGTTTGACGAACTCGGCACCACGGTCGTGCACGTGACCCACGATCGCACCGAGGGGGCGCGTCTGTGTCATCGCGCCGTCGAATTCGTCGACCTCAGCGCATCGTCGGCAAGACTCGATAACCAGTGACCACCGACTTCGCGATACGGCGCATCACGCTCGAGCACGCCAAACCCGTGCGCAACGAAGTGCTGCGCCGTGGTACTCCGACGCGCGAGGCGAACTACGACGGCGACCTCGACCCGCGCACCGTGCATATCGGCGCCGAACGAGGCGAGCGCATCGTGGCGACGTCTACGTGGGTGATCGCCCCGTGGCAAGACGAGCCGACCGCACCCGCAGTGCAGTTGCGCGGTATGGCAGTGCTCGACGAGATGCAGCGAACCGGGGTTGGCACCGCACTCATCGAAGCCGGGCTCGCATATGCGCGCGAATGCGGCGCGCGATTCGTGTGGGCAAAAGCGCGCGACTCGGCACTCGGCTTCTACGAAGGCTGCGGCTTCGTCGCGAAAGGCGACTCGTTCGTCGAGCCAGCGTCAGGACTTCCGCACCACCTCGTGGTGCTCGAGCTGCGCTAAGGAGCGATGGTCACCGGCGTCGTGTAGAGCGCGGGCGTGCCGTCTTTGAGCACGGCATCGAGTTCGAGGGTCCACTCGCCCGGTGCCGGCACCTCGAACTCGTAGTGGAAGTGGTTGGTGCCGCTGTTTTCGAACCACAGCACGATCGTGGAGAGCGAAGCGTCGGACGGCACCAGGTTGCCGGTCAGCGACACCACCGGCTGCAACTTGCCGCCGGGCGGGGCGAACTCTGCGTGCACCAGCACCGTGCCGACGCGCGCGGGGTCGACGGTCACGTCGGCAATCACTTCTTCGGCGACGAGCGACACGTTGAACGCATCTTTGCCGCCGTGATCATGCACGCCCTGTTTGGGTCCGGCAGTCTCCGAGCCACACGCGGTGAGCCCGACGCCGATTGCAAGAGCCATCGACGCAGTGAGTGCGGCTCTGCGCAGCACGTTCAAGGTTCTCATGCGTTCAGTCTCGCAGCCACAAAACGGCTCAGTACGGGTCGGGTGCCTGCACACCGGGCACGCTCGTGCGGCCGTACATCCACGCCAGGCGCTCGTTTGGCGCAAGACGTTGCACCGCATCGGGAAGCACGGTCATGCCCATCGGCTTGCGGGCGCGCCATGCCATCAGCTGCCGGTCGAGGTCGTAGCGCACGAAGAGCGGATTCCACTCGTTGTGCGTGAAGCCGAGCAATAGGTCGGCGTGGTGCACTTCGGTCTCGCACCAACGCATGAGCACGAGATCAGGTATCGGCACGCGCGAGCCGTCGGAGTGCGACTTGATTCCGTGCCCGCTCCACGTCGTCGCTGTCGCGCTCGCCCATGCTGCTTCGAGTGCATAGATCGTCACGCGCACGTCGGCCACGAGTTCCGCCGCCGAGCGGTTCGCACCATTCGCGATTGCCGCATCGCGCGCCGGTTTGCCCCCGGGGTACTGCTCCGACTCTTCGCCTCGCGTGGCGGCAGTGAACATAAGTGCGTGGCTCTCGGCATTCCGTGCAAGATGCGAGAGCACGTGGCCGCGAGACCAGCCGGCGAGGGCGGAAGGTGCTCGGCACTGCTCGTCGGTGAGCACATCGAGCGTGGTCAGCAATCGCTGATGAGATTCGGCGCAACCGGCAACTTGTGCATCGAGCGCACGCGCACGCGCTTCGTCCACTGGTGCTACAGGTCTCCGGTGCTGCGTTGCGGCACGACCACTACCGTACCGTCGGCCTCGTGGATGACCCGCGCCGAGACTCCGTAGAACTCGGCGAGCGTCTCGCTGCGCAGCACGTCGCGTGCCGCGCCACGTGCGACTCCGACACCTTGGTGCAACAACAGCAGTCGGTCGGAATACAGACCGGCGAGCGTGAGGTCGTGCATCGCCGAAACCACGACCAGATTTCGCTCGCGGCGCAGACGATCAACCAGTTCGAGCGCATGTTGCTGGTGGCCGAGATCGAGCGCACTCGTCGGCTCGTCGAGCAACAGCACCGGCGCCTCTTGTGCGATGGCCCGGGCGATCACCACGCGTTGGCGTTCTCCGCCCGACAGCGTGCCGAGCGTACGGCGGGCGAATATCGCGAGGTCGAGTCGTGCGATCACCTCCGCCACGACGTCACGATCACGTGCCGACTCGCGACCGAACATCGAGACGTACGGGTTGCGACCGAGCATCACGTAGTCGACCACCGGCATGTCGTCAGGCAGCACAGGGTCTTGCGGTACGAACGCCACATGACGAGCAGAGTCACGCGCCTTGAGCGCCGACACTTCGCGTCCCGACACCTGCACGCTGCCTGAGTACGCCACGAGGCCGGCGATCGCGCGCAACAACGACGACTTTCCCGCACCATTCGGTCCGATGACGCACAACCACTCGCCCGCTGCCACGCGCTCGTCGAGCCCGACGACGACCGGACAGCCCTCGTACTCCACGCGGGCGGCAGAGAGCAGCAGGCTCATCGGCGCGCCTCGCGGAGTCGCAACACGAGCAAGAAGAACGGTGCGCCGAAGAACGCGGTGACCACCCCGATCGGCGTCTCTGACGGCGACGTCAGCACGCGACCAGGAATGTCGGCGGCGATGAGAAACGCGGCGCCAAAGAACATGCTGAGCGGCACCACGATGCGGTACGACGTGCCGAGCAACAACCGCACGGCGTGAGGCACGATAATGCCGACGAATCCGATGAGACCACTCACCGCAACTGCAGCTGAGGTGCCGAGCGTGGCGGCGAGCACCACAACGATGCGCACCTGGTTGACGTTCACCCCGAGCGCACGCGCCTCGTCGTCGCCGACACGCAACACATCGATGAGCCGGCGATACATGAGCAAGACGACGGTGCTCACCGCGATGTACGGCAGCACCAGACGCACGTCTGCCCACGACGCAGTGGTGAGTCGCCCGAGAATCCACGAATACACCTGCCGCACCACGTCGTTGTTGCGCTGCAGCACGAACGTCTGCACCGCCGTGGCGAGAGACGTGACTGCGACGCCCGCCAAAACGAGGGTGGTCGACGACCGCGAGTTGCCGAACGCCGTGCCCACCACATAGGTGAGCACGACCGCCGCCAATCCGCCGAGGAATGCGGCGAGCGGCACCGGATCAATCGGCCACGTCGACGTCGCGTCGCGATTCACGACGAATGCAACGGTTGCGCCGAGCCCGGCACCTGCTGCGACCCCGAGCAGATACGGATCAACGAGCGGGTTGCGAAACACGCCCTGATAACTCGCACCGGCGAGCGAGAGCATCGCACCCACCAACGCCGCCAGCACGACTCGCGGCGCACGGATCTGCCAGACGATGTTCCACTGCGACTCGCTCACGCCGCTATCGATGCCGACCAGCGGCAATCGGTCGAGCAGCGCGAGCGGCACCCGCCACCACACCGGGCCGGCAGGGCCGATCGCCGTGCCGAGCAGCGCGGTCGCAACCACGACGACCGCGCCGATCGACCACCATGCCACGCGCCTGCCTGCCTCGTGAGTGGGGCGAATACCCGCGGCAGACGTCACGACATGCACTCCTACTGCTTGGCCAGCAGTGACGTAATCGCCTCGACGACCGTTCGAACGAGGTCGACGAGACGCGGTCCCCAGCGCGAGGCGATGTCGTCGTCGAGTTCGATGATGCTGCCTGATTGCACTGCCCCGAGCCCGGACCAACCATCGCGCTCAGCTACGGTTTGCGCCGATTGGGCACAGCACTTGGTGTCGGCGAGGAAGATGATTGCCGGATTCTTCTCCACCAGCACCTCGGCCGACAACTGCGGATAGTCATTGCCCGCCTCGACCCCGTCGGCGATGCTCACGAGACCCAGCGACGACATCACTCCGCCGATGAACGTGTTCGACGTAATCGTGTAGAGCGTGGGGTCGAGTTCGTAGAAGTACGTGAGCGGCGGCTGCGCTTTGGTGACACCCTCGACGAGTGCGGCGATGTCCGACTGCATCGTCGCCGACAACTGCACGGCTTCCGCGAGTCGGCCCGTCAAGGCACCAAGTTGCTCGATCTGCTCGTAGACGCCGTCGAGGTTCGACACTGCGTACGCCGCGAACACCGGAATCGACAGCGCATTCAGCTGCTCGACGAGGTTTCCCGGGTCGTAACTGATGATGACGAGGTCTGGCGAGAGACCAGAGATCGCCTCAACATTGGGCTGATATGCGTCGACTTTCTCCAGCGCCGACGTTTCTGCCGGGTAGTTGGAGAAGTTGTCGACCGCCACCACTTTGTCGCCGGCTCCGATGGCAAACAGCATCTCGGTGGCCGTCGCCGACATCGACACGATGCGCTGCGGCTCGCTCTCGAGCGTGACCTCACCGACCGTCACCGGAAACGCCGGGGCTGGCGTGGTGGTCGTGTCGTCGGCAGCGACAGTTTCTTGTGTCGCTGCGTCGCCCGAATCACCGTCAGTGTCGTCGCCGCAGGCGACGAGCGTGGGTACCAATAGAAAAAGGCCGGCAAAGCCGACCAGTCGAGAAAGTTTCATGATGTTCTCCTTGCTCTTCTCGCGAGAGCGGTTGATTGGGCATTTTCGTCAGGCGACCGGACTCGCGATGCTCGACTGAAGTCGAACTTCGCATCACCGTTGCGGGACAGTGCCGGAATCTCACCGGACTTCGCTTACGAACATGCACCGCGACTATTGCCGCGGCATCACCGAAGGTAGCAGACGCGTCAAGCGCGCACCGACGGCGACGATACGACTACATCAACCAGCAACGAGCGAGGCAATCCGCGAGATGCCCTCGCGCAGATCGTCGTCACCGAGCGCGAATGAAAACCGCGCATACCGCGGCGCGCCGAACGCCTCGCCAGGTACGAACGCCACCTTGGCTCGTTCGAGCACCAGATCGGCGAGTTGCATCGACGTCGACGCGGTAGCGCCGCCGAGATTGCGGTTCAACAATCCGCTCACATTCGGGAAACAGTAGAACGCACCCTGCGGCTTCATGCACGTGACACCAGGGATTGCCGTGAGCAATTGGTGCATCAGGTTGCCGCGCCGCTCGAACGCCGCGCGCATGCGCGCGACATCGTCGAGACCACCGGTGATCGCGGCGAGTGCCGCATATTGCGCCACGTTCGACACGTTGCTGGTGGTGTGGCTCTGGAAGTTGATTGCTGCCTTCATCACGTCGCTTGGTCCGATCATCCAGCCGACGCGCCAACCGGTCATCGCGTACGTCTTTGCGACGCCGTTGACGATCACGCAACGGTCGGCGATTTCGGGCACGAGGGTCGGCATCGAGTGGAACTCATGGCCGCCGTAAGTGAGATGCTCGTAGATCTCGTCGGTCACGACCCACACGTCGTTAGCCGCGGCCCACTTGCCGATGGCGATGGTCTCTTCGCGCGAATACACCGCGCCGCTCGGGTTGTCGGGCGACACGAAGAGCAGCACTTTGGTGCGCGGCGTCTTGGCCCGCTCGAGCTGCTCGACCGTCACCTTGAACTCCGTCTCCTCCGTGGTGTCGACCACCACCGGGACGCCGCCAGACAGCGCAATTGCCTCGGGATACGTGGTCCAATACGGTGCCGGGCAGATGACCTCGTCGCCCGGGTCGCACAAAGCGGCGAATGCGACGAAGACTGCGTACTTTCCACCGACGGTCACGAGCACCTGCGACGACTGGCATTCGAATCCGCTGTCGCGCTTGGTCTTCGCAACAATCGCGTCGCGCAACGCAGGCAGACCCGCCGCCGGTGTGTAACGGTGCGCCTTCGGATCGCGCGCGGCCTTCACGGCAGCCTCGACGATGTGCTCCGGGGTCGGAAAGTCGGGCTCGCCGGCCCCGAAACCGATCACCTGCTCACCCTTGGCCTGCAGCGCCTTGGCCTTTGCATCGACGGCAAGCGTCGCCGACTCGGCGATTGCCGCAAGACGAGCCGACACTCTTGACTTCTTGTTCGGCGACGTTGAACTCGGCGACATCCCTGCCATGCTAAGACGGTGACGAAGTCGCCTGCTACCGACATCGTGATTCCGCGCGACTTGCTGCCGCGCGACGGTCGCTTCGGCTGCGGACCATCGAAGGTGCGCGATGCACAACTCGACGCCCTCGCCGGTGAAGGGCGGCGCCTCATGGGCACCTCGCATCGTCAGGCGCCCATCAAGAACCTCGTGGGTTCGGTGCGCGCGGGCCTGCGCGAACTGTTCTCGCTGCCCGACGGATGGGAAGTCGTGCTCGGCAACGGCGGTTCGACCGTGTTCTGGGACGTCGCTACGTTCGGGCTCATCGAGCGGCGCAGCGAGCACCTCGTGTTCGGCGAGTTCTCGCAGAAATTCGCCGACGCCGCCAAGGCCGCGCCACACATTGCCGACCCGGTCGTGGTGTCGAGCGAGCCGGGCACTCATCCGCAACCTGTCGCCGCCGACGTAGACGCCTACTGTCTCACGCACAACGAAACCTCCACCGGCGTGGCGATGCGCCTTGCGCGCCCGAGCGGCTCGGGGGACGCGCTGGTGTTGGTCGACGCCACCTCGGCCGCAGGCGGCCTTGCGTGGTCGCCGAGCGAAGTCGACGCCTATTACTTTGCCCCGCAGAAATCGTTCGCCAGCGACGGCGGGCTGTGGATTGCCTGCTGCTCGCCGCGCGCCGTCGAACGCATCGAAAAAATCTCCGCATCGGGCCGCTGGATTCCGGCGTCGCTCGACCTGAAGATCGCGCTCGACAACTCGCGCGCCGACCAGACCTACAACACCCCGGCGATCGCCACCATCTTCTTGCTCGACCAGCAGGTGCGCTGGATGCTCGAGCACGGCGGACTCGCATGGTGCGCCGCGCGCACCGCGGAGTCGTCGGGCATCATCTACGACTGGGCGGAGAAATCACCGTTCGCATCGCCGTTCGTCGCCGATGTCGCGCAACGCTCGCACGTGGTGGCGACCATCGATCTCGACGGCGTGTCGGCCAACGACGTGAATGCCGTGCTGCGCCGCAACGGAATCGTCGACACCGACGGCTACCGCAAGCTCGGCCGCAATCAACTGCGAGTGGGCATGTTCCCCGCGGTCGAGCCGAGCGACGTTCGCGCACTCACCACATGCGTGGACTACGTGGCAGAAAGACTCGGCGCGTGACGATGCGCAGCTACTCCGACTCCTACCCCACCGTCGACGAGGTGCTCGAGTCGAATATCGACGAGATTCCGCGCCTGCACAAACCGGTGATGCTCGTTGCGCTGCAAGGTTGGTTCGACGCCACAAAGGCCGCCACCGCCGCGCTCGACTGGCTCACCGACACGCGCCATTGCGTGACCGTCGCGAGCATCGACCCCGATCCGTTCTTCGACTTCACGCAAGAACGCCCCGACGTGTGGATCGATGATGACGACGAGCGACGCATTCGCTGGCCGGCCAACGACATCCTCGCGGTGCACGGCGAAAACGACGGGCGCGACCTCGTCGTGCTCTCGGGTGTCGAGCCCCATCTGCATTGGCCGACGTTCGTTTCGTGCATCGTGCGCTGTGCAAAAGAGCTCCGTTGCGGCGCCGTGGTGACCGTCGGGGCGATGCTCGATGCGATTCCGCACACTCGCACACCGCTCGTGACGGGCAGCACCACCAACTCGCGGCTCGCTGCAAAACTCGGGCTCGCTCGTCCGCAGTACGAGGGGCCAACGGGCGTGGTCGGCGTGCTGCTCGAGCGGCTCGAGCACGAGAACATTCCTGCGGTCTCGCTGCGGGTCGGCGTGCCGCACTACCTCTCGTCGTCCGAGCACCCGAAATCGTCGGCTGCGCTCTTGCGCCACATCGAGCGAGTGCTCAACGTGCCGACGCAACACGCCGGGTTATACGAAGAGATCCAGCGCTGCTCTGAGTTGCACGCCGCCGCCATGGAAGAAGACGAACAGACCGAGGAATACCTGCGGATGCTCGAGCAGGAATACGACCGCCGCCACGACACCGAGATTCCGACTGCCGACGACATCGGCGCAGCGTTCGAGCGGTTCCTTCGCGAACAAGACGACGAGTAATTCACCGAATATTCACCTGCGATATCTCTCAATATTCCTTGAGAGATATAGTCTGTGGCCATGGTCGCCAAGCGTCACCCAACTTCGAGCATCAGCGTTGCCCAGCGCGCCGAAGTGTTCGCGGCACTCGGGGATTCGCGGCGGCTGGAGATCGCCGAAGAGCTTGCGTCGTCTGACCGCACACCGGGTGAACTCATCGAGAAACTCGAGCTGAGTTCGGCACTGCTCGCCCACCATCTCGACGTGCTCGAAGACGCAGGCCTCGTGGAGCGCTTCGAATCGACGGGCGATCGTCGCAAGCGATTCGTGCGCCTGGTGGAACAGCATCGGCACCTGGTCAAGGCGCCGTCTATCCCACATCGTGTCGTGTTCGTCTGCCGGCAGAACTCGGCACGATCACAGCTCGCCGCGGCAGTGTGGCGGCAACTCGTGGGTTCGGCTGCCCAGAGTGCCGGTACGGCGCCGGCTCGCGAGATTCACCCGATGACACTCGAAGTAGCGGGTCGCCACGATCTCACTCTGCGGTCGGCTGCGCCACGGCGACTGACCGCCGATCTCAGTCGTGGCGCCACCATCATCACGGTGTGCGACCAGTCGCACGACGAGCTCGCACGACCGCTGTCGCGTCGACACTGGTCGGTGCCGGATCCTGCCGCAACCGGGTCGCGAGCCGCATTCGAACGCGCGTTGGAACAACTCACCGAGCGAATCATCCCATTAGCAAAACAAGCCAACAACAACCAATAAGGAGCAGCCCATGAGCCTCATACAGCCCACCGAAGAGAGCGAAATCATCGAGCATTCGGTGTCGCAACTCTCCCGCAAGTACGCCGGCAAGTTCGACGAGTCGGAGATTCGTCCGATCGTCAAAGATTCGTTCGCTAGTTTCGCCGACGCGAAGGTGCGCACGTTCATTCCGGTGTTCACGACTCGCTATGCCGACGACCGCTTGCGCGCCATGGCCAAGGTGCGCGGGCTCATCACAGACACACCGCCATCGGTGCTCTTCGTGTGCGTGCACAATGCCGGCCGATCGCAAATGGCGGCCGGGTGGCTGCGCCACTTGTCGCGCGGAAAGATCGAGGTCTACTCCGGCGGATCGCTGCCCGGAAAAGACCTGAACGCTGCAGCAGTCGAAGCAATGCGCGAGGTCGGCGTCGACATTGCGAACGAGTTCCCGAAGCCATTTGCTGTCGAGATCGTGCAGTCCGCCGACGTGGTCATCACGATGGGCTGCGGCGACACCTGCCCGATCTTTCCGGGCAAGCGCTACGAAGATTGGGCGCTCGACGACCCCGCAGGACTCGGGGTCGAAGCCGTGCGACCGATTCGCGACGAAATCAAGCGTCGCGTGGAAAGCCTGATTCAAGACCTCGCGGTCGACGTCAAATGACGTACACCCTGTCGCGCCGCCTAGTGGCCGAAGGACTCGGCACGGGCTTCCTCATCGTCGCAGTGGTGGGCTCGGGAATCATGGCGACGAACCTCACTGACGATGTCGCGGTGCAGTTGCTGGCGAACGCGAGCGCCACGGTCGGCGCGCTCATCGCGCTCATCCTCATGTTCGGCCCGATCTCGGGCGCCCACTTCAATCCGGTGGTCACCGCAATGACCTGCCTGCGCGGCGAACGCCCGTGGGGCGAACTTCCCGCGTATTTTGCGGCGCAAGTCGCAGGCGGTGTGGTCGGTGCCGCCGTCGCAAACCTCATGTTCGAACTCGACGTGCTCGGGCCGTCGAGCAAAGTGCGAGATGGTGGTGGCATCTGGCTGGGCGAAGTCGTGGCGACACTCGGCTTGCTGCTCGTCATCTTCTTGATCGGTAAATCGCGCCCCGAGTCGGTGCCTCTCGCTGTCGGTGTCTGGATCGGCGGCGCCTATTGGTTTACTTCGTCCACATCGCTAGCGAACCCTGCCGTCACGATCGCCCGTGCGTTCAGCGACTCGTTCGCCGGAATCGCGCCGGAGTCGGTGCCGATGTTCATCGTGATGCAACTCGTCGGCTTTGCCGCAGCCGCAGCAACACTTCGCGTACTGCGCGCTTGACCTGAAAAAGCAGTGGTCCCGGGCTCATCGCCCGGGACCACCTGAACCCGCCGAGGGGTTGGCGGGTGTCGTCTCTCGCCGCTTACTTGCTGCTGATTTGTGCGACCTGAGCGAGGGCCTTCGTCTTCAACGCGCCGGTGAGCGGTGCGTAGGCGAGGGCTTCGGCGTTGGCCGGCGCATAGGTGTTGAGCACCCACTCGAGGTACTGCTTGACCGTGTCGTTCTTCGACGACTTCGCAGTCTTGGCCAGCGCGTACGTGATTGCGACGATCGGATACGCCGCGGTGTTCGTGGCCTGCTTGTAGTCGAACGTCACGAAACCCTTCGAATCCACCGTGGAACCGGCGAGGAACGCCGAGGTTGCCGCAGCCGTGGGTGCGACGTACTTACCGGCCGCATTACGGACGTTGGCAGCCTTCATGCCTTTGGCGGCGCGAGTGGCGTCGCTGACAAACGAGACTTCGGTGTATCCGATCGAGCCGCTGTTGTCAGCCACGTAGTTCGACACGTTCGCCGAACCGCTCTGGCCTTGGAAGCGCGAGCCGTAGCTCGCCACCTTCGACGAACCACCTGGGATGCACGAGGTGAACGCGTCGTTTACTGCCCAGTCGCTGTTCGCCACTTGGCGCATGAAGTTGCAGAAGTTGTTCGTGGTGCCCGATCCGTCGCTGCGATAGACCACGATGATGTCCTTGTCAGGCATCGACACTCTGGTCTCCGCGAAATTGGCGATTTCCTTGCCGCCGAGGCGCACGGAGTAGTTGATGCCTTCTTTGGCACCGAAGGTGATCGGGGTCTCCGACTTGCTGAACGTCGCCTTCTTGAGCACCTTCTTCGACTTGGCATCGACTATTTCGATCGACTTGCCCTTCGTCGACTTGAACACGTTCGGAATCGCCGAGACCGTCACCGTCGCAGAGCCAGGCGCGGAGTTCGCGATCAAGGCGCTCGCGCCCTTCACGTCGCTCTTCTTCTTCGAGTTCGCCCACAACGGGTTGCTCTTCAGGTCGTTGACGATCGACGGGTCGTTCCACTTGGTGATTGAGCCACCGAAGATTCCGTTCACGGTCGCCGGGCTGAGCGACAAGGTGGCACCGCCCAGTTCGTCGAGTCGGTAGGCAACGGCAATCGCGCCGCCCACGTACGGTACGTAGACCCAGTCGAACGATGCCGCTTGGGCGGCGGTGACTGACGAGTCGGTGCCGCCGAAGTCAGTGAGGCCAGCTTTGAAGTCGGCCTTGCCCTTCGACGAGCCGCCGCCCGGGTTGGCGTAGGTGGCGGTGTGGCCGGTCGCAGCATTGAACGCCGCGGTGGCCGCTGCTTGGAACGACTGCGGGAACGTGGCCCCCGAACCGCTGATGCTCTCCGCGAGCGCAGCACTACCGACGGCGAGCGAACCCGCGACGGCAAGAGCAACGAGGCTGAACAATTTCTTCTTCATGGGTGAATCCACTCCTTTGATGATGAGTTGAACTGACGAAGTGAAGGTACGCATGCGGGCTTGCCGACGACTGTCGGCACGGCAACCAGCGGGCAACCGGAAGGTGAATTCGCAGTGAACTGGTGGGCGGCGAGTCTCAGCCGAACTTGCCCTGCACGTAGTCGGCAGTGCGCGGGTCGGAGGGGTTCGTGAAGATCTTGCGCGTCGCATCGGCCTCGACGAGGTAGCCCGGGCCACCGTCCGTGAGGAAAAACGCGCAGTAGTCGCTGACGCGGCTGGCCTGCTGCATGTTGTGCGTGACGATGATGACGGTGATTTTCTCCGCCAACTCCTTGATCGTCTCCTCGATGCGCAGCGTGCTGCCCGGGTCGAGCGCCGAGCACGGTTCGTCCATCAGTAGCACCTCCGGTTCGACAGCAAGTGACCGGGCGATGCACAGTCGCTGCTGCTGGCCGCCCGAAAGCGAGCCGCCCGAAGCCCCGAGACGATCTTTCACCTCTTTCCAGAGTCCCGCGCGCGTGAGGCAACTCTCGACGATGTCGTCATGATTCGGGCGCTTCAAGTGCGCCAGCTTGATACCCGCAAGCACGTTCTCACGAATCGTCATCGCAGGGAATGGGTTCGGCTTCTGGAACACCATGCCGACTTTCAGGCGAACTTCGGCCGCGTCGACCGACGGGTCGTAGATGTCTTGGCCGTGCAGAAGCACCTGACCTGCCATCGCAGCACCAGGAATGAACTCGTGCATTCGGTTGAGCAACCTGATGAACGTTGACTTTCCGCAACCTGACGGACCGATGAGGCCGGTGACTGTGCGGGCGGGAAACCGCAACGACATGTCTCGCAAGGCGTGGTGCTTGCCGAACCACGCGTGCGCAGAGCGAGTCTCGAGCCCCGCGAATTCGGCGGACTGGGCGGCGCTCGAAGCGTTGCTCGTCTCGGTGTTGGTCATCATGGTTCCTTTCGCTGACACTTCATTCTTCACACTCGAATCGTTTGGCATGGGTCACCTCTTGTCCTTTCCACCGATGCGGCGGGCAATCGTGAACAGCACGAGCACGATGGTGAGCAGCACCAGTGAGCCCGACCAGGCGCGGGCGATCGCGTATTCCGTGCCGATCTGCAGGTAACCAAAGATGTAAGTGGGAAGCGACGCGATCGGGCCATCGACCGGGTTGAAGCGCAACGACACGTTCGACAACGAGGTGAGCAACAGCGGTGCGGTCTCGCCGATCACGCGAGCGACGCCGAGAATCGCGGCAGTAGTCAGACCGCTGCGCACCGTCGGAATCACCACCATGAGGGCGGTTCGCCATTGCCTTGCCCCGAGCGCATAGCCCGCAGCGCGCAATTCTTCGGGAACCAGCTTCAACACTTCTTCTGACGTGCGCGCGACAGTCGGCAGCATGAGCACCGAGAGCGAGAGTGCACCGGCGAGCGCACTGAACGACTCCGTGCCGTACACATACGTGGTGTAGATGAAGAGACCCGCGACGATCGAGGGAACACCGCTCATCGACTGCACGACGAAGCGCACGAGAAACGTGATGCGTCCGCGAACCTCGGTCAGATAGATACCGCTCAAGATGCCGAGCGGCAAGGTGATGATGGTGGCGATGAGCACCATCAGCAGCGACCCGACGATGGCGTGGAGTGCACCGCCGTATTCGAGGAAGTCGTCGGGCGTCGTGACGCGCATATCTTGGGTGAAGAAATTCGGGCGCAGACCGGAATATCCCTTCAGAATCACTGAGCCGAAGATCGACAACCACGGTACGAACGCGGTCACCGCGGCCGCGGTGATCATGACCTTCATCAAGGCGTCTTTGCGCTCTTTCGTGCCGACGCGCAGGTTGCGAACAAGGGCGAGCACGAGCGATACCCCGAAGAACGTGACCGCCCAGCCGTCGACGCCGGCGACACCCGTGACGAGCACCACCGCGACAGATACGGCGCCCGACACCACGAGCGTTGCGAAGGAGGTCGCCTGCTTGCGCCGAGGAGTCGACCACGGAGTGAGCGGTTGCACCTCGGCGGTCGGAGTAGCAGTGGCGGTGTTCATGCGCGCGGCGTGCTCCGTTGCACGATGGTGGTGGCGACCATGTTCACGAGAAGCGTGAGCACGAAGAGAACGAAGCCTGCGGCCACGAGCGCCTCGAGTTCGTATGGTGTCGCGTCGCCGAACTTGGTGGCAATCAGCGATGCGACGTTGCCGCCCGCCGATTCAAGAATGCGGAATTCATAACTGAACACGATGTTGAGCAACAGATATACGGCGACGGTCTCGCCGAGCGCGCGCCCAAGCCCGAGCATCGCTCCACCGATTACACCGCTCTTGCCGTAGGGAATCACGACCGAGCGAATCGCGCCCCACTTGCTGCCGCCGAGCGCGTAGCACGTATCGATCAAGTCGCGCGGGGTGCGCGAATACACCTCGCGCGCGACCGAAGTGGTGATCGGCACGATGAGCGACGCGAGCACGCAACCAGCGATGAACGGGCTGCGACCGAAGTTCTCGAACTCGACGGAAAAAATCGGAATGAATCCGAGCCAGCGATTGATGAGCACGGCCCATCGTTCGCCGAACTGCGTGAAGACCTGGATTCCCCAGAGTCCGAAGATCAGCGACGGAATCGATGCGGCGAGGTCGAGCAGAGTCACGAGCGGTCGGCGCACGCGCATCGGTGCGTAGAACTCGAGGTACAACGCGCCACCGATGGCCAGCGGAAACGCGATGACGACCGCAATCAGCGAGACGATGATGGTGCCGACGAGCATCGCACCGATGGAGAAGTCGTCGGGAATGATGCCGTCTTCGCTGCCGACTGTCCAGTTGACGCCGGTGATGAACCGCAGCCCCTTGTCGCTGAAAATTTGGGCGCCACGCATGAACAAAAAGAGTCCGATGAGCCCGAGCACCACGAGCGACGTGAGGGCGCCGGCCGTGACCACACCGCGGAAAATCTTGTCTTCACGGTTGTAGATGACCGTCATTTCCCGCGGGGTCGGGGCGTCGGTCGTCGTCACAGCAGCCGAGTCTCGCCGCGGGCGCTGACCTCGTGCTGGCGGCTAGGTGAACGGCAGGTGAATTATCGCGCTGTGACTGCGGCGCGGCGCGGCCGACTACCCCTTGGCGGCGCGGAAGCCTGCGTCGAGGTCGGCGAGGATGTCGTCGATCGACTCGAGGCCTACCGACAGCCGCACGAGACCCGGCTCAACCCCGGTGGCCCGTTGCTCGGCTTCGGTCAACTGGCTGTGCGTGGTCGAGGCCGGGTGAATCACCAGGCTGCGCACGTCGCCGATGTTGGCCACGTGGCTGTGCAGCTCGAGCGCTTCGACGAACTTCTGCCCGGCTTCCCTGCCGCCTTTGATCACGAAGGCGAGCACCGACCCGTAGCCGTTGCCGCGACCATATTTCTTCGCACGCGCGTGCCACTTGCTCGTCGGCAGACCCGCGTAGTTCACGCTCTCTACTTCGTCGCGCGAGGCGAGGAACTCGCCGACTTTCTGCGCGTTCGCAAAGTGACGCTCCATGCGCAGCGACAACGTCTCCAAACCCTGCAAGAAGAGGAACGAGTTGAACGGCGTGGTCGCCGTGCCGAGATCGCGCAGCATCTGCACGCGCGCCTTGATGATGTAGGCGCCCTTGCCGAGCGCCGGCCAGTACGCGAGACCGTGGTAGCTCGGGTCGGGTTCGGTGAGGTTCGGGAATCGGCCCGATGCGCCGAAGTCGAACGTGCCACCGTCGATGATGGCGCCACCAATCGAGGTGCCGTGACCGCCGATGAACTTGGTGAGCGAGTGCACCACGATGTCTGCACCCCACTCGATGGGACGAATGAGGTACGGCGTCGGCACGGTGTTGTCGACGATGAGCGGCACACCGACCTCGTGCGCCACTTTGCTCACGCCCTCGATGTCGAGCACGTTGTTGCGCGGGTTGGCAAGCACCTCGCCGTAGAACGCCTTGGTGTTCGGCCGCGCCGCGCGACGCCACTCGTCGAGATCGTCGGGATCTTCGACGAAGCTCACTTCGATGCCCATCTTCGGCAGCGTGTAGTGGAAAAGGTTGTAGGTGCCGCCGTAGAGGCTGGGCGACGAGACGATGTGGCTGCCTGCTTCGGCGAGCGTGAGGATGGCGAGCAGCTCTGCCGATTGTCCGCTCGACACCGCGAGCGCACCGGGCAAACCGACCGCGGTTGTCGTCGCTCCTTCGAGCGATGCGAGACGCGCCTCGAGCACGCCCTGCGTGGGGTTCATGATGCGGGTGTAGATGTTGCCGATTTCGGCGAGCGCGAACAGGTTGGCCGCGTGTTTGCTGTCGCGGAATTCGTAACTCGTCGTCTGATAGATCGGCACGGCGCGCGAGCCGGTTGCGGAGTCGGGCTCTTGCCCGGCGTGAATCTGGCGGGTCTCAAAACCCCAAGAGTTGTTGGTCATGGCGGCTCAGGCTACATCCAATTGTTGACCTGTCAAGTCGGGTTTTGCCCGGGTGGCTGACGCTCGCCCGTCTGCCGGGCAACCACGGTCAGCCAGGTAGCGCGGCGAGTTTTTCCTTCACCTTGGCCAGCGACGGGTTGGTCATCGCAGTTCCGTCAGAGAACACCAGCGTCGGCACCGTCTGGTTGCCGTTGTTGACCTTCTCCACGATCTCGGCCGTGCCCGGCACCTGCTCGATGTCGACTTCGTCGAACACGATGCCGTCGTCTTGCATCATTCGCTTGAGACGCTTGCAGTAGCCGCACCACGTCGTGGTGTACATGACCACGCGCGCCGCACCCGGCGCCGACGAACCGGAAGGTGACTCAGCCACCCGACACCTCGGCGACTTTCTTCTTTCCCTTCGAGATCCACGGCATCATCGCACGCAGTTGTGCACCGACTTTTTCGATCGGGTGATTCTTGCCCGCGTTGCGCAGCTCGCTGAATCGCTTGCGACCCGAGTCGCTCTCGGCAATCCACTCTTCGGCGAACTTGCCAGTCTGAATCTCTTCGAGGATCTTCTTCATGCGCTTTTTCGTGTCGGCATCGATGATGCGCGGCCCGCGCGACAAGTCGCCGTATTCGGCAGTGTCACTGATGCTGTAGCGCATGCCGGCGATTCCTTCTTCGTACATGAGGTCGACGATGAGCTTCACTTCGTGCAGGCACTCGAAGTACGCCATCTCCGGCTGATAACCAGCCTCGACGAGCGTCTCGTAGCCAGCCTGCACCAGCGCGGTGAGTCCGCCGCACAGCACCACTTGCTCGCCGAACAAGTCGGTCTCGGTCTCCTCGGGGAACGTGGTTTCGATGACACCCGCTCGCCCGCCACCAATCGCCGACGCGTACGACAGCGCGATCTGCTTGGCTTTGCCCGTCGCATCTTGCGACACCGCGATGAGCGCGGGCACGCCGCCGCCCTCGGTGTAGGTGCGACGCACGAGATGGCCCGGGCCCTTCGGCGCAATCATGATCACGTCGACGCCCTTGGGCGGCGCGATGCGCTCGAAGCGGATGTTGAAGCCGTGCGCGAACGCGAGTGCCTTGCCATCAGTCAGGTGCGGCTTCACGTGCTCGTCGTAGATCTTCTTCTGCTCGGTGTCGGGCGCGAGCATCATGATCACATCGGCCCACTTCGCGGCTTCGGCAATCGACTTCACGTTGAGCCCGGCTTCCTTCGCTTTGGCGATCGACGACGAGCCGTCGCGCAGACCGACCACCACATCGACACCGGATTCCTTCAGGTTCAGCGCGTGGGCGTGGCCCTGGCTGCCGTACCCGATGACGGCGACTTTCTTACCGCGGATGATCGAAACATCGGCGTCCTTGTCGTAATACACGTTCGCAGCCATCAGCTTGCCTTTCCTTTTGGTGTCTTCACCGCACGTGGTTTGGTCGTGCGGTCGAGCTTGGGCAGCGCCACGAGACCGGTGCGCTGTGATTCGACGATGCCGTACTGGTCGAGCAACGCCATGAAGTCGTCGATCTTCGACGGGCTGCCGTCGAGGCTGACGGTGAGCGCGTCACTACCGACGGCGAGGATTTTTCCCTCGAAAATGTTGGTGAGCTCGACCACCTGGCCGCGCTGTTCGGGCGAGGCTTTCACCGTCGCCATCACCAACTCGCGCTCGACCGAATGCTTCGGATCGAGTTCGCTGATGCGCACGACATCCACCAGTTTGAACAGCTGCTTGGTCATCTGTTCGAGCGGCGCGCTCTCGAGGTCGACCACGATGGTGATGCGGCTGTAGTCGGGATGCTCCGTCGGTGCGACCGCCAACGAAAAGATGTTGTATCCGCGGCGCGCGAACAGCGCCGACACGCGGGCCAACACACCGGGGCGGTTCTGCACCAGCACCGACAGCACGTGGTGCTGCGACGCCTGGCCGTAAGGGTTGTTGCCGCTCATTTGAGGAACTCCCGGCGCGACTTCTGCGACTCGTGCAAGATGATGTCGTCGTTGCTCTGGCCGGCCGGCACCATCGGGAACACCTTTTCGTCTTCTGCGACGCGGAAGTCGACGACGACCGGACGATCGTTGATCGAGTTCGCCTTGTCGATTGCCGCTTCGGCTTCTTGCGGATCTTCGACGCGGATGCCGACGCATCCCATCGCCTCGGCCCACTTCACGAAGTCGGGCAGCGTGCCCGAGAGATTCACTTCGCTGTAACGCTCGCCGTAGAACATCTCTTGCCACTGGCGCACCATGCCGAGGTACGAGTTGTTGAGGATGCCGATCTTCACCGGGATTTTTTCCAGCGACGCCGTGACGAGTTCTTGCGCGGTCATCTGGAAGCAACCGTCGCCGTCGACTGCCCACACGGTCTTGTCGGGGCGACCGACCTTGGCGCCGATTGCCGCCGGCACCGCGAAACCCATCGTGCCGAGGCCGCCTGAGTTCACCCAGGTGTACGGCTCTTCGAATCGCCAGTACTGGCTCGACCACATCTGGTGCTGGCCGACGCCCGACACCACGATCGTGCCGTCAGGTGCGCCGTCGCGCAGCTTCTCGAGGCAGAACTGCGGCTTCAGCGCCGCGCCCGGTTCGCTCTGGTCGTAGGCCAACGGGAACTGCTCGCGCCATCCGCTCACGCGGCTGCGCCACGGGCCGACATCGGCTTGTTTCTCGCCCGACTGCAGCATGTCTTTGATCGCCTTCACGATTTCTTCGATCACGAGGCGGCAGTCGCCGACGATCGGCACGTCGGGTCGACGCACTTTGCCTTGCTCGGCTGGGTCGATGTCGACGTGGATGATCTTCGCGTCCGGCGCGAACGCCGCCACCTTGCCGGTGACGCGGTCGTCGAAGCGTGCACCGAGCGCGATGAGCAGGTCGCTCTTTTGCATCGCCGTCACCGCCGTCGCCGTGCCGTGCATGCCCGGCATGCCGAGGCACAACGGATGCGAGTCGGGGAATGCTCCGCGCGCCATCAACGTGGTGACGACCGGAATCTGCGTCAACTCGGCGAGTTCGCGCAACACGCCGGCAGCGCGCGCCTTCAACACTCCGCCGCCGACGTACAAGACTGGTTGCTTCGCGGCGAGGATCATCCGCGCCGCTTCTTTGATCATCTTCGCATGACCCTTCACGTTGGGTCGGTAACCAGGAAGGCTGTCGAGCACTTCGTCGTCGCTCGGCCAGTACCACTCCATCGTGTTCTGCAGCACGTCTTTGGGCAGGTCGATCAGCGTCGGGCCGGGGCGGCCGGTGGTGGCGATGTGGAACGCCTGTCGCACCACCATCGGAATGTCTTGCGCGCTCATCACCAACTCGTTGTGCTTGGTGATGCTGCGCGTGATGCCGACCGTGTCGCATTCTTGGAACGCATCGGTGCCGATCGCCGCCGTCGGAACCTGGCCGGTGATGCCGACCATCGGAATCGAGTCCATATATGCGTCGCACAGCGGAGTCACGAGGTTGGTCGCCGCAGGACCGCTGGTGACCATCGCGACGCCCGGCTTGCCGGTGACGTGCGCGTAACCCTCGGCCATGTGGCCGGCGCCTTGTTCGTGGCGCACGAGAATGTGGCGGATCTTCGACTCGATGAGCGGGTCGTACGCCGGGAGAATGCAGCCGCCGGGCAATCCGAACATCACTTCGACGTTCTCGTGCTCGAGCGCGCGGATGAGCGCCTGGGCTCCGGTGAGTTTCTCTTTCATTTCTGCCTCTTTCTTGATTCTCGCTGTGGATTCTGAATTTCGTGTTTCGTTTCGTGTTTTTGGGAACAAAAAAACCTCCCCGGTGGGGAGGCTGAGCGCGCGCGTGATTACGCGGCGCTTACGGAATTACTACGACGGCGACCACGATGCTGCATCGGCGCGTCATAAGGATTTCAGTCTGCCAGCCGCCCGCGGGGGTTCGCAACCTGCCAACCCGACCAGGGGTCTGAGCCTGCCGGTTGGCGCGGCCCGTCAGTTGGTGCGGCCCGTCAGTTAGAGCGGCCCGATCGTGCCACCACCAACACTCGGCGGGAGAGGTCGCTCGCCGACACGCGCACCGGGGCGGCGGTTTCTGGTTGGGACGCCGTGCCTTGTTGCGACGCCGTGCCAGGTTGCAACGGCTCCGACACTTGCACCTCGCCGCTCACCGCGATATCGATCGACGTGCGCACCCCGGGCGCCCGCCGCGCCAGCGCATCGCAGACGACGATGGCACGCATGCGAGCCAAGTCGCGCAGCAACTTCACCGGGCCGCTGCCCGCACCGCCGACGCACACCACCTCGTCGCCCGCTGCAAGCGACGAAGCGAACTCGTTGATCTGACGACGCTGCGCGACCGAAAGCTTCGCGGAGAGCGCTGCGAACGGTCGCAACACGAATGAGCGCGCGGTGCGCGCGACCACCGAGACCGCAGGTGTCGTGGTCGATGTAGTGGTGGTCGATGTTGTCGTCGATGGCGCGATTGTTGTGGTGGGCGTTGTCGTCGAAGTTGTCGTCGTGGGCGCCACCGTCGTCGATGTCGTGGTTGTCGACGCGACCGTTGTCGTCGGCGCGACCGTCGTGGTCGTCGTGGTCGTCGTTGTCGACGTTGTGGTCGTCGGCGCGGTCGGCCTGATCGCGGCGCTGGTGAGCGACACGACTCCATCCCCCACTGCGTTTCGCGCCGTGACCCTAAAGCGATAGCTGCTCGCATTCGCAAGACCCGTCACGGTGGCGGCAGCGGTATTCGACACGCCGTCAGAAAACACCGACCATGCCACGCCGTCGAGCGAATACTCCACGACGTAATCGGTGACTGCGCTGCCGCCGTCGCTGGCCGGCGAGCTCCAGTCGAGTGACACCGAGCCGTCCCCGGCCGTGCCGACGGGTGTGCCGGCACGGCCAGGTTCGGTGAGCGACATCACACGGCGATCGGTTCCAAGGTTCACCGCAATGAGATTGTCGCCCATCTCGCTCGCGGCGTCACCGAGCGTGACAGTGCCGCCAGAGCCGAGACGACCGCTGGTTCCCAAACCAAAACACTTGAGGGCAGATGTATCGAGCACCGCGCAGGAGTGCGCGACGCCGGCCACCACCGCGCGCACGCTGCGACCCGTGCCGAGGGAAATGGCGGAGAGCGCATCGCCGAGTTCATTCGCGTCATCGCCGAGACTTGCAGTACTCCCCTGACCGAGGCGACCGCTCGCACCATTTCCAAAGCACTTCACGCTGTAGTTGTCGAGCACGACGCAGGTGTGTGAAGCACCAGCGCTGATCGCGACTGCCGTGCGACCTGAACCCAGCGACACCGCCACGAGCGCCGAACCCATCTGACCGTCAGCACTACCGATATCCGTCCTCGCGCCAGTTCCCAAGCGACCTTCGGCCCCGACTCCCCAACACACCACGTCGTTCGTGTCGCGAATCGCGCAGGTGTGCGCTGCTCCGGCACTGATCGCCTTCGCAGTGCGACCAGCACCGAGATCGATTGACGCGAGCGACGTGCCCATCTCGCCGGGTTCGTCGCCGCGCGAGTTCTCGTCACCTGTGCCGAGGCGACCGTTGGCACCCGAGCCCCAACACTTCACGCTGCCGTTCGATGCGAGCACGCACGTGTGCGCATCACCAGCAGCAATCGCCGTGACTCGCACGCCGGCAGCGAAGCCGAGCGACACCGCGGGCAGCGCGTCACCCATTTCACCGGCAGCATCGCCGCGCGCGTCGGTGTCGCCGATGCCGAGCTGACCGTCGTCGTTGGCGCCCCAGCACTTCACGCTCGAGTCGTCGAGCAACGCGCAGGTGTGCGCGGCTCCAGCAGCAATCACCGTGGCCGTGCGACCAGAACCGAGGTTGACGGCAGCGAGCGAGTCGCCCATCGTCGCAGCACTGCGACCGATGTCGGCCGTCGCCCCGGTGCCGAGGCGACCGTTGTCGCCTTCACCGAAACACTTCACGCTCGAGTCGTCGAGCAATGCGCAGGTGTGAAGATTGCCGGTCGCCACCGCGCGCACCGTGCGACCAGTACCGAGGTTCACCGCGGCGAGAGAGTCGCCCATTTCGCCGGCCGAGTCGCCGAGAGCGACCGTACCTCCCGAGCCGATCTGACCCGACGTGTTGGCGCCGAAGCAGCGCAGCGTCGCATCGCCGAGCACGACGCACGTGTGCGCGTCGCCGGCGTCGACGTAGCGCGCGAGTGCAGAGATCTGAGTCGACGACCCATCCGCCTGGGTCGCCGACGCGCCAGACGAATCCGCCGATGCGCGCTGCACGACGACGGCTCCGAGGAGCGCGACGATCGTGGTGAGGAGGGCGAGCTGACGATTGCGTGCTGACACGGTCGCCGAAGTTATGAAGCATCACCGCTTGCGCGAGCAACGCAGGTGCGACAAAAAGTGGAAATAACGACTGCGAAAAATCACAACGATGTAATGCGACATAACCGCCCCACCATCGCGTGCACGGTTGCGCCACCGACACGGTCGCGAGTACGTCGCTGCGCGAGTGCTCAGTTGAGTGAACACTCGGTGACGAAACATTCTGCGACACTCGACCGTGTGACAAATCTGCACGAATCTGCAGGAATAATCGCCGTCGCTCCGCTTGCGTTCGCGAAACTTGTTGCACCTAGGGTGCAACTCATGCAGGTACTCCGCACCCCCGACGAACGATTCGTGAACTTGCCCGACTGGCACTTCGAGCCCCGCTATACCGACGTGCACCAAGACGGCACCGTGCTGCGCGTCGCGCACATCGACGAGGGCCCGCGCAACGCCAAGAACATCGTGCTGTGCATGCACGGCGAACCGAGCTGGTCGTATCTCTACCGCAAGATGATCCCGAAGTTCGTGGCCGACGGGCACCGTGTCATCGCGCCCGACCTCGTCGGCTTCGGTCGCAGCGACAAACCCGCTTCCACCGCCGACTACACCTATGAACGACACGTGGCGTGGATGAGCGAGTGGTTGCTCGCGAACGACCTGCGCCACCTCACGCTCGTGTGCCAAGACTGGGGCGGGCTCATCGGCCTGCGCCTGCTCGCCGCGCACCCCGAGCGATTCGACCGGCTCGTCGTCGCCAACACGTTCTTGCCTGTCGGCGACCGCACGCCGAGCGATGCGTTCATGGCGTGGCGCAAATACAGCCAGGAGACTCCGCAGTTCAACGTCGGTCGCATCGTCGAGGGTGGTTGTGCGCGCAAACCGCTCGCGCCTGAAGTCGTGGCCGCATACGACGCGCCGTATCCCGACGACACCTACAAAGCCGGTGCGCGCGTCTTCCCCACGCTCGTGCCGATCAGTCTCGACGATCCGTCGTCGGCAGCCAACATTGCGGCGTGGAAAGTGTTGGAGCAGTTCGCCAAGCCGGTGCTCACCGCGTTCAGCGACAAAGACCCGGTGACCAAGGGCGGCGAGCGTGGATTCCAGCAGCGAGTGCCTGGCACCAACGGCCAGGCCCACACGACGATCGTCGACGCCGGACACTTCCTACAAGAAGACGCCGGCGAAGAACTCGCACGCGTCGTGAATCAGTTCATCGCCGCAAACTCCTGACGCCGATGGCGATCGACGCCCGAAACACGCGCACCGTCCGCACGCGCACGCGAATCGCCGACGCGATGATCGAGGCGGCGCTCGCGGGCGAGACTTCGCCGACCATTCAGCAAATCGCGCAGCGTGCCGGCGTCGCCGTGCGATCGGTGCACTACCACTTCGAAACCACAGAATCGCTCTACGCCGAGGCGGTGCGGCGATACGAGCCGCGCGTGGCACGGCTGATCGTCGCCATCGACAAACGGCTTTCGCTCGAATCGCGTGTTCGTGTGCTCGTCGCGCAACACGAGGCGGTCTACCGTGCGATCGCACCGCTGTACTCGGCCGTGCGAGACCGACCACAAGCCCTGAAGTCGTCGTCAATCAACGAAGCGATGCACCGCCTGCGACGAGTGCTCGAGCGGCACGTGAGCGAGACGCTCGGCGACGAACTGCGCGTGGTGGCAGACCGTCACGGCTCGCGCGAGCGCATCATTGCGGCGGTGTCGTTCGAAACGTGGCGGAATCTTGATCGAGTGCAGCGACTCTCGCGCTCGCGACTCACGAATCACATGACGACGAACGTGCTGCGCGAATTCGCCCTCTGAAGGCTCAGCCGCCGCGCTGGCGCCGCCACGCAGTGAGCGTGTTCTCGATGAGGCACGCCACCGTCATCGGCCCGGTGCCACCCGGCATCGGCGTGATGGCACCGGCGACCGCCTGCACTTCGTCGAACACGACATCACCGACGATGCCTTTTTCGCCGCGAGAGATTCCGACGTCGATCACCCACGCGCCGGGCTTCACGTGGTCGCGGCCGATGCTGCGCGCCTGACCCGTGGCAGAGATGAGAATGTCGGCGTCGCGACACAGCGCCGCGAGATCGTCGGTGCGACTGTGCGCGATCGTCACGGTGGAATCCACGCCCTTGCGCGCGAGCAGCACCGCTAGCGGCAATCCGACGAGATTCGAACGACCCACCACCACCGCGCGCTTGCCGGCAGTGCTCGCGCCGTAGTGCTGCAGCAGCCGCAATACTCCGAGCGGTGTGCACGGCACGAGCGAGTCGAGCCCGCGCATCAAGCGCCCCATCGACGCAGTCGTGAGACCGTCGACGTCTTTGTCGACAGGCACGAGCGTCAAGAGTTTCTCGCCGTCGAGGTGCGCGGGCACCGGCTGCTGCACGATGATGCCGCTCACCGAATCGTCATTGGCCAGGCGGCGCACGAGATCTTCCGCGTCGCGCTGCGACACATCTGCCGGCAACGTTTCGTTGCGACTCGCGAGACCGGCGAGCTGCGCCTGCTTGTGCTTGTTGCGCACGTAGACCTGCGACGGGCCGTCGTCGCCGATGAGCACGGTGGCGAGGCACGGCGTGCCGCCGAGCCGCGACGCGTGCTGCTGCACATAGCCACCGACTTCGGCGATGATCTGGTCGCGCAATGCGTTGCCGTCGAGCAGCAACGCCCCGCCCGCGGTGCGCTTGGCGTCGCTCATCGCTTTCACGCTATTGCGAGTGCGCGCGTAGGCTGGAACATCGCGCACTGCGCGCAGGAGCCCTGATGTCACCAACTTCGTCTCACTCACCACGCTCAATCGCGCCGGCCACCGGAAAACTCGGCGTGCTTACCGTCGGCCTCGGCGCGGTGTCGAGCACGCTCATCGCCGGCGTCGAGCTTGCCAAGCGCGGCATGGCGGCACCGATCGGTTCGCTCGCGCAGATGGGCACCATCCGACTCGGCAAGCGCACCGACAACCGCTCGCCGTTGATCAAAGACTTCGTTCCGCTCGCCAAGTTGGAAGACATCGAGTGGGGTGCATGGGATCCGTTCCCAGATGACGCGTACGTTGCCGCGCAGCGCGCCGGCGTGCTCGAGGGCCCGCGCCACATCGAGGCGATCTCTGACACGTTGCGCAGCATCCGCCCGATGAAGGCTGCGTTTGACCGTGAATACGTGAAGAACATCAGCGCCGACAACACGCTCGGCACCATCAACAAGCGGGCGATGCTGAATGCGATTCGCGAAGACATCCACCGTTTCCGCGACGACAAGAAGGTCGACCGCATCGTGATGATCTGGTGCGCATCGACCGAGAAGTTCATCGAGCCGGGCCCGGCACACCAGAACCTCGAGGCGTTCGAGAAGGCGATCGATGCCAACGACCCGACCATCGCGCCGTCGATGCTCTACGCGTACGCCGCGATTCTCGAAGGCATTCCGTTCGCCAACGGCGCGCCGAACCTCGCAGTTGACACGCCGGTGTTGCGCGACCTCGCGACCAAGCGCGGCGTCGCCATCAGCGGCAAAGACTTCAAGACTGGCCAGACCATGGTGAAGACCGTGATCGCGCCGATGCTGAAGGCGCGCATGCTCGGTTTGTCGGGTTGGTATTCCACCAACATTCTCGGCAACCGCGACGGTGAAGTGCTCGACGATCCGGAGAACTTCAAGACGAAGGAAGAGTCGAAGCTCGGCGTGCTGGAAAACATCTTGCAGCCCGAGAAGTATCCCGAGTTGTACGGCAACGTCTTCCACAAGGTACGCATCAACTACTACCCGCCGCGCGGAGACAACAAGGAAGGATGGGACAACATCGACATCTTCGGCTGGCTCGGGTATCCGATGCAGATCAAGGTCGACTTCCTCTGTCGCGACTCGATCCTCGCGGCGCCGCTGGCGCTCGACCTCGTCTTGTTCTCCGACTTGGCGCAACGCGCCGGGCTCGGCGGCATCCAAGAATGGCTGTCGTTCTATTACAAGAGTCCGCAAGTCGCCGAGGGTCTCTACCCCGAGCACGATCTCTTCATTCAGTTGACGAAACTGAAGAACACGTTGCGCTGGATGATGGGCGAAGAACAAATCACCCACCTCGGCCGCGAGTACTACGACGAAGCCTGAGCGATGACGTCGCTGCGGCGGGCGGCCTCACGAGCATGAATCCCGTGCGGCGGGCGGCTGCGACCCGCTACCTGCTTGATGTCGTGTGCATCGTGTTGTTCATCGTCATTGGTCGACGCAACCACGGCGAAACCACCGACGCCGCAGGCACACTGCGCACCGCGCTGCCGTTTTTCATCGCGCTCACCGGTGCGTGGATAGGCGCGCGCACCTGGCGAGCGCCACGCTCGCTCTCGACCGGGGTCATCTTGTGGATCGTCACCGTGGTCGTAGGTCTCGGCATTCGCCGCTTCGCCTTTGGCGACGGCACCGCGACACCGTTCGTGATCGTGGCAACTCTGGTGATCGGGCTGCTGCTCGTCGGCACCCGGCTGCCCAAGCGCGCCAAGCGCTAGGCGATGATGTTCGTGATGGCGCCGGTCTCGGCGCCTTGCACGAGTCGCGCATACTTGGCGAGCACGCCACTCGTGTAGCGCGGCGGATTCGGCTTCCAGCCGCGGCGGCGCTCGGCCATCGTGGCTTCGTCGACCAACAAGTCGAGTCGTTTCGTCGGAACGTCGATGCGAATCCGGTCGCCGTCGTGCACGAACGCAATCGGCCCGCCGTCGGTGGCCTCGGGTGCCACGTGACCGATGCAGAAACCCCACGTGCCGCCGCTGAAGCGCCCGTCAGTGATGAGCGCGCAGTCGGCGCCGCGACCGGCACCTTTCAACGCACCAGTGATTGCGAGCATCTCGCGCATACCTGGGCCGCCCTTGGGCCCTTCGTAACGAATGACGAGCACGGTGCCGGGCGTGATGTCACCAGCCATGATTGCCGCCATCGCACCGTCTTCGCCGTCGAACACGCGCGCGACACCGTCGAATGCTTTCTGATCTTTGGTAAGCCCGGCAACTTTCACGACCGCGCCGTTGGGTGCGAGCGATCCGCTCAAGATGTTGATGCCGCCTTCGGAGTGGATCGGCTGCGACACCGTGCGCACGACGTCGTTGTCGGGCGCAGGCGGATTCAGTTCGGCGAGATTCTCGGCCATCGTCTTGCCGGTGCAAGTGAGCACGTCGCCGTGCAAGAGACCCGCATCGAGCAGGTGCTTCAGCACCACCGGCACGCCGCCGATGCGGTCGATGTCGGTCATGTGATATCGCCCACCAGGCTTGGTGTCGGCGATGTGCGGCACGCGCGCGGCGATGCGGTTGAAATCGTCGAGCGACAACGCGACTCCGGCTTCGTTGGCGAGCGCGAGCAGATGCAACACCGCGTTGGTGCTGCCGCCGAGCGCGTTCACCACGGCAATCGCATTTTCGAACGCCTTCTTCGTCATGATGTCGCGCGGATAGATGCCGAGGCGCAGAAGATTGACCACCGCCTCACCGGCGCGGCGTGCGTCGGCATCGCGTCGAGAATCGATTGCGGGCGGAGAAGCCGTGCCGGGCAGGCTCATGCCGATCGCCTCAGCGATGCTCGACATCGTGTTGGCGGTGAACATTCCTCCGCACGCACCTTCGCCCGGGCATGCGGCGCGTTCGATTTCGTCGACTTCGTCGCGGGTCATCGTGCCTGCGGCGCACGCGCCGACGGCTTCGAACACCGTGGTGATGTCGATGTTCTTGCCCTTGTGCACGCCGGGGAGAATCGAGCCGTTGTAGACGAACACGCTCGGCAGATTCAGGCGCGCCGCCGCCATCAACATTGCGGGGATGCTCTTGTCGCAGCCGGCGAGACCGACGAAACCGTCGAAGCGCTCGGCGTGCACCACCGTCTCGACGCTGTCGGTGATCACTTCGCGGCTCACAAGCGACGCGCGCATGCCTTCGTGACCCATGCTGATGCCGTCGCTCACCGTGATGGTGCCGAACTCGAGCGCCACGCCACCGGCTGCCCGAACACCAGCCTTCGATTGTTCGGCGAGACGGCGCAGCGACACGTTGCAGGGCGTCACTTCGTTCCAGGCCGAGGCGATGCCGATCTGTGGTTTCTCCCAGTCGCCGTCGCCCAACCCGACCGCCCGCAACATCGCGCGTGACGCGGCCTTTTGCAGGCCATCGGTGACGTCGCGACTGCGGGGCTTCACATCCACCCGGGTTTCTCGGCTCTTCGCCATCACGTCACGGTACCTTTGACCCAGCGGCCGCCCGTAGAACTCGTACGCATTTGACTGTTAGGCTAACCTAACACTACTGTCAGGTATACCTAACAGAACAACAAGGGAGAACAGCGATGAACACTTCACTCTTGCGCCTGCGACCGCGGACGCACTCGCGCCTGCGACCGCGACGCGTAGCAACTGCAGCTCTTGCGACGGTAGCCATCGCGTTGGTGACCGCGTGCGGCGGCGGGTCGAGCAGCACTGCCGACACGACAGCCGACACGAGCAGTGACACCATCGCCGATACGACCAGCGACACCGCGCCGGTTGCAATCGACGGCACGGCGATCACTATCTACTCCGGACGTAGCGAAGCCCTCGTGCAACCGCTCATCGACGAATTCTCGGCTGCCACCGGCGTAACCGTCGAAGTGCGCTACGGCGACTCGGGCGAACTGGCAGCACTCTTACTCACCGAAGGCGACGCCAGCCCCGCCGACGTGTATTTCGGACAAGACGCCGGCGCGCTCGGCGCCATCGAAGAAGCCGGGCTGTTCACGATTATGCCCGAAGCAACGCTTTCGCTCGTCAGTCCGGCATTCCGGTCGGCAACGGGTGGCTGGGTCGGAACGAGTGGTCGCGCGCGCGTGATCGTCTACAACCCTGGTCTGGTCGCGACTCCCCCGACTTCGCTCGACGACCTGCTGGATGCGCAGTGGAAAGGAAAGATCGGCTTCGCCCCGACGAATGCATCATGGCAGTCGTTCGTTACAGCGCTACGAGTGTTGCGTGGTGAAGACGGCGCTGAGAAGTGGCTGACCGGATTCGCTGCCAACGATCCCGTCGCCTTTGAGAAGAATGGTGTGGTGAGAGATGCGGTGAACTCCGGCGAAGTCGCACTCGGCCTCATCAACCACTACTACCTGTACGAGAAAATCATGGCTGAAGGTGCCGAGAACGTCGTGGCAAAGAACATCTACCTCCGCGACGGCGATGCAGGGAGTCTCGTGAACGTCGCGGGCACCGGGATTCTCGTCACCAGCCAGAATCCAGCTGGCGCGCAGGCCTTCGTCGAGTACCTCTTGAGCAAGAACGGGCAAGAGTATTTCGCCAACAAGACCTTTGAGTATCCGCTCGTCGTCGGCATCCCGCAGTACGAAGGTCTCCCTGCGCTCGACGACCTGAAGCCGCCGACGATCAATCTCGCTGACCTGAAGTCGCTCGAGGCAACCCAAGAGCTACTCGTGCGAGTTGGACTGCTAACGAAGTAAGGAGCACATGTCTAGACCGTCGCGGATACCGCCCGCACTCGCGGTACCCGCGGCGGCAGCAGTGCTGGTCGGGCTTGCCCCACTGGCGTACTTGTTTGACGCCGGATTCTCGCGCGGCGTGCAAGGCGTCGTCGACGAGTTGTTCCACGCAAGAACGTTGTGGTTGGTGGTGCGCAGTCTCGGATTGACGCTCGTGGTCACGCTCGCATGCGTGCTCGTCGGCACCACGTGTGCATGGATCGTCGTGCGCACATCACTACGTGGCCGGGCGATACTGCTCACGTTGTTCGCCCTGCCGCTGGCGATCCCCTCGTACCTCGCAGCATTCGCTTGGGTGTCATGGCTTCCAGGCATCGCCGGATTTTTCGGAGCATCGCTCGTGCTCACGATCGTGTCGTATCCGTACGTCATGCTCCCTGTTGCCGCTGCACTTCGAGCCACCGACATCTCGCTCGAAGACGTCGCGCGTTCATTGGGAGTCTCGCCGTTCGTCGCGGCGTGGCGGGTGTCGCTGCAGCAAGTGCGCCCCGCGATCGTCGGTGGCGCACTGCTCGTGGCTCTGTATGTGGTCAGTGACTTCGGAGCCGTGGCGGCGATGCGGTACGAGACCTTCACCTGGGTCATCTTCGGTGCGTACCGAGCGGGATTTAATCCGACGCGTGCTGCACTGCTTGCACTCGTGCTCATCGTCATCGCGGTTGCGCTCATCGCACTCGAACGGCGCGTACGAGGCAGCACGGCGCTCGCCCGACTCGGTCGCGGCGTCAATCGAAGCAGCATCCGCGTCTCGCCAAAGTCGCTTCGCATCGCGGCACTCGCATGGTCGGCGGTGGTGGTGGGTATCGCCGTCGGAGTTCCGGTGGTGAGTGTTGCCACGTGGATCTTTCGCGGCACTGCTGTCACCGATTGGAGTGATGTGGCGTTCACGATTCGCGACTCGTTCGGCATCGGATTTGCCACCGCCATAGCCACGGTGTTGTTGGCGCTGCCCGTCGGCATCGCCATCGCAAGATTTTCAGGACGGTTCACGCGTGCCGCCGAGGCAAGTGTGTACCTCACCCACTCGCTACCAGGCATCGTCGTCGCGCTATCGGTGGTGTACCTCGGAATCAATCTCGTGCGCCCGCTCTATCAGGAACTGCCGCTGCTCGTTTTCGGACAGATGATCATCTTCTTGCCGCTCGTCGTCGGCGCCGTCCGCACGGCAGTCGAGCAGTCGACACCCGTGCTCGAAGACGTCGCACATTCGCTCGGCACATCGCGCATGGCGACGATCTGGCGCGTGACAATTCCTGTTTCACTGCCGGGAATCGCCGCTGGTGGGGCTCTGGCCTTGCTCGGCGCGGTGAAAGAACTGCCGACGACGTTGCTGTTGCGTCCGACGGGGCTGGAGACGCTCTCGACGAGCATCTGGAAGTACAGCGTCGTGTCTGACTACGGAGCGGTCGGTCCGTACGCTGTGGCATTGATGTTGCTTGCCGCGGTACCCACGGCAGTTCTCAGCATGTTCAGCGTGATGAAGACGGTGCGCCAGTGATTGTGTCGGACGCAGCGTCTCTCGCTCTGCGCATCGAAGGGGTCTCGCACTCCTTCGGCGACACGGAGGTGCTGAAGAACGTCTCCCTGCAGGTTCCGACCGGACACATCACCGCGCTGCTTGGCCCTTCCGGCGTCGGCAAGACCACCCTGCTGCGCATCGTGAGCGGTTTCGAGTCGCCGACGAGCGGCACGATCGAAATCGGTGGTCGCGTGGTCGTGCGCGACGGGCAATCACTCGTGCAACCCGAACGACGCGGAGGTGCGTTGGTGCCGCAGGAAGGCGCGTTGTTTCCGCACCTCACCGTGGGCGAGAACGTTGCTTTCGGACTGCCGAGTCGACGTTCGAGCCGCGCGAAAGCCCGCGTGCAAGAACTTCTCGAATTGGTGGGTCTGCAGGGCTTTGCTGACCGGCGACCCGAAGAACTCTCTGGCGGCATGCAACAACGCGTCGCGCTCGCGAGAGCCCTGGCGCCGTCGCCGGCGATTGTCTTGCTCGACGAACCGTTCAGCGCGCTCGACGCCACCCTGAAGGCGAGTGTGCGCGAACAAGTCATCATCGCGCTTCGCGCGACCGGAGCATCTGCATTGTGGATCACGCACGATCAGCAGGAGGCTCTCTCCACCGCCGACCGTGTCGCGGTGATGCTCGACAACACGATCGTGCAGTGCAGCGAACCGGTGCAGTTGTATTCGCACCCCGTGTCGCAGCGCGTCGCAGAGTTCGTCGGTGAAGCAGTCAAGCTGGTCGGCAACACCGAACCAGACGGCACAGTGATCTGCGCGCTCGGTCGCCTGCCGTTGAAGAGCGCACTACCTCACGGCAGGGTCACCGTGGTCATTCGTCCCGAGCAGATCGAACTCGACGAGTCTCCGCACGCGAGTTGCGGCGGCGAAGTCACTGCGACCCGGTTCTACGGTCACGACGGCGAGATCGACGTGCGACTCGAGAGCGGCGAGACGGTGGTGGCACGGCTGCATGCCACGCGGTTGCCGCGCCACGGTGAGCGCGTCAAGCTCGCAGTGTCAGGTCAGGTGCTCGCTTTCGCCTGAAGCAACGCCGTCACGACCTTGCCGTCGGCTTTGCCCTTGGACGACTTCATCACCGCGCCGACGAGCGCACCCATCGCCTTCTGCTCCCCCGCCTTGAACTTCGCCCACGCGTCGGGGTCGGCGGCGATCGCCGCATCGACCAGCGCCTCGAGCGCACCGGAATCCATCGCTTCAAACCCCTTCGACTTGGCCATCGCAATCACGTCGCCGCCGCCGGCAGCGACCAGGTCGGCGAGCAGCGTCTTGGCCTGCGTCGCGGTGATCTTCGCGTTCTTCTCGAGCAGCGTGAGCGCGGCAAGATCGCCGGCAGGCACGCGCGGCGAGGCGGACTCTTGGGCGAACGCCTGCTGCACGTACACCAGCGCGCGTGCGGCATCGCCGCCGACGGTCGCGACCGCCGCGATGTAGTCGTCCTGTCCGCGCTCGACGACCACAGCGACTGCCTCGCTCTCGCGTGACTGGCCCGTGAGTTTCGCCAACGCATCGCGACGCGCGGCGGGCAACTGCGGAAGCGACGCACGCACTCGTTCGACCCACGCCGCGTCGGGTGCGAGCGGCACGAGGTCGGGCTCGAGGAAGTAGCGGTAGTCATCGGCGTCTTCCTTCGTGCGCAGCACGTTGGTGCGACCGGCGGCATCGTCCCAGTGCAGCGTCTGCTGCTTGATGGCACCGCCGCTCGTGATGATGTCGATTTGTCGGCGCGCCTCGTAGTCGATGGCCCGGCCGACCGCGCGAATCGAGTTCACGTTCTTGATTTCGCATCGCGTGCCGAACGGCGTGCCGGGCTTGTGCACCGACACGTTCACGTCGCAGCGCATCGATCCCTCTTCCATCTTCGCGTCGCTCGCACCGACAGCGAGCAAGATGGCGCGCAGTTCGCTGACGTATTGCTTGGCTTGCTCGCTAGTGCGAATGTCGGGTCGCGACACGATCTCTACGAGCGGCACGCCGGCGCGGTTGAAATCGATGAGCGAGTAGTCACTGCCCTGGATGCGGCCTTCCGCGCCGCCAAAGTGCGTCGATTTGCCCGTGTCTTCCTCGAGATGCGCGCGCTCGACGCCGATGCGAACGTCGCCGGGCAACATGAGAAACCCGTCGACGTTGAGCGGCTGGTCGTATTGACTCACCTGATACGCCTTGGGCAAGTCGGGATAGAAGTAGTTCTTGCGGTGGAAGGTGCACGCCTGCACGCGGCAGTTGAGCGCGAGCCCGAGCCGCATCGCCAACTCGACGGCGTGGCGGTTGAGCACAGGCAGCGCACCAGGAAGCCCGAGCGTCACAGGGTCGATGTGCGTGTTGGGTTCGTCGCCGAAACGGTTGGCGCTCGCGCTGAACAACTTTGTCTTGGTCGCCAGCTCCACGTGCACCTCGAGGCCGACGACGAGTTCCCACCCTTCGATGAGTTGTTCGGGGGTCGCGACCACGCTCGACGGGTTCGCTGCTGTTCCCGATGCTGCGCTCATACGCGGCGCTCCAATTCGGCGGCCACGCGGAACATCGGCACCTCACCGAGTGCCGGTGCGAGCACTTGCACGCCGACGGGCAGGCTGTCCTCACCGGTTCCGAACGGCACGCTCATCGCGGCGTGACCAGCCAGGTTGGTCGGAATCGTGAACACGTCGCACAGATACATCGCGAGCGGATTGCTCGTCTTGTCGCCGAACTTGAACGCGACGGTCGGCGAAGTGGGTGTGAGAATCACATCGCACTTGGCATACGCCTTCGCAAAATCGTCGGCGATCAATCGGCGAACCTTCAGCGCCTTGCCGTAGTAGGCGTCATAGTAACCGGCCGACAATGCATACGTGCCGAGCATGATGCGGCGCTTCACCTCGTCGCCGAAACCCGCGGCACGAGTGGCGCCGTACATCGCGTTGAGATCCTTGCCGTCGACGCGCAGGCCGTAGCGCACGCCGTCGAACCGAGCGAGGTTGCTGCTCGCTTCGGCCGGCGCCACCAGGTAATACGCGGTGAGACCGTAAGACATCGACGGCATCGTCACGTCGACGACCTGCGCACCCGCCGCGCGCAACGCATCGAACGCTGCCTCGAGTCGCGCGAGCACGTCTGGTGAAGATCCTTCGGGCATGTCGGTGATGCGCCCGATGCGCATACCCTTCACGCCTTCGTCGAGCACGTTCATGAGCGACGGTGCCGGCTGCGGAATAGAAGTGGAGTCCAGCGGGTCGTGCCCCGCGATGACTTCCATCAACAAGGCTGAGTCGGCGACGGTGGTGCTGAACGGCCCAATCTGGTCGAGGCTGCTGCCGAAAGCGACGAGACCCTGTCGTGACACCATGCCGTATGTCGGCTTGACGCCGACCAGACCGCACAGCGCCGCCGGTTGGCGGATGCTGCCGCCGGTGTCGCTGCCGAACGAAGCATTCGCGAAGCCGGCGGCCACCGCAGCAGCGCTTCCTCCGCTCGAGCCGCCGGGCACGCGCGAAGTGTCGAGCGGGTTACGCGTCGGGCCGAACGCGGAGTTCTCCGTGCTTGAACCCATCGCGAACTCATCGAGATTCGTCTTGCCGACGAACACCGCACCCTCGTCGGCGAGGCGGCGCACGACAGTGGCGTCGTACGGCGGCTTCCATCCGGCGAGAATCTTGGACGAGCACGTGGTCTCTACGCCGCGCGTGCACATGTTGTCTTTCAGCGCGATGGTGACTCCGGCGAGGCGACCGACTTTCTTGCCTGCTTTCACGTCGGCGTCGATGCGCGCGGCGCGCTCGCGCGCGCGCTCGGTGGTGACCAGATTGAACGCGTGAATCTCTTTCTCACGCGCGGAGATTGCCGCCAAGTTCTCCTCGAGCACCGCCGACGCAGTGAGCGCACCGCTCGCCACGCCCGCAGCGACGTCGACGACGGTGCGACGAGGTGCAGAGCCCATGTCGACGATCTATTCCTCGAAGCCGATGATCGGCGGCACGCGGAATCGGCCGTCTTGCGCAGCGGGTGCGTTCGCGAGTACTTCATCGCGGTCGAGCGACTCGGCTACGACGTCGTCGCGCAACACGTTGGTGAGCGGAATCGGCTGGTTCATCGGCTCGACGTTCGACAAATCGAGCGCATCCACGTCGCGGAAGTGGTCGAGCATTCCGGCCAATTGCGCAGTCATGCGATCGACTTCGGCTTCGGTGAGATCAAGCCGCGCGAGCCGCGCGACCTTGGCGACGGTCTCGCGAGAAATCGGCTCAGGCACGGTGAAGAATGCTACGAGCCGACATGCACGAGCATGCCCGATTCGGGCCACAAATTCGGCGGCTGCAGACCGACCACATCGAGTTCGCGCCCGGTGCAGCGCGTCGGCGAGGTCATCCAACCCGGCAGCGTGTGGCCGATTCCTCCGAGACGGCCGAGCGGCAAGTGCGTGACCGTGTAGGTGCGATCGGGGTCGAGACCCGCGATTCGCCAGCGCGGTACGACCAACCACGGCGAGGTCTGCATCTGCACATATGCCAACAACGCTTCGCTGCGGTCGCGCGCCAT
>VFQS010000356.1_pt1 | contig 54728 bp, 35 predicted proteins | sample 3512361 | NCBI WGS metagenome assembly VFQS01 (sample SAMN10412375, study PRJNA504923) | tailings metagenome | isolation source: Relicate 1 Philex TSF3 active mining | place: Philippines | reverse complement strand
TGTTTGGTCGACCTTTAACTTAAAGGTCTAAATATTCTCTATGCTTTTGTTATACAGAATGAATTCGAATGGTATTTCTGGATACAATTCCAGCAATTCTTTAAGCCGTGCCCCCATGGGTAGCGCTGATCTTAAAAACTCTTTAAATATGTGGGTCGATGCTTCTCCCCCTGCTGTTCAGGTGTCTGGTGAGCGTTCTTATGATTTCACCAACGAGATTCCTTCCCAGGCTACCCTCGGTGGTTCCAGGCGCGTTCGTCGCACTCGTTCTGCGTCCAAATCCCGCAAGGCTTCTGGCAAATCCAAGTCCAAGAAGGGTGGCGAGAAGAAGCGTGTTACCAAGAAGGACAGCAAGACTCGCAAAATGCGTGGTGGTGACGATTCCAACAATGAACGCAAAAACGAAAAGAATAACTCCAGGAACGAGAAAAACTCTGAAGATCGTAACAATTCCAAGAACAACGATAGGAACAATAACGATAAGAATGAGGATCGTAACAACAATTCTATGAACGGTGGTTCCAAGAAGCGTGTTGCTAAGAAGTCCACTCGCAAGATGCGTGGTGGTTCCACTTGTTCTTACGAGGTCAACGTGAAGGATTACATCGGCAACATGCCCACAATCTCTGGCGCTTGTGCTCAGGCTGGTGGTTCTAAGAAATCCAGGTCTCCTTCTAAGAAATCCCCCTCGAAAGCCAAGACTGCTTCTGTCAAGAAGATCCTCGACAAGCTCCGCGTTCTCAACGATAAGCTCAAGAAGATTATGTCTAGCAAACATTAAATGACACAGTTTGAAAGTGGTGGTAAAATAAATTGTATGATTACATTAATAGACATAATCACACAATGACCGAAAAAAAGAAAAAGAATCCAACAAAAAAGAAGGCGCCGCGAAAATCGGAGCAAAAAGGTGGAATTCTTGAAAAGAATACATCAAAAATCGCAAAGGGTGTTTTTATTCTCAACGATGTATATCCTGCGCATTCCACAAAGAACACGCTTCAAAGGGTTCAGAACACGATCCAGGGTAGGTATTCAGTGGATGATTCATATAATAAGTATTCACAACACGTATTAGATGAGATTAATCGTGTTCAAACAGCGATATATGCGACTACCCATAAAAAGGAGGATGGATCGTGGAAGAAATTTAAGGGTCGTGAACCGTTTTATCATACAGAGAAACATATTTGTCTTCGCAAAGATTTCGTGAAGGATATCAATCGTTTATTACACATCGTAAATGGACAAACTTAAATGTTTTACAAGAACTTTAAAAAGTTCGGTCAAAGAAAGGCGGTCCTGGGAAATGAATATTTGTCCAACTATTTTATAGGAATCGTTTCCTTATATTATGTATTCCGCGATGAGTGCGTTTAAATTTCATATGGATCACACTTTCTAATGTGTAAATAAATAATCAATTCATTTAATTACGATGAATCGATTATTATAAACTTCAGTTTGATCACACTTTTAAAACGTGTGTCTTACTTAGACTCCTTGGATGACTTGCGAACCTTCTCGTTAGCAATCGCCTTCTGAGCAGCCTGATCATCAATATACGACTGGATAGTCTTGGTTAGCTTCAATATACACTTGGAATTCTGATCGATCGAATGCTTGATACCCGCCAATAGTGTCGCAACGGTCTCGCCATTCTCGGTCTGAAAAAGGCTGGTTGTAACCTGAGCCATAAACTGAGCAGACTCGTAAATGGCATCATCACCATCAGACTCATCATCGTCCTCATCGCGTCCCTCTTCGTTATCGCTCTCGCCCTCATTCTCGCTGCCATCTTCATCAGAACCATCCTCGTTCTCACTATCATTCTCACTATCATTCTCACTGGCATTCTCCGACTCATCATTATCACTCTCCTCCGAATTGTCCTCGGACTTCACACCATTCTTTCTTCTCCTGGAGGATTTCTTCGATACCTTCTTTCCCATGGTCTCTGCCATAACTCTTCCGAGCTCGGACATCCCTCCCGACAAAGACTTAACAACCTCCTCGAAATTCTCAACGGGGAACTCCTCATCACTGGAAGAGGCATCATCGCTCGATACATTGTTCTTGACATTCTTAACTGACTCAGATGCTCCAGACATTCTTTCGTTCTACATTTTTAATACTTTATATTTCATCGATTTATACGCATTTAACAAAATGCGTTTCCCAAAGGAATCGCGGCTAACGCACCCAATACAAAGCCCATATGGTATTTGATCTTCATCGTCTTATACATCTCTAACCAAGCAGCATTTTCCTTATCATTCCTTAAATGATTCAACATATAATCCGATTTAGGCATCAATATATAATACAATGAAGCGATCAATAATGTAATACCAAATATCAACGATATCCTATGATAACGATTTGATATCTTCGTGTTCATAACGATCAAATAAGATACAACGATACCTAAAACAATTCCCTGAAGATAATGATCCCTCCTTTCATTTACGATCTCAACATACTTCATCGCTGCCTCGGGAGATAATACATCGATTAACATATTCATTTGTTCGCGAGACACAGACATCGTATATAAACTACCGCCCAAAAACGATAACCCAAATATTCCTGATAATACACATGTATTCATTCGTATTAATACATTATATTATTATTTATGCGATACTGTCAAAGTATTTAAGATTCATATCCCCACGATTTATAACGATCCATCTTCAATTCCTTCTTTTTATTCATATCGGGACATTCCTTCTTCAACGGGAATTTATACGATCCATTCATCGTCTTCCACATCGCCTTAACATCCTCTAATTTCATCGATGTTGTGGATACCTTGCCTAAATATCGTTCAGCCTCAACACTCTTTTTGCGAATCACTGGGACAGACGTGATCGCTTTCTCCATTTTGGAATCCTTGGCTTTTGTAGGAACTGAACGAATCATTGGAACAGATTCCTTGGATTTCTCCGGTTTGGTTTCGGCATTTTTCTTGGAATAATATTCGCGCATTTTCAGTTTTTTCACATATTCCGCACGGCTCATTTTTGCCGCATATTCCTTCTGTTCCCGAATCTCTTTCTCTGTAGGATTCGGCGTTTTATAACAACAATCGTATCCCGATGGGTTCTTTCTCATATAAGGTATCTCGCCTTTGCAGGGAGGAATCCTTGTTTTCCAACATTTACGTTTAACTGGCATTTCAGACGAAGTCATCTCTATATAATACACATATTTCGTTTTTGATCACACTTTTTTAAAAAGTGTATGATAATAGTATGGGTAATTACTTATCAGCTGTTGTTGCTGTTTTCATTCCGGTAACAGTATATACGATAACAATCCCTTGGTTATATTCTCCATTTGTTCTTGGCTCGAAAAGTAGTTGGGTACCTCCTACCGAAACATCCATCCAATTTATGTATTATATCCTAATTTACTTTTTCCTATGGATCTTAGCAACGATATCAAGTAGTATGTCCACATTAAAAGAATGTAATACGTTCGACATCGTTGAATCGATGAAATATGCCAATTTCACCGCTCTATATGGATTCGCCGGTTTAATCGTATTGAATACCATTCTATTCCCTTTCATCAAACCATCTTTCCTTACTGCCCTCGGACCCCTTCCATACGCTCGTCATTTGGTAAATGGTATATTCATTGGAGCATTCTATTATTTCGGAGGCGCCTATGTTAATATCAAACTTCAAAAGAAAGTATGTGAAGGACCTCCTCCTAAAAAGAAATAAAGACCTTTAAAAGGTCGACCAAACTTACAAAAATTGATTTCTTCCATTGATGTTCATAATAAGAATCAAGGATAATATCATCCAGATAAATATCATCAGATACAATTTGCGGAATCTTTATAAAATCTAAATATCATCAAGAATCAATAATGTCTGCGTCGCATTCTTCCAACGAATTCATTAACATTGGTGTTCACAAGAGTCTTTCCGTTGGCATTCCCGGCAATATTGTCAGCATCGAAGCCGACATTGGTGCTGGAAAGAGCACGTTCCTTCGTCTCTTGAACACCTATTATCCCGAACATTTCAATGTTATCTACGAACCTCTCGAGGATTGGTTGAGGAAGCCCGATGGAACCGATAAGAATATCCTCGGGCTTCTTTACGAGGATTCCAATCGTTGGGCATATACCTTCCAGCACAATGCCTATATTACCAGGATTATGAAGGTCGAGAAGGAATACAATCCCAATAAGATTAATGTTTGCGAACGCTCTACCGAATCCGATCATCAAGTATTCGCAAAGATGCTCCGCGATGATAAGGCGATTAATGAGATCGAATATGATATCTATCTTAACTGGACCAAGTTCCTCAGCAACAAGCACCAGTTTTTCCCTTCGCGAATGATCTATCTTCGCACGGATCCATCCACCGCATATACTCGTCTCCAAAAGAGAAATCGCACGGAAGAATCCTCGGTTAGCCTCGAATATCTTACCAAGGTGAATCAGTATCACGAGAAATGGCTGAATGGTCGCGATGATGTTATCGTTCTTGATGGCAATATCGATTTTGAGAAGAATCTCGACAAATTTCACGAAATGGTCCGCACCGTATTCCCTAACATCGCGGTCCGCGAATAATGACCTTTAAAAGGTAGTTCAAACCTTATAGATCCAAAATAAATACTCAATCACTACTCTTATATTGAATGATTTATAAGAATCGTGAATCGCGTTTGTATATATATATTTAACGCACTTTGTTACACTTTTGAAAAGGGGTTCTGGGGAAGATTGTTCCCCATTTAAAACGCCGACAATACGAAATTGTCCGAAGGAACATATGGTATTATATCATTCTGAACACCGCTCTGTATGATATTCTGTATATTCGTCAATTCGGATTGGAATGGCACATTCTCAATGGAACTATTCCTCTCTATCGGCTTAGGTCTCATACGAACCTCTAACTGATCACGGGTCTCATACATATCGTTAATCGGTGTATAGGATTCCTTCTTATCGAATACATCTACAAATCCCTCATAAGGATTGCCGTAAAACATCTGATACGAATATACCATATCGTTCTTCGCAACAAACTTCTTTGTCTCTTCATCGCTTAACATCGATGTAACTACTTTGCTAGGACGTATCTCCTCCACACGTGTCTTATCCCTTTCATTATCGACAATCGTAGCAGGATGAGGATCGTTCAAGAAATCCATATTGGCATAATCAAATAATAGCTTATTCGAATTCTTCGTCTGCTCAATCGTATTATATGTATTGCTGAACTGTGATACGGATTTCACATCCCTAATCTTAAACTCGGGAGGAGTCTGCGCAATCACACGAGACTCAAACGAATTCAAATTGGTCAATGGGAAAATCTCGCGATTCTTCTCCTGTCCAAGAATCGGCTTCACCTCAATCGATTTCCAGGCATCCTCCATCGTTGTCGCGTATACGTTCAAACGATTGTCCCATTCGTTCTTCATCAACTCATTCTCATAACGATCGTTGCTATTATCATAGTATTCGCCCAAAGGACCCATTATCTTTGTAGATATGATCGATGAATCTGTCTGATTTTGCGGAGCCTGTTGCTGTGAAGGCTGGTTAGGCTGCCTGTTATCCACGACAGCTTCCTGGGGTTTTTGAACAGGCTGGGAAGGGGGAGGGACTGGTGTATCGTTGTTCTCTTCATTCTCAAAATGCTCTTCGATTTCATCCATAAAACGCTCCTCGATGGATTTAACCTTCAAATAATACTGGATCAAGATATGAAGCGAAAATATAATCGCCAAAAAATACAAAACCTTGAATACAGTTTTCATCTATAGAATCTTAAAAGAATATTTTCAAGGATGTAATACCTAAGAGCTTTCCCGAGAACTTTTGAAAAAAGTTCGGTCAAAAGGGGCTCTGGGGGTTACACCCCCATAAGCTCGCCAAAAGGGTCGGGTTACACCCGATTGTTCAAGATACTTTAAAAAGTGCGGACAATGAGGGGTTCAAGGGGACGGAACGTCTCCTTTTAGAATCCTATCGATGGTAATAAGAATCGTGATATTAACAACGTAATCAACAATGATATCAAAAACTTAGGATTCTTTACCGATGCTGTATTTGCGTTACATGCCTTCATATGATTCAAATACTGCTTCATAAGATTTGACGGGCATGCCATCGATGCCGCCGGCTGACCAAAAGGTATCTCATCGTAAAATACAGGTCCGCTCATTGGCTTCTTGCCAAATCGCTTTCTTCCCTGGATCACCAAATACGAATAAAATGGAATCAATATCGCCAATATGATTCCTAACATCAATATCATACCTACCATAATCGGTCCGATCTCCATATTGAATGCTGTGATTATTTTATTCAAAAGCAAATCTGTAAGGGATGGGTCCGAAACTAATATCTATATTGATGATATGAAGTGGATTCTGCTCTTTCTTATTTTTGCATCATCCTTTATAATTTGGAAAATATCGAAATCGTCATCCACCGATTCCACCGAACATTTCCAAGCAAATATGCCACCCATCAAAGCTGAAACTACCAAAGATGAATCAGGAAATCCTATCAATGTCATCTATGTTCAAGGAGAAAAAGGACAAAGAGGTCTCCCCGGTCCCAAAGGAGATCCCGGCACTTTCTCCCAAAATACCTGTAAATTCTTCGGCTCCGACGATGGCGATAATTGGAAATGTCCCGATACATATCCCGTTTATAGCGGCGCCAGCTTCAGCGGATATGGTCTCAAATGTAACGGTGGTGTCGCCAAAAACTCTTCCTGTAATAACAAAGGAGGTATTGGTGCTCAAGGAGTATCTATTCTCGATGAACAGGGCGGTGTTCTCGATGTTAAAATGACCGATGGTGGCACCAATTATAAAGTCCCTCCTCGCGTCGAATTCATTGGTGGTGGTGGGTTTGGTGCCACTGCTGAAGCCGTCATCAGCAACGGAAAGGTTATGGGTGTCGAAATGGTCAATAAGGGCAAATTCTATAAATTCCCTCCAAATGTTCATTTTGTTAGCCTCGATTATGGCGATGGCGCAAAAGCAAATGCTAAAGTTCGTGAAGGTAAAATCGTCAATATTAACCTCACCAATACTGGCGGTGGTTATTCCCTCGCACCCATCGTTTCCTTTGAAGGTGGTGGTGGAAGCGGTGCTGAAGCTGTCGCTCAAATCCAAGACGGTCGCGTCACCAATATCACCCTTGTTCGTGGCGGATCTGGATATACATACGCACCTATCATTCGTATTAAACCCAGAATCCAACAGCAAGGATGTAGCCAATGCCATCTATGCTGTAAGAAAACACCTCCCAGCGAACGCGATAAAACTCTCGATAAACAGGTCGTCGATAATATCGAGAAAATCTCTCAACAGGAAACGCTCACCAACAAACTCCTCTCCGATTTCAATCGCCTCAATGGATCCGTCCAAAATCTCAACAAACTCGTCAATTCCCTCAAAACACGCCCCATCGTTCTCGATGATAGCGCTGTATTTATGAGAGGTGCTGCCCCTCCCCCCGCCGAACCCATTCTTCAGCCTCTCGGTAGCCCCGCTGCTTTCCGAACAGGTCTCGAAGGAGCCCCCGAGGCTGATCAAGCGAAAATGCTTCTCGATCAGAATAAACGCGTCAGAAGCTTTATGGATGAACTCAGCAAACAATACGATCTTGGCGAAGATACCAGGAAAATGGAAAATTGGGCTACCACAAATCGTGCCACTGCAACACAATCATCGAATTCTAAGAATCCCACATTCGCAATCGATGGTAATAAACAATCCTATTCCGCAACGAATATCGAAAAGAATCCTTTCTTTACAATCGATTTCATCTCCCCCGTCGAATTGTATGGTTTCTATATCCTATTAAACAAGACCAATATTCCCCTTGAAATCGTTATGACGAATAACAATGGTGGTGTCGTTTTCAAACAACCTATTAAGGGCGATATCCTCGAATACAAATACGATTCTATCCATAAGATCGTTAAACGTATCAAGATCCAGGCTGTGAATACCGAAACATCCCTTGAAATCAAACATATCGAAGCGATTGGTAAAAAAGCGAATCAATGCGATTATTATATCAATAAGCTCTTCACTGTTTCTCAGCGCAATAAGGATCTATTGGTCGTTCGCAAGCTCACTCAAAAAGACGAAATGGAAGAGAAAATGTATAAATCCTTCCACGAATCTTGCTTCGTTATGGATGAAGAAAAGGAAAAAGAACGCGCCGATGTCCTCGAAAAAGAAGCCGATGCCTTCAATAAAGCGATGGAACAAAGAGATCAGGCTGAAAAAGAAGAAGCCGAATACTATCAAAAGGTTCTCGATGGTCTTCAAGCACAAATCGAAGAAGAAAAGAGGACCAATGAAGAAGCCAAAGCCCTCGGAATCACTCCCGTCGCCCCTAAATATACCGATGAATACATTCGCGAAATCAAGGATAAGGCATCATTCAAACCCAGACCCAGACTCACTGGTGCTCACGGTGCCTTCTGTTATCGTATGATGAGAAAGAAGGATCAATATAGGAACCGAGCGGATGGTATCAGTAGATCCCTTGAATATGCTCCTGGATTACAGCCCATCGCTGAAATGGCATCGAAGGCATCTGATAATTCCAACGATTTCTATGAGAAATACTGTCTCAAAGGCGAAAAACCACCGGCGATCCTCCTTGACAAATCCTTCATCGGTGAAATCGCGATCGATACAATGATTACTATGACTCCTCGAACAGAAACATATGGAGCTGATTACTCTGCTGCTGACTAATAAACTTTCAAAAGTAGGGTTTTCCGTTTTCGGCAAACCCGTACTAAATCATAGAGTAAGCATTTGAACAATAATCGCCGAAAATGCGCATCTCTATTCAAAAAGTGTATGCGCATTAGATATTGGTTAAATTATCTGACCATACTATATGGCATTGACGTCTGTCAAATATTCTGATTTAATTGATGTCTTATCGGGTCAAACGAAAAAGTGCCCTCATTGTCGTGAGGAATCCGCCACGTTTTCCAATCTATCCGATGAACCTAAAATATATAAAATATCGTGTAAAAAATGTAAATATGATTTTGAATTAACTGCATCGTCCTTTATTCATCAGTCTGAAATCGAAGAAGATATCGTTCGCGCAAGATTGGAGATCATCGATTATAATAAATCGAATAAGAGCATCACGAATAAATTACACGAATTCGCCAAATTAAATCATAAACTGAACGATTATAAAAAAGATATGACCGATCAATACAATTATGTTAAACGTAAGATCATCGAAATCCAAAATGATATTCTTCGTGTTAATATGGGCGCAAAATCCGCTGCTTCCCCCGAAGAACGCGCTACATTCCTGAAAGAAAAAGAATCCCTCTACAAACAAATGTATGATCTTCAAGAAAAACTCATCTACAACGATTATGAAAATGTTCGTGTCCAGAAATTAAAGATCCATCTCATCGTCGATGATAAAATGCCCGTCGAACTTAGAATATCCAATGATGGAACCCTTCGCAGCATTCACGATAAAGATGATACGGTTTCCTTTGCCGGCGAATCTGCTGTCAGCAAGAAATCGAAATCGTCCAAGGCATCATCCTCCTCAAAAGCGTCATCGTCCAAAGCATCGTCTTCATCATCAAAGGCTTCTAAATCATCCAAGAAATCGAAATCGTCTAAGGCATCTTCGTCAAAAGCCGCCAAAGATAACGAAATCCTTGAAGAATCTGGCGAAGATATGGATCTTGAAGAAGCTTTAGATCAATATACCCCCGAAGAAGAAGCGGAAGATGAAGCCTCCAAACGTTATGGAACATCTGGTGGTGCTTTATCAAACGTATCTCAAAGCGAATCCGATGAGGATACATACATCGATCAGGACGATGATTATTATAATCGCGGTGTTTCCGCTGCATCCATTACTGCTAATACTATCTCAAATGATATGTTCTTAACTGGTGGTGAAAACAAAGCCCTTTTAGAAAAAGGGCGAACAAAAGGGGTGTCGGGGATTGCATCCTCGAAGGAAATAAAAGAAATCAATATTGATCTTAACCAAAACAACATCGATGAAGGTCTTGAGGGTGAAAGCATTTTTGGAATTCACGATCATAATTACAATGCTTCTGTAGAACAAAATGGTGGATCTGCGGAAAATCTTGAATACCCTATGGATACGAATCCTATTCTTTCCGATCTCTCAAATACTATGAATCAAGGATCTGGATCCTATCTTAATCTTCCTTCCGCAAATTTAATCGATAATCGTATTCATTATGGAGGAAACGATACGAATAATGATGCCGGCTACAATGCCTCGGATGAATCGAACTCTTCCAACGAAGATGATACCAAAAATCTTATCCTTCAACTGAAACAAAAGAAAGCCAATGGTCAAAAAATATCAAACAAGGAATTAATGTCCGTGATTTACAAAAACGCGAAATTCTAATAGTTCCCATTATAAACGATATCTTAATTTTCAATATAAAGAAATAATAAACCGATTATTATTATATCTTTATTTCGTGATCTTATAACATTTTAAGAATGTCTTGCTCAAACGTGCAATTTTTCCAATGGAAAAGCAAACAAATGCGCGAATCGAAAGAACATAATGTTCTTAGCTCCGAATCTCAATTCCCCGCAAAAGATTCCGTAAAACAAAAGCAAAATCCTCAATCCAACGATCTTATTAATCGTTGTCGCCAATCGTTTATCGATTTTAAGTATTCTTCTGATAATCCAACACCGCCCATCGATCTTGATAACGATTATCCATTAGGATTCTATAATACTCTTCAACCACATCATCTTGGATATCGTCATATGAGGGTTGTTATGGAAATTCCATATGGAAACCAAAAATTATTTGATCATACTCCTGATACGATCCCTGATACAAAAGGATTGGTATCTGGTACGATTATTCAAACATCTTTCTTAGTGCCAAAAAAGAAATTGAGACATTCTATGCCAATTCTCGCAAATAATACATTGGATCCTAATGCCCTCGAAATGAATCTAAATGATTATAATTCTGATCAAGAAGATTGTGATTACGATTATGATTCAGCATCATCTTATAGCGATGATGAAATGGATCAGACCGATTCCGATCCTATGATGTATAACTTTGGATATTCCAAGTTTTTCTATGACTAAAGAACTTTTATAAAAAGTTCGGTCAAAATATTGAGCAAATCCCTCGGCTCCCCTTTTCCCGATTTAATTGTCAACAGAATGACATTGTTTAAATATGTTCATTAATCGTTAATGATTGTTTATTAAATGTATTGAAATATTTACATTTAATAAATATAAAGTATGATTAATACGAATGGTTATATTCGCCCTTTTTAATCCAATACAAACGATGGGTAATTATTGTTCACTTATGTATCAATACTTATATCCATCGAATAAACGAATTACATATAATACACCACCAAGAATCGTAACATTCCTTCCTCATTCTTTGTGCGATGGAAGAATTCTAAATTATAATCCTCATAAAATATTTATTGGTGTCGCAAAACATTCATTCAATGATACCAATACCCTTTTAGAAAAAGGGTGCTCAAAACAGGATAAGAATACATATAAACCATTTGGTAATCAATGTATTATAATCGGAAATAACGATTCGCCCCATTATCTCACCAATTGGAATGAAACAAAATCCACTCTATCCTATCGATTTACAAATGATGTATCCCTAAAATTCTTTAAATCATCGCCGGACATCGATTCTATATTGTTTGAAATTCAAACACCCGATACTATCATTAAAGGATCTGTATTACAATCGATACGTAAATCGTATAAACCTCTCGATTATGCCACTTACGAATTGGATAAAATCGCGAATTTCTTTAAATAATTATTTTTTTGAATATCATTAAATGTTCGCCGGTTGTTTTTTCGTGCGTTTTCATCGCCGCTTTGCGGCTCTCTAATTTATAATTTTTTTCCAACACAAAATATTTCTCTATTATCGCGCAACAATCCCCGATTAAATTATATGAATTCCCTTTAATATCCTTGTAATTCCCTATTATAAATACCATTCGCCCATTCGTAGGATTACATACCTCACGGCACAATTCAATCGTTGGTTCAAAATATCCCTTCAACCATTCCGAATACGATTTATATGTATCCACGGATTGATTCGGCGAATCATACAATTCAAACGTATAATACGGTGGGCAATAAAATATCAGATCGTATCGACCAGAATGATTCTTACAAAATGTGCGATCCTTTATAAATGTTTCTGATGGTTTGCAAAAAATTTGAATATTCATCGGCGATTCGTGTTGTTCGTATTTTGTTCCCTTCACCAACTCAAGCATTCGGCGACTCTTCTCACATACACTCGGTATCACATCAATCCCTGTATATTCCACGATCGATGGAATATGTATGGAAGCATATAAATACGATCCCCAACTCATCACTGGACTAAAGATACGTTTTGCCTCTGGAAATTGTGTTCGCATCAACCAATAGATCATATATGGATTCAATATCGACGCCTTGGGTTGATATGATTGAACCAAATAAACAAAAGTATTCAATGAATCAGAATTCATCATCGTTTTAATACTCGATGGAGCAAAGAATCGATCGTATAATATATAATCGTTGTATGCCATCTTTAATGTCCCAATAAACGTAGGTGATCTGGCGATTGAATTTGTCACACGTGTATCGTTCAGGATTTCATCGCAAAAAATATTGCGAATCACGCGACGAGCAGAATCATTCTTGCGAACATTGATAGAATCTCCGGACAAAAGCGGATTATCCTCGATCGTCCAATCCAATTTATCGGGAATCGCTAAATAATTATCATATAAATCGCCAAGTATTTCGTGCTTTTTCTCCACCAATATCTTGTAAAAATATAACATTACCGTGTGTTTGTCGGAAATTCTAAAATCGTCCTTGGGAAATTTCGTCTCGAAATCACAATATTTCAACATTTTTCCATACGATACCTTGAATTGATCCAAAAAATCATCGTATGATATGCTTTTCGATCCAAACATTTTCATGAATCGTTCTTTGCTCATCCCATAATCGATCTTGCGATTTGGCTGAATTGTATTCTTTGTCGATGGAATCGTTTTGGATTTACGTTTCGTCTTGGTTGGAACATTCATTGAATTGTTCATTTTAAGAACTCTATTTTACTCAAATATTTTTTAGGTTTAATTTACACACATTTTTATTTGGCGAGCTTTACTCTTTTGAAAAAAGAGTGGCAAAAGGGGAGCCGGGGGTTACACCCCCGTTAAAGCTCTTGTACAATTTATATTTCCGGAAGATCAACGATTCATATTGTTCGCAACTATCGATTAAATGATGAGTACATAACAAGAAATTACACAACGATTGCCCCGATATATATCGTAACATCGTTTCTATCAATTGTCGAGCAAAGATAGGATTGGTTCCATTCAATATCTCATCCATCACCAAAAAGGTTGGTTCCACGTTCGTTTTTAACATATCTATAATCCCTTCGCATACAGCGACCTGATGTTGGAACGTAGATGATTCACCATGCTTATCTACGACATTCATATACGTTAATACTCGTTTGTATGGCGTTTTCATTATAAATCCTCGTGATAGACTGTATCCAAAGGTTTGTGCGAATAGAATATGAGTTAATATCGTTCGCATATACGTCGATTTGCCAGAATTGTTTGGTCCCAACAATATATATCCCGTGTTAATATTCACGGTATTCCCAAATCGTTTATGATCCTTTTTGCGGAACAATGGCATCATCTCCGGACATTTTATATAAATCCCTTTATGATTATTATTGTTATAAAACACAACAGGATACATTTGTTTCTTTCGCGAATAATCCGCCATCTTCAACAAAACATCGCACCACATAAACAACGAAAAAACACGGCTCATTTTTTTCATTTGGATTCGCATTCGCTCATAACACGAGAATATCGATCCATATTGAATGAATACTAAATCAACACGCAATTCATTTCCGATATAATACTCCTTAATCATCGTATGATATTCATTAATCTCTATGATATCCTTTTCGCTTATGAAACATCCGGCAACATTTCTTAATAATCGATCTGATTTTACGATTTGCCACAATTCCGCGAATTTATTATACAATGTATTCATCGATCGTATTGCCGCGCACAATTTCGATGTATATCTATGTAATTCCAGAGACATCATAACAGTTGCGTAAATCGTAAATCCATACGATAATATACTAAGGAGCTTCGATAGGATCATATAAACAGATCCTGATCTCAAATCGCTGATTGTTTGTTTGAAACTACCGACATACCCCATAAAATATTCTTTCACCAATCGCCACACCATCGACCAAGGGATCTCGATTTTTAATATGTGTCGCATTCCTAAATAAACGCCAATTCCGATAAAAATGGGAGATAAAAGAGACATAATCGGTCCAAGCCATACTTTATAATGATGATTTGCTCTCATTAACATAGCATTCTTAGTAATCGATGGGAACTTCTCAAATATATATCCTCTATATCGATCATCCGAATAATACTTCCAAATATCCATCACTTCGTTTTCGTTTTTTCCATACCAATCCATTATTTTACGAATACGATTACCAATTGATCCGCGCATTCGCCGGATACAATCTTGGCGTTCCGTGATACGATTTATATCGCTCAATGGATTTACTGCAAGATAACCGAATAATATTCTGGATGTATTCGCCTTGAACGAATCGTTGTAGATCGATAGGATGCTATCATTGATATTACCAGTTTTGCCCCCGCTTAAAAAATCAAGATTTTCATATAGATCGTCAGAACATACATTGGATTCGATGATCGTATCGATCTTTAAATCCGTCCATCCACAATCGTTTAAAAATTGGAATGATCGTTCGAGATCCTTGTTTAATTCATTGGTTTCTTGCGCTGAACTTGCTTGTTGTATTTTGTCCTGATAATCAGACCAACGCATGGTATTCTTTGATTTATCAATACATTTCATATTGATCGTATTATCCGCATGGGAGAACTACGTTCCCCCAGAACCCCTTCCTTTTAGTCTAAGATATATTCCCTGGACCAACATCGATGAGTCCAATGCGGGGGTCACCCCCCTGCGCCCCCGCGCGCTTCGCATTTTCCGCGATTTCAAGGACCTTAAATATATGCTGTCATTGTGATGTCAATATAAATAAAATTAAAAATTTAGTGGTTCCAGTATTTGCCGCCGCCGGGGGCGCAGGGGGGTGACCCCCGCATTGGACTCATCGATGTTGGTAAATGGAATATCCTGGAATGATATGATATATTACTGTATTGAAAGGAGGGGGACCTGGGGGAACGTAGAGCTTTTGAAAAAAGCTCGCCAAAAGGGGTTCTGGGGACTACGTCCCCATGTTCTCCCAAAAATTGATTCCTCAATTCAAACCATTATAATTGTGAAACGATATAAAGGTTCATATCCTACTATACATAACGTCATCCAATGGCTTCCTCCAGCACTCTTCTCCATAAGTCTTCCGCATCCGGCAGTGGCTACGGTAATGGTATCGCTCCAATCTCCTTCCAAATCATCGATATTCGTGGAAAAGATCAAGCCATCGAATCCCCCGAAGATGATTTCGATGATGACTCCAACGATTCTGATACCGAAAAGCATACTCCCGTCAAAAAGGAATATATTATCGAGATCTACGGTGTCAATAAAGCTGGCGATAGCGTCGGTGTCAAGGTAAGTGGTTTTACCCCCCATTTCTATGTCAGGTTCCCCAATTATTGGTCCGATCGTCACTTCGATACCCTCATGAACGCGGTTCACGGTAAGGTCCCCGAATACACCAAAAAGAACTTCCACTCCTACAAAATCATGAAGCGTAAGGTCTTCTGGGGATTCCGCTTCGATGAAAACGCCAAAGGCGAAAAACTCTATAATTGCGCCCGCGTTAGCTTCAAAACTATGAGCGGTCTCTATAATTACCTCGGCGAATTCCAAAAGGATATCGATGTCTATGGCGTCCCCGTCAAAACCCAAAATCCCGATGGATCCGTCTCCATCAAAAACGGAAAAATTCGCCGCAAGTTCAAAATCTATGAGAGCAATATCAACCCTCTCATCCGGTTCCTCCACTTCCGCAATATCAATCCCAGCGGCTGGATCACCGTAAACAAATACAACAGATCCCATGATTTCAGAACCAAAATCGGTATCGAATGCCAATGGAACGCTATCGACTCTGAACCCGATAATAACTCCATCGCTCCCTACAAGGAAGCATCCTTCGATATTGAAGTCAATTCCAGCCACGGCGATTTCCCCGTCGCCCAAAAATCATACTCCATCTTCCTCAATCAACTCCTTTCCTACCTCGCACTCGTCTGGAAAAACGAAAAACGTATCCTCTCCGAGTCAGAAATCGCTCTTCTCCTCCATAATAGCCTCTCCGGCATCCCCCACGATGAAATCTTCACCACAATCACCCATAAAACGTATAATAAACCCATCGAGTTCATCCAAATGCGTGTCCAAAAGGTCTACCCTCAGCTCATGAAACTCCTCGAGCTCAAGATCTTCAAACTCCTCGATGAATCCGATATCCCCAAATTCTATAAACTCTCTAACTCCGAGTCCTTCTCTATGATCCAACCCGCCGAGATCAAAAAACAAGAAGCCAAACTCCGCCGTATTCACGCCGGCGCTAAAACCTCCACCAAGTTCGATACCGAACTCAGAAAATGGACCAAGGATCTCGAAGAAACCAAGTGTACCGAAGCAGTCCTCGGTCTCTGGAACAGAGAACTCCCTCAAATCAATGGTGATGAAATCATCCAAATCGGCACAACCATTCGTAGAAGCGATCAAAAGGATTTCTACTATAAATCCCTCATCTGCCTCGGCGAATGCGATCCTATCGAAGGTGTCGAAACCATCTCCTGCAAAACCGAAAAGGATGTCCTCATTGAATGGCAAAAGATGATCCTTAAGCACGATCCCGATATCCTCATCGGCTATAACATCTTCGGCTTCGATATGAAGTATATGAAGGAACGTGCTGAAGAACTCGGCTGCCTCAATGATCTCGTCCAACTCGGTCGCAAGAAAGAAGACTCCACCAAGTATGTCGTCAAGAAACTATCCTCCTCTGGTCTCGGCGATAACCTCCTCGAATTCTTCGATATCGAAGGACGCGTTGTTGTCGATATCATGAAGTGCGTCCAAAAAGATCATAAGCTCGAGCAATACAAACTCGACTCCGTCTCCTCCAATTTTATGCGCGGAACCGTCAAAGCGATTCATAACAATACCGCCGAGAATACCTGCGCCATCACTACCGATTCCGTCGATGGTCTCAAGGAAAACGATTATATCACTTTCATGGTCAACAACGGTATCTATGAAGACAAATACGATAATGGCGGAAAGTTCAAGATCCTTTCCATCGCCCCCTATTCGCCCACCGATACCAATAAGTTCCTCGTTACCATCGCCGGCATGATCGATCTCGATCTGTCCAAGCTTTACAAGGTTCATTGGTGCGAAACCAAGGACGATGTGTCCCCCAAGGATATGTTCCGCCTCTATCGCAAAGGTGCCGCCGAACGCTCCATCATTGGAAAGTACTGTATTCAGGATTGTGTTCTCGTTAGCCGCATCACCAATAAGCTACAGATCATCATGAACAATATGGGTATGTCCAATGTATGCTCCGTTCCCCTATCCTTCCTCTTTATGCGCGGTCAAGGTGTTAAGCTGTTCAGTCTTGTCAGCAAGTTCTGCCGCGAAAATGACTATATCATTCCCGTCATCAAGAAGGAAGATAAGAAGGGTAATGGAGGTGGAGATGACGATGAAGTCGAAGAAGATGATCCCGAAGATAGCTTCCAAGGCGCCTTCGTTCTTGAGCCCCAGACTGGTATCTATTATGACGATGAACCCGTCGCCGTCAATGACTTCAATTCCCTGTATCCCTCCTGTATGATGAGTCATAATCTGTGCTTCTCCAGCATCGCTCTCAAGGATAAATACATTGGCGAAAAGGGCGCTGAATACCTCAAGAAGATTGGCTTCGATTTCCTCGATGTCAAGTTTGATGTATTCCAAGGTGAAGGCGATAAGAAGGAAAAGATTGGCGAGAAAACCTGCCGCTACATCCAGTTTAAGAACCCCGATGGATCCGAGCGCAAAGGTATGATCCCCAATATCCTCTCCAAACTCCTCAAAGCCCGCAAAGATACCCGTAAGCTTCAGGAGAAAACAAAAGACGCATTCCAATGGTCCGTTCTCGAAGGACTCCAGCTTGCCTACAAGGTCACCGCGAACAGTCTCTATGGTCAGGTTGGCGCCTCAACCAGCCCGATCTGTATGAAGGATATCGCTGCATCTACCACCGCTGTTGGTCGCCAAAATCTTATGTTCGCAAAGGATTACGTCGAAGCCAACTATCCCGGCGCTGTGGCTATCTACGGTGATACCGATTCCATCTTCATCAAGTTCAAGATGCCCCCCGGTGTGCGCGGAATGGATGCTATTAAGAAATCTATGGAACTGTCCATCGATGCTGGTCAAAAGGTCAGCGCTCTCCTTCCCCGCCCTCATAACTGGGACTTCGAGAAGGTCATCAGCCCGTTCATCCTCCTCTCCAAGAAGCGTTATGTCGGTCAATACTATACCGATGATTCCGGCAAATCGTCCATCAAATCAATGGGTATCGTTCTTAAGCGCCGCGATAATGCCCCAATCGTCAAGGTCGTGTATGGTGGTGTGATCGAGATCCTTATGAAGGAGAAGAATATCGATAAGGCTGTAACGTTCGTCCAAGATACCTGCCGCCAAATCGTCGATGGCAAGTTCCCTATGGAAAAGTTCATCGTATCCAAGACTCTCTCCGCAAACTATAAGAATCCCGATGCGATTAGCCATAAAGCCCTCGCAAATCGTATGGGCGAACGCAATCCTGGTAACAAGCCTCAAGTCAATGATCGTATTCCATTCCTCTATATCAAGACCGATGCGATCAAGGGAAAGAAACTCCTTCAAAGCGACAAGATCGAACACCCTGATTATATTCGCGAGAAGAGCATTCCTGTCGATTATATGTTCTACGTGACCAATCAGATTATGAATCCAGTTACCCAGATCTTTGAATGTGTGTATAAAGACAAGGCGGAACAGATCGTGTTCGGCGATCTCCTTCGCACCGAGAAGAACAAGAAGGAAAAGATCATGGAGATCACATCGTTCTTTAAGCCGGCTGCCAAGAAGACTACCGCCTCCACAACTCTGGCGATTGAATCTGCTCCGTCGGCTGGACCGTCCGAATCATCAGGATCATCCAATGAGTTCTCATCGAATATCATCGACGATACCTCCTCTGTAAAAACGATTGTTGATACGATTGTTAAGAAAACGAAGGCTCCTGCGAAATCCAAGGCAGCCGCCTCTGTAAAGGAACCCACTGAACCTATCCAATCGACGGTTCCTACCACAGAAATTCCTTCTGCGGTTCCTTCATCAGTTCCTTCTTCAGATGGTGGATGTAAGCATAAGTGCGCAAATAAGGCGGCTTGTAAGCACGCCTGTTGTAAGAAAGGTCTTTAAATAATTGTAAATAAATAATACGAAACATATGAACGATTTATATATGATACATTAAATCATTCATACCTTTAATTTTGAAATTATTACTTTGTTATAATTAAACGCATAACCGATCTATATGATATAAAGAAACGATTCCTATAAAATAGTTGTAAAATAACTATGTTATATAATATAATATAATGTCAAATCTACTTCCACCAGCAAAGTTAATAAAACAAAAATATGCAAACATTAATATAAATAGTGCTATTGCTTGTAAAAGTAAAGATAACCCTTTAATAGATTTACCAGCCGAGTTGGTTGGTGAAATTATGTCATATAGAGACCCGTACGAACCATTACAATTATTTGTTGATAAATTACAAATATATGAAACAACACATAAAAATTTTTCTATTAAAGATCCTAATGTAAACAAACAATACAAAGATGAATATTCTGGATTATATTTTAGTTTATATATGGAAAACATTCTTAATCTTGATAAATATCAAAATATATTAACATTTATGCGATGTCAAGCTCTTGTTAAAAAACATGCGAATCAATTTATTACGTCAGAATTCAAGGAAATGATAAAACTATGTAATGATCTTACAGAAAATAAAAGGTTTTATTATAAAAAAGAAAAAGACATTCCTTTCATCCAAAAAATGTTATATAAAATATATAGTGTTCTTAAATACTTTGAGTGTTACGATGAAATTATTCGTTTAATGAATATAAATAAAGATGAAACAATTGATATTATTAAGACTGGAGGTGACAATATTATTTATAACTTTATAATGAAAGATGATACTAACCTTGCCGATTATCATAAAAGATTGGTAGCTGATTTAACGAAAATTGTGAATAAACCGAATGGAGGATATCCTACATTCCTCAAAAATAATATTGAATTAAAAAAAGAAACTGGTTCATATCCCAAAAAAATTATTAACTATTTTAAATTTATATTACAGGATCTTACAACATATGATTCTTTACTACCTGATAAACCCAATGAGGAGGATTTATCAGAAACTGAAAAACAAATTATCAAACGATTATTCCCCGGTACTGAAATTAATGCTGTAACGAATGCTTTGCGGGGAGAATATATCGAAGCAATCAATCGTTTCTTAGAGTATATTGAAACTAATAAACCCAAAAATAAAAAAACCGTTGCTCAAAATGGAATATCCGGTTTAATAAATAATGTTAATGATAACAAAACTACTATATTGAATAATTTATTGACTATTTATCAAGAGTCTATATTATTATATATTGGCGGTGCAGTAAAATCAAATGATTCTTCAGATGATGAAGTGATCGGAATATTAAATATATCTGACCAAACTAAACCACCTGTCAAGGGAAAATTTGGTATATATGTTGATGCTGTGATCGAATATCATAAAAAATTATCTTCATCTGGTGGAAAACGTAAATCCACAAAGTCTACATCAAAGAAATCTGGTAAAAAATCTGCTGGATCAAAGAAACCCAAATCTCCCGCAAAAGCAAAGTCCGGAACCAAACGTAAATCTCCCGCAAAATCAACCAAGAAATCAAATAAATAAATTATACTACAAATATCGTAAATCTTATTATTTAATAAACGATTCATTATTAAATAATAATTATCCTCGAAACGCACTATCCGATCGATATGATATAAAGAAACGATTCCTATAAAATAGTTGGACAAGCATTATACTTTCCGAATATCCCATAAATAAATTCCCGATAAACGGGCGTAGCCACCCTTTTGACCAAACTTGGGGACGTAGTCCCCAGAACCCCTTTTGGTCGCCCTTTTATTAAAAGGGCTCGGGAAAAGTTTAAACTTTGTGTATATTCACATAAGCCTGACTCTTCTTTGCCCTATAATTCTCAATTGGGGTCTCATCCGTATCGTTCCCGCTCAATGGTGAATAGTTATTTCGTGAATGCTGCCAAAACACATCTGCTCCCATCCTAAATTCCGGATGATTGTCCGCCTTATACCAAAATACCTGGTCCTCTAATTTGTTGCTCTTCGCACCATTGTGTATCACCAAACACTCGTAATTGTCCGTACATTGGTCCATCACCTGGTTAAATACCTCAAATGATGGGAACATTCCAGCATAATAATCATACAATCGCTTGCGATTCGCCGTGATGTTCTCCCTCAACAAAAATACCCAATCTATGTTTGTCCTCAAATTCGGTGGAATACCCAATGGATACTGCATCGTCAAAATATACATCAACTTCCAATGACGTCCGTTCATAAAAATCTCCTTAATTCCCACATCCTTCTGCCAACAATTATCATATAGACAATCGTCCATGATCACAAATGCCCTCGGATCCACTGAACTATATGTCGGATCATCCCTCATCTTCTTCACGATCTGCTTCTGCCGCACCAATAACTTATGAACCAACTCCGGCGTATATTCCTGATGAATGAATAATGGCGGTATGATATCCCCGAAAAAACGATTCGCCTCCTCCGTTGGAGAAATACACGTGCCCACTGGTATGTCGCGATGATGATAAAGCAAATCTTTTACGAGATAGGATTTACCAGTTCCACGCTTCCCCACAAAAACAACCACCTGGTCATCCCTTATCATACTCATATCAAACTTCTTCAATTTTAAACTAAATTGCTTGTTACTCATATCTCAAAACCATATTTTTTTTAAGAGAATCTGACGGGTGGGGGAACTACGTTCCCCCAGAACCCCTTTTCGCCTACGGCAATGGATGAGTGTGAGGATTTAGGTTATTCATTGAATTCACATTTTATACAAAAACATTGAATCGCACAATCGATGTGCGTGAATATGATTATTCAATATGATCAAATATTTGGGATGAGATTCAATATAATCGATCATACGATTGAATGTATTCCAATCGACCGATACATTCCCCCATTTTTCATAGACGATTCGACGACTATGATTCGTTTTCAAACAATTCGGGTATATCACAATCCACGACGAATCATATATCGATGCTGCTCGTCGGACGTGTTGAGGAAAAACAAATGACCTTATTACCGTGTCATCTGATTTTGATGAAATTAATGAAATATCGCTATTCTTTGGCGATCGTAACCGATTTATATTACTTTCAACGACCTCCCAGATCGTATCATTCCATTGAATATCTGTCGAATCAAACATGTAAACATCTAACATAGCCATTTCGCATTGATTATATTATATACCAAGATTCCTTTATAATAAAACAACGATATAATCCAATCAAACTCCGCATCCATTGCCGTAGGAGAAAAGGGCTCTAGGAAATTTCCCCCGATATAAGGATTTGTCTCCTTATATTATATATATCCAGGAACGCAACGTAAATGGACAAGACTTTCAAGAACTACATAACGCAATTCAAAACAACCTCCAATCCAACCCATACCTCTATGGATGGCGGAAAATATGCTATCCCCGATTCTGCAACCCATGCGTTCTGGGATAACTACGCCATCTGTGTCGAAAATGATATCCCCGTTCATCTCACCGAAAAACATCTACCTGATCATTCCATCCTACTAATCGATTGCGATTTCCGCTACTCCATCGATGATAACAAACGTTTCCATGATGATAAAACGATCACCGATCTTCTCAAAATCTATCTCACCCTACTCAAATCCATCCATATCGATGATCAATATCTCATCTCCTTCGTCTTCCAAAGACCCAATGGATATGAATTCAAAGATCGATTCAAAGATGGTATCCATATCATCTTCCCATATCTTTCCCTACCCTATCCCGTCCTCAAAACCCTCCGCTCAAAAGTCATTGAAGATGTCAATAAGCAGAAAACATTCCGCAGGCTTCCCCTCATCAACAATACCGATGATATCATCGATGAAGCCGTCATCGAAAAAAACAATTGGCTTATGTTCGGATCCTCCAAACCCCAACTCCCACCCTACCTTCTAACCCACGTCTTCGATGCAAATCTTGCCATCGTCGAAAACGACTTCACCACCAGACAACTCGTCGAACTCCTCTCCATCCGCAAATATCGCGATATAACACCCCACTATGCCGCTGGATTCGCTCCCGCTCCATCCTCCGCCGCTAACGGGAAGAAAAAAGCAACCGGCGCTGTGTCCCTCTCCTCCATCGCCCCCACAACCACCGCTGCTGCCAAAAAAACTCCCCACCAAAACAATGGAAAATCCGCTGCCGCATCGAATCCAGCTGATTCCACTGCACTCACCTCTAACAATTCGGCGAATCCGAACAAATATACCGTCATCGAACCCTGCGACAACCCCAAAGATGGTGATACGCTAACACCCGAAGAAGATATGAGCATCAATAATTACGAACTCAACGTATATCCCGATAACGTTCTGTATGATATCATCCGAACCATCATCGTCAAATACTCCGACGAGTTCCCCTTCAACAAAACATCCGCTGATGCCCTTCAAATCGTCTCCATCAAGGTCAAAGCCCAGATGATTTATGTAAATATAAACGATCATTATTGTCCTTTCCTCGAACGCAATCATACACGCAAAAATCCACCCATCTATATCCTCATAACCCCCGATACCATCTCCCTGCGATGCTACGATGCCGAATGCGCACACAAAAAATACCCATCGCCGCCCCTCAAAATGCCCAAGTCCGATATGCTCAAAATCCAAGCATTCATCCCCCACTTCAAAAAAGCCTGTAATTATCCTGCGTATGTTCCCGGTAGCGCATCCTCCTCCAAAGATGCCATGCCACTCACAATCTCCGGCTCCCCCGCAATCAATGGTGAAAACGTCCCTCTACAGTGCTTTTTGGAAAAGCATGATAACGATGGAACGATTGTATATACAACCGCGTCATCCACGCTTACAGTATCCACTTCCTCATCGAACAAATTGGATCCGAATAGCCCCATCACAAATGATCTCGTCGATACTGTCGATATTATGAGAAGACATTTCCCCAAAAATGAACTCCGCATTCGCAAAGATGTTCCCATCTCAAAATATCGTGATGACCACGGCGATCAGTGCTACACCCTCGAATTGGAAGACAAATATTGCCCTATCCAAGAAAAAACAAGCGATAGCGTCGAACTCGTTGCCGATATCACCCAACGCGGTATGCAAATCCGATCCATGGAAAATCTACCAGGCGTATACGGTCATTCCTTCCCCGCTGAACCCGTCACAATCCCCCGCCATTTCCACAATATGATCTTCGTGAAATACACTACCATCAATAATCAAACGATCAATAACATCTATAACAATGGCGAAGAATGCCACGAACTCCTCGAATTCGAAGAAGACAAGGACATCATAAAAATCATGGATGATGAATACCTCAATCTCCTCGCCCTACAATCCCTCAATGGAACGCATTATGATGTCGCCAAGTTTAGTTATGAACTCAACAAGGATAAGTATCGCTGTATCAATCCTGATAAATCCATTTGGTATCAATGGAAAAATCACTTCTGGGTCGAGGGATACGATACATTCACCATCTTCCTCTCCGAAAAACTCGTCGTTTATCTCAAAAATGCCAAAAAACTCTATGAAGAATACGAAAATTACATCGTCAATAATTCCCTCAAAGCCGCTGATATTCAAACGATGAAAATCAAAAAAATCTCCCTCGTCGAAAGCCTCATCAAAAAACTCAAAACCAGCTCCTTCAAACAAGCCGTTCTCTCCGAAGCAGCAGCCATCTTCTACACCAATTTTAAGGATTTCTATTCCAAACTCGATGAATCCCGCCATCTTCTCGCGTTTAATAATGGTGTGATGAATCTGAAAACAATGGAATTCCGCGAAGGTCAGCCAAGCGATTGTATCAGTTTCTCCACCAAAATCGATTATCATCCCTACTCAATTGGCAAAAATCCCGAAATGGAATACTTCATTCAACAAATCCTGCCCGATAATGATAAGCGCGAATATGTCCTCAAGTTCTTAGCCTCCTGCCTCTCCGGCAACGTCGGAGACGAAAAGTTCTACATCTGGACCGGTACTGGTGGAAATGGTAAATCTAAGCTCATTGAAATGTTCGATCGCTGTATGGGCGATTATTCCTTCAAATTGCCCGTCAGTCTTCTCACGCAAAAGCGACAGGCGAGCAACCAAGCCAGCCCTGAACTTGCCAGCACTCGCGGAAAACGATTCGGTGTTCTTCAGGAGCCCGGCGAGTCCGAAAAACTCAATATTGGTCTCATGAAGGAACTGACTGGTGGCGATAAGATCTCTTGTCGCGCTTTATTCCGCGATCAAATCGAGTTTAAGCCGCAATTCCACCTCGTTTTGGCGTGTAATTCCTTGCCTGAAATCCCCAGCCAGGATGGTGGAACATGGCGCCGTCTGCGCGTCGTGGAATTCACTTCGCGATTCGTTGAAAGCCCTGATCCTACCAATCCAAACGAATTCAAAGCGGATAAGGATCTCAATGATAAAATGGATAAATGGACGATCGATTTTATGGGCTATATGATCGAATATTATAAGAATTATACTCAAAATGGCATGAAAGAACCGGATATTGTCCTGAAATATACAAATGAATACAAGAAAAATTGCGATTCATTTAAGGAATGGTTGGATGAACATTTTGTTATAACAAATAGTCAGGATGATTATATTTTGGGCACTGAATTACACGAAAAATACATACAGGATACTGGGGACAAAATGTCACTAACAGCGTTTGGAAAAAATATTGTTAAATATACTGAACGAAAGGTTATGAAAGGATATTTAGAAAGTCGTGCTACATTTTATTTAGGTATTAAATATAAAAATGAGGATTAATGATTGTATTTAAAATGAATTATTGTATAGTTTGTATTATTTATCCCTTGTAACCCCTGCATTTTTACAAGGGTTTCAAGGGTATCTACATGGGTTTTTGTAGATACCCTTGTAGCGTGAGTGATTTTGTTGTCGCAGCATAACTGTATGTTAACCCTTTAAAAATTTCTTGATTTTTTAGTCCTTACAAGGGATACAAGGGAATTTCCCATACTGTTCTATATATATATAGAATAACACATAATGGTATTTAGGATTTGAGACAAATTTTTAAAACGCTTTATAAAATCCCTTGTATCCCTTGTAATTTCTTTTTTTACTCAATTTTTAAGAAAAAAAAGAAAAAATAACACTGAAATCAGTAATATACTAAAAATTTTCTCTTACAAGGGTTTCTACCTCAAACCCATGTAGAACCCTTGAAACCCTTGTAAGATATTTTTAAATAATTTATTTAAATCTAATAATTTAGAATAAATACATTTCTTCCAATAATTAAAAATAATCAGAGATTAAATAAACCCTTACACCCTTGTATCTATTGCAATTATTAAAATTGATTAATATAAAGCAAACCCATCAATAAAGTATATTGAACCTCGATCATAACCAATGATATCATCTTATTTATTCCACTTACTATACATAATAAGGAATATAAAATTCATTTAACAATTGAAGACCAAAACATCGATGGATTTGAGTTTTCAAATGCTATTATTGATATTGGCTCTAATAAACCAGTAGTTGTCAAATTATCACATTATAATATAAATTCTAAAAATGATGATAAGATATCACCAATTCATAGCAAGAAACCGATCTATATTAAAACTTCAGAATTATCATCAAATAAGAAAGATCCTATTAAGGAATGGATTGATAAATATTATATTAAAACGAATAATGTTAAGGATTGTATTCTTGCCCAGGAATTATGGGAAGAATATATGACCAATACTGGCATCAATATATCAATGACTAAATTTGGCAAATCTGTTAAACAATATGATATTGAAAAGAAGGTATTAAGAAAGCCTGTAAATCAGAGAATGACATATTATATTAATATTAAAAAAAAGGAAACAATCGCTCAATCAAACAATAATAATATTGAATCGAATAATACAAATTCTGATAAATCATCAGTTTATTCATACGGCTCAGAATCATCGAGTTCGTCCCTATCAGATTCTGAAAACGAATCTGATTCAAACATTGATCAGGATGTTGATAATGTCGATTATTCTGAATGCGAAACAATTGAAAATGTTATTGATACGATTACAAATACCAAGGAAACGGTAAAAACAAAGACCAAAAAGATGTGTATTCATCCAGAATGTTATAAATATGCAATCTATAATTATAAGAACCAACCAGCAATTTATTGTGAGACTCACAAACTGGATAAAATGGTTCGGTATTATACACCTAATTCCTATTGTAAATACGAAGATTGTCTTATACAATCGAATTGGAATTTTGAGGGATTAAAACATGGCGATTTTTGTTCTGTTCATAAAGCGGATGGTATGGTTGATGTCAAAATAAAACATTGTGTTTATAAGGATTGTAAAGGTGCCGCACGGTATAATTATGAAGGATATCCAGCTCGTTATTGTAAAGATCATAAATTTGAAAATATGGTATGTTCGCGCATAAATCTTACGAATAAATGTAAGCATCCCGATTGCACAATAGATGCGTCTTTTAATTATCCGGGCGAAAAAGTAAAGTTTTGTGCCGGTCATAAACTTGATGGAATGGTCAATGTAAAAAACTATCCTATATGCAAAACACCTTTATGTGGTGTTGTATTAAAGAACAAATCCATTGAATATTGTAAGAGATGTAGTAAATACATGATTCCTAATACGATTCCCGATTCAAACCCTGATAAAGGCAAAGAACCTGCTTCGTCATCAACGATCAATACATCCTCTGTCACGACAAAGAAAGAACGAAATTATAAAAACAAGGAAAAGACAGTGAGCGAATTTATTGATTCTTCCGTAAAGATCCCTGAAGGAACAAGTTGGGTAACAGATAAAAAGATCGATGGTGGATGTTCCCGTCGTCGCCCTGATAAATTCCTGGACCTTGGTAACAAGGTTATTATCGTTGAAGTAGATGAGAATCAGCACATTAATTATGATTGTAGTTGCGAGAATAAGAGATTGATGGAAATTTCACAGGATTTTGCACATCGTCCAATCATCTTTATACGATTCAATCCAGACGATTATAAGAAGGGAGATGCGATTGTTAAATCGTGTTGGACGAAAACAAAGACAGGACTTGTTAATGTTCCAAAGAACCAAGAGATCGAATGGCTTCGTAGATTGAATTCGTTAAAAGAGCAGATCGAGTATTGGATTGAGAATGATACAGACAAGACTGTTGAGGTTATCCAATTATATTACGATTGTTAAGTACATTAAGTGTAATTGATATTCACGAACATTTAAACAATATAAAAATTTGTTTTTAGTTTAATGTATCTGGAGAGAAACAAAATGGCAACTATGATCAACGTAGATACAACTGGGTTTGATACATGGCTTAACAACAATTATGTCCACACTGCAAACGATAATGACTGTATTTTATCATCTGATCTTTATGATAAATATAGAAACGGCACAAACGACCCTTTAACGCTGACTGCATTTGGTAAACTAATGAACAAACATTATTCGAAGAAAATAATGAGATATGATAACGGTCGCGCCGCATTTTATTGTGGCATTCAGTCAATTCATTAATATACAAAGTAAATCATATTCACATTAATCGGTTTATAATGGAAATACTATAAATCGATTATTACTTTTTCAATTATACGATATAAGATTAATATTTTATACATATAAATGAACTCATATTCGATCAAACTATTAAACAAATATCCAATTCTTCGTTCGCCACGAATGATTTATTCGATTGGATATGTTAGCGGTATATTAACAGCGCTTGGTGTTCGTCACACATTTGAAATAAAATTATATAGATCGTAATCATACAAAGCAATACACTTTTGAAAAAAGTGTGATCAAAAACAGGGTTTAGCATAAATTCCAAAGGAAACATTCGAAGAATGTCAGGTTTTGCTAAACTATGCAAAGCAAATCATCATAATGAGATGATTCAATTATTTAATCGGTTTATAATGGAAAATACTATAAATCGATTATTACTTTGTGGAACAATGGTCCATTTTGGTTAGAGGTGAGCATTTTTAAAGGTCTTAGTATATACTAATCATACCGAATTCTTCATCGAGTTGATTGAGTTCGTCGAGTTCTTTTTGGACGATTTGAATGAGATCATCGGATTCGTCTTCGATTGTATAGGCGCCGTTGTTATTTACAATTTCCCAGAGATAGAGAATATTAGAATGAAGGGAAACGGTGATCGAGGCATCGATGTGATCATTCTCGTTAAAAACGCAGGAACGATCGATATGAATCCTGTCGGATTCGGTTAGTTTACCGGATAGATAGAGATGATTGACGAGTTTATTGGAGATGATCATTAGGATCGTATTTGCGCATTGATAGAGGACGTCTTTCTTTTGTTCATAATCTTCCATATCGACAGGATCGTATTCATTATCAATGTCAGCATTATCATCGCCATCTTCGCAATCGTGAGAATGTTGATGATCTTGACCATAGTCTTCATTATATTCATCGTAGTTTGGATCATACTCGCCATTGTCATCACCATCGAATTGAGAAGGATGAACATTGTAAGAGGGGAGTTCATCGTGAGTTGCGATATCGGTTGTATAGATGATTTGGCTCATTATAATCGATATAATACAGTTAGTCTATTGATTTCTTCTTGATGTCTTTATATTATGATCATTATAAAGAGATCAATTTTCGGGGGAGGTTCCCCCGGCGCCCCCTTCTTGCCGCGGTGCGGTATAGTGGGAGCACTAAAAATCTAATTTTATATTAATCGTTCTCATATAATGCTGACGCGGTTTAACGCATAAGAGAACCGTTCCGGACGGCTTGACGGAGAGCGGCTCTTTCAGCCCTGGACATACGCGATGTATTGATTCGCTTGGCTTGTTCTGCGCGGATAGCATTTGCTTTTTGTTTTTCGATCGCCATTTCTGCTTCACGGGCAGCGCGTTGCTCTGATTCAAACTGATGACCCATGAGTTTAATGATTTCATTCTGGGAAAGAACGGTACTGCATCCGAGATGTAGGATTTGTTTGATGATATTATCATTATTCTTATGAATGTTATCCTTGAACACTTTGTAATCGACGGAAGCGAATTGGAGGCACTTCTCGACGACAGCCCAGTTGTTTTGATATCTGTTAAGGCTGTTTTCAAAGACGAAGCAATCCGCGAGTTGAGCAGCTGTTTTATCGGAAGTCGGGCAATTCTTACCAAATACGTTGCGATATACGAACAGATCAACATTGCGTTTATTGATGGGGAATTTGCGATGACTACAGAAACGAGGTCCGCGTCCCATAAATTGAATGAAATCTTGGAAATCGACGAGAGGATCGATGAGATGAAGGTATCTTATATGATTCATATCGATTCCCTTGAAGTTTTCTTTGGTTGCTAGAATGACTTTTACGCGATTACCATTATAATTCTCGAGTTGATTCGTCCATGATTTTCCGGTATCAATGCGGGTTGTTGGGGCATTGGGGAAGCTGTAGTTTTTGAGATACTCTTTCTTGGTTTGGATATTATCGAGAAGAATAAAGTGCTTCTGTTGGGATTCATTGGATTTCTCAGACGATGATACAGAGCAAGCCATTTTAGGAGGAGCGAAATGTTTCTTTTCAGGAGCGGCATTTTTGTTGTGGGCATTGTTTTTCTGTGAAGACTCTGATGCTTCCGTGGGGATGGGTTCGCATTTAATCGGGAGGGGAGTGATATCGCAATATTTCTCCAAAAGATAGGCGATTAATAGGGTTGTGGTGGTGGACGAGGAATAAACATAATGTTTTCCGGGGAGATTTTTGATGTTTGCGATCGCTTGGATCAATTTAGGACTGATGAACATTTTATATTCGCCGCGACCATCTTTGGTAGGAACGATGATTTCGGAGGAGATATCTTCGTTTGATTCATCGAAATCGGCGAACTCGTCTTCGAATTCATCATCGTCATCATCCATCTTTCTGGATTTCTTGGCGTTCATCGATTTAACGATGAAATTGCCGGCTTCTCTTAATTTCGCGTAGAATTTGTGTTTGGAATCGGGATTGTATTTCGATTCTTTGAGATAGCGTTCTTTATCATTCATAAACGTTTCGAGGATTTTCATATATCTGTTATAATACGCCGACCGCGAATCAAGAGCAGAGCAAACGGAAGAAATGGACAATTTAGCGAAATGGCTAAAATCACCGGTTAAATTGGCATACGATACGATGCCGCGTGCTTTATCAACGATCTTATTGGGATCATCAAAATCGGCGGGTTTAAAGAGTCCATCATTTCCGGCAACGATGTTTAAGATGCCGGATACTTGTTCTCTGGTTTCGCCGGGAGTGGCGGACATAGCGAGAATCCAGGTATTCGCGGGATTGCGATGATTTAATAGGAAGGATTTGAGGGAATTGTATTGTTTTGTGAGGTGTTTTTCGTTCTCGGGAGGAGCCATGAGGAATTGGACTTCATCGATAACGAAGAGGGCATTTTCGATGGATCCGTGATTTGTTTTGAATACGTTCATTTCGACATCATTTGCGAATTTGGCGAATGTTAAGAGGTTATCTCTGCTGCGATCTTTGATTTCCTGGAAGAATTCGGGCTTGTAGATGGATTCCATACCCTTGAAGATGCGTTCGCGAAGGAATTTCACCGAGTATTCTTGGCAGACTGGATCGAGGGATGGCTGGACATCTTTTTCAAGCAACTGTTTCACGCGCTGTGATGTTTCGGGGGCATGTTCGACATCAAAGATTTTGACGGGAGTTGCGCCGGTATTATCGACGAAATCGGGGAAGAACTTAATGCCAAGTTCGGCGAGTTTGTGGAGGGAATTGCTGTCTTGATTTCCTTTGGTGGAAAGGAAGAACAGGGACCACAATTGGTTTGTCGCGGGATTTTTAGAGTGCCAGAATGCGAGGAACGTGATGAGAGCGGCGAGTGTTTTACCGGCGCCGGTGGAGTGAATTGCAAGGAGACCGGGAGTTTGAATGAGATTTTTAGCGCGGAGATTAGCCATAGCATAGATGATGGACTGGTGGGGTTGTATTTCTAATTTTTTGGCGGAGCTGGAGCAGGCATCAATTCTTTCATCGGGAGCCGAGATTTTTTCGAGGTGTTCTTTGATCGTTTCGCCCTTGATTTTGTGAGGGACTTTAAGGAAAGGATATTTTTTGTCGATTTCTTTGGGGGTCAATCCCATAAGGTAGCAAATGTAATCCTGGAATTCTTCGGATTTGGGGTTGGGGACAGGTTTAGGTTTTTTAGCTTCTTTGGCAGCCAATTTGGCTTCTTTCGCCGCTTTTTTGGCGGCTTTCTCGGCGATTTTAGCGAGTTTTGCTGCGAGAAGAGCTTCTTTGGCAGCTTTTTTAGCAGCCTTCTTTTCAAGTGCCGCTTTTTTCGCCGCTTCCTTGGCGGCTTTCTCGGCTTCTTTCTTTTCGAGCTCAGCTTTTTTAGCGGCTTCTTCGGCAGCCTTCTTTGCTAATTTATCGGCTTTCTCGGCTTCTTTCTGGGCTTTGAGGGCGGCTTTCGCTTCTTTTTTCTCGAGTTTAGCTTTCTTAGCGGCTTCTTTCTCAGCTTTAAGAGCAGCTTTGGCTTCCTTTTTCTCAAGGGCAACCTTTTTAGCAGCTTCCTTTTCAGCTTTTTTGGCAGCTTTTTCGGCGCGCAGGGCTTCCTTTGCTTGTTTTAGTGCTAATTTCTCGGCACGTTTGGCTTCTTTCAATAATTTAGCTTCTTTCTTAGCAATTTTGGCGAGGGCTTTGGTTGTTTGAAGGGATGTTTCGGGTTTTAGAATAGACGCATTCATTGCTTGATTACCACCGGATAGATAGTGTTTCAAAAATTTGCGATATATCGAATTCTGATTTTTTATGTGCTGTTTGGATCTGGATTTAGATTTGGACGAGCGATGTTTCGCAGATTTTTTGACACCACCCATTAATATATATTATCATAGAGTATTTATATATATACTATAAATTGTGCTGTTAATTTTAATTAAATAATATATTATACGATCATTAATATATTATTTATAATTTATGGCGAACTTGAGAAGTCTTTAGGCAGAGCTATTTAGGCTTTGCGTGTAAGGATTGGCACGGAAAGCATCAAGAAGAGAGGAATCTTCGGTTCTTTCGGAGATGGACAAGTTATCAACAACGAGTTTATCGCGAGTCTCAGTGGGTTTGACATCGGAGGGATCGAGGGGAGTATTGGTTAAGACAGCCCTTTGAGGGGCTTCATCAATGACATTGTATTTATTGGTATCCATCATATCATTGCGATGAACCTCGATATGAACAGTATCCATACCATTGGCGACCTTGACGCTATTCTGAGTGGGGGCGCGACCCTGAGCGACGATTTCCCTTCCCTCGGAGGTTTCAGCGTTATACATATCATCATACGTGCGATGTCCTTCGACGGTTCCTCTGGCAACACCGGTGTATTCATTGAGAGGATCATTTTCGATATCTTGCCTGGTTGTGTAGCGATGTTTGACTTCGGTGACCTTATAACCATCTGTGCCCTGAACTGCTGTGCGATATACACCACCGGTATATTTGTTATCGATTGTAGTTTCCTTGGTGGTTGTCCTGGAGACATCGGTGGGATCATATACGATATGACGTTTCTGGGTGCCAACATTGAGTTTCTCAGAATCGTGGAGGGTGGTTTCCTTGACGGTGGTCCTGGTGACATCGGTGGGATCATAGGTAGTGGATTTACCGATGGAGGTGAAGAAACCGACGTCGCGATTGGTGAGAAGATTTTCCTTGCGAGTCTCGCGAGTGACATCATTTGGATCGTGGACAGTGACCTTCTTGGGCATTGCGAGAGTGCTATAGCCGCCATCGTGGATGTTGGTTTCCTTGATGGTGGTCCTGGCGATATCGGTGGGATCATATACGGTATGTTTCTTCATAGTGGGGGCAGCATAACCAACATCATTCTCATTGACAACGGTGAGATCCTTCTTGGTCTCGAGGGGTTTGTCTTCAGGATCATAAACAGTGAGACCCTTGACGAACTTGACAGCATTATTAATAACGTACCTGATTCCGGTGGTTTGGCGCTCATTGGGTTTGTTGGTGAAGGAGCGCTTTTCGGTTTCGTTGGCGCGTTCAACATTGGCTTTAGGACCAGAAGCGGGACCCTTGAATTTGGCATTGACGCGCTTGGCTTTTTGGATGGTGGGGCGCTGGGTTTCAGCGGCGACGACGGGATTGCCACCAAAGTTACGCTCACCATTCTTGTTTTCGAGGAAGAAGGGAGCCTTGTATTGGGCGACATTGGGTTTGGCGGTGGGGGCATCGACGTTGGACTTGCCAGTAACAACGCGACCAGCGTAGGTTTCCTTGGGTTTATTGGCGGCACGCATGTCATCGACAGTGTATTCGCGGACGCGAGTTGTTTCGTGGAAGCCGCCGGAGGGAGTGGCGGTGTATCCATTGTTGAGACCGCGACCGACGCGGACGGGTTCGGTGGGGGCTTCGTTGGGGCGGTAGAGGGATGGAATGTATTTGGACATATCGCGATCGTTGATATAGGCGGTATCACCATAGATATTGGAGAGGTTGGGAGTGGGGGCGAACATAGGGGCGATTTCTTTTTTGGCTTTGGTGGGATGATCATAATTGCCGGTGTAGCGCTGGAGAACACCTTCGTTGGCTTCGAAATCGAGATTTTGTTTGGGGGCGGCACCACGGAAGAAGGGGACCATATTGTTGTGACCGAATCTGGCGGGATCGTTTGATAGGAACATAGTATCTTTGCCGAGGGGATTCTCGATGGTATTGTTCATGCGACCGCGATTGGTAACGATTTGATTATTTAGGTTTTGGGGAGTGGTATTGAAGTCGGCATTATCGAGATTGAGGGAATTTACAGGGATAATGTCGGAGGTGAAACCTTCTTTGAGGGTGTTGTTTTTGGCGATGGGGTTTTGAGCGGTGGGTTTGACGGCGGACTGATTATTGATGTTAAAAATGGGGACATTACGGAGTTTCTTGATATCATCCTGATTGAGGAATTCGTCATAGGGGAGATAATCGGAGGGTTGGGAGCCTGAGAAGAGGGCGGTGGGTTGGGGGACAGTGGGATCGTTGAATTTGTTCATGGGGAAGCGGGGGAGGGTATCGAGATCTTTCCATCGTTGGAAGGTATTGGGATCAGCACCGGTCATTTTCTGGACGTATTGATCGCGATGGGGTTGGAGGGCGTGTTCTTTGGTGATGACATTTTCTTGTTTATTCCAGGCATCAGTGAATTTTTTGTGGGCAGCGGCTTTGTCGATAGCGGCGGCAGTATCGAGATATCTGGATTCATAGATGGTGGCGCCGGAGGGTAGATTCGCGAGAGATGGGGAAGTGATTTCACGTTTTTCTCTGGACGGATTTTTATTTTTATTGAGAATCATACCGGCGCCGGCGAGACCGGCAACAATCAAGAGTTCCATATAATTAGATGGGAGAATATTATCGATATGTAAAGCCGCATGGATTTGTTCTTAAATATTCATTGATTATATCATTTCATTCATTCTATAGTTCATTCTATCATTCATAATATCCATTCATTGTTAATAAATACACAATAAACGGATATTTGATTACATCCTTCGCGCCTTTCATAGAGAAAGGGCTTTTGTCCGCACTTACGCTTTTAACAAAAGCGTGGCAAAATTTTGGTCGACCTTTACGCTTTTAAAAAAAGCGTGGCAAAAGGGGGGTTCTGGGGGACATTCTGTCCCCCATTAATAGTCCTTGGTGACGAGATCGATACGGCGGGCGACTTCGGTGGGGCTGAGGGGTTTCTTTTTGGCAAAGAGGGCAGCGAGACGTTTGGCATTGGAATTGTTTTCATTTTCTTCGTTATACCAGGATTGCTTGCCGGAGAGAACCTCGCGAACAGTAGAATCGACTACATTACCGGCGCTTGTATAAATAAGGCTTCCATCGGGTTGGACGATATAACGTTTCCTGTTGATGATAACGGATTTGAGGAGTTCACCGCGTTTCCATTCGAGGGATTCAAAGTCTTTCATTGTTTTGATAACGGGGGTATCATTTTTAGGGGAGGCGGGTTTAGCGGGAGATCTGACAGGAGACTTGGACCTCATAGGGGATTTCGCGGGTGATTTAGCGGCGGGGGAAATGAATGTGTTGATGGGAGATTTGGGGGAAGCGGAGAGTGCCTTAGCTTTTTTGCCGCGGATCTTGTAGCAGCAACGAGCACCCTTTTTATTTATTTTGTCAATGGAATCTTTGTTGCAGGGGAGACGGCGAGCGGGAGGGCATCCAGCATAATCGGATCTGCGAGCACGCTTTTTCTTGTAGCAGCACTGGGCGCCTTTTTTGTTGGGTTTCTGGACGGAACCTTCGGGGCAGGGAGGGCGGCGGACAACAGGGCATCCAGCTGTGGGGCGGACCTTATAGCAGCAGGGTTCTCCGTGTTTGTTATCCTTGACGCGCGTTCCTTCTTTGCAGGGAGGGCGGCGTTTGGAGGGGCAATAGCTCTTAGAGCGTGATCGCGAGCGTGATTTGGCTTTCGGCGAAGTCATTATATATTTAACAAAGATTTTTCGCAAAATAAACGATAATTTTACACTTTTGAAAAAAGTGTAGGAACAGGAAATTTATAATCGTCAAAAAAAGGATATAAAAATCGCGATCAAAAATATGAATCATTTTGATATGTTCGGCAACAAGGGAAACAGTGATAATCAGGAAAATGCTGAGCGCAAGCAGAAGAACATCCAGCACATCTTGGACAATTACAATCTATACACGTTGATGAAATTGGAGCCGAGTTGTTCTTATGAGGATATACGCAAGCGATATTTGAAATTATGTAAGACGGTTCATCCGGATAAGGGTGGAGATAAGAAGACGTATTTTGCGGTATCATTGGCGTATAAGATATTATCGGATCCGGAGAAGCGATCGGATTATAATTGTAAGTATTTGGGCAAGTTTGTATCGAAGAGTGATTACAGGGATTACGATATGTATAAGAAGGATTACGAGAAGAAAAAAGACGAATTTAAAGAGAATACAACGAAAACCAGAAATTCCTTTGGTGTTAAAATAAATGCCGAGGAGGAAGCGAAGCGCCGAGAGCAGATGCGGGCATTCAATCGTAAATTCCAGGAGATGAAGGATCCTAGCCGTGATTATGTGTATGATATCAAGGAATGTGAGGAGGATATTAAGCCTCGCGAGTTAGGGGAATTTACGAAGAACAATGCGGAGATCAATCGGTATTTGGAGCAGACGGCGAACATATTCCGCGGATCTTATTTTGACGCAGGGGTGTTCCAGGATATATTCGAGGATGTACATCAGGCGGATGTACCGGATTCATTAGAGATCGTTCCCTATCATGATCGACAGAGGCAGCAGATAATGCAGAATATGGAGTTTGATGAGAACGGAAATAGGAAGATGGACCAGCATCAGGCATTTTTGAATCCGGTGGGGGATATACAGGAGAGATTGGCGCAGGTGAATTTGAACGAATACAGGGAGAAACCGCGCAGACACGTATTTAAGGATAGTGCGTTTGATTCACGGGAAACAAATGTAAGGATGAATGAGTTGTTATTCGATAGGAATCGTCCGGTTCATATTACGGATGAAGATCCGATGGAGGTAATGATGCGTAATTATCGTGAAAATTTGGGAGGAGGGAATCGGTATTCATAGTTTAGCAAATCGGACATTCTTCGAATATTTCCCTTGTAATTTATGCTAAACTCTGTTTTGATCACACTTTTTTAAAAGTGTATCGGTATTAATTGTTTGATTCAATTCAATTTAAAAAGTGCTGTAGTATCGTGAGAAAAAAATAATGGAAATTTCAAAAGAATGCGGTTAGAAAATGTTAAAAATTCATTTACATAAAATATATATGGCTCTGTTTCAGTACTCGAGACTCCAAGTTTCTGGAGACTCATCGATTCCGGATGTTAATGGTGTAAACCTATTTAGGATCGGAACAGCGGCTAACAACTTATTCGTTGCGGACGCGGTGAATAAGGTTATCCGTTTGCCTTCCGCGGATATGACTATCAGTGGCGATTTGAGCATTGGTGGGTCATTGGATGTTTTGGATTTGAAGGTTCGCGGCAACGAGACCGTTGTTGGCACTTTCAGTGTTTCGGGAGGGACATCATTATATAGTTCATTATTTGTTACAGGCAATACCCGTTTAGATGGTACAAATGTTGACATTAGTGGTTTAAATATTAACAAATCGACACCTGGACAGATGTCGATGGTTTTGTCTGGATCTGGTTATACAACTGCTTCCTTGTTTAACGATTCTCAGACTCAGGTTATCCAGATTGGTAGTTCTATGAATCTTCAGGAGGTTCGTGTTGGTTATGGACACAATGGTCAGTCTATTATCCGCATTGGTGACGTTGATGACATTATTTATCTTGGTGGAACAACTGTTACCGTTATGAGCACGGATGTATATGTGAATGATAAGAAGATGTATTTGAATTTTTCGACAACTGGCACGACGATGGCTGATGCTGCGGATTCTGGTATCTATATTGGTGAGGGAACCAATTCCGAGGCTGCGTTCATCCGCGTTGGTCCCGATACCAGCCATTCATGGCAGATCCAGGGTGCTGACGGTGGTGGAATCGTTACCTTGAATACTCAGTTGAGTGGTGAGGTCATTACCACAGATCGTGTTGGTGGTCTTCAGACCATTCGCACAGCGTTGAACGTTACTGGTGCTGCTACTCTGAGTAACACTCTTGGTGTATCAGGCGCTGCCACTTTCTCTAACGATGTTTCTGTTCTTGGTAACGAGACCGTTTCTGGCACTCTACGTGTTAGCGGTTCCACTACCTTGAATTCATCTCTTCACGTATCAACACAGGCAACACTCGGAAGTTTAATGGTGAATACGAGCGGAACCATTGCCCAGGACTTATCTGTTCTTGGCAACGAGACCGTGAGTGGCACTCTTAATGTCTCTGGTGCTGCGACTCTTCAGAACAATCTTTCCGTTCTTGGAAGCGAGACAGTTACAGGAACGATGGTTGTTGGCGGCAATGGAACATTCTCCAGCGATCTTCGCGTAGTTGGTAATGAGACCATCAATGGCAGCCTTTATGCTACCGGCAACTCGTTCATTGGCGGCAATTTGGCAGTTGGATATGCTACTGCCACCAAGACACTTGATGTGAATGGCGCTGTTCGTTTCGGTTCTACCGCTCTGGTTGGCGGTGGTGGAGGCGGCGGAGGAGCTGGTGTTACTGATGGATCTATCTTGTGGAGTAGCTACATTGATGGAATCGGAATTGAAATGATGAAATATGTATCAACTGATTCGTCCAATAACGTTTATTCGATATCAATTGCTGATAGTTCAACAGTTACTTTATACAATACAAACGGAACATCATATGGAACAGTTTCGAAGCCGATGGGCGCATCAAATTATTGTGTAATCACAAAACAAGATAGTTCAGGCGCTTATCAATGGAAGACAACAATTCACGATGATGGTAACAATAATATATCAAATGCAAGAATAGCAGTTGGTGGTTCTGGAAATGTATATGTATCTGGTCATCGCGATGGAACAATGGGCACATTATATGTTAAGAACGCAGACGGAACAACATTTGGTACATATTATTCACCAAGCCGATATTTATGGGTTATTAAATACAATAGCAGTGGTGTTGCTCAATGGTTTGCTTCCGCGGATGTTGATAGTTTTACAGATTCAAACGGACTTGCGGTTGATTCAAGTGAAAATGTGTATATAACCAGTGTTGGTGATATGAGTGTAACATTTTATAATTGGAGCATGATCATGGGTGGAAATATTATGACATACAGTTATGGATCAATATCTAGCCCTAGTAAAACTGGTTATCTCGCAAAGATTAATTCATCGGGAGTGTTCCAATGGGTATCAAAGATTTCTGGATTTAATTCAGGTTTTTATGTGCCATCTGTTTACGCGACAAGTTCATTTGTTGTTGTTGGAGCACAAATTAGCAATAATTATATTTCATTATATGATTCTAGTAACACATTACAGATACAGACAACATCCACATCAAGCAGCGGCTTTTTCTTAATAAGATATTCGACAGCCGGTTCCCCAACATGGTCAGTTCGCATAGATGGTGCATCGACCGATGAAATAAGGTCACATCCTAAAAACATTGCGGTTGATTCATCAAACAATATTTACATTTGTGGTAGGTCTAATATTACAGATATTTTCAGTCCGATGTTGCCTGGCGATTTATCTGACACTCTTTCCAGTAGTATAATGAACCCATTCCCATCTGACGGGATGGGTATTATAATTAAATTTAACTCAAGTGGTGTGTATCAGCAACGTAATATTATGGGTGGTAACGATGGAACATCTAAATTCATATCGTCTATCGCAACAGATTCAAACGACAATCTTATCGCAACGTTTGTTTCTAATAGCACAACCCCTACCATTTATAGTTCAGATGGGTTGACAACAAAAACGATTAGTAGCAATGGAACAAAATATGTTACTGGAATTGTTAAAATTACAAGTGCCGGAGCTTTAACATGGATTGCTTCAATTATTCCCGACGATGGTAGTGGAGTCGCTGGTGCTTTCAATACAGTAGTTGATTCAGGTGATAATATCTATGTTTCTGGCGACGGATCTGGATACGCCTCACCAATCAAGTTTTACGATGTGAATAATACAGCGACTACATTATATTCGACATCATCATCTGTATCGACAATTTTGGTGAAAATATCCGGAGGTGGTGGCGGCGGTGGCGGCGGTGGAACCGCAGTCGCTTCTCTCGTCTATGGTTCTCTCGTTATGAGTAGCAGTGTTACTGATGCTGGATCCTTCACTCTATATGTTGATGGTTCAGCCAATGTTACGGGCGATTTCAAGATTGGTGCGAATAGCACTGTTGATGGAACGATGTTTGTCAGTGGCGCGACCACATTGAACAGCAGTCTCAGGGTTAATGGAAACACAACCTTAGGCGGTGATTTGTATATTAGCGGTGCCTTAAGTCTTGACAATCTTGAGGTCCGTGTAAATCAGACTGTCGGCGGCACTCTTCGTGTTAGCGGTGCTACTACATTGAACAATACTCTTGGTGTTGATGGTTCAGCCACCTTCTCCAACGATGTTTCTGTTCTTGGTAGCGAGACCGTTTCTGGAACACTCCGTGTGAGCGGAGCTACTACCTTGAATTCATCTCTTCAGGTATCTACTCATGCTACCCTTGGAAGTTTGATGGTGAATACCAGTGGAACGATTGCTCAAGATTTGTCTGTTCTTGGTAACGAGACTGTTTCTGGAACACTCCGTGTGAGCGGTGCTGCTACCTTAAATAACACTCTTGGTGTATCTGGTGCAGCCACCTTCTCCAACGATGTTTCTGTTCTTGGTAACGAGACCGTTTCGGGTACATTGAACGTATCTGGCGATGCTACACTTGATAGCAATTTAGAAGTTGTTGGAAATGCTGTAATTGGCTTTAACTTAAAGGTAGGTAGTACAAATCCTTCATTTACGAGCATAGTTGATATGCACAATGTAGATTTCCGTGTTACTGGAACAACAACATTTATTGGTGAAACAACTGTTACGAGCACTCTAGGTGTATCTGGGGCAGCCACCTTCTCCAACGATGTTTCTGTTCTTGGTAGTGAGACTGTTTCTGGAACTCTCCTTGTTAGCGGTGCTGCTACCTTGGATAACACTCTTGGCGTTTCTGGAGCTGCTACCTTCTCCAACGATGTTTCTGTTCTTGGTAGTGAGACTGTTTCTGGAACTCTCCTTGTTAGCGGTGCTGCTACCTTGGATAACACTCTTGGCGTTTCTGGAGCTGCTACCTTCTCCAACGATGTTTCTGTTCTTGGTAGTGAGACTGTTTCTGGAACTCTCCTTGTTAGCGGTGCTGCTACCTTGGATAACACTCTTGGCGTTTCTGGAGCTGCTACCTTCTCCAACGATGTTTCTGTTCTTGGTAGTGAGACCGTTTCTGGAACACTCCGTGTCAGCGGTGCTGCTACCTTGAATTCATCTCTTCAGGTATCTACACATGCTACCCTCGGAAGTTTGATGGTGAATACTAGTGGAACAATTGCTCAGGACTTGTCTGTTCTTGGCAACGAGACCGTTTCTGGCACTCTTCGCGTCAGCAGTTCTGCTACCTTGAACAGCACTCTTGGTGTTGATGGATCCGCAACTTTCTCCAACGATGTTTCCGTTATTGGTAACGAGACCGTTTCGGGCACAATTCGTGTCAGCGGTGCTGCTACCTTGGATAACACTCTTGGCGTTTCTGGTGCAGCCACCTTCTCCAACGATGTTTCTGTTCTTGGTAGTGAGACTGTTTCTGGAACTCTCCGTGTCAGCGGCAATGGAACTTTCTCCAGCGATCTTCGTGTGGTTGGAAATGAGACTATCAATGGCAGTCTTTATGCTACAGGCAATTCTTTCATCGGCGGAGATTTAGCGATTGGTTATGCTACTGCCACCAAGACACTTGATGTGAATGGCGCAATGCGCTTCGGTACTACCACAGACAATAGTGGAACCGTTGGATCATTCCTATGGGCATCGAGGGTTGATGGTGCTGCTGATGATCTTGCCAGTGGTATCACAACAGATTTAAATAACAATGTATATTCAGCATATCATTTTAATAGTAATCCCGTTACGATTTATGATTCTGCTGGTTCTGCGGTTTCCACAGAAACATCTTCCGGAGTCGAGGTATTACTTGTTAAGCAAAACAGCACTGGTGGGTATTTATGGAAGGCAAAAATTTCCAGCACAGCTACTGATGCTGAACCCAGGGTTGTTTGTGGAAATAGCGGCAATGTTTATGTATCTGGATGGTCTGACGCAGCTGGAACAATGACAATCAGAAATTCTGACGGAACAACGTTTGGAACATATTCTGTTCCCAGCTGGATACAGTGGGTTGTTAAATACAATAGCAGTGGTTTTGCTCAGTGGTTAGCAGCTGTTAGTAACGAAGCATACGAGGTCGGAATTTCAGTTGACCCGAATGAAAACATATACATTGTTAGTCAGCAATATGCAACTGGTGTCGATTCATCTGTTTTTTACAATTTCGGTAGTGTATCTGGCGGAACAATTAATTTAACATCGAGTATTACGTTAAGCGGCAACACAACTATTGGATATCTCGCCAAGCTGAATTCATCAGGTGCCTTCCAGTGGGCTGCTAAAATTATTGGTTCGTCTTCGACAACTGGTATATGGTCAGTTTCTGCTTCAGCAACCGATGTCGCTATTGGTATGTATTCCAACGCAGCTCTTTCTCTATATGATGGAAGCACTCCTTCTGTTGCGGGCAATCTTGCTGTTACATCATCAGCTCCTACCGATAGAGGATGTTTCTTAGGAAAATATTCATCCGCTGGTGTTGCCGCTTGGATAGCCAGGATTGATAGTAGTGGCGGTGAATATCCATCTGTGTCATCTGGTGTTAATATCGATAGAAGCAATAATATTTACATGGTTGGATCTACGCCAGGAACACTTGTTGCTTATACCGCTCGTGTTAGGGGTGTTGAGACAGAAAGCACTGCAAAGACATATAGTGTCGCCACACAGAGCGCTGGATTTGTTGCTAAATATGATACAAACGGCGGATTTTTATGGGGAACATTGATTGATGGCGCTGGAAATGATGATAATTCATCAGTTGTCACTGATTGGAACAACAATGTTTATATTGGTTATCGTTTTACTGGAGCAACAGTTACTATTTATAATGCCAATGGAGGAACAAACATAACGAAATCAAATGATGGATCACGAGCAACAGGTGTTGCCAGATTTGATAGAAATGGTAATCTAGAATGGGCAACTGTTATAAACGGCGGTGGAACAGATATGATTTATGATTTAAATGTTGATTCTGCTGGCGACATTTTGGCGATCGGTCGATGCAGTGGAACCGTCAATATCAGGGATAAGGATAACACGATTGGCACCACATTTAGTCCAACTGGTTGGGCAGGTTTTGTTGTGAAATACAAGGGTACCACCAAGCCTGAATCATCCTTCGGTTATGGTTCTCTTGTGTTGAGCAGTGTATTAGCTGATACTCCTCTTGACGGTTATACTCTGTATGTTGATGGTTCAGCAAACATTACCGGTGGATTGTACATTGGTGGCAACGGAACATACGATGGTGGTTTGACAATTTCTGGTGCTTCTACGATGAAGAGCAATTTGTCAGTCCTTGGTAATGAGACTGTTAGCGGAACTCTTCGCGTCAGTGGCGCATCCACTTTCAACAACACTCTTGGTGTTTCTGGAGCTGCTACATTCTCCAATGATCTTGCGGTTCTTGGCAGTGAGACCATCAGCGGCACACTCAGTGTTAGCGGCGCATCAACATTCCAGAACAATATGACGGTTCTTGGTGCTATGACGATTACAGGAAGTGCCAACATTTACAATGAGTTTACCTTTACCAACAACACAACCAATGGTTTATACTTGAATATGAATCCTAGCGGAACTGGTGATAACAAGACCCAGGGCGCTATCTTCAGTATAAATAACAACAACACAGCTCTTGGTGCTGGTAACGATGCTCGTTTCTTGTTGGCATCGAACTCGACTCATACCTTCATCAACAAATACTTTATGAAGATCTTCATCAATGGTGAGACTGTGTATATTCCTTGCTTGAGCAACATTGGTTCTTAAAACACTTTTCAAGTGTATGGATGAGATATTCATTGTATTCATAGTTTAGCAAAACCTGACATTCGTTGAATGTTTCCTTTGGATGATATCATTTAATTTATGCTAAACTCTGTTTTGATCACACTTTTTTCAAAGTGTAATTGTATTTTATTGTATATAGAATTTATAACCATCTAATTAATATCTAATTTATCACGTATTAAAGATAAAATAGATAATCGATAAATAATAACAGATTAGATAATCGATAAAGATTACAAAATTACAAAATCATGTTGTAGAGTGGAATATAAAGAGTTTCATCGTTTACTTTAATTTTCATCATATATTTGTTCATAAAGCTTCCTTCGGTGTTTGCGGCAGAATAGAATCGTTTATCAACGGTGCCTAGAGTAGAACCACCATTCATAATAGTTAAAACGTTGCCAGTGGTAAGATTATTGGTAGTAGAATCAGGGAAAATATTGAGGGTCATTCCGGTGCTTCCTGTTGTATTAATCGTTGAGGAACCTGTGATTTGCATGCCGGTGCTATTTAATAGAATGGACCCATTGGCGAGGGTAGATGAACCAGTGACAACGAGGTTTCCACCGATGGTAACATTTCCGCCATTGATATTGAGATTGTTGGATATCGTAGCAGCTCCTTTAACCAACAGAGTTCCTCCGACGGTGGCATTGGAGGAAACATCGAGGAGAGTGCTGGCATCACGAAGGACGCCGGATGTTAAATAATTGTTGCTTAATAGAGTTGCGTTAAGAGAAAACGTGGTTAATCCGGTACAATCTGTAAAAATGACCTGGAGAGGCGATGCTTGATTCAATGTTAATGTGATACCGTTGAACGCGCAACGAACAAAATAGATTGTTCCGGCGAATGTATTGGGGATTGTTAAGCTGGAGTAAAAGTCGCATGATTCAAAGATAATCCAGTTGGTTGTGGAATTGGAGAGTGTTAATCCACCATTGAAATTCACGCGGAAAAAGTAGTGTCTTCCGAGGGTTCCATTAATGGTAGTGAGACCTTTGATTTGAAGCCCGGTCATTTTAACGCGGGTAGAGGTAGAACCAGATATGACACATCCTCTGGGATCAGCCAATTCGCAATGATAGATATTGCCGGGGACATCAGCGATAATACCCATATTGATCTTATCGGTGATTAGAAGATCCGAACCACCATAAGTTCCGGGGGATACATATACGATTTTTCCTTGACTGCTACCGACTTGATCCACAGCTGTTTGAACATCGATGATATTATCATTCGCATAAACAGCGTTGCTCTGGATGAGACTGTTGGGAGCATATAGATAGTTGGTTCCGCTGATCGCGAGGGATCCAGAAACGGTTACGGAATTAAGGATATTCATTTTATTACCAAACGTGGCTTCTCCGGTGACAGCGAGAATACCACCGACGGTAGCGTTGGAGGAAACGACGATAGTGTTATTAACAGTCATAGCACCACCGATTGTGAGGGCAGAATCGGGGAGTTTGATGACTTTATTTGCAAGATCGGCGGCAAAGAGCATGGAGGATCCGGTTCCGATTTTAAGAGCGGTATTGACATCAGCGGCAGAGGTGAAAGACTCGTTACCGATTTCAATTCTTTCGTATCTAAAAAGCGCCATTATACTATATAGGGATATTATATTTCGACATATACACAAAGAAAATATTTTTCCAGATTAAACGCATAAATTCCGCCCAGGAAAACATATAAACAATCTATGTATGAAATAAAGAATGGTAGATGAATACGATTACTCAGTGAAATGTATCTTGTTAGGCGACGCATTTGTCGGGAAGACTACTTTAGCCGAAAGGATGTGCGATATCGCCTTTGAAATGTCCGAAAATTCACCAACAATTGGAGTGGATTTCCGGATGAAACGTATGGAACGAAATGGTGTGAAGCTGAAATTCCAGATATGGGACACGAGTGGTCAGGAGAATTTCAAGGCGATTACTAAATCCTATTTCCGAACAGTTGCCGTAGCGATTGTGGTGTTTTCATACGATAATCACCGATCGTTTGAGAACATTCGCCAGTGGATTGAGGATTTATATTCCACGTGTGTGAATCGGAATCTATTGATTTATATCGTAGGAAACAAGGCGGATTTGGCGCATCACGTAGAACAATACGAGATCGATGCGTTTTGTAATACGCGAATCTGGCGGCAACATCGATTGCTTCATGGATCGATCTTTATGGATCGCGGGGATGACGAAGAAGATCCCGATATAATGATGTTAGATGATATGATGAACCGTTTGGATACCGATCCTCGGAGGTCGTTGATGAATGAATCTGGGGATTCTAAGAAATTGGATGGGGAATCGACAAATGTAGAATCTGTTGAGCCGTATCCATTTTTCTCGGTGAGCTGTAAAAAAGATGAAACGATGAGTCCATTGTTGGAGCGGATATTTAGCGATGTACACAAAGTAATTCGCAAGAATGTCCAGGCGAATTCTGGGAAACAAACGGGATCGCTTATAGGGATCTATCCGCGATGGGATGCGTCGATTGTAGATTTGGACGGACAAACAACCCGTTGTAAGATGTTATGTACAATTATATAAAGGGGAGGATTTCCTCCCCTGACCCCTCCTTTTGGTCGATTATAGTTTGATATAGGATGCTAACCATTTTTGATCACACTTTTTTCAAAAGTGTAGCTCATTCAAGATAATCGAGAATGTTTTCTTCTTTCATCGATACTTGGTATAGGCATTCGTAATGATGGAATGCTTCTTTGTCTTTTGCGGTGAAGGATTCCGAATTCATCGCATTTTTATAGACATTCCTGAATGCTTCACGATTATTATAGTGGATCATGTCGATGAGAACCTCGGAAACTTCCTTGGCATCGAAAAAATTAATAAACAGGTTGGAAACTAATTTAATTTGATCGTTATTGAATTCGTATGTATAAACATTTCTGTTCTTTGTTGTGACTAGTTTTAGCATTCCAGCGGCGAATTGGCGAAGAATCTTTGGATTTTCGATAGATCGGATGATCTTATAGGCGATCCAGGCAAACGAATCTTCATTGAGTTTCTTCCATTGTTTTATCGCGATTTGACGGAGGTATGTATGAGGGAATGATATGTTGGTAATATGATTTTCAAAGACATTGTTTTCGCAGATGAAATCGCACATTGGGATATTTTCGATATTCAGTGAATTATCAAGAATACCAAAAAAGGTTACTGTATGAAGTTGATGGCGACTGATCAAATACATTTCGCGGAAGATGACTGGAGATGTTTCTAGAGCAAGTAGGAGATAATGATCCCACTGCATAAACTGATCTCTCCAGGTATCCTCGAGGATTGGATAATATAGCTTTAGGAATAGATAGGTTTTATCATATTGAATGATATCTTCGAGATCTGCTGTGCCGGACTGATGACTCGCCCAGGATTCAAGGGCATCGTAGCATTGTGTATTAGTAGCATTGAGAGATAGAATTGTATGATTGTCCAAATATTGGGCGATTTCCTCGATGAGTTCGCAAGGAAGATCTACGAATCTGGTTTGTTGGGATAGGGGGTATGAATACTCGATCTCCATTGTATGAGATTATTGATTCTTAATAGAATAGTTCATTGAGTTCAATTTATTCGATGAATCAATTTTGCCGAAGCAGGATCATATTCATTGATTGAATCCTAAAAAAATGTGGGATTAATGTATGGTAATGAAACCTTTCAATGGGTTTATGAATTATTGGATGGGAACCCTATTGGTGATTATAATGGTTTCCTGTTTATTATTGACTTATACCGGTTGGATCGATAATAAGGAATGGAAAAATGTCGGTGGATGGAATACCAACGAAATCGCCGAGGGATTCCAGGGTTTTGATGAGCAGACAAAGATGATATCCTGTTCAAACAATTGTCGCGATAAATGGGCTCATCTTTTTACGTTGGGTAAGCCGGATACTGGCATAACAAAGGGTTTAACAGTAGCATTTTACCCATCTTCTGCGGACATCAATTCATTCTATCGTTTATATAGTATTTATAATGATGATGGCACATCAAATGTCGCTATGTTTAAATCGCAGAATATTAGCGAATCAGTGAATGGTATATCTGGTGCGAAGGTTGTTTATGATTCGTCGAGCAAGATTTATAAGTTATATATTAAGGTCGCCAGTGATACATTTAAGAATGTCGCTGTGAAGTTTTTGGTAACGAATCCCAATCCAGAAGTCGATAGGAATGAGATGGAATCTGAATTAACGATGAGCGCAGAGGATCCCAGTTCAACAGCGGCATTGGCAGTTCCGAGACTAGAGATGGATTCAGGGAACATTGCTGGAAATATTCCGGCGGACATTCCTAGGACAAACACCAGTGGATTGACGAATTATTATACGAAAACGGAATCGGATGGAAAGTATTTAACGAAGGATGTGAATAATTTGACGAATTATTACAATAAGAACGCATCAGATGCCCGTTTTGCCAAGATCGATGATCTTACAAATACTGTATCTGGATTATCATCTAGAGTGACAAGCATCGATAATACAAGGGTGGCATTGCCAGATGGTGGTGAATTCCGCGTGAATAGCGCAAATAATACAGCATTATTCAAAGTCTCTTCTCCTTCTGGAAACATATCAACACCTGGATCCGTATCGTCTGCCAGTTTAACAACTGGTAATATTAATTCAAGCGGAACATTAAATGTGAATGGAAAATCTACACTAAAGGACGTCGATGTAAATGGCAATACGAATTTTACAAATGGAAAAATTACTTTTAATGATGCTAGCGATTTTGCTCAGATTGGATTAGAAGGCACCGAAGCAAATCGTAGAGACCTTGTTGTTCGATGGGGAGATGACGCAAACGACAATGTCCGTTTTGTTTATAAACAATGGAATGCAAATGATAAAAATGTAATGACTCTAAAATCAAATGGTGTTGATGTAAATGGAACAATAACTGCGAGCGATAGAGCCACATTTAATAATGGATTAAATGTTCGCAATTCATTGAATACTCAAATGCTTAGATTTATGATTGGTGGCGATATATCCAGATATTATCCAGTTGCTATTGAAGTTGGTCCATGGATTGACAATTCTCTCGGAAGATATAGCATTGAAATTGTTCGTAAAAATGTTCATTTAGATAGTGAATGGCGTGGGTCGATGAATTTAGTTATTGAAGGTGTATTAAATAATTGGGGTCACGGTAGTAATCATATGAAATACGAATTCAATCAAAATAGAAAGAGATTTATTGGAGGAATTCGTGAATCTGATAAATATAACGTAGTTATTGTATGGTTGTTAGGTGGTAATACAACATATCATTATAAGATTAACAATGGTGGTTGGATTCATAATATAGACGCACTGAAAGCACCTGCTGCGAATTATGAATGGGTTGTTGGTTCAGGGGAACATATCGAGAAATATGCGACATTCACAGTACCAACCGACGGTTTTGATAGAGACAATGGTCGCTTTGATGGTCATCCCGGAAGACAAACAATACGTTCTGAAGTTGTTATGCAAAACGGTTTAAGCGTTCGAGATAATTGGATCCGTGCCGGACCATCCTTAACAAAAACCCCCGTATGGAGTGGTGGCGTTCATGCTTGGGATATTTATACAGAAGCAACAATCGGATTAGGAAAAGATGGTAATGTCGTTTCGTCATTAAATAGCGGAGGTGATGCTTCTTTTGGACGAAATCTAAATGTTAATGGAAACACCACAATGAATTCTGCACAAGTGCGAGGAAACAATACATTGGAATTTGGTGCTGGTATAGCAGGAAAAGAAGTAAATGCTGGTAAAATCGGGTATCAAACATTTGGAACAAACAATGGATTAGAAATTTTTGGTGCTGGATCAGCTTCCAATAATCGCAAAATAAGATTTTATAACGAAGGTGGTGCGAATTTTACAGGTCCAATTACTACACCAGAAATTGGAACCGAAAATTATATATTTGTAGATGCTTATGATGCGTCACAAATATCAGGTGCTTTAAAAAACATTGGACGAAATAATTCTACTGTTACAACAAGATCAGCTGGAAATCTTCAAAGACCTGGGTGTCCAAGGATGGATAATTGGGCTGCTATATGTCCCCCAGGTACATATCAAGTTGGTATGTCTAATAGTTGTAATCAGTTTTATCCCATTTGTAAAAAATTAAATTAATAGATATTTTACATGTTCCCAAAGGTTCCTAATGTAAACTTATTTAAATGAAATGAACTCTAATAAAAATGATAATTAGAATTCATTATTAGAACATTTTGAAATGTTTATTTATTAAAACATTTTGAATTTACCATAATCGCCTGTTTGTTTGACGGTAGTGATTTGAAACATAATCATATGATCTTGACCATTGAAATCGTATAGATCGTTATTGTATGTTTTGAATTGGATGGTGAATTGTTTGAGAGAATTTTTGACGGGAGAGAATGTTTTGATGACGGAATGAGTTCCCATATCAGATCCTTTAATGACTTTGTTGGTGTTTTTAAAGGACAGATTATTGGCAGAATCCATTACATCGGATTCAAGATTAATAATCGCAAAAGCTCCATCAATCGCATCGCTAATACCATCGAGATTGTCAAGTTCAGGGATGTTAAGAACAAGGTATTTTTCGCCGAATAAATTGAGGCGGCGAGGGGCTGTATAGGAAGAAGATCCTGAATATAATGCGGCGTTGAATCCAAGCATTTCACCGATTGTTCCGGTGAGATATTGAGGGCGTGTTGTTCCATTGGGCATAAGAGTGGATGTTCCAAGGAAATTCATTGAAAAATTGGCGACATTTGCGGCATCCGTAATAGGATTGGGACCAACCGTGATTTCGTTGCTTGATTCGGCAATAGCGACATTGACAGCGACATTTGTAAAGACAGTGATTGTTAATTTTCCGGTAATTTTATCGAATTTGACATAGGATTTGTATGGGGAAATGATGGCATCGATCTGGGTTTTCAGGGTGCTGACGAGTTGAAAAGCGTTGTAATTTCCGGGGCTAATCGTTACATCGGTGAATGTGATACCATCGATGGATATGCTGAGTTTATTATTGGTAGAATTCACGTTGTATCCGCTGTGGGGGATAGTGGCGAGGGTGAGTTCAACGGAGAGGACATCGCGATAGGGGTTTTCAAAGATGACGGTATAGTTATTGGGATCGGGATAAAAGGTGGTGTTTCTATCGCGACTATCGATGACGAGAGTATAGGGGGATTTGACGAGTTCCGGAATTTTATTTTCTTTGATGACAACGTCGGTCATACGGGATGCCTGAGCGGGATCCGTGGTATTAGACCAATCGATATTCAGAGGATAAAATTTGGAGGAATTCATTAATATAATATGATTTAATTTTTCATTCGATTAAATCGTATTACTTGATTATTTAATTTACAAGATAATCGGCGTAGCCACCCTTGGGGGTGTAACCCCAGAACCCTTTTGGCGAGCTTTTCGGGAAAAGCTCAAAGGAACCTTTCAATAATAAGGGAAAGATTGACAGGATTATAAGTGCTGCCGCTATAAGACTGGATAACCATGGGGGCAGACGATGTATTACGGATATTGAGAGTTGCTCCAGCGGGAATATTAAGGATACATTGACCGACATTGGTTCGGTTGCCATTGCCGGAGCTATAGATGCTTTCATTTGCGAGATTACCATTAACAAAGAATGCCATTTGGCTATTTTGTTCGGCGGTGAGATAATAAGTGAATTTGTAGAGACCTTGGTTTACGATGAGAATATTACCATTGTTATACTGGAGATTAGGTGTTTGAACAACGATGCTACCGAAAAGGATATTGGCTCCATCGGCGATGGTTTGCTCTTGATTTCCATAATAATAAGCATAATCGAGAATAGCGGATCCAGCAGGTCCAACTTCGCCCTGAGGACCTTGGGGACCAGGCTCACCCTGAGGACCGATTTCTCCCTGAGGTCCTTGTTCGCCAGGGGGTCCGTGGGGTCCGGGTTCACCAGGAAGACCAGGCTCTCCTTGGATACCGGGTTCACCAGGAAGACCAGGCTCTCCTTGGATACCGGGTTCACCCTGAGGACCTTGGGGTCCAGGTTCACCAGGGAATCCTTGGGGTCCCATATCACCCTGTTCTCCTTTAGGTCCCATGGGTCCAGGTTCTCCCTGAGGACCAGTTTCACCGGGAGGTCCCATGGGTCCAATTTCACCAGGAATTCCTTGGGGACCAGGTTCGCCAGGTTCTCCTTTTTCTCCAGGAGGTCCAGGAGGACCACAGTTTCCAGGTTTTCCTTGACATCCTTTGGGTCCTTTTTCACCACAACGACCTTTAGGACCACGGCGACCACGTTTTCCATCATCACCTTTATCACCTTTGTCTCCTTTATCACCTTTAAGAACACTAAGATGGAATGGTTTAATCATAAGTTCCTTATCGTGATGTTTTTCGATATGATCTCTGCTTGTAAATAGAGTCATTTTGTTATCACAATTATCACTATTTTCACCATTTGATTTTTGGATTGTTTTTTACGATTGGAATGTTGTTTAAGAGTTGATTTTGAGGATTTAGAAGAATCCGAAGATGTGGAGGATGATGATGAACTAGAAGATGAACTTGATGAAGAAGATCTGGACGAACTGGAGGAAGAACGGGATCTTGACGACCGCGAACTCTTAGAATATTCAGATATGGGGCTGCTTCGTCATGTATCCACCTTCGGTGGATTTTAAATGACTCGACAGCAGATTTCCCAAGGGAAGGCTTGTCGGGGTGGATACACCACGACATAGCCTAAAATGGAATGAATATAGACTTAAGTTCAGAATCGGAATGCGATTTTGAACCTAACAAGTCTTATCGGAATCAGATTTCTGATCATTGTTAAAAATTTTTTTCATTTTTTCAACACCTTCGTTGAATTTCTTATTCATCTTTTCTTCTTCAACGACCTGTTTGGTTTCTTCGCTAGCATTCTTTTTGTTAAGATATGCTCGTTCGCAAGGGATTCGTTCGATCGTAACGAACTTGGGGTCCAAATGGGGTCGATATTTGGCATCATATTTTTTATCGAGCATTTTATAAAAGATATTTTCAGAGATCTCGAGCGCATCCATGATTTCTTTGCGGGAATTAAAGATCTTGGTGACCTCTTCCATATCGGGATACTTGCATACCAGTTTATATTTGTTATAAATAGGCATCTTTGTATAAATTAATAATATATTATTTCCTTATATTAAATATTTGACAGCATAAACGCTGTGAAAGATTTAATCGTTTATTAATAAATTATATCTTAATAAAAT
>VFQS010000355.1_pt1 | contig 54889 bp, 59 predicted proteins | sample 3512361 | NCBI WGS metagenome assembly VFQS01 (sample SAMN10412375, study PRJNA504923) | tailings metagenome | isolation source: Relicate 1 Philex TSF3 active mining | place: Philippines | reverse complement strand
ATCTTCCATACGTTTCTTGCGTTCACCAACTTCCATATCACCGTGAATATATTCTAGTGTAAATCCCTGTGCAGAAAGTTGTTTAGCCAACCATTCTGCCTTCTGACGTTTATTTACATAGATTAGTGCCTGATTTACTGCAATCTGTTGGTAAAGATCCAAAAGTACAGGAAGCTTCCAATCTTCACGTTCTAGACCTACATAGTATTGTTTAATACCATCAAGAGTAACTTCATCTGGAGGAAGAAGGATACGTACAGGATTGTTAAGATAATTTTCTGCAATATCTAAAACATTTTGGGGCATAGTTGCACTAAAGAGTGCAAGACGCGTTGTAGAAGGGAACTTATTATCAAGAATAGCTTTGATTTGTTCTGCAAAGAGATCTTCTAGCATTTGATCAGCCTCATCAAGAATTACATATTTAATGTGATCAATAATTAGATCACCGCGACGAATTAGATCAAAGATACGACCAGGAGTACCTACAATGAATTGAGCACCAGCTTTTAGTGTACTGGTATCATTACGAAGTTGATTGCCTCCTGTGGCAGATAGTACTTTTAGACCCATATAATTACCTAGTGCACGGGCTACTCGTTCAGTTTGCTGAGAAAGCTCTCGTGTAGGACATAGTACAATAACTTGTGGTGCTTTAATTGTAGGATCTACAATACTTAGAGAACCAATTGTAAATGCACCTGTTTTACCTGTGCCTGATTGTGATTGAGCGAGAATATCAGTATGCTTGCTCATAGGCACAATAGCAACCTGTTGAATTTTAGATGGAGTTTCAAAACCATATGAATAAATACCCCTAATAAGTTCATCACTAAGACCCATTTCATCAAATGAGTCATACATCTTAAGTTCGTCTTGGAAAGTCTCGGAATTATCAGTCATCTCTGGATTCATAGTATAATTAAAGGTATACGCTGATTATTTAAGTTGTTATTTTCAAATCAAATTTTGTTATTTAATATTTTTATTTATATATTTATAATTTAATAGTATATATAATAGCTAATATTAATAATATATTAAAAATAAATTTTAATTATAATTAAGTAATAATTATTTATATTTTAAAAAAATAAATTAAGAATTTTGCTTAAATTAAAATATAAAAATTGACTGCTTAAAAATAATTTAATATCAATAGAATCAGAAATGGATGCAGATGAGCTAATTGAATCAGGTATTGATTATGAAGAAGATCAAGAATGGGAAGAAGACTATAATGAAAGTGAAGAACTCCAAGAAGAGGGTACCTCCGAAGTAAAACCAGAACTAAAACGTCTTTATCAACAACATCCAGAATGTAACTTAGATTATATTGAACAAATTATTCCAAAAATTCCTCTACAATATGTTCCTCCAGGCGGAGATAAAGCAGATTCCAATCACCGGACTTATCCATTCTTAACAAACTTTGAAAAAACTAAAATCATTGGTCTACGTGCAAATCAAATTAGTAAAGGCTCTGTTCCATTTATCTCTGTACCAAAACATATTACAGATGTTAAAGATATTGCTAAATTGGAACTTGAACAAAAACGTCTACCATTTATTATTAAACGTCCGCTCCCAAATGGACAATTTGAATATTGGCGTCTAGCAGATCTTCTAATTCTTTAAAGTTTTACGACGATGTATTAATTTTGGTAAATTTATTTCATCATCTGACCTATCACTACTTCTTTCACTAAATGCGCGACGTCTCTTTAACTTTCCTTTAGTCATTGTTAAATACATATTATTATATTCGTGTTCGTGTAATATTGATATAGAAACAGGAATATTTTTTAGTTCTTTAGATGACTGATACATATCAGATTTAACTTATTATTTTTTGAGAAAATAAAATTTGAAATCAAAATCTGCTTTAAAATATTTAACAAAATGGATTCTCATCAAGACTGGACCACTGTTACTCTTAAACGCCGTTATTCCAAGAAGGAACAAATTAAGAATGGTACTACAACTATTCAAGGTCGTGATCCTGAAAAAAATGAAAAAATTCGTATGGCTAAACTTGCCGAATCAGATGGACCTGGTCCTAAAAAACGTGTTAATCCAGAATCACTACAAAGTCTGATTAGAAAACGAATTGAACTAAAACTAACTCAAGAGAAAGCAGATATTATGTGTGCATTTCCTCGAAATACTTTTAAAGAAATTGAGGCAAATCGTATTATTCCATCTGAAGAACAAAAACGTCGCATTCAACAAAATCTTAATATTCAACTTAAAATTGATACAGTTTAATACTTAAAGTATATTAACTTAGTATGATTAATATAATATGTTAGGAAATAAACTTATTTCTTTTAGTAAAAATCTATCAAATGAATTCATAAAACATATTAATTCTACTAATAATTTATGTATGTATAAGTTAGGTGCACACTATATTCCATCTAATGTTGTTTTTCCTAAAGCAACAACTGTTACATTAATTAACTGTAATAAAGATGGTGTACAAAATATTTTAACACCTACTATTTTTCCAAATTTAAATAAGATTAATTATTTATCTGCAAATCCTGGAAATTATTTAATTTTTAATCGTTTTAAAAATAATATAAATTGGGTATTTCCAAATAAAAATTATGATTTTTATAATTATATGGTAGAAGCAGGTAGGGCTACAAAGGATTCTAACTTAATTAAAGAATATGTTGCCAATAAAAAAATTATAGACGGTAAAAATGGATTTGATATTTCATTTCATTTTGATTTAAATATTCCAGGATTTGGAATTACAGATGGAGAATGGTGGCGTTCACAGTTTTATGAATATCTTGTAAAACAACAAAATATAAATAGCCATTCACATTGTATATATCTTGGAGAAACTATATCTCTTCAAGATGAAGAAGAACTTAAGCTTCAAAGAGAATATGTTAAATCTTCTATTGATAGTTTTTTATTTGATAATTTAGATGATAATTAACCACCTTGACGCCATTCTTTTCCACAGTTTAGACAAGAGATGAAACACGTCATAGGTTCATCAGCTGAACGAGTTTGAAGTTCATAATATGTACATTCTCGTTTATTACAACGACGACATTTAAACTGATCTGTTGCACGACTTTTATTTCCTTCTAGAATCTTTTGTTCCCTCTGTAGTTGTTTATCACGTAGCTCAAACCATTTTTCAGGAAACATTTCATATGCAGTCATAGATGGAATATCATAAAGAGGAAACTCACCATCTAGAACTCGTGTAAGAAGTCTAGGATTTTTAACAGGACTATCTGGATGAATATTACTAAATACTGCACGAATAATATGACGATAAATTTCAATAAATACTTGAGATTTCCAACTACGTGCAATATGATTATTTAAAGCATATTTAAAAGCAGTTTCAAATATATTTTTTTCAAGAAGACGGATATCTTCTTTTGAAAATTTATTCTCAAGAAATTTAAGATTATTAATACATAACATACGTAGCTTATTTGTTTCAGGTTCTGAATTAATAGAGATATCCTCTTTTAGAGCATTAGGATCAACTTTATTATATGCTGGTGCTCTTTTTCTTTTTACAGGTTGAATTTCTTCTGGCTCTTCTTCTTCAATAAGCTCAACCTTTTCAATATCATCTTCTTCAAATGCATTATTTTCACTATTTTCATCATTATCCTCAGTCTCATCTTCCTCTTCATCCTCTTCATCCTCTTCATCCTCTTCCTCATCCTCACTCTCTACCTCCTTTTCTTCAGATCCATTATAGAACGTATTCCATTGTTCAACAGTAAAAGGTACAGGACTCTCCCATTTATTATTAAGAGATACAATTACAAGAGCATCGCCAAATAAGGATACTTCTGAATAGGGATCTGGCAATTCAATCTTATTTTCTGTACCTTTTTTACCTTTTTTATATCCAAATACAAAGATAATTTTATTATCATATTCATAATAACAGATTTGTTCTGGTTCATCTTTCTTTTTAAAGTATTTTTGCAGGATTTCAATTGTTAGATTACTATTTTCATTAAGCGTAAGGTTTGCCTTACGAACTTCTCCTTTAATTGATAGTAAAACAGTGGAAAGTGTAGGCATTCTTGGATAATCTGGATATAACACGCGTTGGCCGCTTAAATCCCTGACGAGTTTATTATATAGGATATAGGCTACAATGCCATCAATTTTTATTTGGAAGTCTGATGAGCCAAATACATCAAAGAAAACAATTCGCTATTATTCTGGTTCTAATTGGGTTCTAGAAGATAATAATTATTCATCAAAAAGCTATATTTATCTTGAACAAATTGTAATTTCTGAATCAGATAATTCAGTAATTACTTTTCATAGTAAAGATATGCCTCAAGATTGGGTTGGATCAGATCTATTAGAAGTATATTCTATTCCATATGAAATGATAAAATCGGATAATTATGGAACACTTGAAAAGGTTGGTAATTGGATGCGTTTTACAACAACTGATGAAATTAATTTTAATACTGAATCTCTAAAATCAGAATTTATTAAAATTAAACAATGGATTAATGAAAAGAAAATGGAAATTGTAGAAAATAAAAATTTATTTGATCCTGTCTCTATTCAACAAAATTTTCAAAACTTTCTTACTACTTATATTAATAATGATGTAATTTGTATGAATAATTATAAAACAAATAATTCATTTAAAAATAATAAAAATAATAAAAATAACAAAAATAATAAAAATAATAATATAAATACGACAAAAATGAAAAATAATACAAATAAAAATAATACAAAATATATTGAGGTAAAATAATACAAAAATAAATTATGTTGTAGATTTGGCCTTTTGATTTTCACGAGACCAAAAAGAGGAATGAAATCATACATCTACATACTTGCAGTACTTCTTGTAGGATTTATAGTCTATTTTTTAATGAAAGATAAAATTTTTGATTCTCCTTCTCTACGGGAATCTTCTGAAGGGTTTGAAATTCCCGCTCCTGCATCTATCGAAATAAGAAAAGCTCCAATTTATCCTCCTCGCACTGTTATGCCTTCCGGCCCTAATCCACCTAGTCAAGAAGCTCCAAAAGGAGAAATGGTAGTATATGGTGAACCAACTGCTAAGGATCCATATTATGAACCACAAGAAAGTTCCGATATTCCTGAAAATTTACGTTATCCTGAACGTTCATTCCGCCCACCTCCCCTAAATAATAACACATCAATTGCTGTTGAAGCAGGTATAGCTAGTAATAATATTCAAGTAACATCTGATAATTCTCAAAAATTTCAACCTGATTTCATTCAAGGTGGTGGTGAATTTATGCCAGGTATTTTTGCAAATGATACATTTTCAGATAAAAATTATTCATCATTTTAAGGACTTTTAACAAAAGTCCCCAAAACTTTTTCCTAAAAAGTTTAGGGCTTAAAGCCTTATCACGTCTAATATATAGGCTAAACATAATACAATGAATAAATCTATTCATAGTACTACTCCGCATTTTGAGAAACAAAAGATTCCACGATTCCGTCGCCTAGATAATGATCATATCTCGGCCATTGAATCTCTTTTTAAACAATTTCCATTCCTTAATGAACGTGTTGAAATTCATATGCCTTTTAATCGCGCAAAAACTACTTTTAGTTCAGGTACAGTATGGCTATGGCCTAAATTCGATAAACGTCCAGTAGGTTACTTGATTTTTATGGAAGGATTTGCACCCTGTATCTGGTATCCAGAACGTCAAGAAGGTATGACTTTTCGCTGGCTACTTCCGCCTAACTTCTGCCAAAAAGGTGCAACAATTTGTTTTGCAAATATTCTAGCAGGTGAATCTGTTCTTCAAATTGAAGATATTGTTATCTCTGAAGGAAAAGATCTATGGTCAAATCTGCCTTTCTCTCAACGCTGGAATAAACTACGTGACTTCTGGAATTCTCTACCTGCTGATCAACCCCTACTTGCTTTTAAACCACGTGTAGTTAAACCGATCTCTCTTGAACAATGGCCACTACAATATGAATCCTCTATCTACTGGATTATTCAACCTGATCACTCCAAACAACCACGTTGGTTTTGGAAAGATACTGTAACTGTACCAAATAATAAACCCGTCGAATTTATTGCCCCTGTTATGAAACGCAGTGCTGAAATTCTAACTACACTAGTTGCATATCTAACACCATATACTAAAGCTATTCTACCTGATACATACTCACTATTCTCTCAAGAGGGTGTAAATCTTGGAGTTGCATCTATTTCTACACTCAATCTATCACTTGAAATTCGTAAAGTTATGAATAATACTACATCTGGTATTCCTGTTGAAGTTAAATGGAATGAAAATTTTAATAAATATCAAGTTGTGCGTATTATGCCAGATGAAACACCCATTACAACTGCTTCTTTTTTCTATCATAAGAATCTATAAGTATTTTAAAAGATATGAGTATAATAGAAATGACACGAAGACGTACTTTAAAGCACAGAAAGTCGCTCCGACGTAAAAGTAGGCGCGAAAGACATAGATCTAAGGGAGGAGGTTGGTCTGATTTAGCAAAAAGTAGCTATAGTGAAAATGCTGTAAGCCCTGGATATCCAATTCATTTTGCATATTCAGGTGCAGGCAAAGATTGTACTGGTAATCTTCACTCTTATCGTCCAGGATATATTTTTGATTATACTCCAAAGGGTCTGCCCGGCCTTAGTGGCGGTAAGCGTAAAAATCGTAAATCACATGGTGGAGCTGCTATGCCCCCTGCTGCTACTACAGGCCCAATCACTAATCCTAATCTACCATCTGTCAGCGGATCATTAACACCAAAACCTGGTGATTTCCCTAATACAACAGGTACTGCAGGTACAGTAGCTAATCCTCAAGTTGTTATGAGTATGCCTGGTGTTCCAACTCCTGGTGCAGCTCAAATGCCAATTGTAGAACTCTCTAAATCTGCTGATCCATCAAACTTAGCTGCCCCTAAACAATCTGGCGGTCGCTATGGATTTTTTCCTGGAATGGGCCCCCTTAATCCAGTAAATGGAGTTGGTACTACTCCCGCTCCTTTTGGACGTATTCCTTGTGAAACTGGAACATATAATCCTCTTAACCCAAATCCTAATGATATCCAGGGCTTATCAACTGCACCATTAACTCCTCCTTATGTTAGTCGCGGTGGAGCAGCACCAACTAATGTAGGTTCATCTGGCTACTCTGCAGCTAACTTTCCAACTGTACAAGTTGGTCAAGCTGATTCAATGAGATACTATGCACCAACTGCTGGATATAGAAATGATTTTATGACTTTCCGTGCTCCAAGTGCATTACCAGGTATGACAGTTCAGGCACCATATTCAGCAGGGGCATTTAACCAAGCCTGTATCAAAACAGGTGGATCTCGTAAGAGCAGAAAAAATAGACGCTCTTATCGTAAGGGTGGAGCACTACCTGTAGCTCTTGATGCGGGTAAATTTACACCAGTTACAATGAGTGAGGTTTGGACACGTAAGGACTTTGATGGCACAAATCAAGGCTTACCTGTAAAGTTTGGTGGAAGTCGCAGAACTCGTAGAGTGTTAAAAAATAAACGTAAAAGCCATAAAAAGCACTAAATATAAATAATTTATTGTTTTAACAATTATATATTTATATTTTATAATCCATATCTTGATTTAGTTGCATCATAATTTCGAATAATATCTTCTTGTGATACTGCTGTATTATATAAATAAAATGCACCTACATCTGCTGGACAGAAATTTGCATTTGTTTCTTGTATTCCTCTTGGAAATTGTAAAGGTGCTGTTGGGGGTACAAGTGTTTCCCCATTGCTTGCAGTTACTACTCTTCGTGTGCTTACATATGCATAACTTGGATTTGCTGAACCACCTCCAAATCTTACAACAATTGTATATAATGCCCAGCTGTTATTATATACACCTGTAGCTGAGGGATAATTTCCATTAACTGACTGACCATTCATATTTAAAATAACAGCTCCAGTCACTGATAAACTTAAACTATAACCATCATATAATGGAAATCCAAATTGTTTGCTAATTAATCCATCATTGTTATTAAAATTTGGTGAAGATGTATTTACTCGTGCCCAGATTTGTGCTGTAAATGCGCTCCCTACAGTTGGATTAATTGCGGCAGCTTGAGCAATTTGAGCAATTTGATTTGTACCATTAAATGTAAACCATTTATTAGTTACATCAAATATTGGTGAATTTTGAAGAGTTGCACTGTAAGAACCACCTGACCGAAGATTTGTCCAAGAAGTTCCTGAACCAGAATAAGATGATGTATTATTAGCATCTAATTCTACTAACAAGTTTGATGTATTTAATGTATTAGTTGTTGGTGTTACTGACACAGATACAGATGCAATACTAAGTCCTGCAGCATTAACTGCTTTTAATTGTACATTATATGACGTTCCATTTGTTAAACCAATATTTGATATTTCTACAGGGCTAAATGTTTGTGCTGGACTGAATGCAGTAAATGTGTTACCTCCATCAATTGAATATTGATAATTTGTTATTGCACTACCATTATCTGAACCTGGTGTAAATAACACATATATTGCTTGATTTCCTCCTACACCAATTAAAGAAGTTGGTGGATTAGGAACATTAGATGGTGCATTTGGTGTAGCATTCTGAGTAGCAGATGATGTTCCAGAACCTGCTGCATTAACTGCTCTTATTGAAACTGGATATGATGTTCCATTTGTTAATCCTGTTATAACAATAGATGAACTAGTTGATGGTGGAGATAATGCTATCCAAAATGAAGGAGTAGTAATAGAATATTGATAGTTTGTAATAGGAGAGCCACCAGTTGCACCAGGTGTAAAATTAACTGTTAATTGTTGATTTCCTGATGTAATAGAATTAATAGTTGGAGCATCAGGTGTTGTATATGGTGTAGCTGATACAACATTAGATTGTGCTCCAGAACCAGCTGCATTAATTGCTCTTATTAAAACTGAATAACTTGCTCCATTTATTAATCCTGTTATAATAAAAGGTGAACTGGTTGTTAGTACTGTAGTCCAAGTTGATCCAGCATTAATAGAATATTGATAGTTTGTAATATGAGAGCCACCATTTGCACCAGGTGTAAAATTAACTGTTAATTGTTGATTTCCTGGTGTAATATAATCAATTGTTGGAGCAGAAGGAGATGTAAATGGTGTAGCTGATACAATATTAGATGGTACTCCAGGACCAGCTACATTTACTGCTCTTATTGTAATTTGATAACTTGTTCCATTTGTTAATCCTGATATAATAAAAGGTGAAATAGTTGATGCTGGAGAAAATGTAGTCCAAGTTGATCCAGCATTAATAGAATATTGATAGTTTGTAATAGGAGTGTCAGTTGATAAACTTGGTGTAAAATTAATAGTTAATTGACTATTTCCTGAAATAATAGAATTAATAGTTGGTGCTGATGGCGTTATTAATGATACATAATAAGGAGGTATATTTACTGTGCCACCAATGCTTATTGTTTCACCATTACCAGTTAATCCACGAAAATAATCTGTTTGAGCTCCAGGAACAAATGTATTAAATCTAGATGCATTACCATCTGAGTTCTGAGGATTATTAATTATTTGTTGCCCTAATATATTATTTTTATATAGATTTCGAGCATAGACTTGATTTTGTAGTCTTTGAATAACTACTCGGTTATCAAAATTACGATTCGACATATCTAAAAAATAAATATATTTAAAATCATTCGGATACTCTAAAATTTAAAGAGAGAGCCGTGCTCATTTGCATCTATTTTTTGAACTATTTTTTTAGGTTTATCAATATGCTGAAATGTATATTCACATTCCTTATAAAATTTTTGACGAATATACCATCGACGTTTATGACAATCATGTGAATCAATAATATCAATAATATGTGGTGCAACTTTTCTTTCATCAATACGCTGTCTGAAAATACGACCAGTTGATTGTTCTACATTCTTACGAGGTGTTGCCAAAATCACAGTATTTAATTTTTTTACTGAAAATGCTTCTGATGCCATCTGATATGTAGCAAGTAAGATCTGACATTTATCAGCATTTTCATCTAGTTTTGTTTGTTTCATACCACCAATATAATATCCGTGTACATACTTTGTTACATGATCATTTAATGCTTTTTCAAACCATTCTAGTTGGGAAATACGATCACTTAAGATAAGAATAAAACGATTTGGATCTTTGGCATATTGATCAATTAATTCCATAATTTTTTTATTGCGTGGTTCAAATTCTGCTACTTGATTCAATAGTTTAGCAGTAATAGGCTCACCTCTCCAGTTAACTGGAACATCTTTATAGGCAGGATCTTCTGAATCAAACCATACTGCTTTAACAATAGCTTCTCTATCAGGAGCTCTTTTTGTATTTTTATAAACAGGGTCACCTAAATGATATTCAAATACACAAGAGAGACCATCTTCACGATCAGGTGTTGCTGATAAACCTAACATATATTTAGTTTGAATTTTCTTCAAAGCTTGACAGAAGTATGCTGCACCTAAGTGATGACATTCATCAAAGATTGTAAAACCATATTCATCAAAGAAACCATCAGGTAATTCACGACGACAAATTGTTTGAATCATACAAATAGTGATATCATACTTTTCAGCATCTATTTGAACTTTATTTGCTTGAAGAATTCCAACACGTGCACCTTGAATAAAATTTTCAATTTCTGATTTCCATTGATTCATTAAGAACTCTTTATCAACTACAATAAGGAATCGTCTTCTAAGAAGAACAGCAATATTTAAAGCCATAAATGTCTTACCATAACCACAGGGAACACAGATAAGTCCATTAGCATCTTTTTGAATAAATGTTTCAATAATTTCTTTTTGAAAATCGTGAGGTGGAAACTTTGTACTAAATGATATTATATTAGGAAGTTCTAGTCCTTCTGATACAATATTAGCTTCCGGTTTTCCAAATTTTTTAATCCCCCAGTGTCGAGGAACATAAAATCTGGTCTTGGATTCGGCATAAATTGGAAAGTTTACAATATCTTTTTGAAACTTATCAAGAACTTTTGGAGCAACTGTTAATTCTGAACGAAGTTCTTGGATCTGAATATCAGTTAAATAAGATTTTTTAATTGCATACCCCTTTGATGTTAAAACGCGATCTTTATCTTGAATAGACATTATGCTACATTAAATATAATATTATAGACTTAAGTCAAATTTTTAGACTAAATAAAATAATTATTTACAATTTCAATTATAAATAATATACAGAGGAATGTATCGGACTGAATTAGCATATTTCATTGTCCTTACGGTAATTATACTATTTTCACAATTTTTACCATCTGGATTATTACTACTTCTAGATAATTTTATTATAAGAATTTTGATAGTATTATTGCTATTATATTTAATAAGTCTTGGTCCTACGGCAGGTATTTTAGGTTTTATGGCAGTAGCAGTAATGTATTTAGAACGTAATAAGCGTAAAGTTATAGTTGCTACTAAAAAATTAGATTTAATGGACTGGTCAAGGCCTGAACAGGCAACAGTTGAAGAAGCATCTAAACCACAAACATCAGTTCCTGTTAATAATTTTGATATTCCTAATGATGAGGAATTTGATTTTATACCAAATGATACTTGTGAAATAGATAATTTTGAGCCAGTTGCCCCAACTATAAATGAAAAAGTCGTATTATCAACAATTTATCCTTTAAATAAAAATGGACCAGAATCTGGTATTGGTTCAGATCAATTATTTGAAGAGTTAGGATTTGGACATATTCAAGGTGTAGAAACAGTTGGTGATTCAAATTAAATAAATAATTATTATTTTCATTAAAAATGATTTAAATAATTATTTAGACAAAAACTGATTTAAATTGAACATAATATATACTGGTCTAAAACTGAATATGGGATTGATCCATAGTTTTATCAACATAAAACGCTTTTGCAACTTCAGCAACATTAATATTTTTTGAGAGATCTATTCCTTGATTTTTCCAATTTGGATTTGAGACATCTAAAAAATTTTCTAATGATTTTTGTGTATATGCTACTCTATGCATTCCTGAATTATCTGTAAATCCAATTGCAACAAGAGGTGGTGCAGATTCAATTGGTTGAACTAGCTCTTTAGTGCAATTATTTCCAAAGCATATAGCATTATCAAGAAGTATTTGATTAGCACAACTATTTTTAAAATTTATATTTTTATCAGATTCAGGAAAAATATAGCATAGTGATTGTTCCCATTTTTTTGGACCATTCATTTTATCATTTAAATCTCCTGAAGTACAACCTTTCATATTTTTACTTCTATCTTCAAAATAATTAGGCATAGATGCAGTACAATATTCTTTAGATCTTTTCATATAGAGATTTTTTAATAATTCAGTACAATTTGGCATATCTGGAGTTCCTTTACCATTTAATGTACACTGGTTATTACTTAAACACTTATTTGCAACTATTTCTCCATCACAGCAAATAGTATCTCCATTATTATCATAAAATGATTTATATCCAGATGGACATGCATTTAAATAATAATTATTAAAACTTTCTTCTATTTGATCTAATTTCATATTATCTTTATAATATAAAACAAGTAATATTAAAGCTATGCTAATTAATAAAACATATAGTTCTAGCATCTTCTATATATTAGGCAGTATTTGAAATCCAACTTCCAATCTTAAGAGCAATAATTGCAGCAATTGCTATACCTGCTACACCTGCTATAATTCCTTCAATCTGATCCGTAGTTAATGTATTACTTGTAGAAGCATTAATATCCCCTGCATTTTGTTTTAATTGAGTTTGCTGCCTTTCATATAAAATTGTATCTAATGTTTTATTTCCTGGTATAACATAATTTCCAGATAGATCCTTTATTTGATTAAATGGTACACATTTATATTGAGAAGTTTTATAATATGGACACTGTTCTGAATTCCATTTTGTAGAAGATGGAAGGCGTGGTGGAAAACTAAAAAATTCAAATCTATGTCTAAATTCATCTGTGCAACTCGATAATGGTGTTGAATAAATAATCCCATCTTGAGATATTAATGTTGGAATTTTAATACCATCATCATTAAATTTATAACTTCTTAGTGTTGCATCACCACCTCTTATAGCCGGAGGGATAGAATATGTTGGTAATTTTCCATTAAGTTGTAATAATAATTGTTGAAAACCTGCTTGTGTTAGAGTAATTCCATTTGGAAAAACTGTTATGTATAGACTTCTTGAAGTTGGAAGATTATTATTATCAATTGTTTCAAAGCAAGTTTTATATGCTAAAGATGTTTGTGTTGTATCACCGTCCCAAGCATAAAAAATAGACTCTAAATTTGGAACACCCATTTTTTTATTATCTTTTTTATGTTTTCCATCACAATTTTGTTTTGGACAATTTGGCACAGGACAAGAGTTTTTATTTTTAACATTATGATTTACAGTTCCTGTAACCATAGAGGTATCGCCTGTTTTTTTCAAATTAGGTATTGAATTCTTCATATAACACATACCATTTGAAAAAGTATATGCTAAACAATTTGGATCATCACAACAAGATTTTATACAATTTGTAAGTGAAGTATTTTGAATATTATTATAGTCACCTCCTTGATAATCTGAACCAACTAAATGAGTATAGTTACAAGATGGAACATTAGGATCAATTAGTTGGTTTAAATAATCAGCGTGGCTTGGAGTACCAGAATCATAAATTGGAACGCACATTAAAATTCCAGATAGCATTGATAATTCCTGTGCAGCTGTATTTGCTGAAAAAGATAATACAAGTTCAGCAACTGGTTCAGATAATTTACCTGGAAGAATATAACCTTTGCTAACAGTAGAACAAATCTGAATATCTACTAAACTAAATCGTTGACCACGATATGTACAAGTATTCTCCGTAGATTCATCTATTCTATTTCCTATCAAACTAGGTATTGTTGTTCTTGGTGCAAATGATACTGAAAGTGGATAACTCTTTACAGTTATTGTATTTAAATCTTGTTGTTGAATCGGTCCAACAAGTTGAATAAATCCTGTATTAACATCTGATGGACAGAACATCTCTATCTTGAACCTATATAGGAAAATATACTTAATTACTCAAAATAATTTATATATATTTTATAATTTATTTAGATCCAGGCATTAAACTTAAATATGATTCATTAATATATCTTACATTATGATATCCCATTCTATATAACATTGCTGCTGCATTTGCTGCATTATTACCAGTATTACAATAGATTAATATCCACGTATTCTTATTTGGAATAAGTAATGGAACCTCCTGTTTTACCCTTTGTGGCGAAATTGGTATAGAATTAGGATAATATCCTAATAACTCCCTATCTTTTTGTGATCTACCATCAATAATTAATCCAAATCGTCTAGATTTTGCTTCTTCTATACTTATTCTAAGTGAAGGCCCAGTATTAGGTTGTTGAGATATTATATATATAGTATATATTATAGCAATTATAATCACAATAGATAAAACTATTTCTAGTTTGGCTTTTACCATTTCTAAATTAGCCCAGGAATATATTTGGGTCCATCATAACGGTACATTTTAGTTCGACCATTTTTATTCATAACTTCAACTTTAACTTCATCACCTGATAGGATCTCTTGACATCCAACATCATCCATACAGTCACGTTTTTGGAAACGCACTGGAATTGGGACTGGGTTATATGTATCCGTGCGTGTATAATAATTCCATCTATCTCCTCCACCTCCAGCGGTTCTACGACCATATAATGGTAAAATTTTATCATCAACATTTACAACGCCAACTGATTGAAATGATTCAGGAAGACCTTGTGTCGGAATGTTAATCGGTATTGATGCAATTCCACCTCTTGGAGGAAATTCAGGAGGAGCCATCCAATCTCTTAATGGCTGCGGAGCCATATCATATCGCGAATCACCGCCTTTAATTGGAATAACTGTTGTTTGTGGTGTTTCCCTTGAATTAGGTGGCATAATAATTGTTGGAGCCTGAGGTTTTAAAAAGAAAATAGCATAAAGAAAAAATAATAGCGCTACTACTAAAATAATTGTTAAAACTGACCCAAGTTCACTTGAAATACAGAATACACCTGGAGGGCATTTAGCACGTCGTGACTTTGCCATTTACTTAAAGATATGATATTATGAAAGATTATTTGCACTTATTGACTCTGGTGTTGCAGTATTACAACATCCCTTTCTACCCCATCCTGGTCCATAACCGGGTTCATATCCAAACCACGGACGCATATTACTAAATGCTTCAACACTAGTTAAACAAGTCCATATGAATACAAAGCCTGCTATTAAAATTAAAAATCCTAAAATATATAATGTAGTCATTTCCTAATTAGTTAAAATAATATTGTGGATATATTGAATTAGTTGGCTGACTATTATTTATACAGTGACAATCACCTGTACCTGAGCAAATGCAACGATGAAATCCACGATTTAAACCTGCACCTTGAGCCCACCAAGGACCTATACCAGTTCCATAATCTAATTCATATACAGTAAATCCCTCATAATTTTTTATATTAATAATTATAATAATAAATATAATTAATAAAATACTATAAAATATTTTTTTCATTTTCTATTCTTATGTGTTTTTCTTTTATGATTATGTCTACGTTTTGTAGATCTACGTTTTGTACCTCCAAAGAAATAATTAGGAATATATTCTGGTTTTTTTAATGGATTTTCTTTAAAGTTAAGAGGATTTACAAAATGTTTATTTGATAATTGAATTTTAGGATTATTTAATGTTAATTTAGATTTAATTATATGCCATTTTTTAGGGTTATTTCGTATTAATCCATTTATTGGAAATAAATTTAATATTTCTTTATTTTCTTTTTTAATATTTGAATTTTCCTGTTCAGAAAATAATTTATGAAGTTTTACTAAATTTAATTTATTTGTAGATGAATTAAATGCATTTGGATATTTATTTATAAAATACTCTTTACCAAGTGAGAAAATTGTATAAGCATCGACATAGTTCATTTTAAAAAATTCTACATAATTATGTTCTTTACACCATTTATAAATAACATTTGTAAGATATGCTTCATCAATTGATCTAATTATATTGTTACGTATTGAATTATGTAACGTATCAAGTTTTGAAAAAGATTTTTCAATATATTCAGGTAGAGCTTTTAACCATAATTCTTCTGGAAGAGACTTTCCCATTTTTGATAAAATTCCTGCTAAAAATCTTGCTTTATAATAATAATGTGATTGTAAATATTTCATATTTGTGTTTTTAGGAATTGGATGATCTCCAATCCAATCCAATTTTGTTATATCATTACTATTATTTAAAGCTAAAAAGTAACCATCATCATAACTAAAAATTACCTTATTATTAAATTTGTTAACTTTTTCATAATACATATATTCCCAATTACTTAATTTTGATACAAATGTACTTGATATAAGATCATCTGAAGAAACATTTAATTTTTTATCACGTGGATTATTTTTTATTATAATATTTCCCAATGCTCCTTCAAATATAGTATCAGCATCGCGTATAAAAATTGGACAATCTAAATCTTTAATAAACATTGGATAAAATCGATTAAGTCTAAATACACTTTTAAATTTTGGGTCACTATATTTTTTATCAAGTGTTGTTAATCCAATTATAGCACCCATTTTCTTAAATTTATCAAAAGCAAGTGGATTGCCCAATATAGATGGAAAATCTGTATGAATTACTACTTTCCAACCTGCCCATTTAGTATTATCTTCTATCATTTTAAGATAACTAGCAATTCCAATAAAATAAATAATAGACATTTTTTTAAAATCATTAGGAATAAGATAACTATGTATGGTTAATCCTTTATTAAATTCGTTCTCATCTATATAAACAGAAAATGAAAATATACCTTTTGCAGATATTAATGCATCTTCATCATTATATTCAATCTTCATAACTGAATTTGACATACCAATTGGCATTCTTAATATATATTTTGATTATGTTCTTAATAGGACTATGTCAAAATATTAAATTTATAACTTAAATGCTCCTCCACTGCCACCAAACATACCAGAGAATGTCTGTAATAATTCTTTACCATCAGCTAAAACCGGACGCATTTGATTAAGCATACCCATTAAACTCTTTTGAGTTTCTAACAGTTGTTTAGTATCAGATGACATTGCATTAATCTGTTCAGGTTTAAATGACTCCATAGCTTTAAGAAGTGTAGAACCACTATCTAGTTTAGGTCCATCTGTATTTTCGGATGGCATTTTACCAACTTTAAATAGGGTATTTGTTGCAGATTGAAATTCTTCTGATGCAATATCAGAATCAGATTTCTTTTTTGCATCTTGAACAGCACTTGTTACTTCTTGAACTTGTTGAGGATCTACTTCATTAGTACGTTTAGCGGATGCAGATGAACTTTCTTGACTAGCGCCTTCTTTAGGAACTTGTGGTTGAACATCTTCAAAGCCTTCAACTGCTGGATCATATACACCAGCAGGTTCTAGACGAGGATCCTTAAGTTGTTGAGGAATTTGATGATAACTATCTTTCATTTTTGCAACACGATCTAGAATTGTTTTTGCATTATCTTGATTTTGAAAAGGTTCAAATCGTCTTAAAATACCTTTTAAGTAATAAATATAAAATAGTGCAAAAATAACTGCAACTGCAACAATTATTTCAAATTGATTCATAAATGCTGCAGCAATTAATGTTACAGATGAACATAATAATAAACCAGTCAAACCAGAATATATTAGAGTATATAGTGCAGTTATAACCAGAATAACTAAGGAGATGTTATATGTGAGGTTATTAAACTTCATTTCTCTAAAGCTTATAAGGAAAGAAAATGAAACTCTAAACTGCCATTAATGGGACTAGAACTTTCTGGATAAACCAAAAGAAAAATCCAGCAATTAATGATTTAACAACTAATCCTGCCGTAGTTAAATCACCACCAATTCTTAAGAGTGATGGTAAATAATGACCAATTAGGACATTTATAATTGGAAGACTTACAATAAATACAATAATAGCAACAAGAAAAGGTTGTTTAATTTGTGAAATAATATCAGAATACATATTACCTTTAGCTGTTTCTATTAAAGTGGGTTGCTGTACTTGTTGAGGTGGTAGCACATTAGCAAATTGTGAACCGCCAGAAAATTGTGGAGAATGCATTAAATGAGCAAAATCAGCTGCTGTCGGATAATCTTTTCCAATCATATGAGCACTTGCAGTACCAGGATCAATTGCAACAGGATATGTTGAATTTGGATTTGGAGAATTAATAACTCTTCCATTACCGGATGGTGGTGAAGAATTCATAATAGGATTGGATTGACTAGGAATATTCATATCAGCAAGTATTTTATTAACAAGATCATCATCTTTATTATTAAAGACCGGAGCCTTACCATCTAAATCGCTTAATAGCGTGCCTGCCTGTGCCATTTCTTTGAAAAAGAGAGAAATCCTTTATTGAAAACTATTCACATCGTTTAATTGGCGAGATGCGTCTAGAAAATTGGTCACGAAATGGTTCAGTATTTGAAGCATTCATAGAACATTCTCGGAATGCTTCTATTGTCCCCGAGGAGGGACATTCAACAATTTCAGATTTAAATTCATAACATTTATTTCCTCCCATTTTATAAACATATTTATCAAAATCTTTGTCTGTTGGTGCCTTCATTATATTACAATCAGAGCCTGTACATATTGGTCTAAATATACATATTAAGCCAATACCAAGTACAAAGCTAAAAAATATATTAAATCTTTTATCATTAAGCAAATCTGGAATACCCATTTATTCTGTTTTAACATAATTATATTTTCTTAGCTAAATATAAATATGTTAAAGCACATTAAAATAGTTCCATTAATTATTGGATTAATTGTTGGTGTTATAGCAGTTATTTTTATTAAACCCCAGCAGAATATTGTGTATAAATATCCAACTCCTGATACGGCAGGAAAGGAAACATATAAAGATAAAAATGGAATTTGCTATAAATATAATGCAAAAGAAGTAAGTTGCGATAAAAATGAATCAAGACTTAAAGATTTTCCTTTAATTAAGTAATTTATTTCTGTTGTTGTAATTCAGATTGTATAACAGCTGCTTCTGGAATTGATTTGGGCCGTCTTCTAGGTGGTCTTGGTAGGCCTACTGGAGCTACTTGTACTTCTGGTAATGCCTCTGGTACTGCCTCTGGTACTGTCTCTGGTACTGCCTCTGGTACTGTCTCTTGCACAGTGGTTGAAGGAGCAATGCTTACTTTTTTCTTACGTGGTCTAGGTAATGGTACAAATGCAGTTTGTTGTATTTGTTGTGTTTGAGCAATTTCACGATCCGAACGTATTTTATCACGAATATTCATTAAGGCTTTGCCTAATAGATTCTGACCAGTCCAGTTATTTGGATTTTGTGACTGAATATTATCTAATGATAGCCCTATTCCAATTAGATTATCATTTGGTAAATATGCACCAAGGACTGCATTTTTTGTTTCTAATAATCTTCCAGCCAATTCAGGATATTGATTAAATTTTATTATATTAATATCATATAATAATTGTTTTGTAAGATCATTCCATTTTGCTTCATTTAATTCAGAACCACCTGGTACATTATCTAAACTATATATAACTTCATCAGGTGATTCAGCCATCATAATTTTTTGTAAATTATTTTGATCATTAAAAGATTTAGCAATTTCAGCAGCTATTGCTTGATGTACTGAGTTATACATAGTACCATTATATTCAATTTGAACTGCCCATTTTAAAGATAAGAATCCATAATCATTTGTTTCAGGTTCTGCAAAGAGAATAACTATTTTTCCAGATGAAGCATCTGCTAATGCATTAGCCTCTGCTACACTTACTAATGGTTTAACAGGTGCTTTACCAATTCTAACATATTGATCTTGAAGAGTATAAGGTCTTTCAATAAGAAAATAAAAATCATATGGATACTTACGTTTTTCGTTAACTTTAGAAAATTCTATTTGATTAATACTAACACCTGATTCACGTTCGACATATTGTATTGGAAATCTAACTGCTTGTAAATTTATATCAGCTTCTTGTACTTTACGATTGATTCGTAAAATATCAGAATCTAAAGCATCTGGTTTTGAAAGAGCATTGCGTAATTCTCTTCGTGCATCTTCAAACTCTTTATTTGCTAAAGCAATTTGATCATTACGTTGTTTCTCCATCTCATCAAATTCTTCATATGTAGGTGTTCTGTAATCAGGTAATGCTATAGTTTTAATAACATTACCTTCCTTATTTAATTCTACAAGATTTCCATCATCATCATAACTAAAAAAGTTAGGTTTTTTAGATTTGGATTTATAGAATCGTTTTAATTCTTCGGCTGACATTCCTCTACTTTAGATATTTTAATTTGCCAAAGTAATTTAGCTTGTAAAATGTACAGTGAACATTTTCTAGAAATTATTAGTAATGTCTAATCCGGATATAAAAGTTCCTACTGTAGATTCATTATCTATAGCATTTCCAGTTTCAATACTTTTTGCCTTAATTACAATATTTATGTTTCAATTGAGAGATTCTATACAATATTTTAATTTAATTCTTTGGTTAGGTCTACCAATTTTTACTATTATAATTATATCGGTTGTTAATATCATTTCACAATATATTACTTGTAAAAATACAAATGTAGGAAAAGCATTATTAGGATCATTACCTTCACTTGGAGCTATAGTAATAGGTTTAGGAATAGCATCTATTTCTTATTGCCGTATTCCTGTTACATCAGTATTTGCACCATTAATAATTGGACAAACAATTGATGTTACAAAAGACAAATCTACAACAAATATTAATTCTTTAAAGAATATCAACTCTAAAGAATGTTGTATTCCAAAACTTACACTTGAAATGATTGAAAATAAATATCCATTAATAACTGGAATTTCATATGGGTTTTATATAATGTTTTCAATATTATTTGGTGTAGTTATTGGTACAGGGCTATCAACGATTTGTTAATTATTCTGCTTCATTAATTGAATTATGGTATACTAGATTGGGTGCTTCTGGGCCTAAAAAGATATATTTTGGTACACCCCGTTTTATTGTTTCATTCGTATCAAGTATATAATAACCAGGTTTCATTTCATTTGAAGAAGTTGGTTTTTTTCTAGATGCATTTTCAGGTAAAACTGGAGACATAGACTTCATTGAAATATTTTCTGGCTCAATAGAATTATTTTGAACTGGAATATCTATATTATTAGATACTCCACTTAGTCCTGTATTACTTGCTATAACTAGTATAATAAGATATGAAATAATTGCCCAAGAAATAGCAAATAACCAGAATGGCATCCATGTATATTTATGTTTATTACGTCCTAAACCAAATTCTTTCCAACTTCCATCTTTAGCAAACATTAATTCTGGTTTCATAATCAATATTATAGAAATACCTGCAAGGTATAATAAACCAGAATAGATGAGCAGTGACATTCCTTATTTTTCCTAATGAAAAAATCATTGGCATAATTCGTCAATTATTCATTATCTTCATCGCCGTGTTGATTATGATCATATCCGCCATCTGCTTCAAACTCTGCATCGCCATATATGGTAAATCCATATTCATCTTTCTGGCGACCCTCAAAGCTCTCCATTTGATCAGGCCCAAGGCCCGGAAAATCAATAATTCCTGCCGCCTCTCTCTTTTGTCTTTCAAGATCATAGTAATCTTTATCATATGCATAAATCAATTTAGTACCGCCTACAGCCCATTTACCAATACCTAATCTCTTATTTGTTAACTCAACAGCACGTTCTTCATCAGTTAATTTATTAAATTCAGCAATCACATTTACACGCTCTTTTTCATTTCTAATTGCAATCAATTCCTTAATCTCTTGATCATTAAATGATAGTTTTTCAGCTCTATACTTATTTAAAGTAAGTGCAACCAATTCTAATATAAATTTCATTGATGGATCACCAATAGATTTAATGGGGCTTTTAATTTCAGTGCCTTCTGGAATTTCTGCAGGATTAATTAATGTAGATAGTGGTCCATATAGCATAGCACGTTGAATATATACTAATGTAATATCACGACCAGGCACAACAATTGGGCGAATTTTATTTTTAAAATTTAATAATTGACTCATTTGTTCAATAAAATATCTAATTTTAGAGCGGGCTAAATTATATGAATCTTTCTGTATATCATATTCTTTAGCTGTTATAATTTGTAAATCATTTTGTAAAATTGGCAATATATCTTTTGATACGTGTTGTTCACTTAGAGCTTTCTTTAGTTCAATTGGAATAAATAATGAAGATGTACTAAATTGTGTTAATAACCTTTCAAATGGTGTAATAAAATATGTTTGAATAACTTGAAAAAAATTTGCCCAAGATAATTTTATAATATCTTCTAAAATCTTACGATAAGTCTGATCAGATATACGTTCTTCAATAACTCTTTCAGAATTTGATGTAGCTTCAGAGATTGGTCCTGCTGCAATAGCAATATCACTTCTATCAGCATCAGGAGGTAATTGTAAAAATCCATCAGTTGTTTGCTGAATTATAATATTCCATTCAGGAATTGGTGCAGGAACTATATTTCCAAATTCTGTCATTATTTCTCTAACTGAATCTTGTTCCATTATTTTTATAGGTAATACATTATTTACTGTATGGATTGTATCAAGTAATTTAGTAAATTCCTCTGTATCTGTATTAACTTTTTGAGAAGCTAAAGCAGATTTACCTTCTGTATCTGTATCCATAATAGCAGGAATAGTTGGAAATTGAAATCCACACCAAGGACACATATTAGTTAATCCAGGTTCGTGTGATTGACCAATTCTTGGGCCTTGAAAACAACATTTTAAGAAAATTCTATAATATAATTCACTATCTGGTTCTGCTACATCAGAACTTGCTGCTCTTGGAATAAACTCAGTTACTAACATTTGCCCTTGTTGATTAGGAACAAGTGTTCTTCTGCCAAGTTGAGGTAAATCAGTAGCACTCTTCCAGAATGTACCTGGTGATTCAATATTTCCTAAACAGCAAGTTGTTTCTGTAAGGGGGGATCCACGTACAAGTGATGCAGTCTTTTTGGCTAATAAATGTGCTTGACGAATCCATAATTTAACAAGTGCTAATTTACCTTTATTTCCCATATTAGCTGCAACTTCAGGTGTAATAACATCTTTTGCAGCTTCTTCAGGTGTAATAACAATTTGTTCTGGTAAGAATGTTGCTGGAATTTCATCCATAATGCGATTTATATCTCCACCATTTTCTTTTAGTTTAATTAAGTATCTTCTTTTTTCAGAAAGTTGTGCTTGAATCATATCATCTCCAATAATTTCTTTAAGAATATTTTCCATATATGTCATAATGCCTTGTTGTCGTTTGATATCATCAGTTTCTTTTTGAAATCCAGTTTGATTCCAAGGAGCTTCATTTCTACGTATAGATGCAACTGCGCAGGCTATATATTCTAATCCTTGTTTTGATGTACTATTTTCTTCTAAAGGATATCCATCGAATCCTGGTGATTTACAACCAAGAAGTGCACGTCTTACTTGATATGATGGGACTTTTGTTTGTATTTCAAGTAATAAAAATAGAGCAGAAGCTGTGATAATATTTCTGCTAACAACAACATCATAATCTGGTAATTTTGGACGCTTCTTTTTCTTTTCATTATAGTCATTACGTGATGGAAATCTATTAACCCAAGATATTACTTTATCTATTATATTTCTATAGCCTTCATTTTCTAAGTTTATACCAACGCGTGCAGAAATCTCAGTAATTATATTATATATATTAGTTTCATCTGGATTAAGATCTAATTCTTTCTTTTGTGATAATTCAATAGGAACGCTAACAAGTAGATTTAATCTTTCTTCAAAAATAGAATCTTCATCGACTAATTCAGCACGCCCTGATTTTGGTTTCCCATTATCATCAAATTCAATACTATTATCAAAATCTAGATCACGTATTGCTTGACCACAATTTCTACAAATATATTTACCTTGAAATGATCCACCAGAAAATTTAAGAATAATTTCCTTCTCAATAGTTGATTTTTCAGCTGGATTTAGAAAAGCTTGAATTTGTAAACGTTCGTGGAGACATAATAGATGTTCTTTACATATATTACAATTAATCCAATTTCCATCACGAGTTCCTTGATATTTTTTAAAGAATTCAACCATTTTATGTAAACGTTCGCCGTCATCAAAAATACGTCTTATTGCAACTAAATCAGCAACGTGTTTACACGTGTTCTTTTTTGGTTTTTCACCAGCATTTAACTGATTATATTTTAGTAAATTTGCAATTTTTAATGATTGAATATATGTAGCATTATTAGAATCAAGAAGAGCTTTTGCAATAAGTACTGGATTACCACCAGCTGCAACTTGAAAATAATCAGAATGTTTTTTCATAAGATATGCAACTTTACCTATATCTGATTGTGCTAATACAGGGTTAATTCTCTCAAATTCTAATAAATCATCTACAAGAGTTGGCTGTGAAGTAATATCTTCAAGAATTTTAGGAGATTCAATAAAAGGATTAACTTCTGGGACTTTTGATGATTCTGTATCTATAATTTGTCTAAGTTTAGATATCGTCGAAAGAAGTTGATTTTGATAAAGCTCAATCTTTTGTAATAATACTTCAATAATTTTAGGAGATAATTCTAGATTTTCAATACCATATTGCTCTAATGTTGTAAATGTATCACCTAATCCAAGTGCTGGAACTGATATTCCTTCAATATAGTCTGCTAAAGGTATGTTACCAAGTGTATTACCATTAACGTCTAATAATATTATATCTTTAGAAGTGCCTACTTCGGTTGGAGCCCCAATAGTTTCAATTATAGTTCGCATAGATTCTTTTGGTAATTGACTGCGGCCACTATCAATAGCAATACTAGATGAACGAGTTGCGCCAAGTGAATTTGCTGTATTTGAAGGAAATAATAAATATGAATTTAAAGTTGCACTTTCTTCTGGAATTAATACTTGTTTTTTTCTATCAACACCCTTACGATATGTAGTAGATAATGCACGCTCCATAGCAAATGGTATCTCAGTAAATAAAGGTGGTGCATCAACTTCGTGACTAGCAATATATCCAGGAACTTTATCAAGAAAATATGTATTTTCATCTATTTCTGTAAATTCTGGTGCTTCATTTCTAAAGAATTCTGAGTCAGTCATTGCTTTCCATAATGGTTCAGATTGTGACTCGGCAGACCAAGGTGAACAATATTTCTTTAAAAATGTCTGTTGATCAGCCCATTCTTTAACAATTTGCCCCCCTGGTGCTCCTACCATAGCAGCACTAACTAAAGAACTTTTCTTCTCAATCATAGTATCCAATTCTCTTGCAAAATTCTCAAAATAGACACCATCTACATTTATATCATCATTAAGTTCATCTTCTTCATTAACAGTATATTCTTTCTTAGTTATATTAAGTACAGGGCGACCAAGTGGTATAGGAACTCGATTAATTAATTCAGAAAGGGTGGTTGCGGATACATCTTTTGTACCCCGTATTGTACCGTCATCATTATATGCAACGGTTGCTTGTTTAAGATTGAATAGAGTTTCAACGAGGATTCGTACTGCTCGTATTGATTTTGGATCTTTTTGAAGAATTGGATCAAGGCTACTGACAAAATCATTGAGGGCATCTATCTTTTGTAAGTTATCAGGAATTCTTTGTTCATATGCTGCCGCTTGTCTAAAAACTTTTGGTTTTACAACTTCAATAAATCCAACTACTTCAACTTCATCCTCTTCTTCCTCTTCTTCTATGTCTTCATCATCTTCATTTAAAACTGGTTGTGCTTCATTTAAAGGTTCTTCTTCTGAACCAACTAGTTGACGAATACTAATAATCTTAAAATCTTCATCAGCATTAATTCCTATGAAATTAAAATTAAGATCATTTATTACTTCTTCATCATCTAAATCCTGAATTTGAATATAATCATTTTCTTTATCAACTTTTATAATTTTATATGATTTATATAAATCTCCAGATGAATTAAATGTATCAATTATTTGATTAATACGAAAATCTTGTTGTTCAACAAAACTTTCAAACATACGTTTTTGAATAACATATGCGGCAGTTACACCATCTTCTTCATTATATAATTCTTCATCATCAGTTTGTTCAATTTCAAAGTTATGTAATGTATTTGAAACACCATCTGGTTTTATGCTAATAAGTTCTAAACTTCTATAATAAACAGTACCAATAGTTCTACCGTATTTTTTAGAATCAATGACTACTCTATCGCCTAATTCAATAAAAAGCATAGGATCATATTCATTACCTAATGGATTTGTGTCACCTGTCGGAGCAATTTGCACAGAAGATTGTATGGAGCCTTCTATATCAGCTTCTTCATCAATTTCATCACCAGTACTTGCGCCTTCTTCAAGTAATACTGCACCTTCAGCAGCAGTTGCAGGGGCTGTACTTGGTGTTACATTTTCTTCATTTTGTTCAACACCTTCCAATTCATCAATAGGTGGTAATAATTCAGAAGCATCCATTGTTCCCTATCATCCTATAGAGATTCTTATAGCTTGGCAAAATCTCAAATTAAATAAATAACTATATAAAGGATTTTTAATAATATTAACTAGTATTATTATGTCATTGCAGATTAAAATTAATGATTATAAATCTTTAATTGAAAAATATCCAACTTGGGATGAATTACAAAAGTATCTAGAATCAGATGAGGGAGGATTATTTCGTATTGTTGATAAAAATGATAATGGATTTTGTATAATTCGATATGAAAAAGGAACTACTAAAATGAATCTACCACATAGTAAATGGTTTCGTTCAGTTGTTTGGAATACAAATACGAATCGACCAGTATGTGTTGCTCCTCCAAAAGCTACTTCTCAGGAATTTCCTTATAAAACATTTAATGAACTTTTTAACGCAGGTGTAATTTGTCAAGAACTTTTTGAGGGATTTATGATTAATTGTTTCAAAATTGTAGGTGATGATAAACTATATATTACAAGTCGGTCAAAATTGAATGCAGCCGGAAAGTTTTATTCAGATAAATCTTTTAGGGAGTTATTTATTGAAGCTTATACAAATACGTTTGATTGTTCTGAAATTACTATTCAAGACAAATCTCAAGATTTTTATTCTCCAGATATTTCAAAAAATGAAATTGCTACATTTTATAGTTTTCTAGTACAACATACTGAGCATAAAATTGTAAAACCCATTGAACAAAATAGAGTATATTTAATTCATAGTGGTGTAGTATATGATGATGGATGCGTAGAGATAAAAGATAGTCCTAGTACAATTAAGTGTACTTCACAAGTTGAAAATTATATTTATACAAAGCAAGTAAAAGGATCTTATGCACAAGTAGCAGCACGTGTTATTTGTGAGGATGATGAACAATCAGAGGTACAAAAATGGATTAAGTCTACACTGCAAAATAATGATTGGACATTTCAGGGTTTAGTTTTTAAAGATGGTGAAGGAAATCGTTGGAAATTTAGTTCTGAAAAGTATAATGCTGTAAGAGCTTTACGTGGAAATAGTCCAACTATTAGAGAGAGATTTGCTCAATTATATTGTCAAAATTTAATTCTTAAATATCTTGAGTATTATCCTGATGAAGCATTTCCAATGACAATTCATTTAATATTTATGAATAATGTTATTAAGATGATATATGATTTGTATGTTGATCTTCATATTACTAAAGTTAAAAAGCCTGAAGAAATTGATAAGATGTATCTACCTCACCTTTATAGTATTCACGGATTATACTTATCTCAATTACGTCCAGAAGGTAAAAAGGTTAATATTAATGAAATTACACTTTATTTTCATAAACAACCTTGGCAGCGAATTGCTTTTCTAATTAAAAAAATTCTTGATATTATTAATACATCTGATGCGGCAGAATAGTTTATAAGTAAGTTCTAAGTATAATTATTTTAATTATAATTCAATTTTTATTCAATTAAAATAATTTAAAGACTTTTTAATAATAAAAAATAGAATAAAGAATGTCACCTAAAAAATTTGCAATTGGTATTGATCTTGGAACTACAACAAGCTGTGTAGGAGTTTGGCAAAATGATAGAGTAGAAATCATTGCAAATGAACAAGGACTGCGTACTACACCATCCTATGTAGCATTTACTGATTCTGAGCGTCTAATTGGTGATGCTGCAAAATCACAGGCGGCTGGAAATCCAAAAAATACTATTTTTGATGCTAAACGTCTAATTGGTCGTAAATTTAATGATTCTACTGTTAAATCTGATATGACACATTGGCCTTTTACAGTTCGTTCTGGTTCAGGTGATAAGCCACAAATTGAGGTAGATTTTAAGGGAGAACGTGCTACATTTCAACCAGAAGAGATCTCTGCAATGGTTCTTACTAAAATGAAGCAGACTGCTGAGGCATATCTGGGCGGTGAAGTGAAGGATGCAGTGATTACTGTTCCTGCATATTTCAATGATTCTCAACGCCAGGCTACAAAGGATGCTGGTACTATTGCTGGTCTAAATGTTCTTCGTATTATTAATGAGCCTACTGCTGCTGCTCTAGCATATGGTCTTGATAAGAAGAAATCTGGTGAACAAAATGTAATTATTTTTGACTGTGGTGGTGGAACGCACGATGTTTCTCTAATTACAATTGATGATGGTGTTTTTGAAGTAAAAGCCACCGCTGGTGATACTCATCTAGGTGGAAGTGATTTTGATAATATGGTAGTTGATTGGTGTATCCAAGAGTTTGAGCGTAAGAATCGTGGTACATCTATAAAAGATAATGCTCGTGCAATTCGTCGTCTACGTACTGCGTGTGAACGTGCTAAACATACTCTAAGTAGTTCTACTCAAGCAAATATTGAAGTTGATGCATTAGTTGATGGCATTGATTTTAATACAGTTATTACACGTGCGAAGTTTGAAAGTATTTGCGATGCTGCTTTTAAGCGTACTATTGCTCCGCTAGATCAAGTACTTCGTGATGCAAAGATGTCTAAGGATCAGATTCACGAAATTGTAATGGTAGGTGGTTCTACTCGTATTCCTAAGATTCGTGATCTTGTAAGTTCTTTCTTTAATGGTAAGAAGCTAAATGACTCTGTGCATCCAGATGAAGCTGTTGCATATGGTGCAGCTATTCAAGCTCATATTCTAACTGCAGGTAAGGATTCAAATGACCGCACATCTGATCTCATTCTGCTTGATGTAGCTCCATTAAGCCTAGGGCTAGAAACTGCAGGTGGTATTATGACTCCTCTAATTAAGCGTAATACTACTATTCCTTGTAAGAAGTCTCAAACTTTCTCTACATATGCAGATAATCAGCCTGGTGTTCTAATTCAGGTATATGAGGGTGAGCGTCAATTTACTCGTGATTGTAACCGTCTGGGTGAATTTAAACTGGATGGTATTCCTCCTATGCCTCGAGGTGTTCCACAGATTGAAGTATCATTTGATGTAGATGCTAATGGTATTCTAAATATTACTGCTTCTGAAAAATCTACAGGTAAATCTAACAAGATTACGATTACTAATGATAAGGGTCGTCTATCTAAGGAGGATATTGATAGAATGGTAGAGGAAGCAGAAAAACACGCCGCTGAAGATAAACTGCGTATGGAGCGTGTAGAGGCAAAAAATCAACTAGAATCTTATCTCTATAATACTCGTAACGCTGTTCGCGAAGATAAAGTAAAGGATACTCTTGGTGAAAGTACAGTAGATGAAGTAGAGAGTTGGATTAAGGAGGGTATTGAATGGCTAGAAGCAAATCCTGAGGCTGAAAAGGAAGAGTATGATGAAAAGCAAAAGATGTATGAAGAGAAGATTCGTCCAGTAATGATGAAACTTTATGAGAAATCTGGTTCACCTGGATCTCAAGAGATGCCTGATATTTCTGGTATGAATATGGGTTCAGAATCAGGACCTAGGGTAGATGAAGTAGATTAAAGTATTTGAAGAACCTAAAAACATATTTTGTTTATAATATAAAATGTTTTCAACATCATCTTGGATTTTATTTGGTATTATTGCACTTGTGGCAGTAGTTGTTATTTGGAGATGGTGGAAAACTCCAATAGACAATTCTAAAAAGAACGATGATATTGATCAATCAGATACTAGGCTAATTACTGAAGAGAATACTGGGCTACCTACGGATATTTCTACTCCACCTTCAATGGTTTTTGCAGTAAATGATCAGGGTAATTTAGATCTTACTGATATAAATGGAAAAATTCTTAATATGGGATACGGATCGCATCCTAAAACATATGTAATTCTTTTAGATTATGCAGAAAAAGATTCTGAGAAGATTGAAACTGAAAGTGGTGTAAACTTTATAAGTAAAGTTGGTAATACGAAATTATATGATGTTGTTGGTCGCAAATACATTATAAATTATACTAGATTATAAATACAACATATTAATTCTAAAACGGTTTAAAACAATACAACATTATATAAAATAAATTGATCATAATGGAAGAAGTACTTAAAGGATTACAAGGTAAAAATATGTCTAAGAAAAAGTTATTTGATTTTTTATTGGATGTTAATCTTGAAGAAATAATAAATAAACCAGTAAGTAAGCCAATAAATAAGCCAATAAATCAAATTATTGAACCAACAATAAAAGAGATTAAAAAGGAGAAATTAAGAGTATTAGAAATAAATGATATAGAGGATAATAAAGAAGATGAAATTATTCAAAAAGAAGAAAAAAATTCTATACAAGAATTTAAATGTGATACGTGTATGAAAAATTTTGCAACAAAATCATCACTTACTCGTCATCATATTCGTTTTCCTGTATGTAAAGAGTGGATTAAACTTTCTTATACTAATACACCAGAGCTTCCAAAAGGTATTCATTTAGTTATAGATGATCTTATAGATAAAGCTATTTGTAATGATGGACGACGTGAATGTAAATTCTGTAAAACAAAATTTATTACAAAAGGAAATCATCATAAACATTATAATACAGCAACTGCTTGTAATAAAATGGCATTTCAAGCTTTTAAAAAATTAATTAATGAATATTAGATCTCAATAATTATTTCTTTAGACTTAAACCATATATGTATATATAATCAAGTATGATCTATTTGATTATAACTACATCAATTAATAATAAATTTGGAATAAATGATGCATTATTAAGAAAAGAAAGATATTTGTATTCTATAAATGAAACACTAAAACATTTGCCTAATGAAATTAAACCAATTATTGTTGAAAATAATGGAAAAGGAGATACATATCTAGATAATTTTTATCATAATAATCAACCAGTTAGTGTTTTATATACTAATAATAATAGATTTATTTTTAAAAATAAAGGAATAAATGAATTTTTAGATATAAAGGAAGTTATTAATCATTTTAATATTAAAGATAATGATATAATTATTAAAATAACTGGAAGATATCGTATTTTATCTCCTTCATTTTTTATAAATGTTATTGAAAATGAAAATAAATACGATGCATTTATAAAATTTTTTGGAGTATGTAATCTAAAATATGATAAAAATGATTGTGTAATGGGATGTTTTGCATTACGTGTTTTATTTATAAAATTATTTAATCATATAATTATTGAAAATTATAAATCGGCTGAAATAGCATTAGCAAGATATGTACAACTTTCTGGTGCACAAATTAAAAATATAGAAAACTTAGACTTAGAATGTCAATTTGCAGATGATAATAGAATATTAAATGTGTAATTTATAATTTAATTGTAATCAAGATAGAAATAGTACCAATGTCTATTTGGGATATATTAAAAGTTGAAATTGAGGAAAGATGGAAAAAATATTGGTTAGAAACACATCCAACTGATATTGGAGAATATTCTTGGAATTATCTTTTTACTAGTGGAAAACAAATTCGTCCTAAACTTTTTTGTGAATTATGGCATTATCTTTCTCCGGATTCAAAAATAATTGCTGAGTTAGCATTTGCTATTGAGTGTATTCACGTTTCAAGTATTATTCTTGATGATACACCTTGGATGGACAATGCTTCTGAAAGAAGAGGTAAAAAAACAATTCATACAGTATTTTCTGCCAAAAAAGCAGTATTAATATCATATGATTTAATTGATATTGCAATACAAATTTGGAAAAATAATAGACCATCCCATATTAATCCTAATATTTGGATTGATCTTCTAAAAACTAAACTTCAAAGATTAATGATTGGTCAATGGTATGATTTAGAAAAAACAGGAACATTGTTTGAATTAAGTTCTTTAAAAACAGGCGTATTATTTGAATTAGTTACAGAAACTGTTGCTACTTGTATAAATCTAGATACAGAATTTTGGAAAGTTTGGGGAAATAATTTAGGTGTTCTTTTTCAATGGATGGATGATTTTCTTGATATGGATGAAGATAAAATACAAAATAATAGAAATGCTTTTAATGAAGCATATGATATTACATTACAAAATTATTGTATTTTATGGCAATCTATTGAGAAAGGAATTGGGAAACAGTGGTTTGAAAATAATTTTGGACAATATATAAAAAATTATTTTACTCAAAAAATAAATATTAGTGAAATACAATCTACATATGATAATTTATCTTCAATTAAACTTGAATATCCATCAACAATTTTAATTCCTGAACTTCAAACATCATCTAAATTAGATAAAAAATATTATTTTAATTTTATTAATGGAAAACAAATGATAAAATATATTTGGAATAATGTTGATAATATGACATCACGCCAAGTTAAACATAATTTTTGGAATATTGATGAATCAGAATGGGAAAATAATTTTCCGAATATTTAAAAATAATAAAATAAAATAAAATAAAACAGTGATTAAAATTAACAATTTATATAATTTTATTTATATAGACTGTTATGCAATATTTATTTTCATTTTTATTTGGTTCTATTGGAAAAATAGTAGATGATATAGATGATAATAAATTAAATATAAATCCATTTATTATAGAGGCTTTAAAATCATTAAATATTTGTTTATTTACACTTGCATCTACAAATGATTTTCTCTTTTCATTTTCTACCTTTATTTTATCACTATTTGGAGCTGGAATAGATAATAATTATTGGAAATCATTTATTTTGATCAGTCTATTTTTATCCATTATTTATTTTTCAGAGATTGATAATTTGCCACTATTTATTTTAATAATTGGAGTCATTATTTTTTCAACACATTTTGAAGAAAAATTATTTTTAGAAGAATTTTCAACTAAAAAATTGCTTACAAGGATTATAGGATTTATATTCTTCATAATAATTTATTTTATTTTATCTCCTAAAGGTCTATCAAAAATAAGTAATTATTCTATTCAGACAACTAATATTAATTATATTTTCAAATTAATATTAATAGCATTAGGTGGTCTTATTATAAGTATATTTTCTCAAATATATTATTTATGGTTTAACCAATCTTAGATGGTGCTACTTTAGGAGTTTTACGACGAATAGATTTTGTAGATGGCCCAGCTGGCAGAGTTAGTGCAGGTGCTCCTGTTACTGCCCTCCAAGATGCACGAAGTTTCTGAAACATATCTACACAGCCCTTTGCAGCTTCTGCTAGGGCTAGACGAGCAGTTGCTTCTTCTCCATCATTTACACCAATACGAAGAATCATTTCATCACGAAGAGGATGAGGAACAGAATAACCTGCATATGTAATTTTAGGATTAGCATCCCCTTGAATATGATTTTCAACTAGCCAAGTTTGTAGAAGATTACCAAGAGTATGATCGTGACCACGAATTAGGAAATCAAACCCCATAATACGTGAATCAGACGATGTTACAGTCATCTCAGCAGGTAGTTCACCACGATGAATATTTACATAACGACTACACATATTTTCACCTACTTCACACGCACGTTCTACAATATACTGAACTGGAAGTACACCAGCAGACTCAATAGTAAAGTCAAAACTAAAAGGCTCATTTTTTTCATTAATTTTATAACAACGCTTAATCTGCATAGTATTAAACTCACGACGAAGTTCATTATAACGCTCAGATCCCTTTTCTACACCGCCAGCCTTCTTTGCTACATTTAGCCAATTTTGAAACATTTCTTCAATACGTTGAGGATTCTCGTCTGGAGTATATTCATAAGAACACTGAGATACTGGACTAAAACGAGCGTGTTCACGACCAGTTCCTTTAGTTGCTTTTGCTTCAATCTCAATAAACTGTTGAGTTGGACCAGAACCAGGTAGTAAAGTTGCAATCAGACATGTATCATTTGTAATTGGATTTGGAGGAAAGAATAATTCAGTTGGTAGATAATTAATTTCTGGTTCACTACGAATACTCATTGAATTAGATTCATTTTCTTCACTACTACTTCCATTACTACTCATACTGCTTCCACTATTACTTCCATTACTACTCATACTGCTTCCACTATTACTTCCATTACTATTCATACTGCTTCCACTATTACTTCCATTACTACTCGTACTGCTTCCACTATTACTTCCATTACTATTCATACTACTTCCATTACTATTCATACTGCTTCCACTATTACTTCCACTATTACTTCCATTACTACTCAAACTGTTTTCAATTGAACTATTTGCACCACCTGAAAGGGATTTAATTTCATACACTTTAAAGTCGCCTGATTTAACGTAAGTTGTATTATCTTTACTGCCTTGCACTTTAAGAGTAAATCTATATTTATCAGCATTCCATTTAAGGGGTTCAGTTACGTGAATTGGAATTAATCCAATACGGTCAGCCAACATTTCATTAGTCATTGGTGTATCATTACGTCTAACAACTACATCAGTTGTGGAACCCGTAGATGTCATATCTGAGCGAAAAGCTACTGTTTCAACACCTGTAAGAATAAGGCGTCTGAGTGTATTAGCATACGTAACGTGGATAGGAGAAAGAGTAAATGCATATGTACGATCATCAAGATTTCTTAGATTGTCGAAGTTCATCTTGGTGTCCTAACATATCTTCCGAATGAACATTTAAATCAATTTTTATATGCGTCCATCCCGATTAGGATTCGTTCCTCAATTAGAAAAGGATGAACAGAGGTAGTGCTGCACCAATTCATATTTGTTTTTACTCAAATCGCTGCGAATGGTCAAAAGCCTTTATAACTGAGATATCACAGACACCTTATCATAAAGAATACAAATTTATATGTGTAGATCCATCACCTAATCGTCCTCAATTACCATCTTGGTTAAAAAGCGTTCCGACACTTGTTATTTCAGGAGAACCAGAACCAAGAACAAATAGTGAGGTTATGAATTGGTTATATGAAAGAAAGATGAAAGATGGTATCGGTAGCAATCAAGGAGGACAAGGAGTTCCAGCTGGTCCAATGGAACCAGAACCATATCTTGATTCAGAAATGGGAGGAAGTTTTGGCGACAGTTATTCATTTTTAGGAGATGATACAACTACACAAGGAAATGGTGGAATGAGAATGAAACATAATTTTACATATTTAAATGGTCAAGATTCAGTTAGTACAAGAGAAGCATCTAATTTTCAATCAACAAGTTCAGACCAAAAACGTAGTAAAAAAGAACAACTATTTGATCAACAATATGAACAAATGATGAAAGCACGTGATGCTGGAATGCCAAAACCAATGATGAGACAATAAATAACCAAGTAGGAATTTAAAGGGTTGTATTAATCATAATAATTAGAGAATGTCTGCCCTTTCAGCCTTTAATACACAGCTTCTTAATTTCTTTGAGGAACTATGCACTACCTTTCCGGAAGAGAGAGATATTAAAATGGCTACAGAGGCAATTAAGGGAGCAAAAAAGATTAACCCAAGACTAATTTTAGATCTATTTATTGAACACGTCTATAATGATCTTGGTCCTGCAATTCAAAAACGTGATGTTAATCAAATTCGTCAAGTAGCTCAACATAAAATTTCAACACAGTTTAATGAAATGATTTCTGCATTAGCAATTTTTGATAAACATTGGGATTCAATGGGAACACAAAATCAGGATATTATTTGGCAGTACTTAAAAGTTCTATGTGTGCTCTGTGAAAAAGCACGTGCGAATTAATACCGCAATGTTAATTTAAAGGGGGATTAGTAAAGCTTAAGAAGAATGGAAGAAACAACCGAAGTATCTGTATTTCAGACCAAATACAATGAGTTCGTAGAAGATCTACTTGGAGCTTTACCAGAATATACTGTACAAATTGAGGCTGCTAAAGCACTTGATGATAAATCCCGTTTAGTAAAATTTCAGGAAGAAGTAAAAGTTGGAAATACTTTTAATACTGATGAAACTGAATTTAATAAGAATCCTGGGACAGTTTTACCAGGAGTAATTATTTCAGATAGTATATGGACATCATTATCGGATAATACAAAAAAGGCTATTTGGGAATATGTGCGCATTTTATCAATTTGTTGTTTTATGGAAGCTGGATTTTCAGATGGAGCAAAGCCTGCCTGGATGGATGATGCAATGAAGGATATGAAAGAAAAGCTTGAAGGAGTTGATTTTCAGAATATCATCAAAAAATTTATGACTTTCTTTAAATCTTCTGAAAATAATGGTAATTCAGAAGGGGGTGCTGCAAGTGGAGCTCCTGCGGGATTTGAAAAATTATTTGAGAGTGGATTTCCAAAAATACCTGAAAAATTTCTGAAAGGGCATATGGCTAAGCTAGCTCAGGAGATTGTGAAAGATATTACTCCTGAAGATTTGGGAATTAGTCCTGAAATGGTTAGCGAATGTGAGAAAAATCCATCCCGGGCTTTTGATATTCTATTTCAAGTTTTTGGTAGTAATCCTGGTAATATTCAAAAGATTGTTCAAAAGATTGGTAAACGTCTCCAACAAAAAATTATATCTGGTGCGATCCGTCCACAAGAAATTGCACGCGAAGCTGAAGAATTAATGAAAGAATTCTCTGAAAACTCAAGTTTCGTCGATATGATGGATGGAATTAAAAGTGCATTTGGATTTCAAGATATGGATCTAGCAAAAGCAGCAGGTCGTGAATCTAGTGCACGTTTATCAATTGTTAAAGAACGTCTAAAAAAGAAAGCTTCCGAAAAAGAAGCTAAGAAAGCAGCCGCACAAAATAATCTAATGCCTGTTAATACTATATCTGTTGCTCAATCTGAAGCAGCTTTTGCAGCTCTTCTTAAAGAAGAAGCAGAAGAGGCAATTAAAAAGAAAACACAAAAGAAAAAACCAGCAGGAAATGGTGGTAAGAAATAAAGTTTCTAAGGTTTAGGATAATGAGAGACGATAAGAAAGAATGTGAACTCCCCTTTTGGAGAGATTTTTCAGTCTTATTTAAAGATTTTAATTTACAATTTAAACCAAATTGTCCACATTCAGCTTGGAATTTTGCAGCCCGGTTAATCCTAATATCACTTTTTATTGGTATGATTGCTAGTGTATTAGGTGGTCTTCCTGCTCTTGCCGTTACATTAATATTTGGTATACTTACAGCATTAGCTATTATTTTTACTACAAAGCCAGAATCAAATTATGAAATAAAGTATGAAGAGAAAAAATGGGATACTTATCATAAATTACCTTATATTGCAAATGTTGATCCTGATGGTTATTTAGCACCTTTATCTGGTTCTGAAGTTGAAGGATTTGTAAATGGTGGTTCTAAACAGGGTAGTGTTCAACCATATAATCCAGTAGGTGCTGTTGAAATTGATGCATTTCCCTATTCAGGTCCTATGCTTCCTGATTACACACCACCAACTGCTCGTAATCTTTTTATGAATGTATTATTGGATGAAATTAAATATAATCCTGGTCGCCCTGAGGCTGCACCAGTAGATAATCCATTAGTAAAACAAACTATGGATGATTATTTCCGTGTACAATGGTTTTCTGATCCAACAGATGTTTTTGGAAAAAATCAGAGTCAACGTCAATTTGTAACTCAACCGTCTACAACTGTTCCAAATGATCAAGGTGCTTTTGCTAATTGGCTTTATAAGATTCCTGGTAAGACATGTAAAGAAGGTGGTCGTGAAGCTTGTTTGGCTGGAACAGATGGTGGCCCAATTCCTTGGTTAAATATGGATTCATAAATAGGAATAATATATTTCCATATAAGTTAAAAACGAAAATAATTTTGTTATTTATATTTTTAACCTTTTTTAATTTTTATTCTTTTAATTTAAAATCAACATTAATAACAGTAAATTTAGGAGCTAATTCAAAAGAACATAGAACTTTATATTCTATATTAGATAATCCATTACTTGAATTTTTTGTTTGTTTTTCCAATATTAGATTATCTCCATTTTTAGCTGTATAGAAATGCTCTTTTTCAACATTTCTATAATGTTCTTTATTAATTACATATTTTGTATCTTTATAGTTAATCATATTTGATTCATTAATATGAATTCCTTGATTTTTTGCTCTAAAATATAATGCACCATCTTCTGAGCCCCATCCCCAATAATTAGGAAAACCATTTATTTTTTCAAATTCTTCTTTCCAACAACTACAAATTAAACCTAAATTTTCAGGAGCTGAATTTAAAACAGGTCTTCTAAATTCTCCTTTATTACATTCATATGGAATTGAACCCCAATATGTTGGGTATGTATCTACATCGTGAAAAATAAATAATCCATCTGGTCTAATTTTACATACTTCTAAAAATCCAATATTTTTCATAGCGCCACGATTAAATTCCTCTGAACTTATTTGATGAATTATATAAAATTGCGCATCAACATCTTTATCCTTTAAATAATCAGTAAATCGTCTAATAAATTCATCTGATGTTCTTTACGATTTCTATATGGGATTATAAAATTATATTTCATACTTCTATAATTTCATTAATTATCTTTAAATCATATTTAAATAATATTTAAATAATACTATTATTAAATTAGATAATGTATATTTAATAAATTATATATTAGATGTGAATAATTTATCATTTTAATACTTATCATTTATATATATTATTAATAAGTATTAAAATGATGAATATTAAGTTTCTTGATTTAAAAAAGAACTACGACAGTATTTCTGAAGAAGTCAATTTAAATATTCAAAAAGTTTTAAATAAATGTAATTATATACACGGATCAGAAGTTACTGAATTTGAAAATAACTTTGCTTCATATATTGGAACTAAACATTGTATTGGTGTTGCTAACTGCACAGATGCACTTGAAATTGCTGTTCATTCACTTAAATTAAAAGAAAATGATGAAATATTAGTACAAGGTAATACGTGTATGGCAACCTGTTTGGCAGTTGTCAATAATAATTTAAAGTTAGTTATTACAGATTGTGATGAAAAAACAAATATTGTAGATATTGAAAGTATTAAGAGTAAACTTACCTCTAAAACAAAGGCAATAATAGTTGTTCATATGTATGGAATTATGCCTAATATGGATGAAATCCTGGAGATTTGTGAAAAACATAATATTATACTCATTGAAGATTGTGCACAAGCATCTGGGGCTATATGGGATAATAAACGGGCGGGCTCATTTGGAAAATTATCTTGTTTTAGCTTTTATCCTGGAAAGAATTTAGGTGCATATGGTGATGGTGGTGCTATTTGCACAAATGATGATGAACTAGCTAATAATATTCGAAAATATGCTAATCTAGGTACACATATTAAATATAAATATGATATTGTAGGAAGAAATAGTAGACTTGATACATTTCATGCAACAGTATTAAATACAAAACTAAAATATTTAGATAAATGGAATGAACAAAGAAGACATATAGCAGATATATATTTTTCAGAACTAAAAGATATACCAGATATTATATTACCAGTTATTAATGATAAATGTTTAGCTATATATCATTTATTTGTAATTAAAACTAAATATAGAAAACAATTAAAAGCGCATTTGGATCATTATGGTATTGAAACATTAATTCACTATCCCATTTCAATAACTGAAACAGATGCATTAAAAGATTTTAATTTAGAACCAGCTCTAAATTGTATTAATAATTCTAAACAGATTCTATCATTACCTATGTATCCTGAATTAACTAATAATGAAGTATTATATATTTGTGATAAAATAAAATTGTTTTATTCATTGCAGACTGTTATACCCTTTGAATCATTTAATTCATTAGATAAACCAGGGACATTAAATGCTCTAAATAATCTACCATTTGAGTTTGATTTACGACGTTGTTTTTTTATTAATAATTTTGATAGAGAAGATACTAATACATTAGATACTCAAACTCAAATAAGAGGATATCATTCTCATAATAATTGTAGACAATTTTTTATTGTTATGAATGGCAGTGTAAAATTAAAAACTATCTTTTCAAAAGATAATATAAAAGAATATACTATAAATACGGGTCAAGCATATTTAATTAACTATAAAACTTGGATTGAATTTGAAATTTTAGATCAAAGTACACTAATTTGTGTTCTTGCCGATAAAAGTCTAAATGTAGCAGATTCAGTATATAATTTTGATGCATTTTTAAACACTACTTATTAAATAAATTATTTATAACCTGAAAATATTGTATAAGATGCTTCGAAATCTCTTCAGGAAATTCTTTAATTTTATCATCTAAATTATCTGGTATAGATTTTTGTGTTTGCTCCATTAATTCAAATAACGATTTTTCATATTTTTGAACAATTTCTGGTGATCTTTTACTATTTATACGTGTATATTTATTTCCTATTGACACTAGAAATGGAAATACATGTTTAGTTGAAGCAGATAACATTCCAACAAATGAATATGAACCTACTACTTTTTTTTGATGTATTCCTGCACCCATTCCAATTCCACTAAAAGGTAATAATATTGAATATCCAGCTATATGTGCAGATGGATATATATTTACATATGATGTAATATTAACATCGTGATGTATAATATTATTAAACATAAATTTATTATTATTACCAATTATAGTTTTACCTGTATATCCTCCAAATATTAAATTATTACAATGAAAAAAATTATTATTACCTATATTAACACCATTATATATTTTTTTAGTAAAAATATCATCAATTGTAACTGGATGTTCACCAATTAAATTATTTTCAAGAAGTATATTATTATTTCCTATTAATACATTCGAATATATCCTATTATGAGGATAAATTCTATTATTATTTCCTATTAACACATTATCGTAAATAATAACATTATCTCCAATTATATTATTAGTTCCTAATTTAACATTTTTTCCTATTTTAGCTAATTTTGAAATTCTATTCATTATACTTAATTATTATGATAAATTATCTTTATATTTACTAATTATAGTTTTTGAATACTCATAAGCCAACATACCAAACCCTGCAGAGGGAATTGATCTTAATATAACTAATGGATAACCTCTATATAGTTTAATTATAATTACATTATTTTTAATAATATCTAAGTATGATAAATTAGATGTCTGTTTTAATACACGAATTGTATCAATAGGATATACTAGTGTCCACATACCTGTACTAGCAGCAATACCAAAAAGAAAATAATTATGTTTTTCTTTTGGAATTGATTCTCTTAGCTTTCCATATATTGATAAATAAAAAAATGATGATAAAAATGCACGTGATAAATCACTGTAAAATCCCCTATATGAAAGTGATTTTATACCTATTTTTTTAAAATTAAATTTATTATTTGTTATAATATTTGTTTGTAAATAATTAATAGGTATAGAATAAATTGAAGATATTATAGTAGCTCCTAAACTAGATTGGAATGGCGAATACTTATTTTTATTACATAATTCAAATATATAAAACTGTATTGATCTATCAATTGGTACTGTTAATAAAGGAATATGTAATCCTCTATATAATTTTGCAAACGTCATATCATTTCGTTTATAAAAATCAGGAATCGATTTATAATACTGCATTTGAAGATTTGTCCGTATATAATCAAATGGATATGATATTAAAACACGAACGATACCTTGAATAAATCCTGGTACTAAAGATGTAAAATCCATTTATATTAAAATATAATTAAATATAATAGTTTAATACACATTTTATAAATATATCAATATTAATAATATTACATATATTGACTACATAATATCTTATCATCTTTATTATCTTTTAAACACTGAATATATTGTTTACAAGACTCTTTATCATCATATTTATCTTTTAAACATTGTGCAAATTCTCTAGAATAATTTGATTCTGAACTAGATGATAGTTGAGTAACTGCAGTAGATGATTGTACATTTTCGTGCACGTGAGTTACTTTAGGATCAGAACGAAAAATATTCATTGCAATACTTTGTCCAGCTCCTAAACCAAACCCTTGCCACATATTTGAAAAAAAACCTGGTTGTTGAACTTGATGATTATGATTAACTACTGACTGGGTTGGAGTATAAGTAGTAGGAGAAGTAATAGGAGATTTAGGTGAGGAATATGAGTATGATGATTTTGATGAACTACGTGATGAGAATGAAGAACTACGTCCAGAAGAACGACCTGGCATTTTCTATTTATTAATATACATTATGTTTTAAGTTTTTGTATTTGCAAAATTGGTTTAGGAGTACATTTAAATCGTTTAAGAGTTTTTCCTCGGGATTGAAGAACAGATTTTACACAAACTCCAATTGCTGCTTTTTCTTTTCCCTTTATTGTTTTTCTAACTTTTTTTATACAACGACATAGTTCAGTTCCAAGTGATTTTGATTGTGTCATTTCTTTTTTGTAATAATATTTTTTATGCCTCATTAGTTCAGAGATAATGGAGATCAATAGATTAACTCATTCCCGTGATGACCTTTGTGGAATTCAATCATTTTATTCACAATCTGTCGGGCCAGGACGTTATATGACTACAAATTTAGTCCCTAAAGCTACCGGCGTCAATCCATTGGCTGTAAATCAATTGCAAATCTATCCTCGTGAAGGATACGGTTACAATAACGCAGCAATTGATGCTGATTCAATTCTTCGTAACCAAATCGCTTTCAAAAACAATCGCTGCCAAATTCGCCCACAATCACGACCATTTCTTAGTGTACCATATATGGCAGGTGGCTCTCCATCACGTGATGTTGAAAGTTTATTATTACACTCAGAACAAGTACGTATGGGCAAGGAATGTGGAACTGTAACTGAACAGTTCTTTTCTCAACAATACACTCCTATGATTCCAATTGTTAAACAAAATATTCAAAATCCTAAGAACTTAGTACCAGAAGTTGCTGCAGCTGGATGGGTACACGGTGGAATTCCTACTCGCTCTTATCTCCGTGATGTAAATTGCTAAAGTTTTAAATTTTATACAAATTTAATTTTCATATTATTTATTATTTATTGTTTAATAATATAATAGATAATGGGTAATAAAACATATAGACATAAATTATATAAACATAAAAGAAGAAATAGAACTATTAAAAAAAATGAAAGGCGGTGTTTTAAGAGAAATTCCAATTACATCTATACTTATGACAGATCCTGTACGCAATGCTATTAAAAAATTAAATCCTGATTTTATATTTAAAGGTAAAGGATTTAAAGGATATCCAGGTGAACACGGGTTTAATCTTAAAAGATTAGATAATAATCATAATTTATCTATACCAATATCTGTAAAACCATATAAAACTACACAATTTTATACTATTGAAGATGGAAGACATCGTTTTTCTAAATTAGTTGCTAGAGGTGATACAACAATTACAGTTGATGTAATTGAATAAAATTTAATCAAATAAAGTTTCAAGTTTTTGATACTGTTCTTCTTTATATTTTTTATACCAATTATTTCCATTAAACCGAATCCTATCAATTTCTTCTCTATTATCTGGATTTACTATATAATTAATTGCATCTGTTATATTATTCATATTAGTTATATAACAATTATGATTATGAATAATACCAATTGATGCTAGTTCTTCTGTAGTAGAATCATCACATAATAATAATGATCCAGATGATAAAATTTCGAGATATTTTAATAATATTATTTTAGCATTAATATTTGGAGTATATTTATATACATTTGATGCAAAACAACAAATATAATTATTTAATGCAGATACATAATTTGATGAAATATTTCTATCATTTGGTTTTAATAAAACATTTTCATTATTAAGTTGTAATAATTTAACCCTTTCTGGATAATGTATATTATGTATTTCACCTGATAATAATATTTTATTAATTGGATTATTATTAAATTCTATTTCGATGCCATCATAATAAAAATTAAATTGAAAATATTTGTAATTATACAAATATTGATCTAATGAATTATCCCATAATTTACTTATATTTATTGCATTTGGAGATACATTTATTAAACTATAATTTGTAGCAGATAATAAATTATATAATACTTCATTTAAAAATTTCCATCCAGGTAATTCAGGATGCCCCCACATATCACCGCAAATACAAAATAGTTTAAAATTATATTTATTATCAATATTATTTTTATAATTATATAAAAAAGTGTGTAAATTATTACATTCACTATATGAAGGATATAAAAATATATCGCATATTATTACAGTTTCATTTGAATCTATTTCTAATGGAATATTATTAATAGTATATATTTGTGCATTTTTATTTATAAAAAAATTATATAATACATAATAGTATTTTTTAAAATACATATGAAATTTATCAATATTATTATGTTCTGGAAATATAACTATCATTATGTATAATTATATAAATATATTTAAAAACTACTATTTATCTCATTGTATTGTACTAAATCAAATGTAAAATATTCATTAATTATTTCATATTCTCTATTATAATTTAAAGGATTTGCTCCTGCAATATTTGGAATTATATTATTATCTGAATCTTTATTATTAAATTGTTCCGTATATGATGGTACTGTTTTAATAATAAATAAACAATTATCAATAAATTTAATATCATTTTTTGCAGTAGAACATAGTATACATATTAAATATCCTTTAATATTATAGGTAGATTTAAGATTAAGTATGTTATTTATCTCATCATCAATATTAGATTCTATAATTCTAGAAATATAAAATAAAACAAAATTATTATACATATTATAAATATCTATAAATCTTTTAATTCTATTTTCTAATTTATTTATATCATTTATGTTAAAAAGATTATGATGTTGGAATAAACATAAATGTTTACAATTATATAAATTAGTGTCATCTAATTGTGTGTATAAATAATTAAAATACATATGTACATCATTCATACTACGTGCCATATATGTAAAATTATGTTTATATTTAAATATTATATCATTTTTATCTGTAGCATTTTCAGTATTATTTTCATCTAATTTAGATGTATCATTAAAAACATATACAATCTTATCTAAATAATTTTTAAATGAATTATTTATTAGTTTAAAAGAAGTTTCTAAATCTACTATAATCCAATCAAATGGACCAGCTGCATTTCTAATGTTATATTTAATTAAAAATTGTGATGAATAACATCTAAATCCTACAGGAAAAATATAGTTAATATTAATTTTATTCATTTATATTATTAGATAATATTATTATTTAATAATTTTTCTTCAAAATTTCAATAAATTTCTTAATCTGTTGAATATTCTCTTCAACCGAAACACCAACTTCAGTTGAAAGAGTTAAAACAGGAATATTTGTATTTTCTACCCATTTTTTATGCTGCATATCAAGAGCATCTAGATAATCTAGTCCAATATTTTCTTCACCCTGTCTATTACGAATACCAATTCGTTCCTTTGAAGTACCAGAACTAGTGGAAACATAAATAATTCCAGATACTGGATACTTTTTGCCGAAGATATTAAACCAGCTTTCATATAGTTCCCACTCAAGTGGATCAATATCACCATCATCATACAACATCTCTGCAAATACATGCTTATCAGTTAATACAGATCGTTCAGTAATAATTACTTGAGGTCCCTTCAAAGTAGAATCAAGATTTTCTACAGCATCTTGAATATTCTTAAGACGAGTAAGAATTGCACAGTTTTGAAAAGTATATGCCCATCGTTTTTTGTCTTCATAGAAGAGTTCTAGAAGATTTTTGCCTTCTGCATTTTTGAGGGCAGTCCATTGTCCGACTGGTTCATCAACAATATGCACATCATGGAGTCTATTACGAATCTCAGCAAGCAAGGTAGATTTACCCGCACCGATATTTCCGTCAAGAGAGATAATAATAGGAGACATTCTATATATACACAATTTGATGATTTTAATTTGATGAATTTGCGGCGTCAATTTTCTATGTTGTCGCCTAACAGGAAATGGCAATCTACTTGAGCAACATAAATGACGCCTACGGACCATTATTAACCGCACATTGGGAAAAGAAAGAAGATCCTCAACACTATGATTACCTAACATCACAATTTGTTAATCCAAAACCTCAGCGTCATATTTTAGGTCTTGTTGGAGGTAATGAAGTTAGTTTAATAAAAGGAAATATGGTTGACCTAGAATCAGACCTAAGAGGTATAAATATTCCTAATACATTTTGCCCTTGGAGACAATATCAGCCACCGCCTAAACACCAAAAAGAAATTGTCCGAGATAATACTAAAATTAATATTAATATTGATGTGCAAAAAGCCAACTTACCTGCATATCAAATGTGGGCTTATCCTGCAGTTGTTGCACCAGAACCAATCAAAAATGAAGTCTGTGTAAGACCCGAAAAATACTAATGCACTTTTTAAGAAAAAGTGCGCAAAACTCTTTTTAGAAATAGACATTTAAAAAAAGTCTACAAAAACTATTAATTAGAATTTTTTAAAAAGTCCAAATAATAAGATGGCATCGGCTTGTTATACAACTCAACAGGCTCTAACGAGACCTAGAAATGATCCTTTTCATCAAGTTGATGATATGAGAATTACTTCATATGCTGCAAGATATTATTTAAATCCTCCAGCTGCAAACTGTCCGACAACATTTCCAGTAAATGCTACGACACGTATTCAAAAAAGTGGTGACTCTTGGGTTGAAGGTCAATGGCGCACAGATGTAGAATCAGATCTAAAAGGTATTGATAGATTGGGAACAAAAATTCGTTGTGATGCAGTTCAATATAATCCACAAACAAATATGATGAATAATATTCCTCTTAAAAATGCACAAGATGAAAATGTACCACAAACTTTCGCTCGTCTAGTTGATCCTCCTTGTACTCTTCGTACTACTGGATGGAATAGATGGCAACCACTCTTTCATAATCCACAAGAAACATTTGAAACACCATTTGATTTCTTTATTCCATCACGTGATATTGATAAAGAGAAATATAATACGCATAGAGAAAAATCCTGTTATACTCCGTGGGAACAACCTCCAATCAAAGAACTTGGACACGAAAAAGATATGTATCCCAGATATCCATTTGTTCGTACATAATCAAATTATATATACCTACTTAGTTTAAGTAAAATTATATAATTAATAGAATTATAATTATTAAAGAGGTAAAATAGTATCAAGCCATTTAAATTTATCATCCCAGGCAAGAGCAAAATCAAGTTCAAGAATTTTTGTAATAATTTTTATTTCTTTATCATTTTCATTTAAAGAACGAACTTCAAGTTCTTGAATAATTTTAGTATTCATTAATTTACATTCTTTACAGAATTTTTCAACTGACAATTTTTTCAGTCTATCTACTTTTTTAATAAGAGCTTCACGAAATTTATCTATTGAGAGATATGGGCGTTTTGTAGCACCAGATCTAAATAATTTTCCTTTTACTGGAAATGTTGCAATTAATTTTTGAAGATATTTATTAATAATTAGATTTGGATCTTCTTGAAACTGAATTGGTTTAACATTATTAATTTTATTAAAGTATTCAATTGCATCTAATTCAGATCCTACTCTAATTTCTGTTACTGTTAATTGAAAATCTTTTGCATCTGGTACATTTTCAAAATAATCATTTACAACTGTAATTCTATGTTGACCATCAATTAAATAAGTTTTCTTTACTATTTTATTATTTTCATCTACTTCATCATACTGAATAGTTTTATATCCAGAATCAAGAAGAAATCCATTTAGTGCAATAGATGATTTAATATTTTTAACGTGATCTAAATCAATAATTCTATTTCCTTTCCAAATAGGGATTCTACATAGTGATAATGCTGACATTCTATAAAGTTTGGAACCATCAAAATATGTGTGCAGAATTTCCATTTTGAATCATTTTATTTTATTTATTTTTATTTTATCAAATTTTATCAAAATTTATCAAAATTTTTTATTTCCTTAAGCTATTTCCTCTTCTTCAGGTGTTAATAGCCATAATTTATTTTCTTTCATTTTTGCCATTTTAATATGTCCATGAACCCAATTAAAATGAATTAATACAGCTATTTCTTTTCTAGAAAGATTATTATAAAATACATTACCATTTGGATATTTAAATAATGATAATGCCTGAAATGTGCAATATGGTTTTACAAATTTATTAAAATAAGATTGATCATTATTATCAAAAGCACATTCAATATATTTTTTCTTTCCATTATCCGATATACAATCATATAATTTTATCATTTTATCATTTGATTTAATTAACATATATCCAGTGCATAAATTAGTAGTATTACTATTATCTAAACTGTCATTTTGAATATGGACATCAATATGTGACTCATCTAACCACTTTTTAATATCAGGTAATGGATCCTTTAAAAATACTATATCACCATCAATAAGTAATATATTTTTATTTAAATTAAGTAATCTATATATTAATTCAAGTTTAAGATAACAAATTTTATCATATCCTTTTGTATTCCAAGGACAAAATTTGGTAATTTTATGTGAACATGTATTTTGCGAATTTGAATCATCTATACAAAATACATTATATCCAAGTTTATTTAATATATATGCACTTTTTTTATCAATACATATAATTAAAATTTTATTATCTAGACCAAATTGTTTTAAACTTTTAAGCATATTAAGCGTATATAGTAAATATCCATAATTAGTAACAGTTGTTATAATAGTTTTATTATCTTCTAAAAGACAATTATTTATATTATCTGATGTAATACTGATAGACATTATAATTTATAAATAAAATTGTTTTATACTCCTAACCACATACCATATTTTTTCATTCGTTCTTTCTTTTCGTGCCCAACTACCCAATTAAAATGAACCATTACAATTGAATCTTTAATATGCTCTCCAAAATTATAAAAATAGTTTCCATTTGGAAATTTATTTAATGAAAATAAATGAACACGCAAATGAGGAATAATAAAATTATTTATATATGTCTGATCATTATTGTGTTTAACACATTTATTATATCTTTCTAAAAATTCAGGAATTTCTACATCAAAATATAATTTAGTTCTAGAATTTGAGCGAACATATAAAAATCCTGCACATACATTATCAAAATTATTATCATATATAGTATCATTTTGAATCCACATATCACCATTAATTTCCCTATACATATCAAGCTCATTAATTGGATTTTTCACATAATAAATATCGCCATCTGTATAAAATATATTATAATTCATTTTAATAAATTTATTAATTAGAAATAACTTAAGATAACATACTTTAGAAAAAAATTCACTTCCATAATGATAAAATTCACTTAAATTAAGATTAATTAAATAAGTATAATATCCATTTGATTTAAAATATTCATTTGATTTATCATCAGTACATACAATTAATACATTTTTATCAATATTAAATTTATTTAAAGATTTTAGCATATTTTTAGTATAATCCATATACCCCTCATTTGTTATTGTAAAGAATATTGTTCTATTATCTTCAATTAATCCATTATTAATATAATTTGTATCAAGATTAATCATATTATATACAAATAATTATAATACTTTAAATTCAGTATTTGTCATCTTTGTCCAAAAAATTAAAGGTTATTGCCAGTAGTATGGAAATCGCAGCACTATCTGGACTTTTAGGATTAGGCTACCTAATCTCCAAAGCAAGTAGTACTAAAGAAGGATTTAATGGTACAATGACCCAAAATAAAAAAGCTGCAGCTAGTATTCCTCCCGCTGATAGAGAATATCCTCTTCTTACAACTCCACACCCACAGCCTGGCAGGATAAAAGAAGGATTTATGCCAGCAGCTAGAGGACTAAATTCAGATCCACTTACTATTGCACCAAAAGGTGCCTCCGCTGTTGGATTTGGTCCTGAACTTGATATGATGTATCAAATGCCAAATGGTCAAACATATCCATCTGACCCTAGCCCTGGACCTTACGGTACAGCAATGGGTTATGCATCCAATAAACCACCTTATGCTCCTGGTGTAACGCCCGGCACACAACCTGCTCCTTCACCTATTGATTCTAATATTCCTATGACTGAATTTCGTTCAGATAATACTGAATCAGATCCTAACTATATTGAAAGTAATTATGTAATTAGTCCATTATCAGGTCAAAAAATACCTGCAAATGAATTTAAACATAATAATATGCAGCCATTTTTTGGTGGTCGCATCAAACAAAATATTGCACCACAAGCTAATACATCTCTTCTAGATTCATATAATGGTAATGGTTCGACTCAAATTAAGAAACGTGAAGTTGAAAATATGTTTGAAACCAGTCGTGCACCTTATGGTAATCCATTCGGTATGGAAGACAATACTGATTTCTTTCAATCGCGTATAACATCCCAAGCTCCAATCTCTCGTGATGGTGAACGTCCCTTTGAACCAACCCGTGTAGGGGCAGGTATAGGTGAAAAGTTTGGATTTGCTGGAAAAGGTGGATTTCAACAAATGGAAATTAATGAAATTATGAGACCAAAAGATACTAATGAACTTCGTGTTCTTTCAAATCCTAAGGAAACATTTAATCAACCAATGGTACCTGGACAACATTTTGTTGGTACTCCAGCTAATGTATCAGATGTTGGTGAAATGCGTAAATATAAACCAGATACATTCTATATTGATGAATCAGGCGAACGTTTTTTTGTAACAACAGGTGATTTAATCAAAGAAACAGTTCGTTCTACACAAGTTTTACCTCATACAACTCGTCCAGAAACTTCAGTTGAATATGAAGGTGTTGCTTCATCACAAGATTTTGGTGAAAGTTATGTAACTGGTTCTTATCGTATGCCAATGACACAACAATATGGTGGTGCAGGATATCGTAATGCGGATATGACTAGTTATTATACAAAAGATATGGGTGCACCTGAAGCAGATTATGGTAAATCATCTATTGAAATTCGTCCAAATGAACGTAATGAGACCTCAGAGCGTGTAATGGCTCTAAATGCTGTTCCAGCTGATAATGGTTTAGTTAGTGCACATTATACTGATGATGCTCGTCCAACTCGTCGTGCTGAAACAACTGGAAATATTCGTATGACTGGAACACCAATTTCATTTGCTGAACGTGCTCCTGCTATTACTGTATGGGATCCTAAGGATATTGCTCGCACAACTGTAAAAGAATCAACAATTTATTTGGATCGTCCTGGTATTATGGCAGCAGCTTCTGCACCAAATCGTCTAAAGGTATATGATCCAGATGATATTGCTCGTCCAACTCAAAAATCACAACTTTCTAATAATCTTGGGTGGACAGGTCCTGGTGGGAATGGTGCTTGGAATAATACAATTGATGAAGGATTTGCATACAATATGAGAACTAACCCTAATAAAGAACAAATAGCACGTGGTCGTAAACCAATTGCTGGATCAGGAGGCGTTGCTGTATTTAAAGGTGATCCTGGTCGTCAAACTACTCATAAGCTTGACACTGACTTCATTAATGATCGTGCTCTAGCTATTAATCGCTCTATTGATATTACACCTGGTGCAGGTGATATTGGGCGCGTTGAATATAGAGTACCACTTAAACTTGATATTAGTCGTGAAAGAAATCAATATAGTACTGTTGAAGCAGTTGATAATAATCCATTAATGGCTAGTCAAAGTTTAAGAAAAAATGCTGAAATTGATGAAGCGTCTATTAGAGAATATCGTGCTTACTTATCTGGTCAATAATTTTATTAATTTAATTTTTATCTTTAAATTATACAAGATATACAATAAATAATATAATAATTGCTGTTAAAATACCCAATCCAATACTAATTTTTACAATTTTATTTGATGATAAATTATTTGATAAGGATGATTGTGTTGTAGAATGAATCTGAATTGCTGAATGATTTATATCATTTTGACGTATAATATCAACAAATTCCTGATATGAAATTTGTTGACCTTGTTGACCTGGTTGTTCAGGAGTATACGGTACAGTTGCTTGTATAACAGGACTTTGTATAATTTCTATTCGATTAGATACAGATTTTGGAGTAGATTTAATTGTAATAACTTTACGACATAATGGACAAGTAATCTTATCTTTTGAATGAACGTAATCTATCCAACATTCTATATGATATTTATATTTACACTTACAATGTGTATTTTCTTGAAGATGTTCTATAGCAGAATCTTGACAAATAATGCAGTTCATGGTCATCTTGTAATTCAATTCCGATCAATTTCAAATTTCCATCTTAAAATATAAAATGTGTTCAAAATATAGAAATGAATAGTAACGCTACTAATTCTAAACCTACCAATTCTGAGAATAGTGGATTTTTTTCTAGCTTATTCAAAGCTGCAAAGAATGCTACACAAAAAGCAACGAATGCTGTAGCAAGCGTTGCAACAACTAGCACAAATAATAAAAATAAAAATAATAATAAAACAGAAACTACTGGAACAAATAATACAAAGAAGAATACAAATATATCTGTAAAACCTGCAAATCAAGGAGTAAATGCTCCTGTACAATCAGGTGGAGCAGCATCAGTAAATTATAGTGTTCCATATGGTCAACGTCAACCATCTGAAGAAGTTATGGAGTGGGCTACAACTGCAGGTGCACCAATGCCATCAAGTGGAATGCGTAATGTAGCACACGGTGGAAAACGTCGTACTAAGAGATATGGTAAGAAACATACAAAGAGTCATAAGAAACATAAATGCAGACATAGAACAATAAAGCGTAAGACTCATCATAAGAGACATAGTAAGAGACATAGTAAGAGACATAGTAGACGTCGCAACTAAACTGTGTTATTAAGAGTATAAAAGAATAACACGAAAATGTAACTAATAATGGATAAGACTCCAATTATATTAACAGGTCCTCCTGGATGCGGTAAGAGTTACTGGATTCAGAAGTATGCGGAGCAAGTAAGAAAACAATTATTTGTATGTCCTTGTCGTAAAGATAGAACATTAAGGGATGGTCGTCAGAAATTACATATTTGGGCGCGCCGAACAGAGCCAGCTATTTTATGGTTAGAGGGAGCAGATGATTTAACACCTGAAGCGCAAGCATTTTTACGCAGAATTTTGGAGACGCACGCACAAGATGTATTATTTATTTTGGAGTGCAGAGATGCAGGTAGACTTCAAGAACCAATTCGATCAAGATGTGTAATTAAACGGTTATCACAACCAAGTTGGAGTGATTTAGAAATATTTTTAAATAAAACGTTTAATGGGCTCAAAATTAATGAAATAAAAGAGTACTTAAAAAAAAATGAATATTCATATCGTCGTGCGAAACAATGTGCATTTTTACAATTACAATATCCTGAAATTTGGAAAAATACTATTGAACATCGACAAAAAGAAAATAGTATTATTGAAAATGTCTCAGGAGATGAACTTATGACATATATGAAAGAAGGTTATCATCCAGAAATTTTGATTAATAAATTACTATCAAATGAAAGTATTCTAAAAGACTACGGTAAATGTACTGAATTAGCTGGATCATTGTGGGCATTTTTAGGAAGTGCGTTATACAGGTCTTCAATAACAAACGAGATTGAATAAGAATGAATAGAGGTTCAGATTCAATTCTTTCAGTTTATTCGGATGCACGTGCCGAATATACAAAACAACTTTGTGTATTTTTAGTACCAGCATATTTTCAGTTTTTTATTGAATTACTTGAAAAAGCAAAATTGGAAATGACAAATGAACCTAAAAAATCATTATGGCAATTTCAAAATTATTTAAATGAAATTCACGACTGGAATATGGAAAAAGTAAATACTGAAATTCATAAAATTAATACTAATTCAGGATGTGATTATTTAGAAGACCTTTTAACTGCTGTTTTTATTGCTCACACTAAAGTTCTAACTGCCATTCGTCTCTCTGCAAATAAGAAAAAAATTGAGATTAATGTACCTAAAGTAGAACATTTTTTATTTAAAGTATTATGTGAAACTTCTAAACTATTATGGGGTTCAACATATTTATTTAGAGATGGAATTCCTGGTATTGAAAGACAACAAAATTATAGAAATATTGAACAAATTATTAATGAAGGTATTTTACAAGCAGTAAGAAATCTTGTACCAGTTAAATCAATTCTAAGAGATTTTGTTAATAATGATGGGGATAATACACCAGATAACGCAGGAGAAGAAGATGATAGTGATGAAGAAAATGACGAAAAAGAAGAGAAAGACATAAAAGAAGAGAAAGAAATAAAAGAACCTATTAAAATACAAGAAGTAATACAGTCTATTTCAGAAAAGCCATTAGATAATAATTTATTAAATCAAGATATGCCTATTAATACTATTCATATTCCAGAAA
>VFQS010000354.1_pt1 | contig 54964 bp, 51 predicted proteins | sample 3512361 | NCBI WGS metagenome assembly VFQS01 (sample SAMN10412375, study PRJNA504923) | tailings metagenome | isolation source: Relicate 1 Philex TSF3 active mining | place: Philippines | reverse complement strand
CCATTAACTGTATAATACTCCCTGCTCTATACTCCTTCTTTTCTCCTAAACTCCAACTCCTAGACAAACAACTCTTTTGATCTCTAAATAAATTTTTAACTATAAAATTAGGATCTTTTAATGCTTGAGAAACAACGATTTTAAATATATTTATAAAAGAATCAATTTCTTTTTTTGAATAAAGATCTTTCCTATACTCAAAGGCACATCGAATATCTTGCCCCTGATTATCAAATAAAAAGAGGAGGTTTTTTGTCGTTTCTCTAATTTGAGTTAGTTCACTTATGACTTTAATATTATCTAACTGAAAACCACCAGAAGCAAAATTAGCCGATGAAAAAACATTATCAAATATATCTCCGCTAAATTTTGAATATTTTTTTGCTATTTTTACAATTTCGTACGTAGGATAATAATCATAATATCCAGGACGTTTCATAAAATTAGTAATAAATTCAACAATCTGTAAAAAGGTTGTTAGATGATCAAAATTGACTCTTAGGGGCAAATTATTAATAAAAAATCCCACCAATAGGCTAAAACCTGGTATCCTTCGACCACTCGGATAGGCAATTGTAATATCTTCTTGCCGCGTTATCCCATGCAAAAAAGTAAAATAACACGCAGCAAAAACATTAAAGAAAGTTGTTTCGTTCTTCCCTGCCAATTGACGTAAATCCTCAAAGATTTTGTTGCTAAGAAAAAAATAAGACCTTCTAGCAAGTGGTTTTGATGGCTTTTTTTCCTTTAATTTTAAGGCATTACATCCCTTCAAAACATCAGACCAGAAAATCTCCATTTTATTGCTAAATTTTTTGAAGAAATCTTTTTCCTCCTTCAAATAATCTCCTATACCCAAAGTAATTTCGGGAAGGATTACATTTTCTCCTCTTACTTGTCCATTATATACCTCACTAAATTCCCCCATTAATAAATTGAAAGAATCATAATCTATCAGGATATGATGAATGAAAATAATCAACTTAAACACGTTATTTCGAATCTTAATTAGGTAAACAAAATGTAGAGGTCCTTTTTCCAAGTCAAATAGAGAACGACTAGATATAATACTTTCTAAATTCTTATTTACCTCTACATCTTTTAATCCTGAAAAATCATCATAAATGTATATTTTAGATAAGTCATAAGATTGTGAAATAATTTGTTGAGGTTCACCTTTATCCTTATTAAATAACGTCCTCAAGGCATCATGACGCCTAACAATTTGATCCCAAGCTTCTCTAACTGCTTTTTCATTAACATCTCCTTCAAGAGTAAAGACATAAGACGATGCATACATCTCTGAGTCAGGATGCATTACACAATCAAACCATATCTGCTTTTGCGTAAAAGTAAGAGGTAAAATGAACTGATTGCTCATACTATCCTACCTGCTTAAATTGATCCAAAATCCAGTTATGAAATTGCCAAATGGACTTTTCAAGATAAGAAAAAGAGGTAGGTAGAGCATATCGAGAAAATAAACCTTTTTGAACACTTTGACACGCAAAAATATCCTCATCGTGAATTTGCTGCAAAAACCACTTGCTTTGCTTCGCTTTTTGAAAAAAAGCTTTATCTCTAAAGGCTGAAGGATGGAAACACAGATGAAATAATAACGTGTGACTTGTTGCTGACCTTGGTAAGATTTGAATCCAAGTCATCTGATCTGGATTAATAATCATAATATGATGAGGGAATACATTACACAGCACAAATTCAGAAAGCTGATCTTTATTTAAAGTACTAGGAGGAGTAAATGATGTAGGTAAAGGCTCTCCATTTTTATTTGGAATTCGATAAAAAGAATAGGGCCCATTATTATCTTCAATAATAGAAGATTTTGTTGGTAAACTAGAAATAAGAGTATTTTTGTGTAATCCTAAGTGATAAACTTCTGAAGCATTTTCAACCATCACTTTCCAATTCCAGTCAGATTCATAAACTATAGGATCTAATGAAATCATCTCGGATAGCTGATATCCTTCAAGCTTCTTGTTCAAACCAGACAATGATTGATCTAAAGAAATGGCTTGATCGTCATAGTTCAAAAAAATAAAACCCTGCCAAATTTCTACACGTAAGGAGTGTAAATTACATTTAGATTTATCAAATTTTTCCCTATCCATACCAGGAGCTCCTTTTAAGTTCCCTTCTAAATCATACATCCACTCATGATAAGGGCATTTAAAATTCGGCGTGTTTCCCTTACCTACAACAATTTCCATCCATCTATGTTTACAAATACGGGATAAAGCCCTTATATTGTTGTCCTTACCCCTAACAATAACCAGAGGATCGCTAAGTATATCTATTGTAAAATAATCCCCATTGTTAGGTATTTGGTTTTCTCTACCAACGCAAAGCCAATTTCTTTGAAAAACGTGTTTTTCTTCTAAGGAGAAAAAATCCTGGCTAGTATAACATATAGCAGGCAAAGATCGTGCTACTTCTAGTTCTTTCCTGATATTTATTTCATCATCATCACTAATAAATTGATTTACTTTCATGTTATACCTCCCATAACGCTACTTATTGTTCAACAAAACTCTCTCATCACTCATAATAACATCTACAAGATCACTTACTTTTTCAAATTTTTCACCTATTAAAAATGCCTTTTTAAAAAAAATCTGCAAATTTTCTGGTAATAGATGGATAAGTCGGATTTTTTCTTTTTCACCATCTTCCATCGTTACACCTTTAAAAAGTTTTTTATACCAGTGTGGGAAAAGTAATGAAAAATAAATAGATCCTAGAGCAAAAATATCTCTTAACAGACTCCACCTTTTTTCCTCTTCTCCTGAACTCCTTAAAAGATCTAGATTTGGAAAAAAGCCAGGTGTCCCATTCTCCCATCCGACAAATTCTGGTGCACCCTTGGCATAACACAAATCACAATCAATCAATTTCACATCACCTCCTGGTAAAAGCATAATGTTATCCGGGCATAACTCTAGAAAATACATTTGCTTGTCATGCATTTTTTTAATATGTTTCGCGATTTTAATAATAGTATCTTTGATAAATTGATTTGAAAAATCCCCTCTACTTTCTATAATTTTTTTTCGTAAGGATTCTCCTGGTAAATACTCCATAATTAAAAAAGACACATTTTTTTCTCTTATAAATTCAAAAGCTTTTGGAGTAATTTTATATTTATTCAAAAGATTTAACACTTTAAATTGCCAATGTAGACGATCAACAGCATCTACTCCACTTAGTTCAATTTCACCAAAATCACGAGCCTCTTTGACAAATACTTTTCTACAAATCTTTTGATTTTGTAAAACCTCTAGGGCCAAATAAGTTCCACCTCTTGCTCGCTGTCGAACAACTTCAAGCAGTATAAGTTTCCCCAGAAACAGACCTTCTTTTTTTAATATCTTTTTTTTTCTCGCTATTACGCCAGTTTCTAGTGTTTTCTTTTCTTCAAAAGGTCTATTGCTGCTACTAGCAGGATAATTAAAGTCATGGTATACAATTGATTTTTCTTTAAATCTCTCTTTTAGAGGAATAGGGATACTTTTGTACTTACCTAGCATTACATCAAGAGATTGCATAATTTTGATTAGTTCAAAATGATCTGAAGGAAAAATTGTAATAAATTTGCCAGAATGCAAGTATCCAAAAAGATTATCGTTAACTTGCTTAAGGAGATGGTTACTTGGAATAATTTTAAAAGAAATTTTATTGAAGAGCAGCCAAGGAACAGCCACATGAAAAATGTTAAGAGAATTCAAAATGTTGGCAGATATGTAAATCTTAGTTCCATAACTTGTGAAATTCTCTACATAAGCAGGGTATGCCCAAGTCATTTGCAGATTATGTATATGGCAATGAGGTAAACTCGATATCTTGAAGTTGTACCTGTGAACAGCTTTTTCTATCTCATCTACCATTCTTCTTCTCGTATTCCGCACGGAGGTGCCTTTTCTATTCCTAATGCCGGCAGTTCGTCAACATGACGCACTAACAAGGTTCTTTTTTCCTCTTCTTCTAAATTAAATTTTTGTATTGCTTTTTCTGGCTCTTCAATAAAGAATTTCAAAAATTTCTCATTCGTCATTAACAAATCATAAACCTTCTTAATTTCGGTATTCTTATGATTAATGTTCATATCACTTTTTTCATTTTGGACCCAAAAGACATAATTTACGGTAACCATTATGTACATCCACCGTCTCTAGAATCTCAAAATCTTCTTTAATGAGACTAACAAAATAGTTCCAATCATACCTCTTATGTCTATATTTTTCTTTTTTCAATTCTTTTTTTAGCATTTCTTCTTCTGGACTAATCCATTCAATTACGCCACTTTTTGCAATATTTTTTAATGATTTTACAAAGACATCTAAATCAATATGTATGGGAGTAATATGGTGCATAAAAGCTAGCATTAAAAAAAAATCGGCATTAATTCTTGTAAAAATATTTTTATACTCACCAAAATTAAAACCTGAATCAGTAGTTGGATTTAAAAGATTTAGTAGTAATGGTGTAATATTTTTGATTTCTCTATTTTTAATTTCTCCATACAAGTCATCGATACACACTGACTCAGAATCAACAGAAACAACATGAGAGACCTTGGCTTGGGCTAGTTTGGAATAATGCCCTGTGTTTGCACCGATATCAACAACATTCTTTGCTTTAATTTTTGCTATACTCTGAGTTATAAAATTTTCCTTATTTCTAATGTCTGGATCTGTGTAACTGTTATCTCTTTGGTAACTTTTCCAGTGAAGATCTTGTATAGAATATTGTTTTTTTAAAGATCCCAAAAATTTCTTTAAAATATGGATTTTTTCCCTTGTATTGCCTTTTTCAATACAGATTTCTGATTTAAAATGATCCTCAAGAGAGATTCCTAGCTCATTTAAAAAATTCTGAAATTGCTCATGCTTTTTTAGTAATTTAACTGCTTCATCAAAAGACATACCTCTTAGAGTCGCTTTCCACCAAGCTGCAGGATCTAATTCAAAAATTGCGCCAAAAAATAAGGGAAAAACAAAAACCTCTAGAAACTTACTATAACCTGGCCACTCATCTCTATTCGAAACTCCAGATATATCTAAAATGCCTCTAAATTTCATTCTACCCTCATGGTAGACCATGCTATTAGAGCTTGCTGAGTGCACAAACAAATCAGCTTCTATGCAGTCTTGAACAACTTTTAAAAAAACTAGGGAGGCGTCTTTTAACATATCAAAAGACCACTCAAATGGATAAGAAAAAACCTCTGGATTTTCTTGTACTAAAAACTGCACTCCTTCTTTCTTTTCTCGGTAAGTAGGAATAATATATTTTTCGTCAATTAGTTTTTGAATTGCTTTTTTTGCAAGTACCATTTCAACATCATCATCTTCTTCTTTCTTTAATAATACATATTGAAATTTTTTATTTTCCTTAAAATCTTTCATGGTTCCCCTCTCTAGAAACATTGAAACGTAAGCACTAACGTGTCACGGTAGGATCCCTCAAAAAAGTCTCTTTTGTATATAGGAGAAACTTCATGCATTGTTTTTATATCATTGATAAAAACACTTTCCCATTCATTACCCATAACCCGAGAAGCAATTTCTTTATCATTACTATCGTAAATGGTTGTTTTACCTCCATCCATGTTTAATCTGTTAATAAGCGTCACCAAAACAAAATCAACCCCGTCTCTATGTTTACCCTCAGGGGTTGGAAACCCGGCTTCATTTTCAGAAGGGACAATACGAAATTGATGACACTCTACTCTCCACCCATTTTTAGGTTTTTTTAACTGGCTAAAGATACTAGCTGAAGAAATTATAATATCTCTAAATAGAGCTCCCCTCAAAATTCTTTCCTCAAACGGTGAATATTCTCTATAAATATCTCCATTAAGACCATTATACGTTTTTTTCTGAAAATGCGGCTCAGGAGGAAGATATTCGAGTTGTTTATCCTCTCTAATTTTTACAACACTATACCTTCTGTATCTATATTTTCCTCCGTCACCCATGTAATTATCCAGATGCAAATTATTCCATGAATCTCTAAACTGCTGTCCTTCTTCGTTGATAGTCGTAAACAAATCAGAATTTACATTATTTAACTGAGCAAAATGATAAAAATTTTCTTTCAGTCTCTTTGCTATACCTACGCATTCTTTCTCTTTTTCATCCATTTTTTCCTCCTTGATCTATATTAGGAAAAGTTAGTTTTTTTTCTGGCTTAGAAAGACATTCTTCCAAAATAGACTTAAATTCTTCTGCCATTTTTTCTACAGATTTCTTTACAAAAAGGTCTGTTGCATACTCAAATTTCAACTCAATATTTCCATTCTTTAAGCTAGCATTTAAAGCTATATCAAATTTAGCTATTGGTTCTTCATAATCTAAATCTTTAACTTGTACTTCATCGAGACAAAATTTATCAACTGCATAAGGTTGCATTGCAAAAACAACTTGAAAAATGGGATGGTAATCTTTTCTTTTTTTGATATTTAGGTACTCAGGCAAATGCACAAATGGGATATCCTGATTATCATAAGCATCAAGAGCTATCTTTTTTATATTTAATATTAATTCTAAAAAAGTAATCTCTTTCAGAAACTGAACTCTGTAAGGAACTAAATTAACAAAAAAACCTATGAGAGGATCTAAGTCGGCACTTCTTCTGTTAGCAATAGGTGCTCCTATCACAATATCCCGATTTTTTGTGTATCTAGTCAGCAAAATTGAGTAAATTGACATAAGCAACATAAAGAGAGTCACATCATTTTTTTGGCAAAATTTATTGGAAGTAACAGAAAGTTCCTCACCAAGATTTAGTGTATACACATCGCCCCTATAGCTAAATTCCTCGCCTCTTGAGAAGTCTGTTTTTAAGTGTATTTGCTCTGGAGCATTTTTTAGCTCCATTTTCCAAAAATTTATCTGATCTTGTATATTTTTTTTAGTTATCATCTGGCTCTGCCAAAAAGCATAATCCTTATATTGTATCTTTAATTCCTCCAAAGATTCCCCATCCCCATTATAAAATGCTGAGAGCTCTTTATAAAAAGTATGCATTGATGCGCCGTCGATCAGAAATTGATGCAGACACATCACCAGAACATAACTTCCTTCCCCTAATTTGATCAAAAATCCTCTGATGAGAGGAAGAGACATTAAATTAAAGGGTTTTTCAACTACTTGTCTTGCAAACTCTTCCACTTTTTGCTTTTGCGCAGCAGTATTATCTTGACTAAAGTCAATTTTTTCTAACGTAAAATCAAGATTATCAAAAATCTTTTCAAAGATTTTATCTTTTTCTCTTACAATACAGGTTCTAAAAATTTCATGTCTTTCAATAAGTTCACGAAAAGCATTTTCCAACTTTTTTTCAGACAGAAGTCCCTTCAATGAAAGAGTAATGAGATTATTAAAAATAATGGGGTTATGAAAAGTATTTTCAATGTAAAAAATTCTCTGATGAGGCAGAGATAAAGGACTTTTATTACCAGTGGCATTTTTCATAATCCCCTTAATTTTTCTATGTTTTTTTGTCTTTTTCTCATCAATTACTCTAAGAAGAGAAAATATTGTTGGATGCGTAAATAACTCCTGTATAGAAATTTCAACCCCAAATTCCTTTTTTATTTGAAAAAGAATCTTAACTGCACTTAAAGAATGACCTCCTAGCGAGAAAAAACTGTCTTCTAAATTATTGATAGATACAGGTAAAAATTTTTCCCAAATATCAAACATCTTTTTTGCTCTATCATCCAAAGAGAATTTCAAAAGAGAGTGAGAATCTTTATTTTTTATTAAGGGTAACTTTTTTCTATCAACTTTTCCGTTCGCTGTTAGGGGGAAGGCATCCATAACAATAATTGCCGAAGGCACCATGTAAGCAGGAAGTTTTTCTTGTAAATTCTTCTTTAAATCTGTTTCCTTTAAACTTTTTCCAACAGCATATCCTACAAGAAACTTTTCTTGATCCTGGTTTTCATAAGCAATAACTAACGCATCCTTAACGCCAGGAATGGTCCTTAAAGAGCTGATTATTTCTTCCAGCTCAACTCTGTAACCTCTAATCTTTACCTGAAAATCTTTTCTTTCAATAAACTCTAAGTTAGAGTCTGGAAGAATTCTAACGATATCGCCTGTCTTATATATACTGGAGTTATTACCTTTATCAAATGGATTAGGTAAAAAAGCCTGATTTGTAATCTCTTTGTTATTAATATAGCCTAGCCCAACACCAACACCTTCTACATATAACTCCCCAATCTCCCCTTCTTTCACCTTATTCATGTTATCATCCAAAACATATAAATTCATATTTTTTATTTGCTTACCAATAGGTACGTAGACATGTTGAGATTTAAAATCTTTCTCCGTTAAGGTATAGAAAGAACACACATCTGCACACTCTGTCGGTCCGTATGTATTAACAATTTTAAGCCTTGGATTACTAAGATGAATGGACAAAACTCTTTTAGCAAACAAAGGTTCACCCCCAACAAACACATACCGTAAAGACTCTAGCTTTTTTAAATTATAATCACTTTCAATCAATGGATAAAAAGCACTGGGAGTGCTATTAATCCAAGTAATTTTATTTCTATATATCTCATCTGCAATCAAGCTAGGATCATAAAGGCCATCATTCACCAAAAAAATAGTAGCTCCTACTAACAAAGGTGCAAAAATATTTTTTTGAGTTAGATCAAAATTAAGTGGAGTATAAATTAAAATTTTATCATTTTTATTCAGGTTAAAATCTTGAGTATACCAATCAATCAAATTTAAAAAACCGTTATGCTTATTAATAGCTCCCTTTGGTATTCCCGTAGAACCAGAAGTATAAATTATGTATATAGGATCATCCATATCATTAATTGATAAAGGATTGCCTATCATAGGAGATTTTATCAATTGATCAAAAGTATCTACATTAACGAAGCATAATTCATCATCATCTAACAAAAGAGCATTTGAGTTATTTTTAAGTAAAAAAAACACTCCAGCATCTGCAATAATATTCCTTATTCTTTCCTCAGGATAACCAGGATCAATCGGAATATAACATCCTCCTGATTTCAAAACAGCCAACACGGCAACTATAAAGTCTATAGACCTAGGAAGGATAACAGCGACAAAAGAGTTTTTTTCACCCCCTTTTCAATAAGATAGTTTGCTAAAAGATTTACCCTTCTATTAAGCTGATCATACGAAATAGATAGCTGACCACAAGAAACAGCTAAGCTTTCAGGAGAAATAGCAACCTGATTTTCAAATCTCTTAACAATAAGCTCTTCTTTCATACTTCTAACCTACCCGCCAGTAAATGTAACTACTGCAATTTTCTCATAGAGAAAATTCGTACTAGTCATGAATACACTAAACAATATGTTATAGCCCTTTTAGCTACATACTACTTTTCCGATTTTACTTCAAGTAAATGACTCAAAATAAATTCTCGCTGAGCTTAGTTTATCACTATTGCAATTTGTACGTCTCATCAGCAAAGCGAGATAACGTTATTTTTTGTGGCTAAGAAAATACTAGCAAAAGACACATAACCATGGGAGATTCTCTCCTCCCCTCTCAACCACCTCCACATTCCAGAAAAAATTCTAAAAATCCTTCAAATTAATTGAATTTTCCCTTGGTCCTTTTTTACAGATCAAGACCACTTAGAAACCATGTACTCTTATGTATGAAGATTCCACAAATAATTGGAAAATCAAAGCATAAGGTTTTACCATTTTCTCAAACAAAAATATATTGTTGATAAAATAACTTGTCTTCTTTAAAATTTATAGGACGAACAATATGATGTAATTTTATTTTTAAAAATATGATTTTTATCGCTTTGGCTTTCCTAACATTATCTTTTACATTACCATTAAATGCCGTAGAGAATGAAGATATTTACGATAAATTATTTGACAGAAAAAATTTGGTGGATTCTCCCAAGAGGCAACTACCTGAGACTAGTATAGGTATGAGTGAATATTTTATTAATTGCATTACTTTTTGCTTCCCATGCTTTTTTAGAAGTAATACTTTCTACCATCAATCTAATGAAGAAATTTCCTTATTAATCAATAAAAGAAATAAAATAGAGAAATTAGCATTATGTAGAGAAGTAATTATCTTAATAGCAGAATTTTTAGATTTTTGTACACAGTTAAAATTTTCACATCTAAATACAGATCTTAAAAAAATTATCAATGATAATTTCTGGGAAAAACAAATAATAAAGCTAGAATATTTATTGTGGAATCCTTCTTTGCCCAGAGCAAAAATTTTTTTTGCTAATTATTTTTACCAAAAGGGTTTTGGTAGACACCCAATGCTTCCTGAAAGAGTAGACCAAAGAATAGAAGATGTTGATTTTATTCCAAACGCTAAATTAGCAAAAAAAGCATTGATTCTTGGTTTTCCTAAGGGAGAAAAAAGTTATAGGAAAATACAACACAAAGAATTTTTATCTTCTTCTAAAAATAATAAATTTTCTATTTTGACTGAAAATTATGATCAGCCTTATTTTAAGATCTCGGCATTGTCTAAAATAAGTTGATACGATAGGGAGTTAGGTATAAAGGAAAGAATGGTAATCCCCCCTAAGAAACCTGAGTATAACGGTGGGGTTGAACGGGGTAATCGCACCTTTAGGGAAGAATTTTTAATAGACCTGATCTTTTAGAAGATTCTGTGCGAGGCATGCAAGCAGCACTAACCAAGTCTTTAGTGAAATATAACACTTACAGACCACATCGAAACTTGAAAGGACTTACCCGCATGCAGTATATTCAATCTTACCTATCTGAGGTTGCTTAATCGTCTCATCCCGCATGAACTCGTACACGAGCATCTTTTCACCATTTAAATATCCACTTTGGTAACATATACTAGAAATATCGCTCGCTAGAGCAACCCTCCAAAAGTAATCCACCTCATGCGTTACACAAAACTCCTACTAAAGTCTCTGTTGATATATCAACCCTTTTGCCTTTAGCCGTATATAACCTATCTCTGCTGAGTAAAAGTGACGGAAATTATTTTAATTTTCTAATAATCCACACATATACATAAAATAAAGGAGTATTACATAAGGTAAAAAAGAGCTTAAAACTATAGCTATTTAAAATTAAGGGGATCATTCTCTCAACGGGTAAAATATCAAAAAAAATCATAAATCCTATAACGACACTTGTATCTACAAACAAAGAAATTGCCGTACTTCCATTATTCCTAAGCCAAAGCCATTTATTATTAGTCAATTTTTTTATCCAAAGATAAATCCTAATGTCTATTAGTTGCGCTATGTAACATGCTAGTACAGAACCTGTAAAAGCGACACTATAAGCTCCAAACATCTTATGAAATTCATCATTACTTATTTTAGACCAACTTGTAGCTTGTAAGTGATCCATTCCCCAAATAATAATAGCAACAATTATGTTCATCGCCGTAGCAAAACGCACACAAAAGGTAGCCTGTTCTTTACCATAAAATTCAGCAATTAAATCTGATAGTAAAAAAGTTAAGGGATATAAAATAGCACCTATGGAGAGTTCAAATGTATGAAAAGGTAGAATTGGTAAGGTGACAAACTTCTGGTAAATTAAATTATTTACCACGATGAGAATAGAAAATATTACACACAGACTCGTATATATTTTCTCAGAACGGGTCATGTGCCAACTTTTCTATTTTTGCAGCTAGTACAAAGTCGCTTTCCGTTAAGCCATTTATCTTATGTGTCCACATTTCTACAACACATTTTCCCCAAGCAATAGTTAAATCAGGATGGTGCGCTTCTTTTTCAGCGAGTTCTGCGATTTTATTAGCAAAATTCATAGAGTTTATAAAATTCGTAAAAATATATTCCCGATGAAGGTGTCCCTGCTTATTCAAAGCCCATTTATTTGCCAATTCTTTTAAATATCGTTGAACAACGTCTTCTGTTAGAGGGGGAACTCCCCCCATACAAGGAACACAAAATTTGTTAATAAGACAGTCTTGTTCCTTTGTCTGTTCTTTCATGTTTTTTGTCCTTTGCTAATATTAAAATAAAGACATTTTCCTATTGTATTTTTCACAGTAAGCTTTTAAAGAATAAATTTCGAGAGTTCTTGGTCTTTAACTAGTCCTTTTACTGTGTTTTCTACATAGTCTTTATCAATATTGATTTTTTCTCCTGCTCTCTCTGGCGCATCAAAACTAATCTCTTCTATCACCTTTTCTAGAATCGTATGTAGTCTCCGTGCCCCTATATTTTCGACTTCTTCATTAACCTTAGCTGCTAACTCTGCCATTGCCTCAATAGCATCAGAGGTAAATTCTAATTGAACGTTTTCCGTTTCCATCAAGGCAAGAGATTGGCGAATCAAATTCGCTTCTGGTTCCCTTAAAATCCGAATTAAATCCTCTTTTGTCAAGGCATTTAGTTCTACTCTAATTGGCAAACGTCCTTGTAACTCCGGTAATAAATCAGATGGCTTAGCAACATGAAATGCCCCACTTGTGATAAATAAAATATGATCCGTTTTTACAGGTCCGTACTTTGTAGAAACTGTTGTACCTTCAATTAGAGGTAAAAGATCGCGTTGTACGCCTTCACGGCTAACATCGCCTCCTCTGAGGTCACTGCGTGCACAAATCTTATCGATTTCATCAAGAAAAACGATTCCATTTTGCTCAACATATTGAATAGCATCGGAAATAATTCTTTCTTGATCTAATAATTTATCTGCTTCTTCCGTAAGTAAAATTTTACGAGCTTCATGAACGGTAACATTTCGTGTTTTTGTTTTTTGAGCTAGCACCTTTCCAAAAACGTCATTTAATTTAACCATCCCCATTTGTGCTCCAGGCATACCAGGTACATCAAATGTCGGTAAAGCGTTAGCATTATCACGGACTTCAATATCTATTTGTTTTTCGTCCAACTCACCAGTGCTCAATTTACTTCGAAACGTATGACGTGTGTCTGGTGTTGCTGACACCCCCACTAACGCATCCAATATCTTTTCTTCAACAATACTCTTTGCACGTTCTTGTACCTCTAAACGCGCCCGTTCTCGTTGCATCTGTATGCTAATTTCTACCAAGTCTCTAACAATTTGCTCAACGTCCCTTCCCACATAGCCAATCTCGGTAAATTTTGTCGCTTCAATTTTAATAAAAGGAGCTTGAGCAAGTTTTGCAAGACGACGTGCAATCTCTGTTTTACCTACTCCTGTTGGACCAATCATGAGGATATTTTTTGGTAAAACTTCATCCATTAAATCGGCTGGTAACTGCGTTCTCCTCCATCGATTCCGTAACGCTATAGCGACTGCTCTTTTCGCTTCTTGTTGACCAACAATAAAACGATCCAATTCAATGACAATTTCTCTGGGTGTAAGCTGATTCATATGTTTAATGTTTCCACAATAATTTGATGATTCGTATATATACAAAGATCGGCAGCAATTTCAAGAGCACGTTTAGCGACAAACTCCGCATCTTTTTCTTCTTGAGATACTGCTAGCATTCCTTTAGCTGCTGCTAAAGCAAAACCTCCCCCTGATCCAATAGCAATAACCTGATCATCTGGTTCAATAACATCGCCATTTCCTGTCATCAAAAAGGTCTTTTGTACATCTGCTACAATCATCATGGCTTCCAGACGTCTTAGATATCGATCCATTCTCCAATCTTTTGCCATTTCTACACAAGCACGTGCTAGCTGATCGGGATGCTGGTTTAATTTTGCTTCTAATCTTTCAAGCAGAGCAAAAGCATCTGCAGTTGCTCCAGCAAAGCCGGTAAGAACTTTTTCTCCTCCAATACGACGGATTTTTCTTGCATTTCCTTTCATGACTTGAGATCCTTGAGTAACTTGACCGTCCCCTGCCATCACAACTTTTTTCTGATCTCTTATGGCGACAATTGTTGTTCCATATATGGTTTGTGAACAATGATGCAAAACGCCTTCCTCATTACTCTATAATATATGCATATTTAGCTAAAACTAATTATGAAAACAATAAAATTTTCTATTTTATCTATCATCACTTTCTAAAAAAAATCTCTTCAGTGATATCATCTCGTTGTTTTTCTGAGTTTATTTCTTAAAAAACTAATCTTTTGCTATTAGTTTTTGGATCAAGTGTGAGGTTTTAAAATTAACCTTTATTAAGCATCGTAAATTTTAAAACAGCGTTCTCCGTCGTTTGTGCTCGTAATTTCTTACGAATATTTGCCAGATGAAAAGCAGTAGTAGATGGAGATATTTTTAATTTTTTTCCAATATTTTTTATCGTTAATCCTTGTGATTTTTGAAGGAGTATATCAATTTCTCTCGTTGTTAGTATCTTTAGTCCTTCACTTTTCTTTAGTTCTATAATTTTTTGTGTACAAATATTTCCCACTAAAGAAAGAACATATAAGATATCTGGATGTAGTGCTGTCTGGTTTAATACCGTTAAAAATCCATGAAACGTTGTCTGGGGAAGTAACGGTATAGTCGTGCCAGATTTTATCCCAAAACTATATGCCTCCTCCATTAACTTTTGTTGAAGAGGTAAGAGATCTTTAAAGTCTTGAATATCCCACTCAAAAGGAATACTTATTTTTTGTAAAGAAGAAAAAAGAGGATCACACAAATAATATTGTTGGTCTTTATAATGCTGTATCCATTTAGGTTTGTATGTACTATATAGAAAAAAAGAATCAGAGATCCTTTCTTCCCCAAAAAAGATAGATAACGAAATATCATGTAGATAAAAATCCTGGCAAATATCTTGCAAAATACCAAAAATGTCTTTACCAGAAGAAAAAGAAATATTTACCCTTTCTATTATATGTTGAATTTTTTGTTTTAACATTTTATATTTTCTATGTACTTTTACTTAAACTTAATTGAAAAAAAGAGAAACCAGCAGAAGGACTAACAACCTTCGCGATTCACACAACTAAAACAATTACACTTAAAATTTACTAAATAACATTTACAGTACTTTTAGCATACACCTTAATTAACCATAAAGTTCTGAATTTCATGTAGTTAAGCGAGATGGATTTAATACCTCCTCCTTGTGTCTTCTAAATAACAAGTTTTGTTAGGAGTGGTATTACATGATATTTTCTCCAATTATCTACAAATTTATCATAGGAGATGTTTGTGGTGAGTTTCTTCACTATTTTAACGGTCTTCTAAACGGGAGACCTAGGGTTGACCAATATTCTTCGACAACTTCTTGGCCAAGCTTGAAAGCAGGATTTATAACACTGTAGGATTAACTTATTAATAGTCCGCATACCCTTAAACAATTAGCAACTAATGGTATATGTTAACATCATGGTTGATTGTCAAAAATTTACAAAGTCCATTTTTAAAGACTTTAATCTGAGTGGTATCCATGATAATTGTACTATAAGAGCGACAAAGGCTTGTGCATTATCCCATGAAAAAAAAGAAACCAGAACTTTGGGCTATCGCTAAAAAACGACATCGGCTTTCTGACGACATTATTCAAATGGCTAAGGAATTAGGGTTAAATCCTAAGAAATTCGGCGGTTATGATAATCATCGCCAAGAACCCTGGAAAGAACCTCTACCAGATTTTATTCGAAGCCTTTATGACAAACGTTTTAAGAAGAGTCGTACAAATGAGTAAAAAAGATAGAATGGAAGATATAGTTCAAAGGTCTTAAAGCGAACCCTCTTATACTGCCAAAAGATGTGACTATGCACTCAGCTATCACCTCAGAAAGTTATGTGGCTTATGTGTTTAGGCATCAATACTTAGGTGAATTAGGCAGAATGGTGATCGTGCGCTATTCTCAAGAAAAAACACAATAGGATTCGCACATAGCTGGTGATCCTGATGATCCCATGACGCAAAAGCGAAGAGAAATTATTGAACCCTTTTTTTCAAGGACTTTATCAACGAGCCGATGTACTATTTGGAGCATCATCCCCGCAACCTCCTCCTTACAAAGTATAGCAAGAAGACCATCTGATTAAATCAATGGTTATGCCATGTGCAAAATGTGGTGCAATCACAGCAATGCTCATTTTTGCGGATGGTGATGAAGAAAGCCAACTTGAGGATTATGCTCGACTAATGTTTGCTAAAGTAAATGAGCTGAATGTACCAACCTGGATTGTTGGACGCGAGAGGGTAATACGCACTGGTGGAAAAACATTAGTTTTAAAAATATGGCCGGCACGAGAAGCTGCTCGCATCATACCTTCAACAGAATTAAATCCTTTACTAGATGAATTGATGGAGACGCATTGTCTATAGTAAATCCTTGCCTGAGGTTCCTTAGATATACGCATTCTATAACATGCCTTAGTTTCAATAAGGGAAATAGTATGGTATATTTTATCTTCTAATAGTTTACATATTTATTATTATATGATAGTTTTAATGTACCATGAAATTGTTAGGAATTTCTTCACAGCGACGGCAACAGTTGGGACAATTACTGTCTCAAACAAAGTCCATTATTACCATTGATGATACGGTGCACATCTTAAGTCTGCCGCGCCGTAAAGCACAGTGGCTTTTATGGTCATATTCCAAATCTGGCTGGCTCAAAAAAATTAAGTCAGGTACGTATATTTCTGTACCGGCTACTGCAACTACTCCAGAAGAAGCATTAGAGTCTCCTCTTCTCATTGCCACACGTCTTTTTGATAAAGGATACATAGGAGGGTGGACGGCAGCACAACACTGGGGGCTTACGGAACAGCTTTTTAACAAAACCTGGTATTTTACAACCAAGAATCTTAAGTCAAAAGAGGTTCATTTCGAAAAACAGGAATTTATGTTGACACATATCCCTGAGTCGGCCATGTTTGGCCTCAAAACTATTTGGGACAATAATCATAAAATTACGATGAGCGATCCTCATCGCACCGTTATTGATTTTGCTCATCGCATTGATTTATTCGGTTTGAATGCTTTTTTAGATATCCTCAGAGCTTATATGTCCTCTGAACATAAAAAAACGAATCTCTTGCTTGAATATACGCACCAGATCGCAAATCGAACTATCTATAAGCGTCTTGGTTTTGCACTGGAGCATTTGGGAATACAAGACGACAAAGTCGTATCTATTTGTAAGAAATCAATTAGTAAAGGATTATCAAAAATCGCACCTCAGCTACCTTGCCCTAAAGTGAATAAGCGCTGGAATTTATATATACCTGAAGGATTGATAAAACGTGATTGAAAAACAGGAACTCATAACAAAAAGCCTTGCATGGCAACTTCCTATCCATACGGTAGAAAAGGATTATGTACTTGGGTTGATTCTTTATGGCATTGCCACGCATCCTATCCTTAAAGAAAAATGGGTTTTTAAGGGAGGAACGTGTATTAAAAAATGCTATATCGCAGATTATCGTTTTAGTGAAGACCTAGATTTTACTATTATTGACCAAGCAAACCTTGATCCAGGATGTATTCTTCGTCAGCTACAAGAGATTGCCGAGACCGTACTTTCAGCATTTGGGCTAATAATTAATATTGATGGAATTAAGGTCTCTCCGTTTCCAGACAAGCATGGACAGTTTCTGCAAGTAAAATTACCGTTCCGAGGCCCTGTTTCTATTTCTGGTTCTTACCCCAATATTAAATTTGATTTATCAGGTGAAGAAAAACTTATAGACACGCCGGAACAACGTAAACTTCTACACACCTATTCAGATGCCGAAGAAAGTGCGTGTAGGATCTTAAGTTATAGTTTTTCTGAACTTTTTGCTGAAAAAATGCGAGCATTAGCAGAGCGCGCTCGCCCCCGAGATCTTTATGACGTGGTAAATCTTTACAATACCTACCAAGATTTTAAAGAAAATAGGACTAAGATTACGGAAATACTGAAAGCAAAGTTTGCGCACCGAGGTCTTGCGTACCCAAGCCGTCTGCAGAATATTTCCACTCACCAGATCACCGAACTAAAAGTAGACTGGGATATTATGCTACGACATCAACTATCCAACTTAGAATCTTCCGAAACCTATCTTGCCCGTTTTGAGGATATTAAAAACCTCTTTTGAAAAGAAACTCTTTCTATAAATTAAGAGTTTTATCTTTTTCTAGAGTCACGTCAACGAAAAGAGGATCAATACTAGCCGAAGACTGTTCATCTACGGAGTTACCTTCAGCTGCTTGTTCCTTAACCTCTTGCTTTTGATTATTTTGCTTTTTCTGGATAAAAACTAACGTTCTATAACTAAGTTTAAGATACGAGAGGGCAATTTTGGTTATCGGCAAGTTCCCCGGAAATTTTAAATAAGCCTCCAAGTCTTTAAGCATCATAATTTGGCTTGCCGAAATAACAGGCTTAGTTTGTTTTTGATTACTTAGACTTACACCATCACGCATTTGATGTGCACCAAAGGAAATGCTTTCAGATGCTTCTTGCTTTTCTTGTTCTCCAAGATACTTGGCTACTCGTGCAGCTACTTCTGCATCCACATTTCTAAATAAGACTTTGGTTCCGGTTAAGTTCGATAGGCTCTTCGTCTTGGCCTGTCCATAAATTTCTTCTAATTGGTTTAGATCTTGAAAGCCTAGGACAAAGCACCCACCATATTTACGAATTTCGGAGAGACCTAGCATCAAAGATGGGAGGGAATTTAAAGACGCCAGCTCATCAATAATGATCCAGGTACGTGCCTCTTCTCCTTCCGAACGTTGCATAATGCCTTTAATCATCAGGGATATCCACGCTGAAAATAATGGTTTAAGAAACTCTCGCTGATCAGGTTGGCAGCTTAAAAACGTCCATGTCTTGTTGTTATATTTTAAAAAGCGTAACAGAGAGATATTTTCTCCTTGATCGTCTTTTTCTTCTGTTTTTATCGCATCCTCAAGGACTTGGAAGGAGCGTAGATTACTTGCTAGAGAGGCTCGAACACTCAAGGCTGTTTTATCAATAGCCGGATCAACAATAGAGGCAACAGCCGTTCCATTTAGTCTTTCTTTTAAGGCTTTTAAAGAAAGATGTAAGGTCATATCTATAAGCTCTTGATAGGAACACTGATTCTTCTGTTTTAAAAATCGTACCGATTCACAAAACACCTGCCGAGCACTTTGTGCCCAAAACGAATCAAAAGATTTGTTCTCAGGAATCATTGCTTCAGCCAATTCATCCAAAATATAATCACTTGTTACCTCACTCCACATATCCCACTTACTTGATCGTTCATCTAAAGGATTAAGCAAAATATCTGTTTTTTCATCAAAAAATCGTGCAAAGATTCCCCCAGTAGTATCTATAACAATGGCTTGATCTCCCTTTTCTCGTATTTGTTTCAGCAGTTGGTGAATCAGGTTGGATTTTCCTGAACCCGTCGTTCCGGTAATCATCATATGCTGAAATTCCGCATTTTTTGGTAAAGGAATATCTCCAATGGTATAAGACGACGTTCCATATTTTAGTATTTGCTTTCTTAAGACCTTTGGCTCCACGCACTCAAAGCCACTAAGTACCTGTGATTCTTGTTTTTTTCTTCCCATCCGAACCCAAAACCATGACACCAGAACCGACCCAACAATGGCGATTAATGCACTTTGCAGTAGCTTTTTGATAAGAGACAGGCTGATATAGTCCAACATCCTTAACACAACATCTGAATGCATAATCGTATAATCACTTACCGAATACCCTTGAGGGTCTCCCACATGATAAATCACGCTAGACGGTAATAATGACGAAATCGTCGATGGACAATTGGCCATAAACGAGGCTTTCGCGTATACTCCAACTAACCAAAAGTCCTGCCAAGGGTGTTCTAAATATACGAGCAACGCAAAGCTTAAGAGAAAAATCCCTATACTTACCTTAAACGTAGCCCACATTACCTGCTTAATCATGCGGAATTTATGGAGTTGGGTTTGGCCGCCTTGTGTGAATCTGTCGCTAAGGGTGATCATTTATCCTCTTTTGTCTCTAATGTATTGATCAAATGCTGAAACTGCTCTGGGGTAGGTAAGAGATCCTTATATTGATCAGGCAACCCTGCTGTATACTCCGCAACACCCATTGGTTTTTTTGTATCTTTCAAACAGTAATCCACCATAATGTGGTTGGCAGATTGGCAAAGTAATAAGCCAATCGTTGGATTATCCGAAGTATCTTTAACTTCATGATCAATCGCCGTTGTGTAAAAACCAAGTTTTCCCACGTATTCGGGTTTAAATTTTCCGGCCTTGAGCTCAATCACCACATAACACTTCAACTTCACATGATACATCAACAGATCAATAAAAAACTCTTCTCCCGCAAGTTTTACGCGATATTGGCTGCCCATAAACGCGAAACCCTTTCCCAACTCAAGCAAAAAGGTACAAATATGATCTATTAAACCTTTTTCAATCACTTTCTCATGCACATCGGCCGCTAGCCCTAAAAATTCAAAGTTATATTCAGATTTAATCAGTTGCTGTGCTAAGTCAGAAGTTGGGTTAGGCAAAGTCTCCAAGAAATTCGTTTGCGCTTTTCCGAGCTTTAAATGGCTTTTAGCCTCGATATGCATCACTAAAACATTACGAGACCAACCGTTTTCTAAGGTCTTTTCAATATACCATTGACGCTCCTGATGTAACTTTACTTTATCGAGAATTGTTTGATTGTGATACCAGGTAATTTGCGCAGGAAGTGCCTGCGTAAATTCATAATCCGGATAAGAAGACGCAAACGTCTGCATATAGACTAAATTTCTTTCACCAAATCCTTTCATTTCTGGGAAAGTGTGTTTTAAATCTTGTGCGAGAGCTTTGACAACCTCGGACCCCCAACCTTGCTCCCTTTTCCTTTTCAAAATTTCATTGCCAATTCTCCAATAAAGAAGGACAAGCTCTTTGTTAACAGCAAGCACTGCTTTTATGCGAGATGTTTGGATATCCTTTTTGATTTCATTGAAAAAAGCGAGATAATCCTTAGAGTCTAAAACATTAGATGACATTTTTCATTTTCCTAATAAATATAAAGAGTTTTCCTCACTATACACGCAAAAATCCCTCTTTTCTCTCTTAAATACATAGATTTTTAAGAATTGAATGGGTATAATAAACACATGAAAAATATCGATCAACAAGACATGCAGGTTAAGACTGTACATAAATGGCAAAATGTTCTTGATAACTCCATCAAGTCCGTACGTTTTTTGTGGCGCCATGCAATTATACTGGGCATGCTTGGCATGATGATCAACGTTATCGATCTGCACACAGCGAACTGGAGAAACATCCTCATTTCTCTTGTTATTGCTGGTCTTGTTGATTTCTTTAAAATGAAGATCAAGATTAAGTTTTCTGATCGGTATCCTAATACAATCACCGCACAGATGATTCAAAATCAAAAAAGATATAATGACTGGTCCACAAATCCTGGTATGGCTGGTTCTCCTGCAAATCATTTGTATAATTTGGGTTATCCAAATAAATATAATCGCTAATATCATTTTTGCTGAGATTCCCCGCTCCATATTTTTTTTCCTGCTTCCGCCGCATCATTTACCATATTGTTAACTTCTTGAATTCCTTTATTTCCTACTCTTTTCACCACTCCTTTATTTTGTTCTGTATGAACATTCTGCTTTAAGGCAGAACCATGACTTAATGTTTCATTTGACCTTTCCCCTATCATATTATGACCTTGGATAATCTTTTCTTCCGCATTTTGTCGCGTTGAAACACCTGAAGTACTAGCAATATCCCCCGCTTGGTTTCTCACTTGCCGCAGACTATCTTTCGTCACCGCATAAGACTGATGCCCTTGCTCTGCATCGTACTGGCTTCGCACCTGCGCAGATGGGGGTGTAGAAATACCACCTGGGTTTAATCCTCTCTCCGCCATATAACGTCCAGCATAAGCCATTGCCATTTTAGGATTATGCGCCATAATATGCGCAGCTCCTCTTGTTCCGAGATGGCCCTTGGTATTATCTGCTGGCTGAGCTGCTAACCATTCTCCAAACTGCTGACTTGCGTTGTAATTAATGGTTGCGCTATTAGCGCGCGTATAGCTAGCTTGATGACTATAGTCTTCCGCATTTCTGAAACTTTTTGCAGCTTCACTACGCTGGTTAACCCCATGTTCATATGATCCAGAGATTTCTTCTGCTAACCGTCGAGCTTTTTCGTCAGTAATTGAATGTGATAGTTGCTGAGATGCAGAAGCTGCCTCACGCATTGCTTCTTGATAATTATGGTCTTCGGCAAACTTCTGAGCTTTTATATAAATATCTTGTTCTCTAGCACTTAAATCACCGCTCATCCCTATTGATCCACCCAATCCTCCTCGGCCACTTCCAAAGCTCGCATTGGCTAATATTTGCGCTGATTTTCCTGTATCTATTTGATTTTGTTTCGCAAAATCTCTAACTAAATTAGCCCCATGGTGAATGGCCTGACTTTGTTCCATGCTGATACCATGACTTGTGGTGTCGCCTAAACTTTCAAGCTTTGACAACGTATCACTTAAGCTCACAGCTGAACGCGCACTACTACTTAGGTGTTGTGAAGAGCTCTCGCTTAAATTCATGGCGTTTTGGTAACTTCTGCTTGCCATTTCCGAGAGTTGATTACTCTGCGATTCCGCCACGTTAAGGCTAATTGGCAGATTGGAGGTGCCAATATTCGAAATCTGTGAACCATCCGCCATCGTTGTCATTTCCACACGACCATCTTGCATCGAGAACGAATGGGCTTTATATGCAGCGGCATTAGAACGCTGCAATATCGATCCATTCGAAATCTGCACATTCCCTTCTGAGATGTTCCCAAAACTTAAATTCCCCGAGGTCACTTCGGTGGCTGCCATACTGGCAGCACCCTGCCCTACATTGCCTAAGTGTGAGGCCATGTGCACGAAGCTCCCTACTCCTTTCACAATGGCAATGCAGAGAAAAGGGATACTCATGGCTAAATACCCAGCCATTGAGGCAATATCCGTGTTCAGATTGGCAATGCCTAGGGAACTAGCGATAGTTACTCCTGCCTCATTGGAAAGAGATAACAGGGATAGGGTTTTTGAGCGTGCCGCCATGGTCATGACGTAGTTCAAGATTGCATATAAGGGTGCCCACATTTGTAACCAAAGAAGAATTTGTGCCCAACGCAGGAGAAACTGATAGCCAAAGGGCAAAAGAGCCATCGGAATAATAAAGAGAAAACACGCATAGGCAATCGCTTCAAGTACAGCTTTCATGGTTGGCAAAGTCTCTCCGGCCATCGCTCCTAAGGTCTCATAGGTTGAGCGCTGCTGTAAGTAAGCCCGGCGTGCCGCAAAGTTTTGGGCATTACCGACCGCTGCCCCATTGGCTTCAATGCCATCAACAATGCTGTAGATCATGATCTGCTGCTGAATAATCTCTTGCGCCGACTTCGCAATATTCCCTAAGGATCCATAGCTTAATGGAAGGTATTTAAGTAATTCGGCTTTACCATTAATCAACGCATGGTTGCCAAAGATCTTCTTACCAAAGATCGTGGCACTTCGATCTAATTCTTGCCCCCATAATCGATTAAACCGAGCTACCCCTTCTCGGCAGGTAATAATCTCTGGTCGTGCGCCTGCTTCACCAGCCTGACGGGGTTCTCGCCATAAGAAAGAACGTACCGGTGAGGCGTTGGTAGAAACCAGCTCCCAAATATCATCACTGTGGCGAAGATCATCAACCGTGTATTTACGTCCCAACATCGCATCATAAAGAATACATTGACCCACAAACCCGCGCATGTTTTCCGCTAGGTCTTCGTTGGTAATGTGAAAGGATTTCGCTTGTTGGATAATGTTACCGGCAAAGAGCGATCCAGACTTTTGATACTTAAGGTCATCAGGAAGTGTAAAGACTTTCTCCACTTGCTCGGTAATGACGTTGCCAAACTTACTGATGTACCCAGCAAAGGCCGCAAGGCCATAAGGAAGGTTATCCACCTTTTGATGAAACTTCGTCACTCGATCATGAATCCACACACTTGCCTGTGGTGCGAAGAGCAGCGTGGTAAATACCGACATCGGAAGTATCCAATGGGTTAATGGTTTCATCATGTCCCCATACACTGCATAGAGTGCTGCCCAAAACACCCCTAAGATCATCCCTATTCGCTTAAGCGGCTCATAAAGAGTTCCGGTATGGCCATTCAAACAGGCAGCGATAGAGTTAAAGACACCTTGCAGGATTTCGCCATTTCCAAAGGTATAGATTTCATATTCCATGGTTATTCCCTTTATTTACATCCAGTTATACTCATTAGCGACATTGCCCATCATCACATGCAATTGTTTCTCAATGACTTGCGTTGATTGAATCATCGATAAATGACTGTCCATTTGTTGATAAGCCGATTGACGTTTGTGGGTGATGCGTTCTCGGGCATGGCGCAGTTGATTTAAGAAACGATCCATATGCGCATCATCGACCTGAATCGATTTCAGCTGCGCCACGCTATCATGCACAATATCAATGACCTCAATGACGTATTTGTAAAGAATATCAAGGGCAATCAGCTCGGCGTATTGATGCACATCGATCGGTGCATAGCCTTTACGAAACGCCGTACTGACGTTCAACATCTTATAGACGGGCAAGCGTGTCGAGTTGAGAAAGTCTTTTTCTTCAGCCGTAGGTTCCGTATCGGCATAGATCTTTTCAATCAGGCTCTCTAAGATTAAGTGAGTCTTTTTGAACAAGGCATGCGCTTCGGGAAGATTGATGTGCTGCATGACGGGACGCAGACACTTTCCATCATCACATCGATAAATAGGCGTATTGCCGCCATTAAGCAGACCATTTAAAACATCATCGCGATCCGCATGCCCCGTTAGCATCGTGATCTCAAACTCTGTCCCATTCTTTCTGGCAATGATAGAACCCACTAAGGTTAAGAAGAGTTGGGCGAGTTCTTGATCGGTACTTAAAAAGGCGTTGGTTTGAATCGCTTTCCAAGCCAAGTTAAATTCACCGACCAACATGTCTTTATACTTAGGATCTGACCCGGCCCGGCTTAATATCCCATCACGGTCCCCTTTGGCACCACAACCTTGACGAGCAGCTGCCCAATCAGAGAAAGCGCCAAGATTGCTTCCCATCGCCTGACACAAATGTTTACTCGACTGATCCAACTTTGGCCAGATTCCCCCTAGCATCGTTGCTGCGGCTTCACAAGAATTGATATTGGTCTGGTTGATTTGGGTAGCTAAGGCATTCAGCTCATTCATAATGTTATAGATCTGCGGACTCACGGTTTGCACCGCCAGCATAAACGCATAAGAAGCAGCGGATGAGCCAATATTGCGCATCATCTCCACCATCGCCCCAGCACTGATATGCGAAAATCCCCCCGTCCACATATCAATACCACCGCACCCAGCTCGAAATCCAGGCATTTGCACCGTTGCCAGTTGCGCATTACGTGCTCCGGTACGAGCCATAATACTGCCGCCAGTATAATATCCTGCAGATTGGTCTCGATAGGCGCCTGGAGCTGTCACATTACTCGCCATGCCAGCACTCTTAAAAAAGGTCATCAAGTCTTGAGCGATAGGCGCATAAAGACTAGCGCTGCTCATCATCGCCAGGAGAAGGAGAGCTTGCAGAGCTCGCTTGGCTTTAAAAAAGAAACCTCCTACACTAGGTGAAAAAGAAACAAAAGCATTGATCCATGCAGATTGACCTTCCTGAGGACGTAGCAGATTCGTTAGCAACCCTTGCCGAGGCTTTAGACACCAACGTGCAAACACTGGTGTTATACTCTGTGCAGACCTATCTTTATAGTTTACGACCCACCGAACAGATGAAAAATCCTGCTGTTGCTGCAGCCTTTGAGCAATGGAAAAATGACGTGGGTAAGTCCATCGTCTTTTCAACAACCTTAAAAGCATCTTAAGTATGTTCATGCTTTCACCAAACTCATAATCCGGATTTCCATTTGATCAATACTGGTCATGCCAAATGCAATGGGAATGACATGACCGGTATTGGGATTCACCGCGAATAAAGCGGGCATCACCTGCCCTTGATTGCCAGGTTGCCACTGGACAAACAGGCCATTATCCGGTTGTGCATTGGGAAAGAGATCTAATTGACCGCCATCAACACTAATAGGAAGGACTTCCCAGCCATATTGCTCACTAAATTGCTTCACAATTGGCGCAAACTGATGACAGTACTCACAATTGCCACTAAAAAAGAAAAACAACCCATACTCTTTGGCAAGCGCTTGGATGGTTTCTTTCACTTGTTTCTTTTCTAGATCCAGTTGTACATGACGAGCGCGCTGATTCACTGGCGAGACCAGAGTGTGATCAAGAGCTGGGTTTAAAAACACGCTTTGCATCCACCCATCACTAAATGCCTTGGAACGATCCGTCATATCCTTTTGCATGTCTTGATAAGCGCGTATTTTTTGTGGCGTGGGATCAATCCAGGCCGCAGCAAGACGATTTTCGAGTTCTTCGCGGTAGCTTGCCACGATCTCTTTAGGAGTTTTTTTCTTCGAAAGTATGGAAGAACTTGTTGAAGAGTTTACGGGTTTTTCAGCGGGCTGCTTTTCTTCGATTGGTACTTCTTGCAGCTCATACCAATGCCAGCCCTTTTCATGATTTTGGTAATACGAGGTTGCCTCTAGCGTGGAGGTAAGAACTAGCCCTATTAAGAATTCTTTATGTTTTTTCATACCCTTCATTCCTTTTCTCAAAGCTGATCTCTTACCGTGTTGGATGAAGAATCTCCGTTCGTTCCAGAAACCTTCACTTTTTTGGTCATGTGACTCATGTTTTCGCGAATGCGGTCTAATTCCACCCCTTGGGCGATATGTTCTTGGGCTTTTGGTTTGAAATTCTTCTGAACATCCTCATACAATTCGGACAAATCCATGCGCGACATATCGATTCGGCTTAACTCATCGGGTGTTAAACCCCGACAGTCAGGGGCTTCTGCGTCCCCAAACCCAATTCCTAGTTGACGCCGTCCTTGATCATTCAGAAGTTTTGCAAGCTTGGTCCCAAAACAGCAAAAGCTGGATTTTTTACGAATGCACACACCAATGAGTTTTTCAGCACAGTAGGTCCCTACAAAAACGCACCGTTTTTTCTCACGCCAATCAGCAAGTTCTCGTTCTTCCCCACTACACTCCGCAAGATGCATGCTAACACCCCAGCCTTTGCCGGTGGTGCAGCAATCACGAAACCCCACACAATTCTTCCGACATTGCCGTGGCTGTCCTTTAAAGATTCCTACATTGGCTCGAATATCGTTTTGCACTTCTTTGAGCACTGCCAACTGCGCCATCGCATTCAGCATTTCGCCGTTAGTTTCATAGTCACTATCAACACAAGCACCCGTTAAACAAAACGGTGACTTCTCTCCCACCGCGCGGTATTTACGCGTCTTCTTTTTTGCAGAAGGACACCTAAAGGTTTGCTTCCACGCGACACAGACGCCTCCAATTTCTTCAGCACAAACAGAGCTAATTTGAATGCATCCTTTAGCACGCAGGGCATCACAGGTGCCTTCTATCTTTTTTAAGCACGCATAGACATACGTCTTTTCCCAAGCATCACGTTTAATCGACTCACTATCAAAAGCAGAAGATCCAACCACAGGGCCCTGAATTGAGCGCGTTTCTTGAGGACCAACAATCTCTTCTTCATACCGACATAGTCCTTCATCACTTTGCGCTTCTAGAACTGCACACCCATCAATCCATTCTTCCGAAACGATCTCGACTTTACGAGGGATTGTTGAATATACAGGCACTGATGGACAGCAATTCAAGTGAGGAACACAAAAGTATTCACTATTCAACCGACAATCACGTGTGTCTGTTTGATAACCAGAGATAAACTTTTTTGCTTGGGTGATTTGAATATTAACCACTAAATGTTTACGACAGGATTGACGGTATTCGTCCCCCCCTTCCATACACTCAACGATCTCATCTTGATCTCCCCCTGACCCATAAGACGTTTCAACAATCATCTCCTGCATGGTTTGTTCTGGGTTCGCTGTTGCTTTATTAGCATTGATAAACAGAGGATCCGTGCTTGGATCAAGCACAAACTTTTGTCGTGTTCGTGAGTTTTCTGAAATCGCTACCGAAGCCTCGTTACTTCTCACTTCAGCGCTGGTAGCTCCTCCAATGGAGCCATTATCCAACGAGGCTTCTTTTGGATTATCGGTGACAAATCCTGGCACGATGGCCGCAGATGTACCCGCTGCTGCTTGCACACCGCCTAGAAGAGATCCGGCTAATGCCTTACCTTGGTGATGGCCTTCCGCCATCGCCGCAAGCGCTTGATACATTGCTAAATTAAGGAAAATCCAGATCTTCATGACACGTCCTGCAGTTTTTGTGCAGCAAACGTAAGCGACACATTTCCAGATAATCGCCCGATTTCTTGAAGGTCTCCTTCTGGGGTAGTTCTAACCTTTACAAACACTGGCACTTGCTGGACTTTATAGGTTTCAAAGAGTTCAGGGTTGATCTCAATACCTGACCTCTCTTCTTCGCCTAAGGATTGAAATGCAGCTTGCGTCTCTTTAAACGAATCCCCTTTAAGTCCCCTCATCACCAATACCGCTCCAAACTTTTCCGCTTCCTTGGCAAGAGCATTTAGGCTTGCTTTGGGCATTGAAAACGACACGAAGACCAACATTTTTGGATTGTTCATGGTTATATGAGCGTGGTGCTCTTGTTCTATTTCGGTTCGGTTTTTCTTAGGACATCCAGGCGCAATAGCGAGTTCTCCTTTATCGTCTTGTTGGCCACGGCATACACCTATTGTTGAGGAATTAACAATCGCCGCACTTTGTTGCGTGTTCGGCATCTCTTTGAGTTTGTCTTTACTCCAACTTAACGCGTCGTTATACACCTTCTGCAGATCGGGTTTTGCTTGAGTTGGAGCCGCCGCCTCAAGGAGAGAAAGAAGAGATAAGCAAACGCTTAGAATTAGAGCAAGCAACACGATCTTTTTCTCCAAATCAAATACCCAAAATCCTCCCCTTGGTAGGGAAACTCTTTACCACTTCCCCATATCACTTCGGTTCGACCGAGCGGATGACACTGGCGTGATCCCGTTGATGGAGTGGGATAAAGCATTTGCGTTTTGTATTGCGTCTTTTTAATAATCGGCATCGGATACCGATCACACCAGGCATCACGACCGACGGTGCCCCAAAGCAATCCTTCCCGATGTAATTTGGCAATCATGCGTTGTAACGCTAATAAGCTAGCTTGCACCCCTCCGACGTGTGCTGGGATAGAGCCACTAAAAGGATACATACTCCCCTGACATCCCCCACACCAAAACAGTTCATCTCGACCAAACCCAGCGCTTGCCATCACACAGTCTGCCGCACACGCCGCTTGCGCAATCGGATTAGCAAATAAGACAGCTTCCGGATTGAGAATAAACGCCGTCTCATCATCGTTCCATAAGGGATCAAGCTCAGTGATGTAGGCAAGATCGACATCGCCTTTTTCCATGCAGACCAGATCAACAATCAGTTCTAACCAATACAAGACGGGGTACATATACCAATGCACTTGATAGAAGGAATCACGCATGCGCGAGGTGTTACCGGTTTGGTGACCGTTTTCTACCGAGCCAGCACCTTGCACACCGCGTTCCATCATCTGAATGCCGCCCATATTAACTAGACAGTATGGGGTACGCGTAACATCCACCATACGCACCGGCTCCCAAAATGAAATAGGAATCCCTACTCTTGGAATCGGTTTAGAACAGGTACATAAAATTTGTCGGGGGTTTGAGGTATCTTCACCACTAGCGGAGACGCGCATGCCGCCAATGGTGATGGGAAAAATACAACTCCAGCAGATATCGGAAATCGGATTCACAAACCTGCCCACGCACTTGGCGGTTACAAGCGTGCTGTGGACAATCATGATGCAGAGAAGGAATCGTTTGATCACGTCTTATCTCCTCGTTTTTGCATTTATGGATCTAGTTTCTTGGTGACGTGTTGCTACTAAGCTATCTGCATCCGCCTTCTGTTCTTCGACTTTAAGAAGCATTCCCTCTTGGGTAACGATGGCCGGCACTTGTTTAATACCAAGCTTATGGGTGATCTTGCCAAACTGATCAAAAAAAATCGGGATCCCAAGATCTTTCATCATCTGCAAAGGAGCCCCTTTCACCAAAATTACTTTGGCAAGGGGATGACCTTTCAGCATAAAAAACGCCCAGGTCAGATGCGTGGATTCATCTCCATCAATGAAGAGTAAGGATTTAGTTAATGCTCGTGTTTCCAATGGATTTACCCGTTGTCCCTTTTGGTAAAAAACGGTGCCTTGATGATCTTTAAGGTCTTTAGTCACGGTAATGGAAGGATCAAAGGTATAGGTGCGTGGTTGTACGGTATGGATAATCCCTTCAACCGCTTGAGGTCTCTCTATGCGTTTTTTAACCTTGCTTTGGATATTTTGCTGATGCCTCTCCAATGTCCCCTCCTGCTGTAGCTTGGCAAGCCGTGCTTGAATCACGTCAAGCAAGTTGTTTTCTTCAATAGGAAACATTGCGCCAAAGGTTCCCAAGTCCTTTGCTTGAGCAGCTCTCAAACACATTTCTATCAAGAAGAAAAATATCAACCAGGTTTTTGCCATATGCTTTACACCACCGCGATTAAGCGACCCTGTAATTGGTGACGATGCACCAACCCCACTTCCCTATACCGAGAATCAAAACTCCTTGGATGGGGTGCATATAAAAACACATAGCCCTTAGGAATAACGAGCGTCGGGATCGGGCGAAGCGGTCTGCCATCACGTGTTGTCGGATATACCTTCCCAACACGTTTATTACCAACCCAAATCTCCCCCTGCTTATCGTAAGAAACCTTGTCTCCCTCTTCGCCAATGATCCGTTTAATCAAGTTGCCTTGGGTAAAGGTGTTATAGACCAAGGTAATGTCACCCCGTTTTGGCTTAAGATCAGAAAAATGCACAAAGTAACGTTCCGGCATCGAATGCGTTGTGTTTTTAATCACATGAAGATGCTCACCCAAGAACCCTATACCTAAAAAAGTAAGAACGAATCCCTTTATCCCTCTCTTCAGGGAAGCTTTTGTAAAGCATGGCTTTAACCAAGTAAATATCGGAGCAGCTATAGTTATAGGTATACTCATCCTTTAATCCTCTTCCTTTTCTTGTTCTTCTGCTTGCGATGCCAACGATTCATTGAGGAGCTCCGTATAATCCGGCAAGCTATCGTTTAAAACAGCTCCTTTCGCTAGAAGGATGACCTTTTTCTCTTGAGCTACTTCTTTAATCCGATCTTTAAGATCAGCAATAAGATGCTGCATCACCGCCGTTGGCACCTTGCCATCAGGATACTGTTGACCAAGCTGAGCTGCTTGAAGATTGATTAATTGCCCCATGTCTACAGTAGCGAATCGAGATTCTTTACATTGATCAACAATAATTGTTACCAAACTTAGACTAATGGCTACTAAACTGAGAATACGTTGGATTTTTGGATTGGTTGTCATGCCGCTTTCTCCTCAATGTAGTGTTGATAGTTGGGGTTCTTCATTTTCTTTCTCGCGGCAACAATGGTAGAAACTGCTTCTTCCATGGTGAGCCCTCGGTTTTTTAGATCTTTTGCGGCGGCATACTCTTCTGGTTTCGTTGAATAGACCACTAACGAAAATGGATCTAAAGGCAGACGCTCAATCGAATACCCTTGAGGGGTAATAACCGCGATTTCCGCATATTGACCCTGCTTCGTTTTGACGGATTTGAGCTGGGCTTCCTTTTGCGGTGTCATCGAAATTCGCTTTTGTTCTTTAAGCAAATCAATCGCTTCTTCACGTTGCGATAACATGCAAAGCGTGTCGCTATTTTCAAAAACAGCACGAGCTCCTGGGCTTTGATAAAAGTCATTAAGGCTTTGGGTGCCCACTACCAAGCCACCACGGTATTTACGTAAACGTCGTGCCAGCATTTCCATAAAGCTTCCACCCTGCCCGCCTTGAAGGAGATCCCAAGCTTCATCAAAGACAATCTGAAACGGCGTTTTACGATCGCCTAAGAACATCTTGTTAGTGATGTTGACGATCAACATCTGCACCACCACCGCTTGCAGATCTTTACGCTCTTTTAATTCTTCCATTTCAATCACAATGAACGGGTTATCTAAATTCACCGTGCTTGGACCATTGAAGAAGCGTCCATAGCTTCCCTCTTTGGTGTACGGGAAGAGACTCATTCCTAGGTCTTGGGCTTCTTTATCTTTATGGGCGAGTAACCACTCGGCAATATGCGTGATGGTGGTGTCATTTTTATGTGCGTTCCAGCTCTCTAACATCGCTTGCTCTAGAAGCGAGGCCCCCTTATCCGATACGCCGTGCTTAGGTGCTGCCATCAGCGGAAGGACAGATTTTAGCATCGACAGCGCTTCTTGAGCTACCTCTGGATTATCTACCGGTATCGTTGAGAACGGATTGATGCATAAAGAGGTCTCGGCACTAAACTCCATAAACTCACCACTTAAGATTTCACAGAGTTTTTCAAAGGACCTACCGACATCAAAGATAAAGACCCTTCCCCCAATGGCCTTCATGCTTGCTACCATTTCTTGCATAAAGACCGATTTCCCCGACCCTGAACGCCCAACCATTGATGCATAAAGAGGTCTCGGCACTAAACTCCATAAACTCACCACTTAAGATTTCACAGAGTTTTTCAAAGGACCTACCGACATCAAAGATAAAGACCCTTCCCCCAATGGCCTTCATGCTTGCTACCATTTCTTGCATAAAGACCGATTTCCCCGACCCTGAACGCCCAACCACTGCCACATTATAATTACCGGCGTCATTATCAAAGGGCGACCAAGTCTTAACCTGTCCACGCTTTCCCACCAACAACATGCCAGGTGTTTTGGTCCCCTTCCATTCTCCTTGAATCGGCAGCAAATTCCCCGATTCGGTTGAGACGGTGGTTTTAAGCTTTTGTGCATATAAGAGAGCTTGCACATAGGAATGTCCCCACATGCAGGGAAAGCTGCTTAAAAACATCGGCAGATGCAGGTACTTGTTCTTCTCGAGTTTCCATTCTTTGGAGATAAAAAGGTTATTAAGGATTTGTTCGGCGTTATCAATTTCTTCTGGTTTAGCCATCAGGATCACGCCAAAGTGCGTTTGCACAATGCGCTCATCCTTATTCACTTCTTCGCGTAAAAACGCCAATTCTTCCGCTTCTCGTTTACTCTCACCGATGTACTTAGCAAGAGGAGAAGCTGCTTGCTTTTCCACCCAAGAAGCTTTAGCAAGGAACTTGGTTTTTTGTTTATCCTGTACAGGGATCGTTAGTCCATAGTGGATGATAAACGGACAAGGAATCTGCGCTTGATCTCGATTCTCGTCGCCAATGAGCTCACTCATGGCATGCAACGACCACATGTTTGGCCAGGAACGAACGTTATAGGTGCGTACTGTTACGGTTTCATCATGCAGCAGGAGCTCGTCCTTCTTTACCTTTAGATCGGACTCATTGCAACTCAAGTGATCACTAAGTCGCTGAAAAGCGTTCCAACGAATCTTTGGCGCCTTTACCTGACCAATACGGTGATTAAGAATACCATCAAGGGTTGATAATAATTCCTCAGGTCCCCAGACCACTCCGGGAATGCTTAACATTTCTAGGGTCGTCATGAGTTGGCTTTTAATCCGTTCACAGATCTCTTCATCATCACGTCGACTCTCGGTGCGTCGTAACGAAATACTAAAAAAACACCGAAAGTTACGCACCGTAAACGGTTTAAACGGCGACTCGTACGCAAAGGACTTCAGATATTCGGCACGTTTTTCTGACATTTTAATCAGCATAGAAGACGCATTAGGCGCGTTTTTACGTGCGTCAACGTACGCATCTAACTGATCGCCTACATGAGGATCTGCCCACAGCATCACTTGAAACGAACTGCCTTCGGGCAACGCTACGGCAAAGATATTTTCTAACTCCTTTTGCATCTCTACCGATGACCCCACCAAAGGTTGGGTTTCGATGACAAATCCGACGGTTTCATCGGAATAAAATAACTTGGTCTTACGATCATAGGCATCATAAGGAAGTAAATCGCAAATTTTATGAAACTGAGCCGATTCTTGCCAAAAGCGTTTAAAGGACGATGTCTTCGGGGCCTCATTTCCTCCCCCCAATAAAGCAATCAGTTTCCGGCCAAGCTTTTCTAAAGCCATGACTTACACCGCGTCTCGGTGTTGTGCATCTAAAAACACGGGTGTCGCTTGCGGCGCTAACATTTGCGCCGACCAAAAGCTCGGGCGATGTACGGTGTGCACGACGGATGCTTCATAGAAGTTACCCTGTTGATCTTGAAAGGGCGCAATCCAAATCCGCATCACCTGTTCGGCTTGTCGGTGAATCACCGTGTTATCGGAGAGAACGATTGGGGTTAGTGAAGGCGATGGTAACGGGGCGGTGAAGACAAGGGGTGTCACCGTTTTACTAGCTCTTTCATCTGAAGAAACACCGGAGATTTCCCCACGGTCAATCATGCGATTAACCTCCGAGATGGATTTAGCTCCTACTCCTTTTGTTGCCTCGGTGTCAAAACTTTCCGAGGCCGTACTACACGCGGTTAATCCTAAAAGGGATCCTAGAAACGAAAACTTTTTTGTTCTGTTATACGTATGGTGCATAATTTTTCCTTCCTTACTGTCGAGCCTCTGATGCTTGACCTCTACTCTCTGGAACCCAAGCCTCCACAGACTTATGAGGTGGTTCTGAGGTATCATGAATTTGACTTAAGCGTTGCTGGTCGTTGACCTTAATCATTGCCCCACAAGCGGCCGAGTCTTCAAAAGCAACCCCTTGGGTAAAGACGATATCAACCCTACGACCCGCCTGAATTTGGATTATTGGTTGCATTTGCTCTGCGCGTTTAATGTAAAAATCCGCGTATTTTTCTAAGGCATTACTCGCACCCTTTGCCGCTCCAAACTTCAAGATCTGAGGATCGGTCATCGGATTAGTTTCTGCCAGTCCATTAGAGGGAGAAAACGTGATCGGACTACGTGATTGGCTTAAAAATCCGCCCATCCCCGATAAGAATCCACCCACTGCTGCGTTGCGCATACTCTCGCCCGCACGATCCACCACCACACCCCGAAGTCCTGCTCTGCCATCCTCTCCGGCAACGTAGCCATTGACATTCATTTCTACGAGCTCGCCGGTTTTACGTTCGGTGCAGGTGAGTTTTTCAAGGCGCATGTACACCCGTTCCGACGAAATATCGCCATAACAAGCGGCCAATACGTGACAACCACACAGATCACTCTTAAATTTACGCGGTAAGGTTCCTGGATCTGTCACCCGTAAAAGAACAGGTCTTGGATCCGAACTTGCCTGAATACTGGTGGATGCATCGACGCCACCCACCATCACAGCCCCTGCAAACGCTCCGGCAGGAATTGTATTATCAACGGTTTTTAAGGCTTTATTCTTTTTGCTGTTCGTAAGCGCGACGGTTAAGCGTTGAATCCCTTTCGAGCGGAAACGCTTCGGTTGAATCGGTGTCTTAACGGCAGCAACTTGGGATTGAGCCTGCGGCGTTCCATTTGGCCCACTCGGTTGTACAAAATCTTGCTCCGCTGCAGTCGTTTCATGAACCTGTCGTATCTCGTTCCGAAGCTCTGGCACCGCTCCCATTCCTTGCGGAACCATTTGTTGAGAAGGTACTTGTGCTTGCGGAACTGCTTGAGGACGTTGTTGATTGATTTCAAGGAGTTTTTCTAAGGCCTTTTCTAATGCATCAATGCGTTTTGTTTGATGATCGACATCGTTGGTAAACTTCTCGGCCCAAACTTCTTTGCTATTTAATCGTGAAGCACCACTGGTAACGGGAGCTTTGTAGCTCTTTGGTTTCTTTACTGCAACAGGCGTTTGATGTGAAACAGCAACCCATACGCCTGTAACAGCCAAAAGTACCGCCGCAATAACGCCAGCTAACCAAAACGATTGTACCCTTTTACGAAGCTTTGCGATCGAAGAAGCAATAGGACCGTTTTCCATCAATACCCTACCACGTAAAAGGTTGCGGCTTCTCCCGTGCCTACGAATCGTTTGTCAAAGAAAATTGCCACGTCACCCGTTCGATAAAAATCTTTCTCTAAAAGCTCCAAAGGAGCTCCACTGGTGTTTTTAATTTCAATTTTATAGCCCTTAAGGAATCCGATCATATAAGCAGCCATCAACCCAAGCTCAACGCCTTTGGGCCCGGTGCGTGTAAAATCTTCCACTTCTATAGTTGGAGCTTGACCACTTACTAAGAGTTTCATCGCTTGAATAACCTGCTCCTGAAACGACTGAGGCGAATACCCATGGTGTTGTCCCATGCCCTGCCCCATACCATAAGTGGTCGGCATCATAGTACCTACTTGACCAGGGGACCCTCCACCATGCTGAGAAGGCGAAGCTGCAACAGAATTTTTTAAGATAATCGTCGCTGCATCGCGGGTACTAGGCTCCAACGTCATGTCTTGCGTTGCCCCACTTTCGGTAATCAAGGTAATCGCTAAAGCCTTATTTCCATTTTCCTGGGTTGGCTTAAGAAAAACTTGACCTGTACTCTCTTCGGTTTGAGATTCATACGCTTGCTCATCCCCAAACACTTGCGTGATCCGATCATTGGCTACAGCGATACGGTTCATTGAGTCATTAGAAATGGTTGCCTTAATCCGCTTATCGGGATGCATCGGCAATGATTGAGAAGCGCTTGCTTCTAAGGTTGCGATGAACGAGAAAAGAGCCACCACAAAAGTAATACGTTTATGCATGAGAATTCTCCTGAATAGATGAGCTAACAACTGGTGGTGCAAGAGGAGCAATGGAAGATGACGAATCGGATGGATTCATAACTCCTCCCTCTGTACTCTTAGGGTCTTTGTCAATTGCCTCAGCAGTTGGATTCATTAAAGAAGCTGGCGTTTCTTCACTAGAGGAAACGAGAAGGCTTTGCGACCGAAACTCTTTAGATTCAGTATGAGGTTGATTCTCATGAGCTGAAACATCCTCTTCAACAGCATTTTCCTCCACTGAAAGATGCGCTAAATCTTTATTATCGGACTTAATGACATCAAAAGACTTTAAAAATAACCGCCCACTACGACTGGTAAAATCCACTCGGTAGGTTTCACGGTGGGTGCTAATCTTCTTATGAGCAACATATGCATGTAAATCGCCGGTTAATTCAAGGATCAGCTGACCCGGAAAGACTTCGCATTCAATCATTTCAAACTTCATCGAGACATTATCACGCTTAAGCCGCGCCTCTTCCTTAAACAAACGAGTTTTGAGGATTTCATGGGCACTAGAATCGGTGTAGCGTAAGAGGATTTCGCCTTGGGACAAAATATTGGAGTGACTTACATCAAGCAGTAAGTGTGCGAAGAAGATCGCTTGCTCTTCTAAGTAGATGGGGGAAAACTTATTCCCCTCAATCCAAAAGGATTGTTTCGTCTCCGGCGGTAAAATGATGATTTTTTCGTTTTTAAGAAATAGGAAAATAGTTTGTAATAGAGTGATCAAAAGTAAAACACTAGCAAGTCCCGCAAGAGCATTACGCTGGAACGTTAAGTTTCCAAGCTTGAGGTCTTTAAATCCTTGTTTCATTGTTGTACCTCTCTATCCTATAAAATGCCCGATGTGCGAGGGCGGCCACGCTTTAAATTGCTTAGCCGGAGGAAAAAACCAATATAATAGCGCTTTTAAAAGTCCTTCTCCCAGGCGCCGCTTAAATTGGCGAATTGCCCAGATATCAATTCCGGTCCACACACATCCGATAACAAACGCATCAAAGACAAGACCCGAAACAAGTGGTCCCAAAATGAGCGCTAACTCACCCTTCGTCCAAAGTAGAAAGCGAACGGCCCGATCGATGGTATAAAGGATAAGGTGGCGCTTCATCACAGCAACCTAAATCAAAGCTGCCGACCCATCTCCAAGGACCGTATCAAAAAACTGAATACCGCCACCAATGGCAGCTCCAACACCAAAGGGCATTAGGGACTGTTGTGTCACCGACATCACCGCTCCTATTGCAACAGCGGCTAACTTGATAGGATACATATACGACCAGATTTCTTTTTTTAGGCCTTGCATCGGTGCTCGTAACTCAGCCACTTCCACCGCTAATAGGCTATCGATGTTAAAAACTACAAGTGCCGTTAGACAAAAAGCCATCAAGACTCTTCCTGAAAACTCTGTATCAGTTAGATAGTTAGCTGAAGTTGGTGTTGATAATGTAAAACTAGATTTCATGTTGTTTTCTCCCATCCTGCTTTCGAGGTTTAATGGTTTTTTCTCTTACCGAGAATTGCCCTCACCATAGCGCAAAAATAATCACACGATCAAGAAAAAATTCATATTTTTTAATTAATTTTATAAAATTTATAAAAATAAAGAATTTATTCATATTTATCATAAATATTTATTAAAAATTTTGTTAATTTGTATGTATACTTTTTTATAGATTCTTTCCTTCATGAATTTCTTAAAAAACAAAATATATTCATTTTTTTGATTTGTTATGCTATTTGTAAAAAATACATTTTTAGCAACTCAATAGTATTTTGTGACTCGAAAGCTTGATATTTCCGAAGAAGAGAATGCACAACGCATTGAGCGCCTCCACACTCTGCGTGAAATGTCGGGCTTAAAAAAGAAAGACTTTGTTAATCTACTTGGCCGAACGTATCGTGTTTTAAACCTGTGGGAAACGGGAAAAATTCCTCTTTCAAAAGGCAGCATTTCTTTAATCATAAAGTCTTTAGAAAAAGTTGGTGTCTTTTGCTCAGAAGAGTGGTTTTGGTTTGGAAGAGGAAGAGCCCCTGTTTCTGGTCAACATACATCATTAGACAACATTGATGCTGATGCTAAGTATTCAACATCCTCACTTATTTCCTTCTATGAACGCTTCTATCCAGATATTCTTCATTGTATCATTGAAGACTACCGCTATGATCCACGCGTTATGCCAACAACATTATTAATTGGTGCCGGAACATCTCAAGATAAGTTTAATAAGGATTGGGGCTATGGGTATCTTTATCATCTCAACAAAAGACAGGTTATTCCCATTGATATCCAACAGCGAGAAGATAAATTGTGGGGCATTCCCTTTGCACAAATGAATTATTCCGCTGATCCATTTTTAATAACACCAAAAGAGAGAATATACCCGATTATTAATATTCGCCCCCTCTTTTCTTCACACACAAATCACACCCACAAAAGGGCTGCGGCTTAACTTATAGATTAGATTAAACTCAACTGCGTTTCTAAGATCTCCATCCCGTTTACATCCTTCACCATTGTTGTTGCTATACTCATTATTTTTTCTTCACTAGCCGTTCCCACCGTTAATAGGAGTTTTTTATCTAAGGTTTCAAAGCAGATCGTCATTCCAGCTTTTGCACCAACAGTTTCTTTTTTTCATCACATCAATTTGTTCGTTTGTGTGAAGTGCGACGCTGTCCCAAAATATTGGTAACTCTGGAACCGCAATCGCTGCTTGAAAACTTGGATCATCAAGATAAAGATCATGCTTGATGTAATACTGCCTCCATTCCTTATGCGAAGAGGCACTATAGAGAATAGCGCCCTTTATCACCTCAACACTTGCATAGCACACACCTTCTATAAGCTGAATCTTTGCTAATATGTCGTCAACTTGTTGATGAGACCGATAAAGAAAGGGTTGTTTTTTCATATTCATATTTTTTAAGCTCTTTTGTTCACTATTTTTGGCTCGCTACATTTTTTAATCTTACTCGTACTCGTTTCTTTATGTGACTGTTGCCTTCAATGCATAATGTGGCGTTAGCTTCCCCTTCTTGCAAAACATAATGATCGGTTCTTTGCAAATGAATATTTAAGAGAATCCGACAATTTTCATGAGCCGGGGTGTTTTTTTCTGAAAAAGTAACATGCTCTACATTTCCCCATTTTGGTGCCCTTAAACTTGCGCCGGTAAAGTAAAGTTTTTGATCGCTATGATTTGTTACAGAAAGAAATGTGCTTATATTAATATGCGTTATTTCATTTGCGAAACTTGAAGAAACAAAAGATGGCAAGCCTGGAAATTGAGAAATAGAAAACGTTGGCCTAAATTTTTCTGATAGCCATGGAACAACTTTTTCAGTAAACCACATCCACACCGGTTCCACAAAAGCAGTAAGAAATTCCATCATGCTATGTTTTCCTTATTTATCCAAGGAAAGAGCTCTTCCCACTTGCTTTCCACAAAAGCATTGGGCGCAACCAGAAGGATTTTTCCTTCTTGTTCAACAAAAGAAGCCTGATGAAACCAAGAAAGATAATTTGCCGAGCCAACTGCTTGAGCAATCGTTCGCCTAAGTGCTTTTGTTGTTTCGGATTCGTTCAACGCGGTGATCATTTCGTCTATCTGAGATTCATTAGCTATGGATTCTGAGGCTGCGCTTAATGAAGTAGGTTTCACGCCTAACCCCCCTGCCCTTAAACGGTCAATGGTTGAAAATTTTAGAGCCCAAAAGAGAGAGAGATCAAATCTCTCTTTCATCAGGTATTCACTTGTTTTGATTAGCTCGCAGTAACGCCTCCATTGATTGAGGTCTTTTTCAAACTTTGTAGAATATGCACTTACAAGCTGAGGGGCGAGATCTTTGCTCATCGTTGCTTGAGATTTTTCACCAAGAACGGTGTTCCAAATTTCTAGCATGTCTTGGGCAGTTGAAGTCTTGAATTGTTGTTTCATGAAATGATCATCCTGAGAAGTCTTATCTTCCCCTACCCTGTTTTTTTCTATTTTTGAAATAGATTTTTTGACTCGCTCGACTTGCTTGACTTGTTCAGCTTCAGAAACAGCTCCCTGCCCTGTTAATTTTTTCGATTCCGCATCAGATTTATTAAAATCTTTGTTAGTAATTTTTGTTTCTATATAGAAAGGGCCACTTTGTCCTGATGATGCGGACAAAATGTCCTCATGAGCAAAACTGCTGGTTTGAGATAATTGAGAAGAATTATCAGCACCAGAGATGAGTTTTTCTAATGACTCATAGTTTATAGAAAAATAGTTGGTACGATTAGATTTGTGAGAATGAAGCTTGGCAACGGAGATAATTCCTTTTTGCGTTAAGCTAGAAACATATCGCCTAAACTGTCTTGTTGATAATTTAAGTTGTTGGGACCAAGCAGATTCGGTATTATATATCCATTTTTTCCCTTGGTGGTTTTCTCCACAACCGGGATTCTCAAGCCAATAATGTAATTGGTTTAAGAATTGAGCCCCTGCTCTACCGAATAGTTCGATAAGAGAAGGTTGAGCGAGCAAAACAATATCTTGCTCTAGTAATCTAGATGTTTGCATAAATGCAACTCCCCTTTTGAAAGTTGGTTTACGCGCATTTCTTGAGACAATTTTATTGACGCTATTACGAAGGTATCGTATAGTTAATCCACGGATAAAGTCAGTCTCACAAGGCTGCGCATAACAGTTCAGTAGCTCCAACTACTGGACTGTTTATTTTATTTGTAAATCTATTACCTTTTTTCTCATCCCATCTTCCTTTTTGTGTTTTTGTTCAAGAAAATCCATTATAACTTTTGTGAACCAAGCAGATTTCGTTGTATAAGAAACTTTAATCTCCTGCTCTACCTGTTCGGCAAGCTCTGCTGTTAAAGTAACTTGCATTTTAACGCCACGAGTTCTCATACAAAAATTATCTAAAATTATCCCTATACAAAATTATTATCATGGAAAAAATTATTTTGCAACCATGGTGATCAAAAAGATCTACGAGATCAATTTAGAAGTGAAATTAGAGCGTGTAGTTTTTTAAAAAATTATAGACTTGGTTATAATAAACAAATACTCATATGAGTAAGTGAGTAAGTGAGTAAGTGAGTAAGTGAGTAAGTGAGTAAGTGAGTAAGTGAGGGGTAATTTATATTTTTTGGCTTTAAATCTATTGATAATCAATTTTACACAAAGTATTTTTGATGAGTAGATGAGTAGATGAGTAGGAATCTTTATTCGATTCCTATTTCATTCTGTAATAAACGTGTTACAAAATCAGTTATTGATATTCCTTTTTCTGCACATATTTTTTTTATTTCTTTGTGTGTGCTGTTAGAAATATTGAGATTAAGCCTAACGGTTTTATTTTCGGGAAGGGCCATTAACTCAGAAGGTTTCTTTTCTGTGCTTGTTTCAGGGCTTGTAGAAATATTTTCTGGCGTTGATTTAATCCAATCATCGATTTTTTTTGTTACATCTTCGGGAATAGACTGTTTATGTTGATCTCTTACCATTGATGCGGTTTTGAATATAATTTTTTTTGCCATAATTTACCTATGCAGCTTTTTCTTTTGCTGAAACTTTAGAGAGAATTTCCTCCACTAAGGCTTTTATTTCTTTTCCTGCGATTGATTCTGGGTCCTCTTCTATAGCTGAAGTTCCTTGAGCAGCCGTTTCTGTAAAAGCAACTCTTTGATGTATTGCTGAATTTAAAACAGGAAAGGGATAAGATGAGAGCCCCTCTTCTATTTCTCTGCCTAAAACAGAATTGGTTATTTTTCTATTTATTACAAATCCTGCTTCAATTTGTTTGTAGGCTGATAAAGTTGTTTTTACTTCTAAAATAAGATTCACAACTTCTTCGGCGGACCAAACATCATATGGAGAAGGTTGCACGGGTATAACAATATAATCACTAGCTGCGATAACAGCTTTTGCTACGTCATATACCCTTGGGGGTCCATCTATAACAATAAAGTCATATTTGGGCTCTAAAAGCTTAACTTCTTTGTGAATATTAGTTGAAGGTATTCCTACGACAGTAAATAAGGGGTCTTTTGTGCGGATTGCAGCCCAATCTAATGCGCTGCGCTGAACATCTGCATCTATAAGAAGTACAGAATACCCTCCTAAAGCTAAAGTTGATGCTATATGTATAGATAGGGTTGTTTTTCCTACCCCACCTTTTTGATTTAATACAGAAATTATCATATGTTGTTCCTCATTCTTTTATAAGTATGATTGCATAAAAAAGAAAATGAGTAAATACTCATATGAGTAAGTGAGTAAGTGAGTAAGTGAGGGGTAATTTATATTTTTTGGCTTTAAATCTATTGATAATCAATTTTACACAAAGTATTTTTGATGAGTAGATGAGTAGATGAGTAGATGAGTAGATGAGTAGATGAGTAGATGAGTAGATTATACTAATATAATTTTATTTAGTATCCAAAATTAAGCAATATCAGTTAACCGAGTTTTTAAAGAAGACCAGCGCTTTTGCTTAGCTTGGTGTTTAACAGCGATAGCTAAGGCCTTCTTTTCTCCAACAATAATAACAAGCTTTTTGCCTCGAGTGATACCGGTGTAAATAAGGTTTCTTTTGAGCATGGTATAATGCTGCATCATTAATGGAATAATTACGGCAGGATATTCTGACCCTTGCGATTTGTGAATGGTCGTTGCATAGGCTAAGACAATCTCATCACATTCTCCAAAATCATAAGTCACCAACCTATCATCAAAACTAATAATAACCTCTGACTCTTCATGAGAGATGTTTTGAATAATACCAATATCTCCATTGTAAACATTTTTTTCGTAGTTGTTCTCGATTTGCATGACCTTATCACCAACACCATAGGTCCAACCAAAACGATTGATGCTTTTATTGGTTGGTGGATTCATAACATTCTGTAATTCAACATTAAGGTTTTTAGCTCCAACGAGTCCTCTCCCCATGGGACAAAGCACTTGAATATCAGAAATAGGAGAAAAGCCAAACTTGGAAGGAATACGTTCTTTAACCAACTTGATGATTTTACTAAGTGCATCTTCTGGTGTGACGGCTTGAATGAAATAAAAATCTGATTCAATTTCGCTGCTAGTAGTGAGGGTAGGGAGCTTGCCTTGGTTAATCGCGTGTGCTGCTGTAATGATTTGGCTGGTTGCCGCTTGTCTGAAGACTTCGGTTAATCGGATTATAGGGAATCTTTCAGATTGGATTAAATCATTAAGTACTTGTCCTGGTCCAACGGAAGGTAATTGATCAATATCACCAACCAGAAATAATGCTGCAGAGGAGGGTAGGGCCTTCAATACAGCATGCATGAGAGGCACATCAACCATTGATACTTCATCAATGATGAGCAGATCGCAATCTAGGGGATATTCTTCATTTTTTGAAAACCCTCCTTTTACAGGATTGGTTTCTAAAAGCCGATGCAATGTTTTAGCTTCCATACCTGTACAATCGGATAAACGTTTCGCTGCTCGGCCTGTGGGTGCTGCTAGCGCAATCTTTAGTTTCTTAGCTTGCAGAATCTTAAGGATAGAATTTACTAAAGTGGTCTTACCTACACCGGGACCACCTGTAATAACTAAAACTTTTGAGCTAAGAGCAACTTCAATAGCTTGTTTTTGTGTTGGTGACAAAGAAATGGATGTTTTTTCTTCCACCCAATGAAGAGCTGCGTGTGTATCTATAGCAGGCCAGGGCAGGGGGCTGTCCATTAAACCATGAAGCTTTTTGGCAATGATTCTCTCTGCATGGAACAATCCTCTTAAGAAAACACAAGAAGTTTGATCAATGACCTCTTTAATGACGTTTTCTTCATTAAGTTCTAAGGCTAATGCTTGAGACACAAGTTCCTGAGGAATATCGAGTAATTCTCTGGCAGAAGCAACAAGTTTTTCTTCAGGTAAACCACAATGTCCATCATCCATAGCTTTTGTGAGCGCATAAGAGATACCTGCACGTGCCCGAATTAACGATGTCTTTTCAATACCAACGTGCTGGGCAATGGTGTCCGCGCTAACGAACCCAATCCCACGAATATCTCGTGCAAGTCGATACGGATCTTCGGTGATAACCTCAATAGCACGTGCTCCATACGTTTTATAAATACGGACTGCTCGTGCGGTACTGATCTTATGACTATGCAAAAACAACATGATGTCACGGATAATACGCTGGTCTGCCCAGCCTTTAGTAATCTGCTGCGCACGACGCTGGCCAATGCCGGGTACTTCTCGTAGTCGGGTAGGTGTTTGTTCAATAATGTCAAAAACATCTTCACCAAATGCTTCAACGAGCTTTTTGGCATAAACAGGGCCAATTCCCCGAATCATACCGGAGCCAAGGTACTTTTCTATCCCTTCTAAAGAAGTAGGTGGGGTAGACTTTAAAAATTGCGCCTTAAACTGTCTTCCATGTTGACGATCATGAATCCAGACCCCAGAAGCTTGAACGAACTCTCCTGCAGAAATAACAGAAAGATTACCTACCACAGTAACGAGATCCTTATGCCCTTTCACCACGACTCTTAGAACACAAAATCCATTCTCAGCGTTATGATAAGTGACACGTTCAACGAGCCCCGCGATAGATTCTACAGAAGGTAAGGAACTATCTTTACTTGGCATTATGTTCATGAGAAGGAAAAGATAAGAAAGTTTTCATAAAGCTTTTCATTTGTTCACCCTCAAATGCTACTGCTACTGCATTTTAGTTTTTAATTTTTGTTTTTCCTCTTGTTCCTCTTGGGCATCCAAGCAGTAGGATACATAGGGAGCTGCTATCAATCTTTTGACGCCAATAGGATCGCCAGTTACACTACAATATCCATAACTCCCACATGCTAATCGTTGTAGGGCAATCTCTATTTGATGGCGTAATTGTTTTTCATGTTGATGAAACGCATAGTGATTAGAACGTAAACTTTCTGTTGTGCTTTGATCAATGATATCAGGGTGCTGAAAAGGCTCATCAGTTACTGTATATACAGAATGTTCCTCTTCTTGGAGTAATCTTTGTAGCTTATCCTGAAGTAAATGCTGAAAAAACTGCTTCATTTGTGGCGACATATACACAGGGTCATGTAAGGGATGGTAGGTGTGATCCATGTCATTATCAATCATGAAATGCTTCCGGCTGAAGTTTCGATAAGCGTATCATAGTAGTAAAAACAAAATTAGCAAGCCTAACCTTTATATTATTAACGAGCAAACAAAGGTATTGATCTTCTGAATTAAAGGTTAGACCTAAAACGGCAAGATCTTGAATGATATGTTCTTCTGCCAGCTAATGAATTTCGTCTGGAATGCGTCTGCAAAAGCTTGGCACTTTTGACTGGGGTTAGATCACGATGCTAAAGTAAAGAGCATCTTAAGAGATATCTTCTCTGAGTTTATCAGCGTATAAATTTTTGTTTTGTTAGAATACTCGTTACAAAAGGGGAGGGTGGGGTGAGTCCAATTCCTTCTAAGCAAAAAGGTTTCAGGTGTTACCAAGGAACTCAAGTATGTGCAGCATTTCTTTGATTAATGATTGCAGTTTGTGGGTATTCAAGTATTTTAAAAGCACTTTGTATTGCACGAAGTTAAGTTCAAACCTCATAGAGATACTGAATTTATGTCCATGCTTCTTGCTGTGGATGCTGCTGAGTTGCGCTAGTTTATTGAAAAGATTGAAAATTTAGAAATGGACGGTACTCTCAGTTCAGATGGAATGACATAAGTGCGTTTATAAGCTGGTTTAATCTTTTTATTCTTTGCGTTTTATAACAGCGTTGATCTTGAAATTTAAATATGTATATATTTGCAAAATTATAGAAGAAAGCATAATGAAGGATCGAATAAAAAATCAGATTGAGTTGAAATCACCACTTTCTCGTGTATGGAAAGCATTGACAGATTATCAAGAATTTGGGGAGTGGTTTCGTGTGAAGCTAGATAAGCCGTTTGTGCCAAATCGGAGATGTCAAGGTTTCATTACCTTTCCTGGTTATGAGCAGCATAAATTGGAAATGCTTATTCAAAAAATAGAGCCAGAATACTTTTTTTCGTTTACTTGGCATCCTTATGCAGTTGATAGCAATCGTGATTATTCTAAAGAAGACCCCACTCTTGTTGAATTCAGATTAAGAAAAACGGAACAAGGTACCCTTCTATATATTACAGAGTCTGGGTTTGATGAAATTCCAAGCGATAGAAGGACGGAGGCTTATCGTATGAATACCAATGGTTGGGCAACACAATTAAAAAATATTAAAGATTATGTTGAAAAAAATAGGTTATAATTTTTTGTGTTATTTTTCAAAAAATTTTCTTATGATTTACTGCCATAAAGATTTTTGAAGCATTAAAAGTCTTTGGTAAATAAAAATGAGTTAGGAGCTATCCTAAATTTTTATAACGTTTGTAAGGTTTAGTGTGTCTGTTGAAGAATGATCTCTGTTGCTCAAAGAAGCTTTAAAAATTGTATGATTGAGCATTAGTCCATTGCTTTGATCAAAGCTGGTGCTCTAATAGCACAGGTGGAAACTAGATGATTATGTGACTTTTCAATTAAATAATCTGACTGTATATAGGGGGTATGTTTTCTAGTTGAGTTCATCATATGATCAGAAATTCTCCCCTATCCTGTCTATTTCTATGCAGTACGGCTTTTGCCTTTTCCTTGAATGCGAGTGATTTTTGCAGAGATCATACAGAGCGCGGACTGAACAATACATTCTCTCGCATGACAATAGAAAGAGATCAACCGGTAAATATTACAGGCTCTTTTTTAGAAGAAAAGTATCAACAAGCTATCCGAGGTCATCAGCATGCATTTACAGAACTCATAGCATTGAGTGGACGATCAGAATTAGCGGCATCGTATGTAAGTATTCTTTGCTTTTTTGGGAATCAGCATATTAAGAAAGATGTGGGCTATGCACAGACTCTTGCTGCTCGTTCATTACCCTGGCTGTTACGTTCTGAGGATGGCTATGCGCAACTGAACTTAGGTTTGATGCATGCTAAAGGTATTGGTACTCCTGAAGATCTTACAGAATCAACAGCATGTTTTAGACGTGCAGCCGAAGCTGGTATTGCACGTGCACAATATAATATGGGTATTGCATGCGATCAAGGTAAAGGAATTTTAAAGAATACAAGAGAATCTCTTTGCTGGTATGAAAAAGCACGTGATCAGGGATATATACCAGCCATTCAACAACTTCGTACGATGTACGCTCATGCTATTAATGTTGAAAGAGATCTTAACGAGGTTACGCGCCTCTTGCATTTAGAGGCAGAGCATGGAGATATCTCTTCCCAATGTGCTTTAGGAAGTCTCTATTGTACAGGCAATGAAAGTACCTATGGCTTAAGTGTGCCTATTGATAGAGAAAAAGCACTATATTGGTATCAGCGCGCTGCTGAGCAAGGCGATGCGTCAGCCCAATATAATCTAGGGTTACTCCATGTAAAAACAAATAGTGATAGCACTCAACATAAAGCAAGAGCCTTCTCTTGGATACAGCAAGCAGCTGAGAAGCAATTTATAGCTTCTTATTATACTCTGGCTTGTTTTTATAGAGATGGTATTGGCACAGAGCGCAATGATGTTGAAGCAGCAAAATGGTTTTTACTTGGCGCTGAAAATGGAGACGCTTTAGCACAACTTAATTTAGGTGTCGTCTATGATACAGGAAAAGGAGTAACTAAAGATCCTGTACAATCCGTTAAATGGATTCGAAAAGCAGCAGAACAAGGGAATCCTACAGCACAGTACCATTTAAGCTTGCTGTATAAGTTTGGTAAAAATGTAGCAAGAAGTTCTCAGGAAGCATTCCGTTGGAGCCATATGGCAGCGAAACAAGGAATGATTGAAGCCCAATTTAGCATGGGCACATTCTACGATAGTGGAGATGGGGTAGCACAAGACCACAGCGAAGCCCTAAATTGGTAGAGGAAAGCCGGAGAACAAGGACATAAAAAAGCGCAATTTAATCTAGGTAGTATGTACTTTGAAGGGAAAGATGTTCCACGCGATCTTGCTGAGAGTAAACGTTGGCTTACGATGGCCGCAGCACAGGGTGAAGAAAAAGCAAGACTTCTATTAGCACGTATGCAACATGTTGAAGACGAGTATGTTGTACAAATGTGCAGACAATCAGCCGAAAGTGGTAACAGTGAAGATCAATGCAATATGGGAGTGCTCCATTTAACGGGTGAAAGTCCGATCGTTCCCAAAGATCCTAAAGAAGCATTTAAGTGGTTTAAACGTTCAGCAGATCAAGGCTATGCAAAAGGACAAATGAATCTGGGAAAATGTTATGCACAAGGAACTGGAGTTCAGAAGAATTCACAAGAAGCTGTTCGTTTATACAGACTTGCGGCTGATCAAGGAGATATTGATGCTATTGAATACCTTGCTGTTTGTTATTTTGAAGGAGAAGGCGTTACTAAGGATATTATAGAAGCAACACGATTATTCCGTTTTGCAGCTGAAAAAGGATGTAAGAAAGCTCAATCCTTTATGGGTGGTGCTTATTTGTTTGGTCAAGGGGCCGTACCCCAAGATATGAGGGAAGGAGTACGGTGGCTTTTACTTTCGGCAAATCAAGGGGATGCTAACGCTCAATCACTGCTAGGTGAATGTTATCAAGAAGGTATGGGTGTAGAGAAAAGCAATGAACAATCGTTTGCTTGGTATAAGAAAGCGGCGGATCAAGGGCATGCAGGAACATGTATGAACCTAGCTGGTTTTTACAAAAAAGGAATAGCTGTCAGAAAAAACGTAAAAGAAGCAGCACGTTTATACAAGATTGCGGCAGAGCAAGAGAATCCCGAAGCACAATTTTATTTGGCACAATTATACATGAAAGGAGAAGGAGTGCCACGAGATGATAGACAAGCTGCGCATTGGTATCGTGCTGCTGCTGATAAAGGTCTTGCTTTGGCACAATACAATTTAGGAGTTTATTATGAACAAGGTGTGGGCGTAAGAAAAGATGCAGCGGAGGCGGTTCGTTGGTATAGACGCGCAGCAGAACAAGATTGTGTGGAAGCGTGTATGAATTTAGGTATCTGCTACATGAACGGGTTAGGTATCAGACAAAATCCGGCTGAAGGATCACGCTGGTTTCAACGGATTGCGGATTTACAAAAAGTATCTCCCGGTGCTTATGACCATATTATGATGACGCCAGAGACCATAGAGACGGCACGCATGTGTCGTCAACTTGCAGAAGCTGGAAACCCGGAAGCTCAGCATAGTCTTTATTGGATATATAAACTTGGGATGGGGTTACCTCAAAATGATCAAGAGGCCCAAAAATGGTTTAATCGTGCCGCAATGTCACCAAAAACCCATCGCTAATACTTTTTTGCAGGAAGCTACGATAAAATGAAGTATATATGATGGTTAGACGATTAACTATTTATTCTCAGTTTTTTTGCTCTTTATTCATAATATTATCTTGTCTTTTGAGAGCTTCTGCTCCTAGCGATGCGGCTTCTTCTCCTGATGATGAAGCTCACCAGCTAGCAATATTATTGAATAATACTGTTTTTCCGGAAGGATTACCTGCAGAAACAACCCTTTTATGTTTGGATTTTTCTGGATTTCCTTCTGGATATTTTTCTGGAAATAGAGAATCCCTATCAACCATCAGAAAGTATGTAAGCCAAAACTTATTTCAAGATGAACAAGATATATATTTTTCAAAAGATGGATCAACACCAGCTCCTGAGTATAAAAAGTGGATTTTGCATAGAGACGGAAATATAGGGGAAGAAGAAGCTCCCTATCATGTGCTGAGACTGTTTACTAAGCAACAAAACGTAGGCTTAGAAGGTTTAATGGAATTAGTGGATGCAAGCGTTGATTTGGGTCGGCCATTTCGACATATGGCCACAATTATGGTTTTTCCCCTAGATGCTCAAAAGGCAATGGTATACGGTTTTGGAATGTGGACATCTCTCATCAATCAAAGAGCAGTTGTTCCTGGATGGGGACTTCAATTAGCTGCTTCTGATCAGTTGTGTAATCCCAAAAAAATCAAAATTCTTAAAGCAATGAATTACACACGCGAAGTTCCTGCAACACTCAAGATTACTTCTTCAGAGCTGACAAGTATCGATTCTCTTGGGTTAGAAGTTGGCTCTGAAGGGATTGATACGTTAAGTACGTGCCCACCCAAAGCCAAATGTTTTAAAGGGACAGTTATTGCTTCTGATTATTTTCATTTCTCCTTTCATACAAGATCATCTGAGGATACTTTGTCTACACCAATCGATACATCAGTGTTTGTCCAGATGAGAGCATTAGCGCTTGGACTTGAACGATATGCTGCTAGCAAAGTTTTTTCAATCCATCCTCGATTGCTAGTTTTTGTTAGTGAAGAAGAGAAAGATGTAAAACAAATTGAAAGACTTAATGAAGCGCTTGTTACCCTGATCAAAACAAGAGCAAGAGACGATACCGAAGATGGACTTTATTATATTTTCGCGAGTCCTTATGTACGACGCATGTTTGACAAAAAAGAGATCTATTTTTGTGTTGGTTCAGGCAAAAGCTTAAGAAAAAAAGTAAGTTTTCGTGAAGCCATAGCTACCTATAGAAAATATATAGATTTCTCTTTATATACAAGAATTCGTCTAAACCTTGACGAGAAAATCTATGAAGAGTCAATTCGTTACCTTATCACTTCTCTACCCATTACTTTCGGTGATGAAGAAAAGTATTTTCGATTTGATCGAGGTCGCTGGTTACGTGTGGATAGTTCTCGATTTGAAAAAATCAAGATTCTTTTGCGTCAAAGTAAAATGCTTGCCTCAGAGCTTACTTTACCAGAATATGCTTACACTCATGCTATCCCCCACGTAAGTGGCGGTAAGAGTGATGGAGAAAAAGAATATTTACGAGATTGCCTAGGTAGACTTGGAGATTCTGCAAGTTTTCTAGATTGTACAAATATTCGATTGGGAAGTGCAAAAGATACGTTTGAATTCGGAGATTTACTAATTGAAAAAGACGGACGGATTTATATCATTCACGCCAAAAGAGCAAAAGCAGGAGCTTTGAGTCATCACCGCGAACAGGTAGAAAGAGCGGCTCATTATTTAGCAACAAACTTAAGGAAAGAAGGTTCTCAAGGATATTTTGTGAATACAGCTGTTGGAGATTTTTATTTAAGTATCAAACTATCTGCAACAGAAAAGGACCTAAAAGAAAGACAGAAAGGTTTCCCTGATATTCAACTTGTAGAAGCTGCAAGTCTTCAGGATAGTGTTTTAAAAAATGAAGGAACACGTCCAGTGAAGAGAAAAGAACAACAACGATGGGACTTAAATGAACTACTTCGTGGTATTGATATGTCTTATTTTGAAGAAAATCAACAAGATTTCATTCTTGTTTTGCGATCTCTTCAAGACTGGGTTATGGCTCAGAGAATTGATCTATCCTCAGAAGATAACGAAAACAAAATAAAAGCCTTTCTTTCAAAAGTAGAGAGAGCGTCAAAATTGCAAAAAAAGTTATTTCGAAAAGGACCATTGACTAAGCGAGTTAGAAAAAATGTGGATTTTGTTCTGGCTGTAATTGATGATCGACAAATTGAAGCCTTTAAAAAGAAGGCAACAAGAGAACAAGAAGAAGCAGGAACAATCTATACAAAATCAGAACCTCTCTTTCGACCACAAGATTTATGGGGTCTTGATATGACCCGCACCACCGTTCAAAAGAAAGGATTTGGTTTTAAGATTTTGGTGATTAATGAGAATCAGACAGAAGACTGGGATGCTTTCGGGACAAAATTAGTTATAGAACCAGAAAAATCGGTATCTGTTAATGGTGAGAACGATACAGACACTGATGCCAGTGATAATGAATCAGAACCTCAATTAACCTCCTCTTCTCGCTATGCATCTTGTGCAGCCGCATCATCTGTCTATTCTTGGACAAAAGAAGAGAATACCACAATGACTTTTACAGAGGAAAGTGTATCTGGTAAGGGAGGGAATTGCGCTTTCAATGCTACTGGAACGGAAAGAAGAAAAGCTATAAAAGATTTAAAAACCCGTACAAATGATGAGGAAATTCGACAATTAATATGGGCTGATATGCAAGCCGTTAATCCTTCTCTTATAGGAACAGCATTACCTACAAAGAAAGAAGTTGATGCCTTTTTAGAAAAAGAGTTTATCGCCGACAATCAGTATATGTCTTATATAAGATCCTTAAGTAATGAACCTCCTTCAGGTACATTTGTTGCTTTAGCAAGAACTCAAGGTTTTGGTTTGACAATCTTTGCAGCAGATAAAGGAAATCACTTAACACCTGTATGTATTGTTTCCAAACCCAATGCATCGGCACAAGAATATTTTTTATTGCATACGGGTTATGAGAAATCTCCTGGCAGGCATGTGCTAAATCATTTTAATTTATTAGTGCAATCATCGGATGGTCAAAACGAAGCTATTAAAACTGTAACAGCTGCAGGGCGTGGCAAGAAAAAATCAGCTCAAACTCTTAAACAGACATCACTGAAATCATTGATGGCTACTACAAAGTCAAAGGATACGTAAAATTAATAAAAAATTACTAAATGGCTTATTAAGACTATGTTTATTGGATCTAACGAATATTCCTTAGGTTATTCTCGAAAAATCGTACATACGAAAACTGCTAACAAATTGCCTCCGATAATAGAAAGGCTTTTTTCGTTAATTTCTCCCCAAATCATTCGGGACTTTGTTATATATCAATAGACTTTTTTATGATGATAAAACTTGGCAAAGTAGAATTGATGTTGATAGCGGGGATTACCATTCAGCCTTTCGAAGGATCTTTAAAAATTTTCTTGATATCTAGCACTTAGTGCTATATTATATTCAAGGAATAAGCCTAAAAGAAAATATATAAAAGATTGAAAATTTATAAAAACAGCTGGTTTGACAGGTTTGCACGTAAAAACAATATAGAAGACAAAGATCTAATTATAGCAGTAGAGAGAGCAGAAAAAGGGTTAATAGATGCTGATTTAGGTGGAGGCCTCATAAAACAACGGATTGCTCGTAAAGGGCAAAGTAGTGCAAAAGGATACAGAGCCATCATTATTTTTAAGAAAGAAGATAAATGCTTTTTTGTCTTCGGATACTCCAAGAGTGAAAGAGATAACATCAGTACTGGCGAAGAAATAGAATTTAAAAAAGTAGCTAAAATAATGAGTGGTATTTCAGAAGATAAAATTAGAGAATTGCTGAAAGATTCTAGTTTAATAGAGGTAAAAAGATATGACTAAAAAATATAAGAATGATGCGATGGCTGCTATTCACGAAACGGTGGAAGCATTGCAAAAAGTAGGTGTTATTGACAAGAAAACAATGCGTCATTTTGATGATGCGTGCTTAATTCCTGTTCTCCCTCTTAGTCCTTTGCAAATTAAAAAAATTCGAGAGAAAGAACACCTAAGTCAGAACGTTTTTGCTCATTACCTGAATGTTACTTCTAGCTTGATTAGTAAATGGGAGAGAGGAGAAAAAAAACCTTCCGGGCCTTCTTTAAAGTTACTATCGATTGTTGAAAAAAATGGAATTTCAACATTAGAAGTGTAACGGCTTATTTTGGCGTAATACTAATTTCGCCCTCTAGAGTATTTGTCATTTTCAGAAGACGTTTGCAGCAAGTTCAGAAGAGGACTGCAGTATTATCTTTCTCTGCAGGCTTTGCAGAGAAAATGTTTACAATGTATTTCCGTGAGAATCATCCATTAAAAGTTGCTGTTTGGGAGTTCTCCAATAGGGGGTATTTTGATCATCTAACGAAGCTGGTATGAACAAAGGGATCTCCTTACAATAGGTGCTTTTTAGCATTTCTGTACGCCTATCTCCAAGTATTTGCGTATCAAGAGCTCCGAGTCGATATGGATTTTCAGCAAGGAAACCAACTGTAAACTGAGTATTTTTAGTTTTTAATCGAACTGAAATACAACCTTTCGGATCAACCCATATAGATTGACTGGGTTGCAACCAACTTTGCCAGCTTCTCTTTTGAAATTCACTTTCAATTTCGTTTTTAGAATGTTTTTTGCAGAAATGAAATATATTGGGTGCGCAATCCATAAAATACACTAAACGGTTTGATAAAGAATTAAATACGTAGCTGC